>ERZ795053.6431-NODE-6431-length-11707-cov-6.687693_pt1 | contig 11707 bp, 12 predicted proteins | sample MGYA00375137_ERZ795053 | MGnify/ENA primary metagenome ERZ795053 (study PRJEB30182, sample SAMN05720284) | activated sludge metagenome | isolation source: Anaerobic digester | place: Hong Kong | collected 2014-12-17 ... | reverse complement strand
GTGAGGCCGCCGTGCGCCGGGCCTGCTACGCCGCTGACCGCACCGGGCACATGATCCTGCAGACGCTCTACCAGAACTGCATCAAGCAGGGCGTGGAGTTCTTCAACGAGTACTACGTGCTGGACCTCGTGCTCTCCGAGGACGGACAGCGCACGGCCGGCGTGGTCGCGTACGAGTTGGCCACCGGCGAGATCCACATCTTCCGGGCCAAGTCCGTGGTGTTCGCCACCGGCGGCTTCGGCAAGGTCTTCAAGACCACCTCCAACGCGCACACCCTCACCGGCGACGGCATGGGCATCATCTGGCGCAAGGGCCTGCCCCTGGAGGACATGGAGTTCTACCAGTTCCACCCGACCGGCCTGGCCGGACTCGGCGTGCTTCTCACAGAAGGAGCGCGCGGTGAGGGCGGCATCCTGCGCAACAAGGACGGCGAGCGGTTCATGGAGCGGTACGCCCCCACGATCAAGGACCTGGCACCGCGCGACATGGTGGCCCGGGCGATGGTGCAGGAGGTGCGCGAGGGCCGCGGTGCGGGGCCCGAGGGTGACTATGTCTACCTCGACCTGACGCACCTGCCCGCCGAGCAGATCGAGAGCAAACTCCCCGACATCACCGAGTTCGCCCGCACGTATCTGGGTGTGGACCCGATCTCCGAACTGGTGCCGGTGTTCCCGACCGCGCACTACGCGATGGGCGGCATCCCCACCAACATCGAGACCGAGGTGCTGCGCGACAACGACACCGTCGTGCCCGGGCTGTACGCGGCCGGTGAGTGCGCGTGTGTCAGTGTCCACGGCGCCAACCGCCTCGGGACCAACTCGCTGCTGGACATCAACGTGTTCGGCCGGCGGGCAGGCATCGCCGCAGCCGAATACGCCGTGACCGCCGAACTGCCCGACCTGCCGGAGAACTCGCAGGTCTTCGTCGAGGAACTGGTCTCCGGGCTGCGGGATTCGACCGGTGGGGAGCGCGTGGGTGAGATCCGCAAGGCCATGCAGGAGACCATGGACATGAACGCCCAGGTCTACCGGACAGAGGCCACGCTGAAGCAGGCGCTGTCCGACGTCCAGGAACTGCAGCGCAGGTTCCGCAACGTGGCCATCCACGACAAGGGCCAGCGGTACAACACCGAACTGCTCGAGGCGATCGAACTCGGCTTCCTGCTCGACCTCGCCGAGATCCTCGTGGTGGGCGCGTTGGAACGCAAGGAGTCCCGCGGCGGGCACGCCCGGGAGGACTACCAGGCCCGCGACGACGTGAACTTCATGCGCCACACCATGGCCTACCGGCATGTCGGCGAGGGTGGCGACGCCAGCGTCCGCCTCGACTACAAGCCGGTCGTCGTCACCCGTTACCAGCCGATGGAGCGTAAGTACTGATGACCGCCACCGTCCCCGAGCAGATCACCCGCTTGCAGGTCACCTTCAAGATCGCCCGGTTCATCCCGGAGACCGACGAGGAGCCGCACTACGAGGAGTACACGGTCGAGGCGCTGCCGACCGACCGGGTGCTCACCGTGCTGCAGAAGATCAAGGACGAGATCGACGGCACTTTGACGTTCCGCCGGTCGTGCGCCCACGGCATCTGCGGGTCGGACGCGATGCGGATCAACGGCCGCAACCGGTTGGCGTGCAAGACCCTGATCAAGGACTTGAACATCAAGAAGCCGGTCATCGTCGAGGCGATCAAGGGTCTTCCGCTGGAGAAGGACCTCGTGGTCGACATGGAGCCGTTCTTCCAGGCCTACCGCGATGTGATGCCCTTCCTCATCTCCGAGGGCCACGAACCCACCAAGGAGCGCCTGCAGACCATCGAGGACCGGGCGGTGTTCGATGACACCACCAAGTGCATCCTGTGTGCCTGCTGCACGACGTCCTGCCCGGTGTTCTGGTCCGACGGCCAGTACTTCGGTCCGCAGGCCATCGTGGGGGCGCACCGGTTCATCTTCGACTCCCGCGACGCCGGGACCGATGTGCGCCTGGACATCCTGAACTCCAAAGAGGGCGTGTGGCGATGCCGCACCACGTTCAACTGCACCGACGCATGCCCGCGCGGCATCGAGGTGACGAAGGCCATCCAAGAGGTCAAACGCGCGCTGATGTTCCGGCGGGACTAGGGGCTGCTGCGGCCCGGCAACCCCCATTGTGACGAAGGTGCGCCCTCCGTCGGGACCTTTGTGACGAAGGTGTCCGGTTCCAGGCCGGCGAAACCCCAAACAACGTCACAATCGGCCGTCAGGGGTCAACACAACGTCACAAAGGCGGCCAGGCGACGCCTCAGACCACCCCGCCGTGCTCGCTGTCCAGCGGCGAATCATGGTGCAGTCGCTCGAGCGGACGGTAGGTGTAGAAGAACACGCACCCTCCCGGGCCGACGTCTGTCACCGCATGCGGGACCGTCGGGGGGATGTAGACGTAGGAGCCCGGGCCGACCTGCTTGCCGACCATGGTGCACTCACCCTCCAGCACCAGGATGTGGTGGTGCGCGGCGTGGTGCACGTGTTCGGGGTTCACGCGCCCTTCATCGACCTTCATCAGACCCAGCGTCACGTCGCCGGACTGCCACAGTGTCTTCCTATGCACACCCGGCACCTCCGCCACGTCCTCCCACGGCATCGCCTCGATGTCCGCGCTTGTGGCTGCGATCAGGGTCCCCAGATCATCGCGATTCATTGCGTCCCACCGCCTCTCCTGACCCCAGCCTATTCCCCGGATCACGCGGTCGCGTCGGGGATCGGCCGACACGGCACGACGTGCGCGTGGCGTGTCCGCCAAAGCGCGGAATCACACTTACGCTGAACCGTAATGCGAATCTTGATTGCCACAACAGCCGCCCTCCTGCTCACGGCCACGCCGGTGGCCGCGCAGGAGAGCCCGGCCACCCCGTCAGCGACGCCCTCAGCAGCCGAAGGCGTGCAGATCCCCGACTTCGCCACCAAGACCTGGGTGGTGGTGGATGCCGAGTCCGGGGATGTTCTGGCCGGTCAGAACATCGACGAGCAACGCCCGATGGCCTCGACGCTCAAGACCCTCACCGCCCTGACCCTGCTGCCCCGCCTGCAGTACGAGAGCAGCTACGAGGCGATCGCCGAAGAGACCCTGACCGAGGGTATGCACGTGGGCGTGCTGGCCGGCAGCACCTACACGGTTTCCCAGCTGTTCCACGGGATGATGATGCGCAGCGGCAACGATGCGGCCGTGGCTCTGGCCGATGCCTACGGCTACCAGCGCACTCTGGACGCCATGAACGCCGAGGCCGCCCGTATCGGCGCCACAAGTACTGTCGCGAAGTCGCCGAACGGTCTGGACAAGCCGGGGCAGGTCAGCACAGCGGCCGACATGGCGCAGATCTACCGTGTGGCGATCCAGGACCCGCGCTTGCAGGAGATCATGACGGCCCGGCAGTTCGAGTTCCCCGCCCAGCCGCCGAAGGATCCCACGAAGGCGCAGAACACCTTCACGATCTTCAACAACGACAACATCCTCAACAGCGACTACCCGGGCTTCCTCGGGGGTAAGAGCGGGTTCACCAGCAGCGCAGGCCGTACCTACGTCGCGGGTGCGGAGCGGGACGGCCGCCGGATCGTGGTGGCGCTCATGGGCATCGGCGGCGGAACCACTGCCACCGCCCGCCAGGTTCTGGACTGGTCGTTCCAGAACATCGGACAGCTGCAGCCCATCGGCCGGTTGCCGGAGATACCGGCAAGCCCGCAGATCACGCCCGAGCCCGCCGATTCCGCCGGTGACCCCACCGACGTCGCCCCGCTGCCCCCCGACCCGCAGGCACAGCAGCAGGCCCAACTCGTCGCCGAGCAGGCGATCGCCGCGGTGCAGCAGGTCGCAGCGAACCTTCCTGAGCCGCCGTCCAGCGAGGAGGTGCTCACCGCCGCTGCGGCAGCCGTGGAACAGGCCGGTCAGTACGCGCAGGTGGCGGGCAACGAATCTCCGGCCGGCGCGACGACCGGCACTGGGATCTCGGCGGACCTGATGGTCGGCGGTTTCCCGCAGTCGGCGTTCGTGGCCGCCGAGCCGGCACCCGAGGTGGAGCCGCAGCGCGGCTTCTTCGCCACCCTCCTGATCGGCCTCTTCAAGGCCCTGATGTGGATCCTGCTGTTCCTGGCGGTCGCCGTGGTCCTGCTGCGGATCCGGGCCGTGCGCCGGCAGAAACGCCGCCGTGCACAGTACGAGGCAGCTATGCGGGAGCGGTCAACTCGTAGTCGTGAAGTGGACCCCACACTCCGTCGGACCCCTTCTCGTACAGGGTGATCGCGTCGGCGGTGAAGGCCGCCTCGTAGTCGGCCAGTGTGCGCTGCGCGACCACAAGTGTCGCCTCCGGGAGATCATGGGCGACGGTGACGTGAGGGTGGTAGTCGAACCGCAGGCTGCGCTGCAACGGGCCTGACCGCACGTCGGATTCCAGGGTCACGATGTTCTCCGCGCCGACAGCCACCCTGACGTATACGACCGGCGACAACGGCCGGAACGTCCCGGTTCCCTGCAGGAGCACCGGAAACGCGGCGTGACGCTGCGCCACCGCCCGCAGATGATCGGACACCGCATCGACATCGGCGACCGTTGTGGGGGGCAGCAGGGTCACATGGGCCTGGATCTGATGTGCGGCTGGGTCCCCGAACCGCTCCCGCCAGCCCTCGAGTTCGTCGGCGAAAGGTCGCGGGATGGCGATCGCCACCCCGATCGTCGCGGTCATGCCGTACTCGCCCGCAGACCCATCGCGCTGTAGACCGCGTCCAATGTCGGCTGTGCCGCCTCCCGCGCGCGCTCGGCACCGGCCTGCATCAGCCGGTCGAGTTCGGCCGGGTCGTCGAGCAACTCCTGCGTGCGGCGGGCGAACGGCTCGGCCACGGCGACCACAGCCTCCGCCGCGGCGACCTTGAGTGGCCCGTACATACCGCCGCGGTACTCCTTCTCGACTTCGTCGACGGTGCGGTCGGTAGCGGCCGCCAGGATGCTGATGAGGTTGGAGACGCCCGGCTTGTTCTGCGGGTCGAAGCGGACCTCGGTCTCGGAATCGGTGACTGCGGACTTGATCTTCTTGGCGATCTGCTTGGTCGAGTCGAGCATGAAGACACACCCGCCCGGCACCGACTTGCTCATCTTCGAGGTCGGGTCCTGCAGGTCGAGGATCTTGGCGGTGTCCTTGACGATGTACGGCTCCGGCACGACGAAGGTCTGTCCGTAGCGACTGTTGAACCGTTCCGCGAGGTCGCGCGTGAGTTCGAGGTGCTGGCGCTGGTCCTCGCCTACCGGTACAGCGGCCGCCTGGTACAGCAGGATGTCGGCGGCCTGCAGGCACGGGTAGGTGAACAGTCCGACCGACGCGCTACCGGCACCCTCCCGGGCGGTCTTGTCCTTGAACTGCGTCATGCGGGAGGCCTCGCCGTAGCCCGTCAGGCACATCATGACCCAGCCGAGCTGGCTGTGCTGCGGCACGTCGCTCTGCACGAACAGCGTGGAGCGGTCGGGGTCGATGCCGGCGGCCACGAGTTGTGCGTACGAGACCCGGGTCCGCTCGCGCTGCAGCACCGGGTCCACCGGCACAGTGATCGCGTGCAGGTCGACGACGCAGTAGAAGGCGTCATTGTCGTCCTGCAACGCCACCCAGTGGCGCAGCGCTCCGAAGTAGTTGCCGATGTGGAAGCTGTCCGAGGTCGGCTGGATGCCGGACAGAATGCGGGGGCGGGACATGAGTTCATTGTGGCGGCTGACCCCGCGCCCGTGCTCGGGAGGGTTGGCCGGGGATCCGCAGTCCGGCATCGCGGTGGAACTGCGCCGAACAGCTCAGGTGATCCGCGCGAGGCTTCCGGACCTATTGCGGTTCAGGCCCATCGCCTTCGGAGACAGGGATCTGCTGCGCCATGCTCACGTGCACCCGGGCGATCCGCCGACCGTCCATCTCAGCGACTGTGAGGCGGTTGCCGTCCACCTCGACGATGTCCCCGGAGACGGGCAGTCGCCCGAGTTCGGCCATCATGAACCCCGCCACCGTCTCGTAGGGGCCTTCCGGCAGTTCCATGCCCGTTTCCTCGTGCAGGTCGTCCAGGCTGAGCAGGCCGTCGACCTCCGTCTCGCCGGTGAGCCGTACCCGCTCCGGCTCACGTACATCGAACTCATCGCGGATGTCCCCGACGAGTTCCTCCACGAGATCCTCCAGCGTCACGATCCCGGCGGTACCGCCGTACTCGTCCACGACGATCGCCAAGTGATTGCCGCTGTCCCGCATCTCCTGCATGGCCGCCAGGATCGCCTTGCTGTCGGGGAACCGCAGCACCGGGCGCACGATCTGATCCACGCGCAGGGAACGCCGGGCGAGGGTGGGGTCCAACAACTCGCGGACATGGACGAAGCCGATCACGTCGTCCGCGGAGTCCTGCACCACCGGGTACCTCGAATGCGGCATGTCCCGGATCTTGGACACCGCCTTGTGAATGGGCAGCGAGTTGTCGAGGAACTCCACCTCTGTGCGCGGCACCATCACCTCGGCCAGTTCTCTGCCCCCGGCGGTGATGACATCGTCGATGAGTTCCCGCTCTTCAGTGCTCAAGGAGTCCTGCGCGGCGACGATGCCCCGCAACTCCTCGCCGGAGATGCCTTCTTTGGCGGCTTCCGGGTCCAAGCCGATGAGCCGCACCACGGCGTTCGTCGAGAGGGACAAGAACCAGATGAACGGGCGGGAGATCCGGGCCAGCAGGTCCACGGGTGCCGCCACCGACAAGGAGACCGCCTCCGCGCGCTGCAACCCCAAGCGCTTCGGAACCAACTCCCCGAAGACCAGGGACAGGTAGGCGATGATCACAGTCACGCCGACGAAAGCGACTGTGTCCGCCACACCCTTGGGCAGGCCGATGCGCTCCAGCCAAGGAGCCACGTCGGGCGCGATGCGCGAGGCACCGAAACCGGCGGACAGGAACCCGGCCAACGTCACCCCCACCTGCACCGCAGCCAAGAACCGGTTGGGATCGGCCACCAGGCTCTTCAGACGCCGCCCCCGGCTGCCCTGGGTCGCCGCCAGGTGGTCGACCTGCGACTCGCGCAGGGACACCAGAGCGATCTCGGAAGCGGCGAAGAACCCGCCGATCAGAGTGAACAGCAGGACAACGCCGATGTTGACCAGCAACTCATTCACACGTTCCAGGGTACGCAGGTCGGGTGCCAGAGCGTTCCGCCGCTCAGGACTGGGCGGCGGGCGTCACGTCGTTGTCCGATAGCGACGGGTGAAACCAGCAGACCCGTGAGACTGGCGTTACGACAGCTAGAAGCGGGGTCAGAACCGGTGACGCGGAGGGCAAATCACTCCGCCAGCCCCATCGCCGGCGGAGTCAACTCCATCTCCACAGCCGGAACCCAAGGCACTTCCCGGCGTCCGCGTTACATGCAACGATGGGACCATGACTGTTCAGCAGCGCGTGTCGGAGTACCGGCGCCGGATGCGTGCGCGCGGCTACCGCCCGGTCCAGATCTGGGTTCCGGACGTCCGCACTGTTGCTTTCGCCGCGGAGGCTGCCCGAGAGTCCGCACTACTGGCGGCAGCAGACCGCGCCGGAGACGACCAAGCCTTCGTCGACGCCATTTCCGTCCGACTGGACACCGAGGAGTGAATCGAGGGGAACTCTGGACAGCCACCGGCGGTGTGTACGCATCTAAGCGACGACCCGTTCTGATCATCCAGGACGACCGGTTCGCCGGCACCGACTCAGTTGTGGTTATCCCACTCACCACGCAACAGGTCGACGCCCCGCTCACCCGGATCCCCATCGCGGCCAACGATCTGTCGGGCATCGAGCACGACAGCTTCGCGATGGTCGACAAGATCACCACCATCCGTCGCAGCCAACTCGGCGCCAGAGCCGGCCGGTCGACACCGACCCAGATGGTCGATGTCGAAAGGGCCCTGATGGTCTTTCTGGGTCTTGCTGGCTGAACCCTCCGGGGGGGACAGCCGCACGCAACCCTGCGGCAGCCAGCCGCGCTTTCCGCTACACGTCTCTTCTTGCCGGTGCTGATCGGCGTGCTCGGCGACTGCGGCTTCGAGCGCGACGTCGGGGACGGCGGATCCGCCCCCGTCGTCCTATCGCGGGTCGAAGTCCACCACGACCGGTGCGTGGTCACTCCAGCGCTGTGCATAGCTCGGGGCCCGGCCGACGCTGAACCCGGTGGACGCGGGGGCATGCGGCGATGCCAGCACGCAGTCGATGCGCCAGCCCGCGTCGTTGTCGAAGGCCTTTCCGCGCCAGGACCACCAGGTGTACCCGGCGTCTTTTCCCAGATCCACCCAGCCGAGTTCGTCGTACCAATGGTCCAAGTAGGCGCGCTCCGACTCCAGAAACCCCGCCTTGCCGCGGTTGCCCTTCCAGTTCTTGATGTCCGCCTCGCGGTGGGCGACGTTCAAGTCGCCACATACCAGCGCGCGCGGATGCTGTTCCATCCACTTGCCCATGGCCGCCAGGAACCGGTGCTTGTCGTCCTGGGCCGGGGTGTCGGCTTCGCCGGTGTGCACGTACACCGAGGCCACATCGAGGTCCCCGATCCGCACGGCGAGCCACCGACCCTGTTCATCGGCCTCGCCGAGTTCCTCGGTCACCGCCAACGGCTGGCGGGACAGGATTGCCACACCGGCGTGTCCGGGGCGCACAGCGGACGGCCGGTGGGCCAGGTGCCAATCCTGGAAGGCATCCCCCAGCGCCGCAGCCAACTGATCGTCGGTCGCACGGACCTCCTGCAGGCAGATGACGTCCGCCTCCTGGTCCAACAGCCACGCCAGACCGCCACGACGCACGGCCGCCCGGATCCCGTTGACGTTGGCGCTGACCAGCCTCACGCCATTGCAGCCTGGAGGTTCTCGTCGATCGAGGCCAGGAACTCCTGCGTGGTCTGGTACGGCTGGTCCGGACCGACGAGCAGCGCGAGGTCCTTGGTCATCTTTCCGCTCTCGACGGTCTCGATGCACACACGCTCGAGGGTCTCCGCGAAGTTCGTGACCTCCGGCGTTCCGTCGAGCTTGCCGCGGTGGGCCAGACCCCGCGTCCACGCGAAGATGCTGGCGACCGGGTTGGTCGACGTCGGGTTGCCCTGCTGGTGCTGCCGGTAGTGCCGGGTCACCGTGCCGTGCGCGGCCTCCGCCTCGACGGTCTTGCCGTCCGGGGTCATGAGCACCGAGGTCATCAGGCCCAGCGAACCGAAGCCCTGCGCCACGGTGTCGGACTGTACGTCACCGTCGTAGTTCTTGCAGGCCCAGACGTAGCCGCCCTCCCACTTCATGGCGGCGGCCACCATGTCATCGATCAGCCGGTGCTCGTAGGTCAGCCCGGCTGCCTCGAACTCGTCCTTGAACTCGGCTTCGTACACCTCTGCGAAGAGGTCCTTGAACTGCCCGTCGTAGGCCTTCAGGATCGTGTTCTTCGTCGACAGGTACACCGGGTAGTTGCGGCTCAGGCCGTACCGCATCGACGCCCGCGCGAAGTCGCGGATCGAGTCGTCGAGGTTGTACATACCCATCGCGACGCCGCCGCCCGGGAAGTCGTAGACATCGAACTCCATCGGCTCGGAGCCGTCGGCCGGCGTGTACGTCAGCGTCAGCGTGCCGGGCCCGGGGACCTTGAAGTCCGTGGCGCGGTACTGGTCGCCGAACGCGTGACGACCGACCACGATGGGCTTGGTCCAGCCGGGAACCAGCCGCGGGATGTTGCTGATGATGATCGGCTCGCGGAAGATCACACCGCCGAGGATGTTGCGGATCGTCCCGTTGGGCGACCGCCACATCTTCTTCAGCCCGAACTCCTCGACGCGGGCCTCGTCCGGGGTGATCGTCGCGCACTTCACGCCCACGCCATACTTCTTGATCGCCTCCGCGGAGTCGATCGTGATCTGGTCGTCGGTGGCGTCGCGGCTCTCGATGCCCAGGTCGTAGTACTTCAGGTCGATGTCCAGATACGGCAGGATCAGCTGCTGCTTGATGAAGTCCCAGATGATCCGGGTCATCTCGTCGCCGTCGAGTTCGACGACGGGGTTCTCAACCTTGATCTTGGTCATCACAGGTCCTGCACATCGGCTTGCTTGGCGCGGACGGCCTCAGCGGCCTCCTTGAGGCCTTCGAGCTCCGACTCGGTGAGGTCGGTCTCGACGACCTTGCGCACACCCTCCCGGCCGATCTCGGCCTCGACACCGAGGTAGACCCCCTCGATGCCGTACTCACCGTCGACCCAGGCACACACCGGCATGACGTCGCCGCTGTCCTCGGCCACGGCCTTGGCCATACGGGCGGCCGCGGCGGACGGGGCGTAGTACGCAGACCCGGTCTTGAGTAGCGCGACCACCTCGGCACCGCCGTTGCGGGTGCGCACCACGAGTTCCTCGATCTCCGCCGACGGCATCAGGTCGGCCAGGGGCTGGCCGTCGACCGTGCAGCGCGACGGGACCGGCACCATGGTGTCGCCGTGGCTGCCCAGGGTCAGGGTCTGCACGCTGGCGATCGGCTTGCCGAGCCGCTCGGCGACGAAGTGCGAGAAGCGGGCGGTGTCGAGCATGCCGGCCTGCCCGATCACACGGTTGTGCGGGAAGCCGGTGGCGATCTGGGTCAGGGCGGTCATCTCGTCCAGCGGGTTGGAGACCACGATGACCACGGCGTTCGGTGCGTGCTTGGCGACGTTCTCCGCCACCTGCCGGACGATCTTCGCGTTGGTCTCGATGAGGTCCATGCGGCTCATGCCGGGCTTGCGTGGCAGGCCAGCGGTGATCACGACGATGTCGGATCCGGCGATCGCCTCGTAGCCGGACCCGTCGAGCCCGGTCGTCTGGCCGACGACCTTCGTCTCGAAGCCCTCGACGGGACGGGACTGGTTCATGTCCAGGGCGAGGCCCTCAGCCTTGCCCTCCACGATGTCGGTCAGGACGACTTCGTCGAAGATGTCGTACTCGGCCAATCGCATGGCCGTGGTCGACCCGTAGAAACCTGCTCCGACAACCGTGACTTTTCCAGGCATGACGCACCTTTCGAATTCCGAATCTGGCCCGTGGTCAAGGCTAGCGAACACCACTGACCCGGATGTCACTGCCCACAGTGACCGGATACGTCGTCAGGGCAGCAGTAGAAGCGTGACGCCGCCGAGGGCGAGGGCGAGGGCTGCGAAACCCGCCACGTCCAGGCCCCGGGAACGCGATGCCAGCCATCCAGCAGTCCGCGTGGGCAGCACGAGCCGCAACAGTGCCGCCAGACCGGTCGCGACGACCAGACCGGCCAGACCCTGCAACAGAGAGCCCGCAGCGATCAGCACAAGCGCGCCGAGGCCCACCAGAGCGACGAGCAGGAAGGGCCATTGTGCCGGTGGAGCCTTGGCCTCCACGGCCGCGGCGGGCACCGGCAACTCGGCGGCTCCCAGCAGAGCCGCGGAGTCAGCGACGAAGTATTCGTCACCGGGGGCCGCACTCATAGGGGTAACGGTAGCCCCTCACCGCGGAGAACTGCCGACCACGTGGCCGTTAACGCGTCCTACTTTCGGCCATCTCCACGACGTTGACGAGCAGCATCGCCCGGGTCATCGGTCCCACACCCCCCGGCATGGGCGCCACAAAACCGGCCGTCTGCACTACATCTGGTGCCACATCTCCGACCAGGCCCATATCTGTACGCGTGATCCCGACATCGAGTACCGCAGCGCCCGGCTTGACCATGTCGGCTGTCAGAAGGCCAGGAA
>ERZ795053.6430-NODE-6430-length-11707-cov-20.305441_pt1 | contig 11707 bp, 6 predicted proteins | sample MGYA00375137_ERZ795053 | MGnify/ENA primary metagenome ERZ795053 (study PRJEB30182, sample SAMN05720284) | activated sludge metagenome | isolation source: Anaerobic digester | place: Hong Kong | collected 2014-12-17 ... | reverse complement strand
AGGCGAACCCCGGCCAGTGCCTCGCGACAGCGACTCGGCACCTCTGAGCGGGTTTCGGCCACGTTGGCCAAGGCGGCCGGCGAACCGAACACCAGGGTCGCGTCCACGGCATCGACAGCCTCGGCCAGTGCCGTGGCCGTCAGCGTCGCCGGTGCGGTCAGGTCCATGTCCGGAACCGCCGAGGAGATGCCCAGTGCCGCACCGAACAGGGCGAAGACTCCGAAGGCCGCGACGAGCCGGTCGTCGTCGGTGATGGCGTAGAGATCCGCCAGGGCGTCGCGTTGGGCCTGCAACTGGCGGTGCAGGTAGAGCACACCCTTCGCGGGGCCGGTCGCACCCGAGGTGAAGGCGATCGCAGCATCGGCGTCGTCTGCCGGGGGTTCCGGCAGTGGCGAGTCGGATCCCAGCGCTTCGATCTCGGCAAGGGTCGCGCTCACGCCCAGCACTCGGCGCGCGGTGTCGGGCAGGTCGCCCACGCAGATGTGCTGCGCGGTCAGACCCATCGTGCGGACCGCGGCCAGGCCTTTGGGGATCGCGATCACGTACTGAGGTCCGGCGCTGCGCAGCGCGGTGCGCATGCCCCGCAGACCGAGCCCTGCATCGACCACTACCGCGATCGCTCCGCGCCGCCAGATGCCGTAAAGCGCGGCCGTAAGGTCGACCCCAGGTGGGACGAGCAGCGCGATCCGGTCGCCAGCTTGGACGCCGAATGCCGCAAGCCCGGCAGCCACGTCCTCCACACGTGTGTTCATCTGCGTGAAGGTGGTCACGGTCGGACCGTTCACTGTCATTTCCGTGACAGCCGGGGTCTTGTCGCGGCGGCGTCGCTCAAGGGCGCCCCAGAGCGGTGTGCCAGCGGGGGCTGGGTGCGTGGCCTCTTCGTACCGGTCGAGATCTTGGACCCACTGCGCGACGTCGGCTGCGAATGTCGGCGCATCCTCGGGAACGAAGTGGCTGGAGCCCTCGTAGCGGTGGACGTCGGCGTGCGGCATCCGGTCGATCAGGTCGCGCAGGTAGAGGTCGGAGAACACCGGGTCCCGCGGGCCCCACAACAGCAGGACTGGGACGTCGGCCAGCTTGTCCAAGCCGGCGGCGATCTCGTCCAGGGCCGCGGCGCTGGGGTGACCGGGTTCCAGCGGGATGTCCTGCACGAACTCCTCGATGGCCGCGCGCCGATCCGTCTTGTCGTAGGGCGCGTAGTACCCGGCGCGGATCTCGCGCGACGGCAAGGGCCGGGAGAAGAACAAGCCGCCCCGGATGAAGTTACGGGTCCGCTTGGTCACGGCGTTCAGCATCGCGGGGGTCCTGGCGGCCCGGATCACCGTGGGCGCGGGGGAACCTTCGGGTTGATGCACCCCGGTGTTCGACAGGACCACACCCGCCAGTTGGTCGACGTGGCGTTCCGCCCACCCCAACGAGATGGGCCCACCCCAGTCGTGCGCCACGGTGACGACCGGGCCGGTGAGGTTCAGCGCCTGTGTCAGGGAGTCGAGATCATCGACGCGCTGTGCGAGCCGTCGCACAGTGCCGGTCCGCTCCGAGAACCCCATGTCGAGGTGGTCGATGGCGATCACCCGCCAGCCTGCTGGAGGTGCTGCGACCAATCTGCGCCACAAGTAGGACCAACTCGGATTGCCATGAACACACAGCAGCGTGCCTTTGGGGGCGCCTTCAGGCCCAGAGTCCAAGACGTGCCAGGTGCGGATTGTGCCGGCGGAGTCCGGTCCGGTGATCTCCCTGGACCAGGCGGGGTCGAGCCCAGCCAGCCCGGCCGGGGGCAGGCTCACCAGCGGATCTCGGCGGCCATCGCGTTGATCCCCGAGCCCATGCCCATGACAAGCACCTTGTCACCGCGCTCGATCTTGTCCTGGTGCATGGCCAGCGTGATCGGGATGGCAGCCGGACCGATGTTGCCCAGGGTGGGGAACGTCAGCGGCACCTTGCTCGCATCGAGGCCCAAGCGCTGGACCAGCGCGTCACAGTGAACAGTCGAGACCTGGTGGATGATGTAGTGGTCGATGTCGTCCCACTCGAACTCGAGGTCGGCTTCCTTCATCGCGACCTCGGCGACGTCCAGTCCCGCGATCAGCAGCCCGCGGCTGTCGGTCACCATACGTTCCATATCACCCAGGCAGAGCTGGTTGTGCTCAGTCACCGCGCGGCCCACTCCCCCAACGAGCACGTGGCCCTGCGGGTTGCGGTCGGCGCGGCCCAGCACCATGCCCGCAGCCCCGGATCCGAGTGTGAGGGTCGCGAAGTCGGACAGGATGTCGGTGGCCTCCGTGGACGGGTCCTGCAGGCGCGCGATGGTGCGCTCTTGGATCGTGCGGCTACCCTCCGCGTCCACGATCAGCGCGTAGTCGATCTGCCCGGAGTCGATCATCATGCCGGCCAGGTGCATGCCGTTGACGAACCCGAGGCACGCGTTGGACAGGTCGAAGTTCAGGCACGACGGCGGCAGTCCCAGCTCGTTGTGCACGAAGACGGCCGAGGACGGCTCGAGGCGCGCACGGCACACCGATGTGTCGATGAGAAGTCCGATGTCGTCAGGTGAAACACCTGCGGTTTCCAGCGCCTTGGCACCGGCTTGGGCGGCAGCTTCGGAGTACGTGACCTCCGGCGGCCACCAACGCCGCTCCTTGATCCCGGCGACCTGCTCCAGCATGCCCCGACGCAGGCCGAGACGCTCAAGAGTGGGCTCCAACTGGTCATCGAACGACGACGAGGTGATGACTTCGGGGGCTTCGATCGCCTCTACCGAAAGGATTGCCGTGTTCGTGAAATGGTAGATGCTGTTGCCGCTCACGCAGTACTCCCTCAGATAATCCCTCCAATCGTCTCACGGACATATGGGACGGGCATGCCTTACCCGGGTCGGTGGCGGAGTCCTGTCTTGAGGGCTTCGTGAGCAAGGGCGCGTCGTGGCTAGACTTGGGGGGTACCGCAGCGTTCGCTGCGGGATCCTGCGCCCGTAGCTCAACGGATAGAGCGACCGGCTTCTACCCGGTTGGTTGGGGGTTCGAATCCCTCCGGGCGCGCTTTTGTTGGGGAATAACCATTAACGACCCACCCTGAGCGAGGTTGACGACAAGAGTCCCGCACCCGGCAAGCTGTCCGGGGCACACTGTGCAGGGCCACCAAGTGGATGTCGTTCCTCATGCCAGCGTGGCGGTCGACGGCATCGTCGAAACAACGCCCAGGCTCTCCTCAGGTGCCACCAGAATGGCGGAGGCGGTGGACGCGGCGAAGTCAGTCCAGGTCGAAGATGTCATCGTGCACACTCCGCGTTTGGCCGCTTTGATCGGGTTGAAGACCATATCGTGGGCGTATCCTCAGTGAGCGAGACCCGGAACTTGCGGGCCAGATCATTGGGGCGGGCGGGACTCCTAGGACGTGAACGCTCGCCGTCAGCAACTTCAAGCATTCGCTGCAAGTCCCCGTGCGTGTATTCGCCCAGCCGCCGGATCGCCCCTGTCGTCGCCCCAGTTCAGCGCGTGAGTTTCACGACCTTGCTGGTGTCGGGCCGGTATCCGCGCAGGGCACGACTGCGGGCCTTGTATTTGCCTTTGCCCAGGTTGATGACCCGGATGTGTTTGGGTCCGCGAGTGGCGTACACCTTGACCTTGCCGGACTTCGTCTTCAACGTGCGCCACTTGCCATGACGACGTTGCTTGACCACGAACGTCCACTGCTTCTTCTTGCCGAGGTTGGGCTTGACACGCACCTTCAGCTTGCTGCGCCCGGCTTTCGGTTTGGCGATCACTCGCGTCTTGGGGGTGATCGCGGCAGTGGGGGTGACGGGGTTACTCGGGGTGCTGGCCGGTCCCGTTCCCAACCGGTTGCCGGCGGTGACCGTCACCGTGTAGGTCACCCCGTTCTTCAGGCCGGTGATGGTGCACCCGGTACCAGCGGTAACGCAGCCCTGCCCACCGGGCGCGGCGGTGGCCGTGTAACCGGTGATCGGGGCGTTGCCATCATCGCCCGGTGGCGTCCACGACACAACTGCCCTCCGGTCACCTCCCGCCGCAGTCACCGCAGTGGGAGCGCCGGGCGTGGTGGACAACACCCCGGACGCTGCCTGCACCCGACGGGCTGTGCCGTCCCAGCGCCACCAGAGCGCCATTGGGCGGCGGCCGTCCGATGAGGTGACTACCTGCGGGGAGTCTGCATTCTGCCCGGGGTCGGACAGGGTCTGCGGGGTGGTCCACGTAGCGCCTGTGTCGCTGCTGCTAGCGGTTTGCACCCGCCAGTCGGTGCCATCGTCGAGGGACCAGACCCCGGTGACGCGGGTGCCATCCGCAGAGGCGGCCAGACGGTGGCCGTGGTAATCCTGCCCCATCTGCGAAAGGGTCTGCGGTGTGGTCCAGGTGGCGCCGGCGTCACTGCTGCTGGCAGTCTGCACCGACCAAGCGGTGCCGCTCGCACCAGACCAGATCGCGGTAAGTCGGTTGCCGTTGTCCGAGCTCGTTATCTGCGGGAACATGACATCCTCTCCGGTGCCCGACAGCGTGATCGGCGTGGTCCAGGTGGTACCGGCGTCACTACTTTTGGCGGTTTGCACCCACGAGGTGGTGCCACCATCGGAGCGGCGCCAAATCGCGGTGAGGCGGGTGCCGTCAGCCGATGACGTCACCTGTGGGTCGCCGGCGGTCTGCCCAGCCAAGGACAATGACTTCGCGGTCGTCCACGTGCTGCCGGCATCTGCGCTGCTAGTGGTTTGTATCCGCCAGTTGGTGCCATCGGCGCGGGACCAGACCGCCGTGACGCGGGTGCCGTCAGCCGATGATGCCACCCGCGGGTAGCCCGCGGTCTGCCCGGTTTGGGAGAGGCTTTGCGGGGACGACCAGGTGGCACCGGCGTCACTGCTGCTGGCTGTCTGCACCAGATAGTTGGTGCCATCAGAGCGGCGCCAGATGGCGGTAAGGCGGGTACCGTCCGCTGAACCGGCGACCTGCGCGCCGTAGGCGTCTTGTCCGGCGTCCGACAGGGTCGTCGGGGTTGTCCACGTGGCGCCGGCATCACTGCTACTGGCCGCCTGAATCCGGTAGTGGGTGCCATCGTTGCGGAACCACACTGCGGTCAGGCGAGTGCCGTCAGCGGAACTGGCTATTTGGGGGGCTTCAGCGTTTCGTCCCTCGGCCGACAGATTTCTTGGAGTCGTCCACGTGCTGCCAATATCGCCGCTACTTGCGGTTTGGACTCGCCAGACTGTGCCGTCGTAGCGGTCCCAGATCGCGGTGAGGCGGGTCCCGTCAGCCGACGATGCCACTTGAGGCGAGCCGACGTTCTGCCCGGCGGACGATAGATTCTGTGCCGCCGACCACACAACATCCACTGGCTCGGACGCTAGCACCGGGCTGAGCGACGACGCTGCCACTGCCACCCCTGCGAGTACTGCCACTGATGTCTTGAGGAACATGGCACGCCTCCCACCCGCGGGAGGTGCCGGACATCCGACCATCGGGTGTCGGCGTCAACCCCTCGCCGACTACATCTCCAGGCTACGCCTCACCAACCGGAACAACCAGGCTCATCCGACTGATTGTGCGGAATCCGACGTTGCCCCGTAGCGAGTGTTGATCAGGACTCCGCGGACCGCCCTCGGCCTACCACTTACCAGGCTTGCCGCTGCCCTCAAAGATGCACCAACCGTCCAGGAGGTCGCTGGCACCTGGTGGCGCCACCCTCATTCCGACTCGCACAGCGTTTGGCTTCTTGCGCCCGTCTTTCTCGAAGAGCATCGCGATCTGCGCGTAGCGCGTATCGGATCCGATTCTGGCGGTGGTCTCAACGGGTTTCATATAGACGAGGTTCGGGTGGTCGTTGCTGGGCAATGCATCCTTGGCCGTCAGCATCCACGGAGATCCGAAGAGGTTGCCCTTGCTGAACTTGATCGCCTTGCGCAGCGTGAACTTCCCGTTGACCTTCACCGTCTCGCCCGGCGCAGGGCAGGCTTTCCCGTTGTCCTGGGCGAGGATCTCGAAGCGGATTTTCGTCACCTTGGGGGACTTGCCGCGCTTGCCCGCCTTCACCTTGAAAGTACCCCGGGAGTCCTCGAAGGGATCCTTGAATTTCCAGGGCCCCGGCTTGGGTTGCTTGTACGCGGCTTTGCCTGCGCTCACCGATCGATCGGTGCCCGGTGCGCCTTGCGACGGAGCCACCAACACCCCCACTCCCAGTACGCTCACGCATGTTCCGGCCAGCAGTCGTATCAAAGGGCGTCGCATCGCGTAAGCCTTCCACGCTTCTCGCGCGAAAGCAATGGCCCCTTCCCGTGAGCCGGCGCCGGCACCAAACCCCACACCGCCGACCTCAGCAACGGCGGCGGATCACTTACTCTTCCCACCGAACGGGAATGCGTCCTTGGGCAAGGCTTTGCGGACTGTGATCCTCTTCTTTGTGATCACCGCAGTCTTCCCTTTCTTGACCACGAAGACCTTGCCGGTGAGTTTGTCCTTGGCGGTGCGCGAAAGCCACATCGAACCCTTGGAAACCGTGAGGGTTGTGAACTTCTTGTGCGGGACGATCCAGAAGGTCGTTCCCCGCCGGCCCGTGACAGACCTCTCCCGCGGCAGTTCGATGACCTGATCACCGAACACCGCGCTCACCTTGGCCCAGATCAAACCCAGCAGCAGGGTGCCCTTGAAACTGCGACTCTTGTCCCTGAACGCCTCGCAGTTCTTGTCCTCCTTGATCGAGGAGCCTTTGGCCAGGCGTACAACGGAGCCGTCCTCGAAGACGAACTCGACGTTGGTGTCGGCCGTGACCTTCTCGCCGGCCGCGAACCCCTTGCCGACCATTGATCCGAGGCTGGTCTGCTGCCCTGGCGGGTAGGTGTTCACCTGCTTGACCTTCTGACCGCACTCCACGCGACGGGTGACCGTGATCGTCCCCGAGTTCTCCATCATCCCGGTACCCGTGGAGAGTTGTCCGTAGACACTCTTTGATCCTCCCGCGGCCGGCAGGGTGAACTCCCTGGGTTCCAGGAACGCCGTGGGTTCCACCGCTGGCGCGCCCTCGTACGGTGCCGGGTACCCCTTGCAGATCAACACCGAGGGCACGAGCGGGTTGACGCTCGTACTCCACACGACGTTGATGTCCTCGCCCTGTTTGGTGATGGCAACCTGGGTCGTGCCAGTGGGCGGGGTCGTCATCAGTTCACATCCCTGGGGCAGCCCGGTGTTGACGATCGAGCCGAAGTTGAGTGTGGCTGAACCGGTCCAAGCGCTCGGATCGTCCGTGTTCCCAACGGGATTGGCCAGGATTTCCGCGGTGACGGTCTCCGTACTGACGAACGGTGCCACCACGGTTCTGCCGTCGATATGGATCGTCACCGAGTAGGTGGTGGTCTTCTTCGGTGGCACCCATTTCTGCGCCGCAGCCGCGCTGGGCGTGAGACACAGTGCGACCAACAGGCCGAACGTGAGCAGGATCGAAAGGGTGAAATGGTGACTTCGCGCAATCATGACAATCGCCTCCCCGCGCACTGAAAATTCTACTCCTGCGCCGGAGTTCGGGACGTGAGTCAGGCGAATGGTGACAACAGACGCACCCCGACTGGACGAGCGCCCTCGGGCCACGGTGGCGAGTGCAAATTGCGCTTGACCGGATCTATTTTGTGGCCGGTGCTCAGGTCGGATCACGCCCCATTGAACCAGTGCTCACGGCCTTCGGGACCTTCACTCGACTACGAAGCGTGACCGAGTTCCGGGCGCCCTCGGGAGAGTAATCGATAGCGGCCAACACGACCTCCGATCGCGACCGCAAGGGCCCTACCCTGGCGGCAGCACCGAGGGGGCTTAATGGGCACACCGCACGGGCATCATTCGCCTCTCGTCGGTGTCGAGTTGCCACTCGAGCCGTGGCAGCCACGCCCGTGGCAGGCGGTACTTGTCGGTGCTCTCGTCTCGGCCGTCGCATTCGCAGGCTCACAGGTAGCCGTGCCGGAGCGGCATTTTCCGGCGCTCCTGATGCTCGCAGGGTTCAGCGTCGGGCTGCTGCTCAGAGTTCGCTGGCAGTCGTGGCCCTGGCTCATGGGTTCGATCGCGGTGCTGGGCTTCGCCGGCGGCTCGATGGCCTACGGCTTCTCGGTCACTGCCAGTGCGGTGTGGGCCCTGGCGATGAGCGTTCAGAGCGTGACTCTTGCGGCACTCCTGCGATGGCGCAAGGTGACGATGGATCGTGCTTGGGATCCGCTCTGGACGTTCGCGATCGCCGCTGTGGTGGTCGCTGTTGTCGCCTTCCTGACCGTTACCACCCCGCCCATGCAGGAGTTCGGGGTGAGTCAAGATGCCTGGGCCGACTGGTGGGGAACGAGTGTGCTGGCAATCGTGCTGGTCATACCGCCGTTCCTGCTCGTAGGTCGAGCCGCCTGGCCCCGGGGCAGGCTCGCATTCAACGCAACTGCCTGGTCCGCGATCGCCATCCTTGGTGCCGTCAGTGTGTTCGCCGGTTGGGTCGACCCATATCTGGACGTGTGGGTCTGGATCATGGTCGGCGCCCCCTTGCTGGTTCTGTTCGCAGTTCGCTACGGCACGTTGTTCGCCTTCGTTCTTCTCCTGGTGCTGGTTCGCCTCGCGACGGGCTTCACCCAGGCGGACCTCGGTCCACTGCAGACCCTTGCATTCGCGACTGAGGGCCACGCCATTCGCTCAGTGCAGGCAGTCTTCATTTTGTTGGCAGTGTGCGTGCAAGCGGTTTCGCTGTGGGTCGTTCACGCCCTGGGCTATGAGCGGCGCTTGGCGCGACAGCAAGCCCTGTTCGATGCGGTGATCGAAGGATCTCCTGTCCCCACGGTGCTGCTCGATGGCCCCGATGGCTCCACGGTGCTACTGGCAAATCGAGCGTTTCGGGAAGATTTCCTGGCCGACGAGAAAGACCTGTCCTTCCTGGAGATCTTCCCCGACGACGAAAAGGGAGCTGTGAGACGTTTACTCGACTCGGTGGATACCGTTGATCAGACGGAGGCCCACGGCGAGTTCACCGCCAAGGATCCGGTTGCCGGCACCCGGTTGGTGATGATTCGGGTGGCCGCCGTGGTTGCACGGGGCCGTAACCACGACGGCTCTGCCAACCAGGATGCAACCAGGGTCATCCAGCTCGAGGACATCACGGACGTTCGCTTGCGTGAAGGCCGTCTGCACCACGCCGCGACCACGGACCCGCTCACCGGCCTGGCGAATCGACGCAGGCTGATGCATGTCCTCGGTGCCTCTTTGCCGCGGGTGGATGCACAGCATCTTCTGGGACTCGCCTACATCGACCTCGACGGGTTCAAATCCGTCAACGACCGGTTCAGCCATGCCACCGGTGATCGCCTGCTGTGCGAGGTGGCCGCATGCCTGCTGGACACCGTCCGCCCCATTGACCTCGTCGCCCGGCTGGGAGGCGACGAGTTCGTCGTGGTGAGTCCCGGGCTGCCAGACGAAGCGGCCGGCGAGGAACTCGGGCGGCGCATCGTCCGGCGCCTTGGCAGATGTGGCTCGTCCACAGTCGGTGTCTCAGCCTCGGTAGGCGTATGCGTCACCGACGATTCCGGGATCGAACCCGAGGAACTCCTGCGTCTGGCGGACCGGCAGATGTACCGAGCCAAGGCGGCTGGATCCGGGGTCCGGGTCAGTCACGTCGAGTCCGCCCAGGGCGGTGGGTGACAGGCACGACTTGCCTGGCACTCCTGCGAATGACGAAGCTCAAAGCCCCGAACTCAACAGCGGTCGTGCGTGCGATCACTGCCAATCTCCGAGTCATCGCGAAAAAGAACACAAAAGGGATATCTAACTGGGCCGATCAGGAGTAGCCTCAGCCGGGTCTTGAACGGCTGGAGGAAAGATGTCCACTTCTCGCTCGGTTGCGCTGCTGTCCAGTGCCGCGATCGTCTTCTCTTCGTTGGTCGCGGTTGCTCCCGCGGCATCAGCTGATGACAAGCCCGGGTCGGCCCCGGAGGTCACCTCCGCTGTGGCTCACGACACTTCCCCGCCACTACGCGAGTTGGCCAAGATGAGCGAGAACCTCCCCTCCCTGGTGGAACCTTCGCCGCGCGCGGTTCTGAACCGACCGATCCCACAAGACCGCATCGACGCTGTTATCAACGGGAGTGGCTGGGTTCCGCCTGTCATCTCCGATCCCACGGGGCCGGAACCGAACACCGAGATGCCAGCCATTTCGGGCAGTTTCGAGGGACTTAACAACATCGCTGGTTACAACCCTCCAGACACCGTCGGCGATGTGGGGACCAACCACTACATGCAGATGACCAACGTGAAGTTTCAGATATGGAACAAGTCGGGCACCAGCGTGTTTGGACCCGCGGACAACAACACTTTGTGGGCGGGCTTCGGGGAATGCGGGACAACCAACGACGGCGACCCCATTGTCATGCATGACCAGTTCGCCGACCGGTGGCTGGCTTCTCAGTTCTCCGTGAGCGGCACGGGATTCCATGAGTGTGTGGCGGTTTCAACGACGGCCGACCCGACGGGCACCTGGTACCGATATCAGTTCGACTACACCGGCTTCCCGGACTACCCGAAGTTCGGCGTCTGGCCGGACGGCTACTACGTCACCTACAACATGTTCAACGCGGCTGGCACTGCCTTCCTCGGGGCAAAGACCTGCGCGATGAACCGCGCGGCCATGCTCACAGGCGCCGCAGTCACTCAACAGTGCTTCGACCGCGCGGAGGAATGGTCACTGCTTCCGTCTGACGCGGACGGCTCCACGCCACCGCCACTCGGCTCCCCCAACTACATTCTGGGTGAGCACTGGTCGGACAACACGAAACTGACGATGTACAAGTTCCACGTGGACTGGGCCACTCCCGCCAACTCCACCTTCACCGGGCCGATCTCGCTGAGCGTGGCGCCGTACATCGGTGCTTGCTGGCTAGGCGTTGATAGAGGCCGATGCGTCCCGCAGCCGGGAACGAGTCAGCGACTCGAAGCGCTCGGGGGAAAGACCATGTATCGGTTGGCCTATCGGAACTTCGGGGATCATGAGTCGTTGGTCACCAACCACACGGTGGCGATGGACGGTCAGACCGGTCTCACGGCTCAGACGGGAGTCGGCTGGTACGAGATCCGGCAGCCGAACGCCGCGACGCCGCAGGTCTACCAGGACGGCGTCACTGCGGACCCCAACGGCAGCACGTTCCGCTGGATGGGATCCATCGCCATGGACAAACAAGGGAACATGGCCTTGGGCTATAGCACGTCGAACGCGACGCCAGGAGCGAACTCCTTCCCATCCATCCGCTACATCGGCCGGAAGATCTGGGACCCGCTCAATCAGATGGCTCAAGCGGAATCGGTCATCATGGCCGGATCGGGTGTACAGACGGGCGGAAGCACCCAGTACTCCGGCCGCTGGGGCGACTACTCATCGATGAACGTCGACCCCACCGACGACTGCACGTTCTGGTACACGAACGAGTACGTGCAGACCACAGGGGCGGGCAACTGGCGCACCCGCATCGCCAAGTTCAAGTTCCCTGGCTGCAACGGCACACCACCCACTGCGTCGTCCTCGATCGACGGCCTTCCCGGCAATAGTTCGGTGGACGTCGCGTTCTCAGCGGCTGCCACTGCGGCCGACCTGCCGGTCACCAAGTACACGGTCACGGCCGCCCCCGGTGGCGCATCGTGCACCACCACTCCGGGCGTGACCCCCGACCCCTTGACCTGCAAGGTCACAGGCCTTACGAATGGACAGC
>ERZ795053.6428-NODE-6428-length-11712-cov-5.582483_pt1 | contig 11712 bp, 9 predicted proteins | sample MGYA00375137_ERZ795053 | MGnify/ENA primary metagenome ERZ795053 (study PRJEB30182, sample SAMN05720284) | activated sludge metagenome | isolation source: Anaerobic digester | place: Hong Kong | collected 2014-12-17 ... | reverse complement strand
TGTTGGCGCTCAGCACGACTATAGCGTGGAGATGCAACTCGTCGGGCGCATCAGGTGCACGGTGTGGGAGCGTTCAAAGCGTGGGTGTTCAAAGTTCCGCGGTCATCGCCGTGAAATGGCGCAGAAGGGCGCTTTCATCGGCACCATAGGCGCCCTGCAACGCGTCAGACAGCATATCGCGTGCAAATGCAACGCATTCGCCAGAAACGCCGATGTGTTCGGAAAAGCCAACCGCATCGGCAACCGAGCGGCAGGTGCTGGCAAGATCATGGCGCGACAGCGCCTCGGCCTGGTCGGCGGCAAGCGCGCTACACTCCGGGCCGGTTGCGACAGGGCCGTCGAAGACACGAGCCAGGGTCTCAGGAGCGATGCCGGCGTGGCGTCCGATGAGAATTGCTTCGCTCAGTGCGATAAGGCGTGCTGCCCGGACATAACTGCGCAGCGCTGTCAGCCCGATTGCCGTTCCGGTTTCTCCGACCCGTTTGAATGTGCCGATTGCATCGAGGACCGGGCGGGCGCGATCAAGCAGATCGGGAAAGCCGCCGACGAGCATCTCGACAGGCGTCGTCGAGCCGGTTTCGATCGTCGCACAGGTCAGGACATCTATCAGGCCAATGCCGCCGGACCCCAGGTGTCCGCTCATACGAAGCGCGTCCTTGTAGGGTCCGCTGCCAAAGTGAATGACGATCGAGCCGGGCGTCATGGTGAGGGCGAAACCTGGGCGATCCGAATCACCAAAGGCGGCGGCGCGGAGTTGCGACATGTCGGTAAGCGCCGAGACAACGATGTCACACGTCAGGCCGAAATCGGTCAGGCTTGGAGCGAGGTGTGTTTGCGGGTTTTGCGGTTCGAACGCGCGGCGGCGATCACCATCGAGATCGTAGGCAATGACGGCAAACCCATTGGCGGTGAGACGCTCGGCGAGCCCGGTGCCAAGACGGCCAAGACCGATCACTCCGATGGGTCGCGTGTGTGGCATGGGGCTGCTCCCGCGTTGCGTTGATGGTGTGGTGGCGCGCTTGCACACTTTCCACCGCGAAGGGCGATGCGGCAAGGGCGTTTGCGGACAAACGGTCTCAAAGCCGCGATGAATGTCGGCTCTTGCGGTGCAGCATGATTGGAGCGGAATGATCTGAGCGGAGGTGGTTGGGATTGCCGCCCGGGGCGTTGCGGCGATGTTGAAGCGCAACGCACAGTTTCATACATTGCAATACTTGGACGTTTCGTGCACGCGTCTCCAACGCGTCTCCAATATGCTGCGCTCTGGGCTCGCGTATTGTGTGGGCGAAGTTGTGCCGGTAGGCGTTGCCTGAATGCGGTGGGAGCTGGTGAAAACGTTGCTCCTGTCCCAAACCGCCCCAACTCCGCCCAAATCGCCGCTGAAATGCGGAGATGTAAAAAGTGGTTCACCTTGGTGGGTTATTGCGTTAGGGGCCGCCCTTTTTGTGGATCTGACGTTTCACATCTGGGACGAAGGTTGCCAAACGCCAGTTGCTCCAAAGCACAAAGCACAAGGTGATACGAATGAAAGATGCCTAGGGAATCAGGCTGACGTGTCTTGGGTATCGGGTTGACGCGTCACGACACGACAGGGAACTTAAGCGTCTTAAGTCGGAACACTGGTGAGACGGAACACCAGTGGGTCAGAACACTGGGATTTGACGGGACAACCTCATGTTGAAGGACTTCACTATTGTCATCGCCGCAGGCCTTGGGCTGAGTGTGGCGGCCTGCGGACCAGAAGGTCCGACGCGTGCCGACACAGGTCTTGCGGTCGGTGCGCTTGCCGGCGGGCTGATCGGCAACTCGGTCGGCAAGGGGACTGGCCGGGCGCTGGCAACGGTAGCGGGTGCATTCGTCGGCGGTGTTGTGGGCCATGAAATTGGTAAATCGCTCGACGAACGCGATCGCATGCTGGCGCGCGAGGCTGAATATGACGCCCTTGAGCATGGGGATTCGGGCGTTGCGCGCACATGGCGCAATCCCGATAACGGACGATATGGCGAGGTCGTGCCCAGCCGCCACTATCGGCGCGGCACCAGCGACTGCCGTGACTATGCCCATACTGTATATATCGATGGCCGACCTGAGGTTTTGCGCGGGACGGCATGCCGTGATCGCGATGGAGGTTGGCGTTCCGTCGCCTGAAGGGGGCGCCAAGCGCCGCCTTCGACGTCGCGGCCTTAGAGTGGTTGAGAACTCGCTGGTCGGTTGACGCGCGGCACCGCGATCGGGCAGGAGAAACGCTCTAACAGGCCGCTGAAAAACTCGAGGGGCTCGGTTGCAGAGACTCCCCTTACGAGGGCTGTGATCGAGCAGCATGAAGACGAGCGTGTTCGATCACGCTCAGATCGACCACAGATGCCGTGGCCCAAGGGGTGAAAAAACTTTTTCAGCGACCTGCTAGGTGTTTGTTTCGTCGTATCTTCTTCGACGAACTGGCATCTGACTTCGTCGAAAAATTCTCTAAATTATTGTTTTAAAGAGGTTTTTCACGCTGAGCCGCATAGCCCTTTAGCTCAATAGTCTGTGTTCGCACGCGACCTTTGGCCTCCGCGTGCCGGCATACCCTTGTCATCGTCTCGCTGCGCCCCTATTCCACACACCAGAGGTGGACTTGGGATCGGACATGCTTCTTTGGATCGGGTTTGCGGTGTTGACGGCGGGCGTGATCGCGTATCTGGCGCTACCTTTGCTGGCGCCGGTGGATGCCTCGGCACCCCCGCAATCTGCCGACCTTGCCGTTTATCGTGACCAGCTGCGTGCCGTTGATGCGGAGCGCGAGCAGGGCCTGTTGGAGCCAACCGAAGCCGAAGCGGCTCGCGCCGAGCTGGCGCGGCGACTTTTGCGCGCCGCCGATGAGGTTGATATCGAATCGGGAGACGCTGAGGTGGCTGGGACGTTCCGCCCCGGGCAGACTGATGGCGGGCGCTCTGTTTCGGTGATGGCGCGAGCGCTTGTGTTGTCTACAAGTGTCATCATTCCGGTTGTTGCGATCGGTATCTACCTGTGGGTTGGCTCGCCTGGCATGCCGGATTTGCCTTTCGCCGCGCGCGTCGACAAGGATAACCCGCACCGCTCGATCACGGATCTCATTGGCTTAGTGGAGACGCGCCTGCGCAATCATCCTGATGACGCGAAGGGCTGGGAGGTTCTGGCACCCGTTTACATGAAGCAGCAGCGCTTTGATGATGCGGCACGTGCCTATGCCAATTCACTTCGCCTCAACGGTGAGAGCCCTGAGCGTATCGCTGGCTTTGCCGAAGCCCTGGTGCTGGCCAACAATGGTCTTGTCGTGCCTGAAGCGCGCAAAGCTTATGAGCGCCTTCTCATTCTCGCGCCCAATACGCCCGAGCCGCGCTTCTGGCTGGCTCTGGCCAAGGAGCAGGATGGCGATCTGTCTGGCGCGATCGCCGATCTGGACGCGATGCTGAAAAGTGCCCCTGGTGATGTACCCTGGCGCTCACTCGTCGAAACCAAGCTTGGTGAAATGCGCGCGATCCTGGCTGGAGGCAGCCCACCAAGCGCGCCGGCGCCAGGTTCGACAAAGGAAGCTGCGGCAAGCGCTTCGGCTGGTTCTCAGCAAACGCCAGTGCCGGCCGCGCCGCCGCATCAGCCAGGTCCAGGTGCGGCGGAGATGGCGGCTGCCGCACAGATGACGCCGCAAGAGCGCAGCGCCTTTATAACGAAGATGGTCGAGGGTCTGGCCGCCCGACTTGCAGAAAACGGCAAGGATCTGGAAGGTTGGAAGCGTCTGACACGTGCCTATATGGTAATGGGGCGCCAGGAGGATGCGGTGAAGGCGCTGGCAGATGCGCGTCGAGCGTTCGAGGCAGACAAGCCAGCACTCGAGGCCTTAGATGCTCTGGCCAGGGATCTGGGCATTGGCTCGTAGCCGAAATTAGCCGCGCCATGCCGTACCGATACCGATCGACAAGGGCCTGCGCGTGAGTGGCAGGCACGTGTACCAAGTGAGCTGGCACCAAGAGAAGGGCACGAAACGGAACCATGACACGCAAGCAGCGCCGCGCTACCTTGATTCTAGCAGCTGTTGCCGTCCTCGGATTGGCAGCCGTGCTCACGCTGTTTGCGTTGAAGGATTCGATCGTCTTCTTCCATACACCCAGCGACATCGCGGAGAACAAGGTTTCGGTTGGCCAGCGCATCAGGCTTGGCGGCCTTGTGGCAGATGGGTCGGTCAAACGTGGTGGCGGCACGCATGTCGAATTTGTCGTGACCGATACGCTCAAGACCATTCCGGTGACCTACGAGGGCGTGCTGCCAGACCTTTTCCGCGAAGGTCAAGGTGTCGTCGCCGAGGGTGTTCTGGATGCCAGTGGACGCCTTACTGCAGATACGGTTCTAGCCAAACATGACGAGAACTACATGCCACCAGAAGTGGCCGACGCGCTAAAGGCCAGGGGGGTCAAGCTGGGTCAGGGCGCCAAGCACAAGTCGGCAAATGGTGGTGCGCAGAAGTAGAGCACTTTTTTGGCGAGGTTGAAGCTGGTTCGTCGAAGAAAATGCGACCAAACAAAAGCCTGAAGCGCTGATCCTTGTGCATCGGATCACACAGCGCTCCAGCCAACGGTTCGGGTATTGCGGCCAATGCCGCGAGCGCCCCAGGGAGCAACGCAATGATCATCGAGTTTGGACATTTCGCTCTGGTGCTGGCCGTGCTGGTGGCTGCGTTCCAGACTGTCGTCCCGGCTTATGGCGTTTACCGTAACGATGCTCGCCTGATGGAGTTCGGACGATCGGCGGCGATCAGCCAGTTCTTTCTCATCCTGATCTCGTTCGTGGCGCTGATGTACGCCTACATCGTCTCGGACTTCTCGGTGGCCAACGTCGTCGAGAACTCGCATTCCACCAAGCCGCTGATCTATCGTATTGCCGGCGTTTGGGGCAATCACGAGGGCTCGATGCTGCTGTGGGTGCTGATCGTTGCGCTGTTTGGCGCGGCCGTGGCGCTGTTTGGCAACAACCTACCCAAGACGCTGCAATCACATGTTCTGTCCGTGCAGGGGGCCATCGGCCTCGCGTTCGTGCTGTTCATCATTTTCACCTCCAATCCGTTCGAGCGGATCGATCCCGCGCCGTTCGACGGGCGCGGCCTCAATCCCATTCTCCAGGACCCTGCACTCGCGTTCCATCCACCATTTCTCTACGTCGGCTATGTCGGTTTCTCGATGGCGTTCTCGTTTGCGATTGCGGCGTTGATCGAGGGGCGTATCGACGCGGCATGGGCACGCTGGGTGCGACCGTGGACGCTGGCGGCCTGGATGTTCCTGACGGTCGGGATCGCGATGGGCTCGTGGTGGGCCTACTACGAGCTTGGCTGGGGCGGCTGGTGGTTCTGGGATCCAGTCGAGAATGCTTCGTTCATGCCCTGGCTTGCTGGAACGGCGCTGCTGCATTCCGCGCTGGTCATGGAAAAGCGCGAGGCTCTCAAGGTCTGGACCATCCTGCTGGCGATTTTGACGTTCTCGCTGTCGCTGATGGGGGCATTTCTGGTGCGCTCGGGAGTGCTGACGAGCGTCCATGCCTTCGCCGTTGATCCTAAGCGGGGTGTTGTGATCCTCGCCATCATGTTCGCGTTCATCGGTGGTGCGCTGGCGTTGTTTGCGATGCGCGCGGGTGAGTTGAGGCAAGGCGGAATTTTCGCGCCGATCAGCCGCGAAGGTGGCCTCGTTCTCAACAATATCCTGCTCACCGTCGCCTGTGCGACCGTCCTGGTGGGGACGCTCTATCCGCTGGCGCTTGAGGGTATGACGGGTGACAAGATCTCGGTGGGGGCTCCCTTCTTCAACATGACATTCGTGCCGTTGATGCTTCCGCTGCTGCTGGCATTGCCATTCGGACCATTCCTGGCGTGGAAGCGTGGGGATCTTTTGGGTGCGGCGCAGAGGCTATCGATTGCCGCCGTCGTTGCTATCGTGGTGATCGTGGCGACAGCCGCGTGGGTGCAGCGCGGACCTTGGCTGGCGCCGTTTGCGATCGGGCTTGGCGTTTTCGTTATGATGGGTGCGGTGTGGGAAATCGCCTTCCGTGCCAAGGCGGGATCGGTACCTTGGGGCGAAGTTGTGCGGCGCGCCCGCAATCTGCCTCGTTCGGTGTGGGGAACGATGCTGGCCCATTTCGGCGTTGGCCTTGCCGTCATCGGCATTGCGGCCACCTCGGCCTATCGTGTTGAGACGATCGTTGCGATGAAGCCGGGTGATCACGTCGAGACGGCAGGATATGTGTTGACCTTCAAGGAGTCCTCGAAAGGGCACGGCCCGAACTACCAAGAGGATATCGTAACGCTCGAGGTGACGCGCGATGGCAAGCTGGTGACGATGCTCACCCCCTCCAAGCGCCTCTATGACGCCCCGCCGATGCCAACGACGGAAGCGGGCATCCTGGCCTCGTGGCGGGGTGATCTTTATGCCGTTGTTGGTGACGTGCAGCAGGCCGGCGGATTTGCTTTCCGCATCTATTTCAATCCGCTGGTGCGGTTCATATGGATTGGTGCCGTGATCATGTTCATCGGCGGTGGGGTTTCGCTGAGCGATCGGCGGCTGCGGGTTGGCGCTCCCGTCCGCTCTAAACGGCGAAGGACGGTTGCGGCATGATATCCTCAGGCAAAGCGATCTCAGGCAAAGTGATCGGTGGTGGTTTTTGGGCTCGCCTGGCGCGGCGCATGCTCGTTGTCCTGGTGATGGCAATGGTGGCGCTGGCGGGCCCGCTTTGGGAGGCTGGCCCTTGCCACGCGTTGAGCCCTGATGAGCAGCTCAAGGATGCAGCCCTGGAGGCGCGCGCACGAGAACTGTCGGCGGAGTTGCGTTGTCTCGTCTGCCAGAACCAGTCGATTGATGATTCCGATGCGCCGCTGGCGAAGGACCTGAGGCATCTGGTGCGCGAACGGTTGGTCGCCGGGGATAGCAACACTGAAGTCATGAACTTTCTGGTTCAGCGCTATGGAGACTTCGTGCTTCTGAAGCCGCCGTTCGGGTGGCACACGTGGTTGCTGTGGCTGGCGCCAGCATTACTTCTGATTGCCACGATCGCGTTTGTCGTGCGGGCGATGTGGTCGCAACCTGGCGCCGCGGCAGCATCGCGATCACAGCTTTCGAAGGAAGAGGAAGAACGACTTGCTCAGGTGCTCAAAGCCGCACCCGATGAGGTAACGTGAACACGAGCGACGTGCCGCAAGACCGGTTCAGCGCTGGGCGCGGGCTGATGTAGTCGTCTCCAGGCGGCTGAGAAGGGAGCGCGTGGCAAGCCCGGTGATGGGCAGTCCGACACGCGCTTCATAGGTCTCGATTGCTGTGCGGGTCTGTGGTCCATAGTGCCCATCGCATGGTCCTGGTTGCAGACCTTGTGCGAGAAGCAGGTTCTGGAGTTGTTCGATCTGGCTGGCGTTCGTCAACAGTTGACCGTTGGCGAAGGCTTCGAGCGGTGCGACAAGGGGTGAGGCGAGCAGCGCCGTGTTGGCGATCACCTGTGTGTCGAGGTGCTGGATGACCTGGCCGTCTTGCGTGACGACGCGTGAGCGCACGTAGGTTCCAACATTGATACCGACGACTTCAGGACCATTTTTGCCATCGACGATGAGAGGCGAACCGGAAGATGCAGCTTCTGTATCACAGGTGTGCAGCAGAAGGTCTTCAGAGTGTTCGAAATCACGCGACAACTGCTCGCGCTCGCCTGTTTTCCAACGTGAAATGAAGCCGCATGGCCTGGCTACGGCAAGCTTCCAGTGCGGCAAATCGCGATGGTAGGCGAGATTATAGATCCGCCCATCGGCGGCGTCGGCGGCAACCTGGCTGGAGGTGCGCCGGCTCAAAGGCAATCCCCCTGACGGGCAGGCCTTTTGCGCCAGCCTGAGAAAGACCCAATCTGACGCAGCGTTGATGGGGGGGCGTGTGTTGAGCTGTCCCGCGCCCGTCACGATATGGTTGTACAAGGTTCCATCTTCAGCGCCCTTGATTGCAATTCCCGGGACCCTCGGTCTATCGCGGCGAAAGCGCAAGTCAGCAGGATCACCGGCTGGCTGGGCGAGGGTACCGGCCACGCAATGCCCGGCCGTCGCCACGATGTCGGGGGCCACACAGAATGCCGTGCAAACCGATTTGGTTCGGCGATGCACGAGCAATCCGATGCGCTTGCGCACCTGAGCATATTGATCTGAAATCAGGCGCCGATCGTCGGGCTCGAAGATGGCAACCGGCCGAACCGGTGAGGAAACTTGGGGAAGGGACCTGGACGACAGCGCGGCGGTGGCGCCGGCTGCTCCAGGGTTGGCGAGCATGAGGACCGCGGTGGCTAGCGACGTCGTAATTACAGTTGTCTGAGAGGACGCAAAACGCGACTGAAGGGCTTGAGTGACGGCTCTGTTTTGGGGCTTGAGCAAGTCCCAGGCCGTGCTGAGGGGTGACTTACCATGCGTGCTTGCCCGCGCCGATCGGGGGGGCAATTTTCGAGAACTGGACACCTCACCGGTCACGAAGCACCCCACGCCACATTACATATCGTTAAGACGGTCGAAAGGCTGCGGTAATGGCGGTTTGGCTATAGCCTCGATGAAACGGCCAATTGGGTCGTCATCAAGGAGGTTGGACCCCATGCAAAACGCGCCTTCCAAGGCTCACGTAGCAAATCCCGCGCCAAGTGGTGGGAGAGGCAGCGCATGGCGCGTCGCTCGCGCCTTTATGGTTGCGGGCTTTATCGGTGCAGGCGCTCTGGCGTGGCAGTCCATCGAAACTCCCCGCCCGGCGAGCGCGCAGTTGCGACCCTCTGATCAGGGGGTGCAGACGCCCTACGGTCGCGCGCCTCTGACGTTCGCTGATATCGTCGATAAGGTTAAGGGCGCGGTCGTCTCAATTTCGGTCACCAACGGAGAGAAAGGCGAAGCCAAGTCTTCGGGCGGGCGCCGCTTTGGCGGGATGCCCGAGCTGCCCGATGATCATCCCCTGAAGGATTTCTTCAAGAACCTGCCGAAAGAGTTCCAGCAGCCGCAAAAGCCGAACCGGCCGCAGCTGGCACAGGGTTCGGGCTTCGTGATCTCCGCTGACGGCTATGTCGTCACCAACAATCACGTCGTCGATGGTGCATCGAAGATCGAAGTCAGTTTTGATGACCAAGAAAAGCTCGAGGCAGATCTGGTCGGTACTGATGCACGCACGGATCTGGCGCTCATCAAGATCAAGAGCAAGGCCAACAAGTCGTTCCAGCATGTCAACTTCACCGACCGTCCGGCGCGCGTGGGTGACTGGGTTATAGCGGTTGGAAATCCGTTTGGTCTGGGTGGTACCGTGACGGCGGGTATCGTCTCGGCGCTGACGCGTGATATCGGTTCTGGTCCTTACGATTTCCTGCAGATCGATGCGGCGGTCAATCGTGGCAACTCGGGTGGCCCGACGTTCAATCTCGATGGCGAAGTGATTGGCGTCAACACGGCGATCTTCAGCCCGTCGGGTGGCAGTGTCGGCATTGCCTTCGCAGTACCGGCAAAGACAGCCAAGGCGGTGATCGAGCAGCTCAAGAACCAGGGCAAGGTCAGCCGCGGTTGGCTGGGCGTCAAGATCCAGAACGTCGATGACGATACGGCGGCAAGCCTTGGACTGGACCGGGCGCGCGGTGCTCTGGTCAGCGAAGTTACGCCAGGTGGTCCGGCTGCTGCTTCTGGAATTGAGGCCCGCGACGTCGTACTTGTTGTTGACGACAGCGCAATTGAAGACAGCCGCGATCTGGCCCGTAAGATTGCCGCCTATTCGCCCGACACGGTGGTATCGGTCAAGGTGTGGCGCAATGCTGCAGAAAAGGTGATCAAGGTCAAACTGGGTAACTTCCCGAACTCTCCTGATGAACTGTCTCGTCTTGAGGACGGCAAGCCTCTTGACCAGACACCTACGGCGCTGGAGCAGCTCGGTCTTAAATTGGCACCTGCCGGGGGGGAAGGCGTCAAGGATGGTGTGGCGATTGCAGAAGTCGATCCAGCGTCGGATGCAGCGCAAAAGGGTCTGAAGGCGGGCGATGTGATCCTTGAGGTGCAAGGTGAGGTCGTCAAGAATATCGACGATGTCGTCGCAGGCGTGAAGAAGGCCCGCGACCTGGGTCGCAAAGCCGTGCTGTTGCATGTTCGTACAGAACAGCAGAAGCGCTTTGTGGCGCTGCAACTCAAGTAGGCTGACCCTCGCCGTTGGCGGCTCGACAGCCGCTTGGACGAAGCAACATGCGGGAGGCCGTCTGCCGAGGAGTACCGGCAGACGGCCTCTTTGTTATCTGTCAAATTCAACAAACCTTTCCCGGCGGCTTTGAAGGGGTGCGGTGATGGCCTATTGTGAGCGCGCTCGTGCCCGGCCGATTGGTTGCGGCACGGGAACAACGGGGCACGTCAATTTCAGGACTTGAAGCACATCGACATGCGCGTGCTGGTGATCGAGGATGACAAGGAAACGGCTGGTTTCCTGCACAAGTCGCTCAAGGAGAGCGGCCACGGCGCGCAGGTCGCCAGCGACGGCGAGAGCGGGCTGGCGCTGGCGCGCGAAGGTGGCTTCGACGTTTTGATTGTCGATCGGATGCTGCCGGTTCTCGATGGCCTTTCGATCATCAAGCAGCTGCGTGCTGAAGGCGACAGAACGCCCGTGCTTATTCTCTCAGCGCTTGGTGAAGTGGATGATCGCGTCAAGGGCTTGCGGGCCGGCGGTGACGACTACCTGACCAAGCCTTATGCCTACACCGAGTTGCTGGCGCGCATCGAGGCTTTGGCGCGGCGGCATGCGCCCGAAGAGCAGGCAACCCGGTATGTCGTCGGCGATCTGGTGCTCGACCGCTTGTCGCATCGGGTCATGCGGGCTGGCGAAACAATCGTTCTGCAACCGCGCGAATTCCGCCTGCTCGAATATCTGATGCGCCATGCCGGGCAGGTGGTGACGCGCACGATGTTGCTGGAGAACGTCTGGGATTATCACTTCGATCCGCAGACCAACGTCATTGATGTGCATGTGTCGCGGCTGCGCGCCAAGATCGATCGGGGCTTTGAAACGACACTGCTGCATACGGTGCGGGGTGCTGGCTACATGATCCGTGATGGCGATGGCTGAGCGCCCGAGCGGAGTTCTGTCGAGCGGTGCATTCAAGATCGCGGCAGCGGCGATAGCGGCGGTCATCATCGGGGCGTCGGTTCTGGTGGCGATCTTGTTCCGGCAGTCGGAAGCGGCGTTGCGCACGGAAATTCTGGCGACGCTGAGGTCGGATGCCGCGGCAATCGAACGGGTTGCGGCACATGGCGGCATGCCGGCGCTGGAGCAGACGCTTGGCGTGCGCATTGCCTCCGATCCCAGCCGTCTTTATCTGCTTATGTCGGGCGATGGGACCAAGCTTGTCGGCAACCTCAATGAGGTTCCGCCCGAGATTGCAGATAAGGCGGGGGGAGGCGTCTTCACCTATCGCAGGCCAGGCGAGCCGGTGGCAGCCGAACGCCAGGCGGTGGCCCTGGTGGTGCCGGTCGGCGCGGGCGCGCGTGTGCTGGTGGGGCGCGACATCGATGCCGAGCAGCATATGCTGGTACGCCTGCGCCTGTTGGCGCTTGGCGGAATGGTGATACTTGCACTGGCCGGACTATCGGGAGGCTACGCCCTGAGCCGGATGGTGCTTGGACGCCTGGAGAGCGTCAACCGGGCGGCGCGCACGATCATGGCGGGCAACTTGTCACAGCGTATCGACGTT
>ERZ795053.6422-NODE-6422-length-11718-cov-6.210323_pt1 | contig 11718 bp, 14 predicted proteins | sample MGYA00375137_ERZ795053 | MGnify/ENA primary metagenome ERZ795053 (study PRJEB30182, sample SAMN05720284) | activated sludge metagenome | isolation source: Anaerobic digester | place: Hong Kong | collected 2014-12-17 ... | reverse complement strand
GGACACTGCACCTTCGTCGAACCTTCCGATATGCCGCGCGGCAAGGAAATCAACGCCGTCTTCGAAGTCTCGCCTTATCTTTGGTCGCCGAGCCCGATCAATGACGACATCACCGCAGCGGTCGGGCCCGACCTCATCAAGCGCGTGTGGCCAATCCGTGAGCTGATCGATTCCGGCTCGCTGGTCGTGCCGGGCTCGGACTGGGCGGTCGTCCCGTCCGTCAATCCATGGATCGCCATCGAATCGCTCGTCACGCGCGAGCGCATGGGCGGCAGCGCGGATTCATTCGGCAAGCAGGAAGCCATCACGCTTGAAGAAGCGATCGACCTGTTCACCGTGGAGTCATCGAAATACATCCGCGCCGAGAAGTCGCTCGGGAAAATCGAGCCGGGTTATCTCGCCGACCTCATCGTCATCGACCAGAACCCGTATGAGGTCGCTGCGACAGACCTTCACAAGACGAACGTGCTCTCGACCTATGTCAATGGCGAGCTCGTATACAGCGCCGACCAGAAGTAACAAACGAGCGCCCTCTCCTGCCTTTCGGTGGGAAGAGGGCCACAATTTTCGGAGGAAAAGGCATGGCGACGAAAGTTGCAGGCGCCCTTCTGTCAGCCGCGCTGCTGGGGCTTTCCGCTCCCGCTTACGCAAAATGCGAAACAGAGGGACCGAACGCGCTCAAGGTCGCGATGTACAAAGGCGGCTTTGCGACGGTGAACTCGTTCATCTTCAGCGATGGCCGGTCCATCATCGTGCTCGATGCGCAGCGCAAGCCTTACGAGGCGGAAAAGCTCATCGAGCTGATCAAGTCGGTGAACCTTCCCGTCACTCATATTCTCATCAGCCATGGCCACACGGACCATTTCACAGGCATGCCGTGGCTCATGGATGCGTTCCCCGACGCCAAGGTCGTCGTTGCAAACGAAGACATCCGCAAGGATATCAAGGATTACGCGATCTATATGGATCAGGGCGGCGCGACGGAGTCCGAGCCAATCCTCGAACCGCGTCTCAAACCCAAATCACCGGAAAACCCGGACGGATTCGATTATGAGAGCAGCATCCGCATCCTGAAGTCGAACAAGCTCAAGATGAAGGGCGGGTGCACGCTAACGCTCGAAACCGATTACGCGCCGAATGAAGGCCGGCACATGACGACGGTCTACAGCAAGGAACTGAATGCTCTCTTCCTCTCGGACCTCGGCTACAATCACATCCACCCGTGGATGGGCGACGACATTGATCGCGCCCGCGTTATCAGCTGGCGGAACGAACTTGTTCGCGTTCGCGACAAATACGCCCCGCTGAACCCGATCATCTATCCCGGCCATGGCGACGCGACCGACATGTCGATGTTCGACGAGATGATCGGCTATTTCGACAATTTCCTGCATGTCACTGAAACGGCGACCTCGCGCGAAGAAGCGATGATGAAAATGAAAGAGCTATACCCCGATTACGGCGAGGCGGACTTCTTCCTGCTCTACAGCATCATCAATCATGTTCAGGAATAGCGTTCCCAAAAGAACGCCGTAAAACGTGACTTGAAATCGCTCAACGACTGCGCGACGCCAGAGCCATTGAAACGAGGGGAGAAGACGACATGGCGAATCTCAGAACCACGGGCATTGACCGCCGCACCTTTCTCGCCGGCGTTGGCGGCCTCGCCTCCGTCGCAGCAGCAGCGGGTTCGGCGCGCGCGCAAAACTATGGGCAAGTCGTCGGCGAGCAGCCTTTCGCGCGGATCGAGAAGCTCGGCGAGAATGTCTGGGCGGTCGTCTCAACGCCCCTCAATCACGACCACAGTTTCAATCCGCAAGGAATGGCGACGCTTTGCAATGGCGGCATTGTCGCCGGCGCGGACCGGGTCGCGGTTATTGATGGTTTCTACACGCCGGCGGGCGGCGCCTGGGTCGCCTCGATGGCGCGGGAACTGACTGGCCGCGATGTCACCGACGTCATCGTCACGCATTTCCACGCCGATCACACGGGCGGGCTCGCCGGCTTTCAGCGCGGCGCGGAAGGTCCCGAAATCTACGCGACGGAAACGACGCGCAAGCTCATCTTCGAGCGCTATTCCGGCCCCAACCCGGTGGAAGGCTCACCCTTCAGCGCACCGGCCATTCGTCCTGTCCTCCCGACACGGATCATCACCGACGAAACGAACCCCGTTTCACTCGACCTCGGCGGAAGATCGCTGACGCTCGAGCCGTTGCTGGGGCACACGCCGAGCGACCTCGCGATCCAGGTCGACGACGCGCCGGTGCTGTTTGCAGGCGACCTCGTCTGGGCGGGGCTCTTCCACAATTACATGGATGCGATCCCATCCAAGCTTCGAAAGTCGGCTGGCCGGGTGCTGAAAGACAAGAACACTGTCATCGTCACCGGCCACGGTTATGTCGCCAAGGCGCGGGATCTGCAGAATTACCTTCGCCTCCTCGACCATGTCGAGGAAGCCGCGCGCGCTGCGTTCGAAGCGGGGAAATCACCGGAAGAAGGCGCGGCGGCGTTCAGCGTCCCGGAGAGCCTCGGCGAGTGGGCGCTGTTCAATCCGAAATATTACGAAGTCGCTTTCGCCGCTTGGCGACGCGAGCTTGAAGCGGCCTGACGGCGACGGACGCGAGGCTAGTGTGAGGCAGGGTCGTCAGAGGCGACCGTGCGCCGCCATGCATTCGGCGCGACGCCTGCCCAGCGCGAGAACGCGCGCGTGAAATTGCTCTGATCGGAATAGCCGATCCGGAAGGCGATCTCGGAAAGCGTGAAGGCGTTCGTCCGCCGCAGATAATGCGCCGCCGCCCGCATGCGGCATTGCTCGAGGATCTTGCGGAAAGTGGCGCCTTCTTCGGCAAGCTGGCGGCGCAAAGTCCGTTCTGAAACGCCCAAAGCGCGCGCGATGATTTCTTCGCACGCAGCCCCCTCTTCGATCGCGGCGAAGACGGACTGTTCGACGCGCGTGCGCAGCGGCGTCGAGAGAAGCTTTTCGCTGGCGCGATCAGAAATCTCGGCGAGCAAGGCGTCCGACTGCGGAGCATTGATCGCTAATGGCATGTTGAGAGCAGAGGCTGGAAAGCGAATCGAGTTCGCCCACGCGCCATAGACGACCCTTGCCTGCACGACGCCGCCCAGCTCTCTGCGAACAGACTGCAGCTCCGCCTCGAAGCTAACCTCCGCATCAGGCCATGCGCCGGGCGCCGACGCTTTGATGAGCTTCGAGAAGATGCCGAGCGTGTACATCGCATCTTCATGGCGCGGCCAGATATCCGGATCGAGAATCTTGTAGCTCAACACGGCCCACTGTTCGTCGACCTCAAGCTTGAGCAAGGTAGAGTCCTGCAAAAGATGGTAGAACTCGCAGAGGCGGAGTAACCCTTCGCCCAGCGTTCTGGCGCTCAGAACCGCCTTGCCGACAGGCCCGTCCATGGACGCGCGCGCAGACTGGCCGGCGCTCCACGAGATCCCCGGAGCGCCTGCGGTTTCCGCCAGTTTCTCAAGGTTGGACACAAACTTTCCGAGGGCGACGCTTTCACGCTCGGAAACGGCATCGAGGCCTTCGACAAGAGCGCCCGATGGCAGGCGCGCCACATCGCCGGCGGCGTTCAGGAACTGCCGCCAGTCAGCGATCGCGGTCGCGTTGATATAGGCGTTGCTCAACTTTTTTGGCTCCGGCCCGCGCAGCCTCCCCTTTGCGCAAGGTTCCCCCCAGCGCCCGGCAATTGCAATATCGAACTGAGGAAATCTTTGAATTCAGGAGTGTTTTCCGTGCAGGAAGCGTCATTTCGGCATCGCCCCTGACCGGCCGGAAAAGCGCCGTCCGCCACGCTGGAGCGCTTTGCGCGGCGCCTCAAATCCCGGCAAGGTGCGCTCGGCAATATCAGTGAGAAGGTCTTCGCCTTGCAAACGTCCGCCCGCAAAGGCCTGAAAGGCTTCGTCGCCTGGCTTTATGAAGGCGAAGGAACAACGCCCTTCTATTTCCGTTGGGCGATGCTCGCCTTCGATCTCCTCACGATCAGCTATTTCCTGTGGGCGCCGTTCGAGACGCGCGGCCGCTCGCATGACGCGATCGACCTGATCATCGGCGGCGTCATCGCGCTGGATCTCGTCGCGCGCCTCTATATCGCGCCGCGCCCGGGGCGCTTCATGCTCAACTGGCGCAACTGGGCGGACCTCGCCGTCGTCATCACCATGCTGGCCCCACTGCTCGTTTCGAACTTTGCTTTCTTGCGCATCTTACGCGCTGTGAGAGCGTTGAGGGCCTTCACCTTCATGCGGCGGATGAAGATTATCACGCCCTTCTTTCAACGGCATGAGCGCATTATCGACAAAGTGACGAACCTCGTCGTGTTCGTCTTCATCATGGCGGCGCTTGTCTATGCGACGCAGGTCGGGACCAATCCGAGCGTTCACACCTATATCGACGCGCTCTACTTCACGATCACAACCTTGACCACGACCGGCTATGGCGACGTGCTGATGGTGGGGCAGACAGGACGGATCCTCTCTATCCTGATCATGGTGCTCGGCCTGACTCTCTTCCTTCAGCTGCTGCGCGCGATTGTCGAGCCGGATCACAAGGTCGAATATGAATGCCCTGATTGCGGCCTCATGGTGCACGACCGCGACGCCGTTCACTGCAAGCACTGCGGACGCGTCATTCACATCAAGACCTACGGCTTCGATTGAGCGGAGGCGCCGGTGTCGCCCAAAGAAGAGCTCGATGGTTTTCTCGACAAGTACGAACCGGCGATTGCGGCGCGTGCGTGGCGCGTTCTGAAGGAAGTGCGCGCGAGAACGCCGGGCGCTGTCGAGCTTGTCTATGACAACTATAACGCGCTGACGATCGGCTTCGGCCCGACCGAAAAGACTTCTGAGGCCGTGATTTCAGTCGCCGTCTGGCCGCGGTCTGTCATGCTATACTTTCTGAAGGGCGCAACGCTCGCCGATCCGGACGGGCTTCTGAAGGGCTCGGGAAGCCGCGGACGTCATATACCGGATGTCGACAAGGCGACCTTCGCCGTCCCGGGCGTCGAGGCGCTCATCGCACGCGCGATCGCCCTCACCGACCCGCCCTTCAATCCCAAGGCGAAGCGACGCCTGCTGATCAAATCCGTCTCGGCGAAGCAGCGCCCGCGCCGGCCGGCCCCGAAATAGGCGCCGCTCCCCACCCTTTTCAGGGCGCCGCGTTAATGCGACTATCCCCCTCGGGTTGATGGGCGCATGAAGCGATCTAGGGGGATCATGCGGATTTTCTTGAGATATTTCGCCGCCGCTTTGCTGTGGCTCACCGGACTCGCCGGCGCCGCCGCGCAAGGGCCGGCCGGATTCGAGGCGTTCTACGAGGGCCCGACCAATGTCAATCTCGGCGGACGCCCGGTCGTCGCCGACATTGCTCTTTACGCAGATATGAAGGCGGCTGAGAGGGGCGACCTTCGCATCGCGCTCGTGACAGACGTCACGCCGTTCATTGAAGAGACCGAACAGGACCTCAAGAACTGGGTCGCGACGAACCAGAATCGCTGCGGCGAGCGTTGGCATGCAGGCGAGCCCTATATCGGCTTTCCAGCGGGCGCCTTACGGCTCGCCCTCTACATCGAACTTTCCGTCTGGAATTGCGGCTGGAACGGCAAAGCCGATCCGTCGCGCTTCGCGCTGGAAGGCGGCAAGATCGACCTGACGCTCAACTACTATGTCGAGGACGGGAAGTTGCAGGCGAGTCTTGGCGATTTTTCGATCGCGGAAAAGACCGGCGTTTCGAAATATCTCCCGCTCGAATTCGTCACGCGGCAGGCGCTTCTTGGCGAACTGAAAAAGCTCAACAATAATCCGAAATTCTACCGCGCGCCGCGCCCGCTTTTCGGCGAGGGCTTCGTCTATGAATCCATCGGCGCCGTTGTCGACGAGAATGAGCATGTAATAATCACGGCGCGCTACAAGGGCGCCGGCGCGCGGGAAAAACTCACCCGCATCGCCGACAAGACGCGTAAGGATGGCATTACGCAGATGAAGAACTGAGCCGCCGAAAGGCGGCTGCGCAGACTTTTCCAACAGGAGAAATGGAACATGACGTATAAAGGCGAGTGCTTTTGCGGCGCTGTTCGGGTCGAAGTCTCCGGCGAACCGGAGGGCATGGGATATTGTCATTGTACGTCGTGCCGGTCGTGGTCGGGCGGCCCGGTGAACGCCTTCACCTTGTGGCAGCCGGCCAATGTGCGCGTCACGAAAGGCGCCGATGACATTGCGACCTTCCAGAAAACCCCGCTCAGCGAACGCAAATATTGCCGGAAATGCGGCGGCCATCTGATGACGAACCATCCGACGCTTGGCGTCGTCGACGTGTTCTCGGCGACGCTGCCGGCGCTCGACTTCAAGCCCGGGCTGCACATCAACTACGCAGAGACCGTGCTGCCGATGAAAGATGGCCTGCCGAAGTTCAAGGATTTTCCGGGCGCCTTTGGCGGCTCTGACGAACAGGTGCCCGAATAGACTCGCGATTGGCGGCGTCTAGGAACGAGTGTCCGAAATCGGCTTTTCAACCGTGAAGGCGCCGCGCATTTCGCCGAACTTGAAGCCCGTCGCGGCGTCCTCCGGATAGAACGCGAGGATCGCTGCGCGAACATCATCAGCGATCTCCTCGCCATGGCAAAGCTGGCAGGGCCCATCCATCATGATCGGCTTCATCCAGCGGAAAGTCTTCGTCTCGCCTGAGGTGACGACTTCGGCGTATTCAATGCTCGCCGGATCGACGCCATCCTCAATCGCGGCAGCGAATTTTTCGAGCTGACGGCGCTCCCACTCATCGGGTGCATTGTCGGGATTGCGAACGCGCAGCGCCGTGCGCCCGACGCTCACCGCCTTGTCTGTCGAAACAGCGAGGGAAATTTCCGGCGCTTCTTCCGAGCACACCGTTATCGCAGAAATGGGACCCCCTTCAGCGATCGCCGCGAGAAGACGGGCCTTCAGCGTTCCGCCAAGCGCTGCCGCGGCCTCTCGCGCAGCGGTGATGTCAGCGTCACTGGGCTCAACCGGTTTCTCGGCCCCACATGCCGGCAGCGCGACGATAGCGAACGCGAGCGCAGCGTTCTTCAGCAATGAAAATCTCACTGACATCTCCCCCAGTTCTCGCCTGTCGACGGATTATCGCATCAAGACGCCAATTTTGCGAGATAACGCTTTTCGAAAATGCGCTTCGCCCAGTGCCCTAGAAAGCTCGGCGGCAAGGCGAGCGCGCGCTTTTCATCGCGGAAAACGAGCATTCCCTTGTCGAGCGTGTCGACAATGCAGATGATCTCGTGCTTGAAGGCTCGTGTCGGTTCGACGCCCTTCAACTCATGCAAAAGGTTTTCGGCCGCAGCGACAGCTTGCAAATCAGCGGCGTGCGCCTGCTTCGCCTGCCATTGCGGCCCGGGAAACGCCGCGCCGTCCCCGACAGCGTAAACGCGCTCGGCGCCCTCGACGCGCGCCATCTCATCGGCCTTAAAGTGCCCGCTCGGCGTGAGCGTGAGGCCGCTCGCCTCCGCCCAATCGGGCCCCGTCATGCCGGGCATGAAGAGAATGAGATCGGCGGCGATCTCAGCACGCTCAGTGAGAATTTTACCGGGTGCGAAGTGCAGGATCTTCGCGCCAAGATGCGTTTCGACGCCGAAGTGATGCATTCGGCGCAGAAGGCTGTCGACGGCTTTCGGTCCCAATCTTTCGCCGGGCCTCGGCGCCGGAGAAAAGAAAACGAATTTGAAATTCTTGAGGCGCTTCTCGCGCTTCAACTGCGTTCTGAGGCAGAAGAGAAGTTCGAAAATCGGCCCGCCGCGCATCGCGCTCGGCTCAAGCGGGTTACCGGCGAACCCGAGCGCGATCGTCCCGCCGGACATATCGCGAAGCCGGTCTCGGATACGCATCGCCGCGTCGACGCCTTCGCAAATCGCAATTGAATGTTCAATGCCGGGAAGCTTCTTCATGAAGCGCCCGCCGCTGGCGATGATAAGGCCGTCATTGCGAACTTCGCCTGCATCCGTCACGACGACGCGTCCACCTTCACGCAGGCCTGTAACGCGGCCGCGATGAAAGTTGACGCGATGACGTTTCAGGAACGCCTCAAGGTTGATTTTCAAATCGCCCGGCTCGCGAAGTCCGGAGGGAATCCAGATGAGGCTCGGCAGGTAGAGAAACTCCGCCTGCGGCGCGACAAGCGTTATCTCGACTTTCGCATCGCGCTTGCGCAGCTCGCGGATGGCGGTGAGCCCGCCAAATCCGGCGCCGATAACGACGATGTGCGACATTTCTCTGCTCCTGAACTTTGGCGGCGCCGGATTTCCGCGGAGAGAGAATTCGAAAATCCGGCGCGCGCATCAGCGCTCAACCGAGCGCGCTTGCTTCCCCGCTAGAGGGACTTCTTGGAGAAGTACCAGTCAGTATATTCGTAACCTTCCTTCTCGCGCTCCTGCGCGGCTTGCGCAGTGGCGGGCGGCGGCACAATAACCTTTTCACCGGGCTGCCAGTTTTCAGGCGTCGCGACGCCATTCTCGTCGGAGGTCTGCAGCGCCTTCAGCAAGCGGACAAATTCCGCAATCGAGCGCCCGTTCGACATCGGATAGTAGACCATCGCACGGAGAACGCCCTTCGGGTCGATGATGAACGTCGCGCGCACGGCCGAAGTGTCGGAAGCGCCGGGCTGGATCATGCCGTAAGCGTTTGCGACCTTCATCGAGAGGTCTTCGATGATCGGGAACTGAATATCGACCCCGAATTTCTCTTTGATGTTCCGCACCCAGGCGATGTGAGCAAAATTGCTGTCGATGGAAAGACCCAGGAGATCACAATTGAGTTTCTGGAACTCGTCATGCGCCTTGGCGAAGGCCATGAACTCCGTCGTGCAGACGGGCGTGAAGTCCGCCGGGTGAGAGAACAGGACGAGCCAGCGCCCTTTATAGTCGGCGAGCGATTTCTCGCCGTGCGTCGTCTTCGACTTGAAGTCCGGCGCGGGCTTGTTCAGTTGCGGAAAGGCGAGCGTTTCTTGCTGCGGTTCAGACATTGCTGTCTCCTTTTGCCAGTGGTTGCACAGTAAGCGGGAACCAGATGCGCATTGCTTGATGGTGATCAAAAGCGCTTAAAGTTGCATCGCTTATGTAAGATTTATCGCTCGCCGCTCCGAATGCAATATCGAGGAACTTAGATAATACTGATCAGCGCTATCGGTTTTGCCTATTGCCGAAACCGCGGCCGCGACCTTCGGCGCAACGACGAAAGGCAGGCAGGTGCCGGTCGCGCGAAGCAAGATACAGATCGGTCATCGCAGCGGTGACGTCAGCATAGCCTTCGACTTCCGGAAGAAGGCGATTTTCATAAAGCGCAACGTTGTCGATTTCGGCTTTGACGCCAGCTTCGCAAGCCTCGCGCAGCGTCTCTGGCGCGTCACCCACCGACTTTGCGCCCGTCTCGTATGAATTCTGCGGAATGGGAAGGCCATAGGCTGAGAGAAGATTTTCCAGCCGCCGCGCATGGCGCCGTTCGGCTTCGACGATGTTCACGAAAGGTCGCACCGGGCCAAACTTGTCGATCACCGCCTTGTAGAAGGCTTCGGCGTGATACTCATCGTCGAGCGCTGTCTCGATCGCCGAACGAACATTCTCCGGCAAAGCGGCCTCAGCTAGGCTCGCGCTGTGCATGGTCATTAACGCAACTCCTGTGATGGTGATGAAAGCAGGAAGGGAACGGGCGCGGAAAACATGGCGGCTCTTTTTCGCCATGACGTCGGGTCCTCGCATGGTCAGCTCCTCAGGGTTTGAAGGCCGCCGCTTCTGAAAAGGCGCGCCAATGCAGCGATTTCAATCACAACGATTGACGCCGGCGGCGGATTTTTCTTATATCTTCAATATAAGTATTAAAAGGCCAATGCCCTCCCCTCGCGGCGATGTGAGGGCGTGCATATTGACGCAGACGGTAGAAGATGCGGCTCACGACTTACACGAACTACGCTTTGCGAACATTGATGTATTGCTCGCTGAGGGGCGAAAAGCTCTCTCGCGTTCAGGATATCGCCGAGGCCTATGGCATATCGAACGCGCATCTCATCAAGGCGGCGCATCAGCTCGGCCAGCTTGGCTATCTCGAGAATGTGCGCGGCCGCAGCGGCGGCATTCGCCTCGCCATGCCGGCGGACAAGATCATCGTGGGCGAAGTCGTGCGCCACACGGAAGGCGATATGGAGCTTGTCGAGTGCTTCTCGCGCGAGACGAACACATGCCCGCTGATCGAAATCTGCCGCCTCAGCCGCGCGCTGAAGCGGGCCCGTCAGGCGTTTCTCGATGTTCTCGATGAACTCACCGTCGCGGATATCGCGGCGAACCGGACACAGCTCGCCGCGACATTGTTCGAATAGCGCTCAGCGCCTACTGGCCTGACCACTCATCGCCGGTATCGCCATCATCAGACAGGCGCAGCTCAAACCACATTGCGTTGAGAACGCCAAAAGCGGCGGCGAGGCCAAGGCCGAGAATCCAGCTGAAATACCACATAATTCAATTCCTCAGTAGGAAGACGGGCTTGTCGCTTCTTCCGTCGAAAGGCGTCCCCACAGGACCTTGAAGACCCAGCCCGTATAGAGAAGCACGATCGGCAGGAAGACGACCGTCACGATCAGCATGAAGAAGAGCGTAAAGTGGCTCGACGATGAATCCCACACCGTCAGGCTCGAATTCGGATCGAGCGAACTCGGCAGGATGAAGGGAAACATTGAAAGGCCGACCGTCGAGATGACGCCCGCGATCGCGAGCGCCGACCCCGCAAGTGAGGGAAACTCGCGCTTTGCGCGGATGCCCAAGAATGCGAGGAGCGCGCCGAGCATGCCGACAACCGGCGCGATCATCGTCAACGGATAGGTTTTGTAATTGCCAAGCCATGCGCCCGGCTCCGCAATGACAGCGTTGCGCAACGGATTTGACGGCCCGGCGATGTCGACCTCTCCTGCAAAGCGGTAACCCGGTCCCGCAACCGCAAGCCAGACGCCCGCAAGGACAAAGAGAATTATCGTTGCAAGAGCGGTGCGCTGCCCGATCGCGGCGGCGCGGTCGCGAACCGGCCCCTTCTCCGCCTTCACGATGAGCCAGGCCGCGCCATGCGTGACCAGCATCGCGACGGAGATGAGCCCTGCAAGCAGCGCAAAGGGGTTGAGAAGGCCGAAGAGGCCGCCTTCATAGTAAGACCTGAGATCGCCATCGAGCCGGAACGGAACGCCCTGCAACACATTGCCGACAGCGACGCCGAAGATCAGCGCGGGGACAAAACCGCCGATGAAGAGCGCCCAGTCCCACATGCCGCGCCAAGTCTTGCTCTCGCGCTTCGAGCGATACTTGAAACCCACCGGGCGCAGGATGAGTGCGGCGAGCACGATAAACATCGCATAATAGAAGCCCGAAAAGCTCACCGCATAAACGAAGGGCCATGCCGCGAAGATCGCGCCGCCGCCGAGAATGAACCACACCTGATGGCCTTCCCATGTCGGCGCGATGGTGTTGATCGCGAGACGGCGCTCAGCGTCGGTCTTGGCGACGAAGGGGAGAAGCGTTGCGACGCCGAGGTCGTACCCGTCAGTCAGCGAGAAACCGATGAGGAGCACGCCAAGCAGCGCCCACCAGATGAGGCGCAAGGTCGGATAGTCGAGAGGAAGTTCCATGACCGTCACTCCTTATCGATCGATCATCGCCGCAGCGGCGCCGCCGGCCGGCTTCG
>ERZ795053.6421-NODE-6421-length-11720-cov-4.008144_pt1 | contig 11720 bp, 12 predicted proteins | sample MGYA00375137_ERZ795053 | MGnify/ENA primary metagenome ERZ795053 (study PRJEB30182, sample SAMN05720284) | activated sludge metagenome | isolation source: Anaerobic digester | place: Hong Kong | collected 2014-12-17 ... | reverse complement strand
GTCTGGCGCACTTAAGGACGCAGCAGAGGATATCAAAGCTGAGAACGTTACACAGGCAGTAGCAGCTACGTTAGCTGAGAATCTTAGCTATATCGGCTTGGTAGCTTACGTCAGAGGCGAGACGGACCCAAATAAACTGCAACTTATAGCTAATAAGATCAGTGGCGCTTTTACAGGTGAAGACCGTGGTGGCGTTTTAGCTATTAGTGATAATGTCAAGATTGAGAGTTTGCTCAACGTTACACAGCTTAACCCGATTGGCGTTGAAAACTTGAGAGCGAGTCGCCAGGCTATCGCAGCGGCGTTTGGCGTTCCTTACGATTTGTTGTATACCGATTCGAGCAACAGAGCTTCAATTGATAGCGCGAAGGAGCTGCTTTTCAGAGATACGTTGGTACCGACCGCTAAATCGATAGCTGCTGATTTTGGCAACACTAGTCGGTTCGGTAGAATCGAGCTTGATGACGAGAGCTTGAAGCTTGGCCAGCCAGATGCTGTGGATCCTGCTGACGCTAACGTTGACAAGAGTATTAGTTTAGATGGGGCTGGAGAGTTGTAGTCATGTCTGACCCTTCAGAATACGATACTAGCGTGATGAAAGCCCAAGTTAAGCAGAAGGCAATTGAGGCTGGTAGGGATGCTGTAAACAAGATTAGTGGTTATGACGATGGATACAATGACTACAACCACATTGAGTCGGTACCAATTCGTGTTGAGACTGTCAGACAAATCAGAAAGCATCTCCATGAAGACCCTATTGCCCATGCATTTATTGATCTAGCTGTTGCCTGTAATGACGACCCGCGTATCGTGCTTGGAGCACTAAAAGAGGTCTCTCGAAGAGTTGCGCCAGTTCTTAGCTCTGACGACGTATTTAGCATCTTGATCAAAAAGTATGAGCCGGATCCTGAAAGCAAGGATGAAAAATGATACTGCGACAAGCTAACGGTGACAAGCTAACTGATAGGCAAGCGACTGCGATTAACCGCATGATGCACGCTGTGGCGCATTTGCTCATTCGTAAGCCGAAGAGTATAAAGCTTAGAGACAACTTTGATGGCGGTATGGAGGCCGTAGAAAAAGGTGGTAACTACGAGCTGCTGATTATGTATTGCGATATTGAGTGGTAAGTTATGTCCCAGATTATCGTCAAACCGAATAGCAAAGCTCAAGAGCAGATCTTAGACCTTACAGGCAATGAGGGCTTTAACGAAGTTCTTATTACCTCTGGTGTAGGTTCCGGTAAGACGTATATGAGTCTTATATCGATGATGCGCTGGTTGGCTTATCCGAGAACTGAAGCGTTTGTTTGCCGGTACCGAGGGGTTGATGCTTGGCGTTCGACGATGCGTACTTTGCTCATTGGTGATCTAATCACCCCGCCAGTTATCCCTCCGCATTTTGTACTTAAAGCTAGTGCTCAAGGCGGTATCGTTATTTTGAAGAACGGCTCGGCGATTAAAGTTATTGGTTTGGATGATCCTGCGAAACTTGGCTCGATGAACGGCTCAGTAGGTTTGGTTGACGAAGCTTACGAGGTTGATGAGGAAGCGCTTGACAGTTTAAGCCGACGTATTCGTGTTCCGCATCCTCTTGGTAACTTGCTTATGCTGCCAACGAACCCTGCTACTCAGCGGCACTATTTGTACAAACGATTCCTTGAAGGCGATCCATTAAAAGCCAGACGCAGGGTTATTCGGCTTAACACTGTTGACAACGCGAAGAATCTTGGCGACAACTATGTAGAGCGCTTGAAGAACCAGCCTGAGCACACTAAGCGCCGAATGCTTGAGGGCGAATGGTTCAACAACGAAGGCACGGTATTTTGGGCTGTTGGACTCAGATCTGAGTGGTACGAGAACGATGGCAGTCGGTGTTACTTTATTAGCCAAGACTATGGTGGCGGTTCGGGCCAAGCGGCTATGTTGCTTTGGTCGATTGACGGCAACGGAGATTTGTTTGTCGAAGCTGAGTGGGGTGGCAATAAGCTATCGCACTTCGATGTACTCGAGCAACTTAGGTATTGGCGATCAAGGAGAGTGGTTTACGATCCTGCTAACGCGGCGTTGAAGATCGACATGGAGCGAGCTGGCTTTGAGACGATTAAGCCGAATAAAGCTATTGAACCGGGTATCGCGGCTTGTAACGGAGCCCTCTCGAGTGGCAAGGTTAGAATCAATCCAAAATGCGAGAAGTTGATTAACGATTTGTACTCGGCACAGTACACGCCGCTTGGCTCGATTGATAAGCGAACTGGCTGGGATTATCTTGATGCTTTTAGGTACGGCGTTATGAGCGCGCCGGTTAGCCAATCTGTTGGCGTAGCGCTTAGTCGGTTTAACAAGGACGACGATTAACTATGAACACGAACTCAAATGCCAGTTTGATACAACAGCACAACCTGGTTGTTAGCCTAGACGGCGGCAAGACTTTGACGCTAAAAGGCCGTGCTTCTATCGGGGCCGCTTGGGGTGTAACTGCTGAGATAAGTTATACTTGCATCGCGTTTACTAAAGAGGACGCGGCGCCGTTTCTTGTTAACTTACGCGGCAAGCAAGTTAGAATCGAACGCTCAATTGACACAAAGTTCGGCACAGTTACAGCTCAGAAGTTCGAAGAAACTTCGATGCTAACAGGTTTTTGCTACATTCTAAGGTTGAGAATAAGGCTCGAAAGCGAGAGCGGTATCCCACAGACGCAAACGAATTACGAGAAAGCTTTCAAGAGTTAGTCTCAACCGTTGGCTATTACGATTTCGGGCACTGTTTATGCTGTAAGCTTATTAGCCGCAAGGCGGTTTATGGCGCAGTGCCTGGGAGAAAACAAATGACGAACAAAGAAATTGGAGCACACCAAGACTCGTTGAAGAATGCGAAATTGGTAGCGAAGCTCGTCGCTAATAACTACGCGCAGCCGTTCAATCCTAAAGTGGTTGAACTTGCTCGCGAGTATAACGAAGAGCTTTTGAATACTGCGTTCGCGCTTCAGCGGCTTGCTGACGCTTTGAACTCTTAGTTTATCTGCTCCTAGCTTTCGGGCTGGGAGCCCTTATCAATTTTAGGTTTACGCAGCATGCCGCTGCAAATACGATTTCTATCTAACTACTTATGAGTATCTAGTTGGTATGTTGCCAACAGCTGAATAGGTAGTAGATAGGGAGATAAGCAATGAAAAAAGCGCTTAAAAGTGCTCATACACTACACTACACCAGCAAGCCAACAGAAAAGCAACTCAACTGGCTTTGGAAGCTTTTGTGCAATAACTTGTGGATGGCCCCGCTTATGAACGATGAGATTAGAGGTCAACTCGAGGCCATCGATAAAGCGAGGGACCAAGTAGCTATTGCCGAAGGCGTTCTTAGCCAGAAGATGGACAAAGCTGTTGATGGCTATCGCTGGTTGTGGTTCTGATCACGCTTTAGGTAGCTTATTCTTCACCTGCCAACTAAGACTTGGCAGGTCTTCACAATTTGCTACGTGAGTAGCTAATTACGCCGAAACCGGCAACAAGGAGTACAAAATGAAAATGATCCGAAATATGGCTTTGAGCTTCGACGGGAAGTTCTATGCTACTCAAGGTGGCCCGCTTCGGCCTGGTTATAGTGTTAGCGAAGCGCAGCTGCCGACTGACTGGGAAACACGTATCATCACTAACTATCCTCAGCGCATCACGAAGGATACGATGCAGTTCACGATCATGGATAGTGACGCTTGCGGTATCGAAGGTCTGCTTTCTGACTTCAACCCGGATGCTGGTGACGCTATGTGCGCCAAGGAGCTCGCAATCTACGTGGTCGTTGGTGATGAAACTAGCGGCGCAGAGTGCGACACTGACGGTAGCAATATGGGCACGCTGTATGTCCGTAAAGCCAATGCTTACGTGACGAACGTCGCGCCTAGCAGCGTTACGGTTGATGGCGAGCGGGTTGAAACTCTGACTGTCACGTTCAGAACGACAACGCCGTTTGATTTGGTCAAATCGCCTGCCAAGCTAAACATCAAGGTCTTTGAGGCCACGTTTGCTGAGGTTACTAGCGAGACCACTGCCGCAACGACGCTTACTCTTCTCTATGGCGACGATATGCCCGCTGTGACTGAAGCAGAAGTGGAGGCTGGCGTGTCAGTTAGCAAGACGTTCCTTGGCTTGGCTGATTGTTCCGGCAAACTCTATTACACGGCGACTTTGGACCAGGGTGCCACTACGTACGCCGCGGCCGAACCGAAGTTCGATCGGCTGGTCCCGATTAAGCTGTACTACAAGTTCAGCGATTAAAACGAGGTGGTTTCTCTGATAATCTATATTGGATTAAAATGAGAAACCACCACTCATTAACTTAATTATCTGAGGTAAGCACATGATTTTGAAAAAGCCCAATAGGGTGCAATACTTTGGTCTATTTGGCCCTATTGCTAGTCAGGTTAAGGTTGTGTTGGCGTTAGCGTTTGAGGACGATGGTTCGCTGATGTTCGCGAACGAAGAGACTGCGTCCTATCGCAAATTCTGCGACATTATCGAGCAGCTCAAGAAGGAAGCCGACGAGGACGTGAACAAGGGTGAGTTTGTGACTAAAGGGCTCGCCATTGTTGATATCTACGTCCGAGAAGTCGACGAGCTGTTTGCTATTAAAGACCAAGACGAGCGGTTTAACAAACTCCAAGCAATCGTTCGTGGAAAGTTGCGAATTAACGGCCAACCTCTGACTGACGAGCAGTACGAGAATCTCCCTTACGTTGACCAAGTCATCGCAGTTAACAAAACGCTTAAAGATATAACTGGAGACGAGAAAAACCCTTTAGCAGAATCCGTCAAGGAATAAACGCGACCATAGGTCAAATGCCGACTCTTGCTAGGTTCGATCCAAAGCATGATATCGGCATTTGGCTACCTCTTGCCTTGGCGGATATCTATAGCATTTTGCTGCTGAACGCGGGCATCAAAGAAGTCCCAGAAACTTCTGAGATAGTGAATAGCTGGCGCCTAGACAATCTTAGTCTCGCGCTAGCTGTGCCCACGACTAAGCCACATAAACAAGGCGGACAATATGGCGGAGCATTAGCAGCCATGTTTGCATCGGAGCTTAAATAATGTCTGACCAAATGATGGTAAACTCCTTAGCATCGATCGATAGGTTGATGCAACGCCTTGTTGTCTTGTTTGAAGCTTCGGCACAAAACGGTGGTGGGTTTGGCGGTGGTGGCTCTGGTGGCTCTAGCGGGCAAGGCAAACAAAATCAGCAGTCGCCGCAGACGCCGCCACCATCCCAGCCGCCACCGAATAAGCCACCTCAAAACCCAAAAGTACAAACAGCTATAGAGTTCGTCAATGATTTGTTTGACGGCTCAAAACAAATACAGCCACATGCGCGACAATTCTTGAGCAATATGTCGCAAGTATTTACTACTGTGGCATCGCAAGCTACGCGTTTAGATAGTGCTGCCAAGCGCGCGGCAGCAGCGTATAAAGGGCAATATACAACTGCGCAAGCAGTAAACGAAGGCGTAAATTTCGCAGCATCAACTATAAGAAACGTCACACAGTATGGCTTTGCTGTTGGCGGTTTAATGAGCGCGTGGGATGGATTTACTAGACTCGTACAGCACGAGCAACAAAAATTAGAGGCTACAGTTAAGATAGCTGCTGCGCGTGAAGCTGCTGAGCGTGGCAGAGCGCTTACACGTTTTGCAGTCGCCAACCCTAACTTGTCGTCAGTAGAGATAGGGCTGAAAAAGCTAGAAGACGACGAAAAATCACTTAATGACAAAGCGCTTGAACATGCTGAGCTCGTTGAAAAAAGCGAAGCTCTCTCGCGTGAAATAAATGATCAAAGACTAAAAGGCGGTTTTAATCCGAGGCAGGTCTCGGACGCGCTTTTAAAGCTGAGTTCCGAAACTGACACACGAATTAAACAGTTAGCAACCGATCTTGAAACAGAAAACAGCGAAGAACAAAAAGAAAAGCGCAACCAAGAGCGTTTAAACTTAATAGAAGAATTAAAAAAGCTTGAGACGCAGAGAGCTCAAAGTGCTGAAATCGCATCTATTAACAATAGATTACAGATCGAACTTCAGAAAACGTACTTAGAAGGCGAGCGTACTAACTACGAAAAAGTAAAGCAACAAATCGAGCGCGCCAAAGAAGCCACCGAAGCAGTTCTAAGCTTAGGAACGAATACTGGGCATTTCGAAGCTTTAAAGCAGAACATAGAACTACAAGTCGCAAACCAGAGAAACGAAATTGCAAAGGCGACAGAGAAACACAACGAGGCAATCCACAGGGCCTCACAAGAACTTAGCTTTGACAACGAAGGCAACACAAACAAACAAGAAACTGTTAAGAAAATAAGAGACCTTACAGAGAAGTTCAGAGAAACTATAAGCAAGTTAGCGATTAAAGTTGCAGACATCACGTATAAAGACATTGAGGACTCTAGCCTTGTAGACAGCCAGGGTAACCCAGTCAAAGTTAGAAAGTTCTTTCGCAACGGCAAACCTCTTAAAATCACAGCTGAGCAAGCCGAAACGTTGAGAGCTGCTGCGGCTGCGGCGAACCAAAGCGTAGCTGACAAATCTGGCGAGCTACAAAACAAGCTTATTGACTTAGACCAACAGATGGAAGCTGCAGAAGGCGACGATGCTATAACAGGTGTAAAGAAGCGTTTGCGCGATGCTATTATGGAGATCACGGACGAAACGAAGTTAGCGCAAGCAAAAATATTGGGTCTGTATATTGATCCTACGTCGCAGGTAGCCGATAAAAAACGCGAAATAGAGCGTATAATCTCAAAACATAAAAAAGAGCTCGACAAAGCTATAACTGACGCAGATAAGCAGTACATAACTGCCGAGCTGACTAAATATGAGTTAGCACTTAAAGCGATTGCAGCAGATGAGGCGCTCCAAAAACGGGCGCTCGCTGGCATAAAATACGACCAGGCAGCTGATGCGCTTGGAATCAAAATGTTTGACTCTCAAGCCTTTCAAAGTATCAGGCAACAACAGCAAAGTGCCGACCTTGAAAGGTCCGCAGCGCTGGAGCAAGAACGACGCGGTAACGTCGGCAAATCTGAGGCGCAAAAGCAGAGATTTGAGTTACAGCGCGCCCAGTTCGCTGAAGCACAAAAACTCAGGCAGGAAGAGATTGACAAACAGGAGAAGCTACTAGATATAGCGAAAAAAGAAGGCGCGGACCAAGAGAAAATAGTGCAAATTAAAAAGAAGATTTATGACCTCAACGTCCAACAAAAACAAGCTTTAGCAGCTCAAGCGTCCGAGTTGATAAAGCAGAATGCCTCTGTCTTGTATCAGCTGAAGGGCGACAAACCTACTTTTGAGCGGTCGCGTATAGAGCAAAGGCTAGGTCCTGAACTCCGCGGCCAGGGCTTAAAACGCGGCGGGCCTGCGTCAAATGCAGCACGACTTTATGGTTCTGAACATGCAAGACTCACTAGTGACTTCGAAGAGGATTGGCGCAAGAGATACGGCAAGCTTACCAAAGAAGAGGCTGCCCAAGCCAAGCAGGAGCGCAAGCTTAATAATAGACTTAATCGCGCTATTGAAGCAGTAGCCCGCGGTGGGGGAACTTCTAAACAGCGAGACCTTGTTGCATATTACAAAGAGCATGCCGGTAAAAAAGACGAGAACATAGTAAAAGTCGTCAAAGATGGTTTTAATGCGGTTAACAAAGCCCTCTACAAAATGGCCGATATACCAGAGCCAAGTAGTAGTAAGACAACCAGCGAGTAAAGGAATCACTATGAATCTCAAACTCAGTGGCACAGACCTCTTTGTTGCTAGCGTATCTGCGAGCTACGCAAATCTCACAGACGTTAAAATAGTTCAGAACACTAAATGCATAGACATATTTTCGGCTGCGGCGGGCACTAAGATTATGTTTGGCGACTCAGTGGCTACAAAAATGGTCGACGGCTTACCTGTTAGTCTTGAAGGCGCAGATGTTAATAAACATTGCATTATAGCACATACTCAAATAGGCCCTAATGGCGCAATCGGCGGCACTACAGTGACCTTAATCCAATATACCACTTATATTGTTCGTGACGACCCAAATAACACAGCATACGACGTCATCGATTTCGACGATGACGCTGCTTGCTATCGCTGGGATGAAGACGATAAGGCTTTCAAGCCGTTTGATGGTTATATCAATGTGTTTCGCGTACAAGTAGGCCCGCCGGTGTTGCTCGATGGCTTACTCGTAAATTTAGTCGATGCCTCAGTGGACGTAGATGAAGACGGGCCTTACATGCAGCGCGCGATTGCAAACCCTGGTGGCGGTGGTGGTCACCACCACTTTACACAATACAGCGTGTATCGTGAAACTATCACTATGAGGTATTCAGCGTCTATGATCGCTAGTACGGATTGTGACGCAGTGCCAATCCAGCTCGAAGGTGGCAAAGTCAGCGCTGAAAAGTATAAAGAGCTTACAACATCGCAAGGTTTATACTACTTAAATAACCTTAGGTCTACGCGTAGGACTGACTCACATTACGCTCCAGATGGAGTATGTAACCAGGTAACACAAAGGCGCCCGGTTGTTACTAGCGTTGTCGGTCAACCTCTTGCGATAACATGGGAAGAGGCCAGCGGCAAAGAGTCGAATTACTCTTTGTCAAATCTTGTAAAGCGTACTGAATTCTGGCAAGAAGGTATTGAAAGCTTAAGCAAGGATGTTAGATTAGCGTTTAGCTGCGGCACACTAGAATACGCGTACCAAGAAACTGCTAGCGGGAATAAATATGAGTTGTGGCCGATCTCTGTGCCAGATGGCGATAATTGGCAAGGGGTAACAACGTCTACAGCCCCAAGGATCACTTGTTACACACCGCGGTTTACACACGTGCAATACGATGCCGCAACTCACACGCTGCATTGGCAAGAGCAGTTTGTTAATAGTTATATCCTATTCAACAATTTCAAGCCAGATGGTTTTGACCTTGGCGCGGCACCGTTTGGCGCTGGTGGCCCGTTTACTGAGGCAGCTTTCTTTGATGGCGCAGAAACACCGCCAGACCAGCCGCCGTGGTACGAAGAACCTGAAACTTAAGCCTAGGAGAACTTTATGGGCGTTGGCAAGACAGAGCGTGCTAGTTTGCACGATAGCAGGTTTACTATTGGTAGGCGGTCAGATGCCGCCAATGACCGTATCATGCGCAACCTTAAAGTAAAAGGTGGTAGGATACATAAGATTGGTGATAAATGGACTATCGCGCCTGTGGTACCAACCTATAAAGAGATAGACGAAGGCAGTACAGGAGGTGGCAGCTGTCCAGACATTACTATTGTGCCAGAAGATCCAACAACAGCAGGTGACACAGTCGATGTGATTACTGAGATAGTACCAGACGGGCACGAATTAACGTTAAAGCGCGAAACTATAACCATAAGTCCTGGCGGCGGCGGCTACCCGAGTGCGTGGGACATTGAATTTGTTTATTACGAAGGCGCGCAAACCGGCGAAGTATTAGTTAAGAATCCAGCAGTTGTACTTGGTGGCCGAGCTGTTGTCATAGCTACAAACAAAACCTTCACTGTTACGCCCACATCCCCTAATCTATACCTTTGGGGCACGTTTGACACTGTAGATTTATCATATGATGGCTTCATGATTAACAACAACGATTTTGACTGCGAGCTGAACAGTGGTAGTACGCCAGGTTCGATGCAGTCACCGTCGAACACTAAAGCGTATATGCTGCTATATGCGTTTCAAGTGATTGAAGGTGTGTTAAGCGTCAAATGCGATTATAGAAACACTCCGACTATCGGCATTTTCTAGGAGTACTTTATGGACTGGGTTGATGTAAGAACGAAAAAGATTGGCAAAAGTGCAATACTTATGCTAGGTGTACTAGCTTCAGTTTATACGACGCTTACGTACTATACTGATCGCAACACTGGCTTAATTACTCCAGAAGACCATTACATATTATCCGCTGGTCTTGCTGAGCGCATTCTGGCGCACTCTAACGGCGATCTTGAAGCGTTGAATTTCGTAAACACAAGCAGTGAGAATCTCTACGGCACTAATTATACAACCTACAATTTACCTGTCGCAAGGCTAGCATACGACACAAGAAACCCAGAGGTTTTTGACGGCCGCGCCACCATAGCAGGCTTGATAAGGGCGTCCGCCTACGCTCGACAGTGGTACGATGCAAGGCATTGGATTCTTAAAGACGACGACTTTGAAGATAAAGTGGGCGCCGCAGTTTTAGAGCCTGTAACATTTACAATGACTGTTAATGCTGGCGTTGTAAACTTTTCTGGCTACGATTTGAACTTCTTGTGCTTTGGCAATCTATCACGCGCTGACGACTATTATTATTATAACTACAAGTACGCAAAGGAGCGAATGTCGTGGGGCGGGTCTTATCTACGCCAGGGAGGCTATAATTATTATCGCCCATTTGTAAACATAATGGCCGGTTACTACGATTATGGATACAAAGACACGTCTAACACAATCATAAATTTCCACGATCACGCAGTACAAAAGCCGGTCACGTACAATGGCGACTCAACTATCACGAATTGGTGGGCCGCAATAGGCAATACAAACAAAACGTATTCGTTCACTTTTCAGAATAGTGAAAGATGGCAGTATGTATTTGCGAATCCTACTGAATACGCGGCCGTACCGCGATACATATTTGGCACGAAAGATTTTCTGATTGAAGCCGAGCAGTTTTTACAAAGTTTGAATTGTATTGCTTTCGTAGATTCCGACCAAGCTCTGGTATTATCAATTACTAACTATGTTGGTTATAAAGGCGCGTCAGCTAATAACTTCAGTGCATATAATCCTACGCTATTAGCTGATGTTGGTGCAGTGTTTGCTACACTACAGACGGAGCCATCGTATGTTGGCGACGTAAGCAAGGTTGATGACGGAACATTGCATACAGCACGGCAAGGCGGCTACGGGCTTGAGTATTGGATTAGTGCTGAGACACATAAAACGGAGCAAGCTGAAAAGTATGACGACCCTCTCGTTTGGGAACCTGTTGGATCTTCGTATGAGATTGACGTACGTATACCGGTTCCTAAATTCAAAACGGTTGAGCCTACTACAAAAATATCACAGACGTTACTCGAAAGCGGCGTGATAAGCAAAGTACATGTGTTCGCACCATTTAGAGTACAAGGTGTTAGCCCTCCAAATTATGGCGACCCAAGTTCTGATCCAGACACTACTACTATTGTGTACAAGACCACACCATACAATGAAGGCAGTATATTTACCAGCATTTTAGCAAGCACATTAACTGAGCCATACAAGTATGTCTCTGGCTCGATTGTAAACCCATACACTATAAAATACGAAGGTGTTGGTCTTCACACAGTCTCCTACCCCTCACTGCAGAGCATGTTTTATAAATTCGTCAAAATTGCTACTATTGTAGATCCAACCTCGACTAACGATTTAAGAATACTCGGGTCTACTATAGACATTGCGTTTGGCGTAGATGAAATTGCGGCGACGACGTTAGATGTTGGTTTTGACGATTTAAACGAGAAACATACCGAAGTATTTGACGAATATGAGACAAGTAGCTACTTTCGCCGAAGCACAATTGAAACAATTTCGCGCGAAAAAAGTTTCGAGGTGTACACTTATGGCCCCAGCGAAAGGCCCCTCTTCTACATAGTAGAATTTGATTTTGAGTTCTTCAACCCCGACCCAACGCCTTAACAATA
>ERZ795053.6420-NODE-6420-length-11721-cov-3.891651_pt1 | contig 11721 bp, 8 predicted proteins | sample MGYA00375137_ERZ795053 | MGnify/ENA primary metagenome ERZ795053 (study PRJEB30182, sample SAMN05720284) | activated sludge metagenome | isolation source: Anaerobic digester | place: Hong Kong | collected 2014-12-17 ... | reverse complement strand
ATAAAGAAGCCGGTCAAGACGATTCTAAAATTGAAACCTTTGAAGCCCTAGTAAACAATATTTCCAAAGAAGACAATACAGTTTTAGTAGGTTATAAAGCCGCCGCACTTACTTTAAAAGCCAAGCTTGAAAAGACCATTAAATCTAAAAAAAGTACATTCATTGAAGGACGGGATTTGCTGGAATATGCTATCAACAAAACGCCCGATAATGTTGAATTGCGATTTATCAGACTGGGCATTCAGGAAAACACGCCCAAGATTCTTAAATATAAAGATAAGATTGAAACCGATAAAGCTTTCCTGCTTGAGCATTATAATGCGATTGCTTCCCAAGATTTAAAAAACCATATCACTAGTTATATAAAACAATCCAAAGAATTTACAGCAGCCGAAAAGCAATCAATTAACTTATAATTTCATTATTTTTGGCTAATATCAGGCTTAACAATAAGTGACCAACCAAAACATAAAAAATCAAATTGAGCAACACAAGGTATGCATAGTCATTCCTACTTATAACAATGAACGCACGCTCAAACAAGTCATAGACGGCGTTCTTAATTATTCTAACCATGTGTTGGTAATAAACGATGGCTCGACTGATAGCACTAAGAGTATCTTAAGTGCCTATCCCAACATCCATCAAATACACCTTGAAAAGAATCAAGGAAAAGGAAATGCTTTAAGACAAGGATTTAAACAGGCTGTTTTGCTGGGTTATCGCTTTGTCATAACTATAGATTCTGACGGTCAGCACTTTCCTGAAGATATCCCCGTATTTCTAGAAGCATTTGAAGCCGAAAAAGAAGACAAATTATTACTGATAGGCGCTCGTAACATGACCCAAGATGGGGTTCCTAAAAAGAGTAGTTTCGGGAACAATTTCTCCAATTTTTGGTATTGGGTGGAAACGGGCATTAAACTTTCCGATACCCAATCTGGTTTTAGGCTCTATCCCGTTCACTTCCTTAAAAACTTGACATTTTACACACGCAAATTTGAATTTGAAATTGAAGTTATTGTTCGGGCAGCTTGGAACGATGTTGTTGTGAAAAATGTGCCCATCCAAGTGCACTATGATCAGGAAGACCGCATTTCACACTTTAGGCCTTTCAAGGATTTTACTCGTATCAGCATTTTGAACACCTGTTTGGTTACCATCACTTTTCTGTACATAAAACCTTTAAATTTTCTTAAAAGCCTGAAACGAAAGGGATTTAGGAGGTTTTTAACTGAAGATTTTCTACACAACCACGATTCGCCAAGAAAGAAAGCGTTGTCCATTGCTTTAGGTATTTTCATTGGACTTTCACCGCTTTGGGGGTTCCATACCTTATTGGTTATTTTTTTGGCCATGGTATTACGGCTTAATAAAGTGATTGCCTTTGCGTTTTCCAATATTAGCATTCCGCCCATGATTCTGTTCATACTTTACGCCAGTACGTTGATGGGTAATTTTGTTTTGGGGCAACAAATGGAATATTCCTTTAGTGATTTTACCCAAAACTTTGAGTTTTACAAAAACCTTCGTACCTATATTATTGGTAGTTTTTCTTTGGCGATAATTGCTGCTGTTTGTTTCGGAATTTTGGGTTATATTACATTCAAGATTTTCAACAGGATACAACCCGCCTTAAAAAATGGATAGGTTTTTTTTTCGCACTTTCCAATGGCTAAAAACCCACAAGCTCTGGAGCATTTTTGCTTTCGTGACTTGTTTTGTTGGGTTGGGCATCTATGTGCAAAATCTGCGTTTTGAAGAAGATATTACCAAACTTATTCCTGTTGATAAGGAAAATGCTGTTTACCAAAAGGTACTGAACACGGTTAACTTTGCCGATAAAATTATCATCAACATTTCCCGTGACACCAAAGCTTCACCACAGGATTTAGTTGACGCAGCCAATGCGCTTTCAGATAGCTTAGCCACACTACAACCAGACTACATTGCCCAAATTCAAGGGAAGATTGCCGAGGATAACATTGACAGTACTTTACTTTTTGTTTACAATCATTTACCTCTTTTTCTTGAGCCAAAAGATTACCAAACAATTCAGCGAAAATTAAATAAAGATAGTATTGAAGCTATCACTCTAGCCAACTATAAATCCCTGATTTCTCCTAGTGGAATTATCTCCAGAGAAACTATTCTAAGAGATCCTTTAGGCCTCACGTTTATGGCTCTTAAAAACCTAAGACAAAGTGGTCTTAACAGTGATTTTATTGTGGAAAACGGGTATGTGATGAGTGAGGACAAACAGCACATCCTGTTATTCCTTTCACTGGCTACCGAAACCAATGAAACCAAAAAGAACACACTTTTTGTACAGGAATTGAATCGTATGGTTGACACTGTAAATCAATCCTTTCAAGATAAAATCAAGGTAAGCGCCTTTGGGTCAACCCTCGTTGCGGTAGCCAATGCCAATCAAATAAAGACCGACATTCAATTTACCGTTGGGATTGCATTAACCCTTTTACTCCTTATTCTGATTGTTTTTTACCGAAAGTTTTACATTCCTATTATTCTGTTTATTCCCACCCTTTTTGGCGGACTCCTAGCCATGGCTGTACTGTGCTTGGTAAGGCAGGAAATATCGGCTATCTCTTTAGGGATTGGTTCTGTTTTATTGGGAATTACCATTGATTATTCGCTGCACATCTTAACGCACATTAGGAGCAATAACGATCCCAAAGAGCTTTATAAAGAAATTACCCAACCTGTATTGATGAGCAGTTTCACTACGGCTTTGGCCTTCATGTGCCTGTTGTTTTTAAGTTCACAAGCATTGCAGGATTTAGGCTTGTTTGCGGCTATAAGTGTCTTGGGGGCCTCCTTTTTTGCCCTTCTTTTTATTCCGCAGGTATATAAGGAACGTTTTGCTTCCAAGAGGCAACAGACTGTTTTGGATAAGGTAGCGGCTTATCCTTTACATCAAACCAAATGGTTAGTAACGCTTTTGGCCATCTTTCTTGCGGTAAGTTTGTTTACCTATCACAAGGTAAAGTTTAATAAGGACATTGCTTCCCTAAACTTTGAACCAGTGCATTTAAAGCAAGCCGAAGCCCAGTTGGACCAGCTCACCAATAGCCAATCCAAATCCATCTACTTGGTAACGTATGGCGTTACCGAAGAAGATGCTTTGCAAAAAAACGACAAGGTCTTCCAACGACTTCAAAAACTAAAAGATGATGGTGAAATTCTTCGTTTTAATTCGGTAGGGGGTATTGTAAATTCCAAGGCTGCCCAGCGAGAAAAAATAAAAGAATGGAATGCCTTTTGGACATCACAGCAAAAAGATTCTGTGTCTTCCCTTTTGATAGCTAGCAGTGTTCCTTTAGGTTTTAAGGCAACCACTTTCAACACTTTTTATGAGCATTTAAATAGCTCTTTCACTACCCAAGAACCAGAGGCTTTTTCTACTTTGAAATTGATAGACCCTAATGATTTCATTAGCTCTAAAGAAGGTATGGCTACCGTGAGCAGTCTGGTTAAAGTTGAACACACTAAAGCCGCACAACTGGAAAGTGCCTTTAAGGATATTCCCAATACCGTAACCATTGATAGACAACAAACCAGCGAACGTTTTCTTGGACACTTAAAATCGGATTTCAATCATTTGATGCAGTACTCCTTAGTCGTGATCTTGCTATTGCTTCTGGTTTTTTACAGGAGTGTTTCCCTAACCTTGGTAACGGCAATTCCCATTTGTTTAACCTGGTTGCTTACTATTGGGATTATGGGCATTTTAGGCTTGCAATTCAATATTTTCAACATCATTATCTCAACTTTTATTTTTGGTTTGGGCATAGACTACAGCATTTTTGTAACCAATGGGATGTTGCATCATTACCGAACTGGTGAGGACATTCTGAAGACTTATAAAACTTCAATTATCTTATCGGTCATTACTACTATACTAGGAATTGGTGTACTTATTTTTGCCAAACATCCTGCCTTGCATTCGGTGTCTACTATTTCGGTAATAGGGATCTTATCGGCCTTGGTTATTGCCTTTTCAATTCAACCCTTATTGTTCAAATTACTTATAGGCAGTCACACCAAGCGCCCTATACCTATTAGGCATTTAATTCATTCCGCCATTTCGTTTGGTTATTTTGGTCTTGGGGGTTTGATTCTCTCGGTTTTAAGCGTGGTGTTGATTCCGTTGATTCCTATTTCCATGAAAAAGAAAATGCCAGTATTCCATAAGTTGGTTTCTAAATTCATGAAATCGGTTTTATACACCAATCCGCTGGTTTCCAAAAAAATATTGAATCCGTATAATGAAGACTTTAAAAAACAGGCTGTCATTATAGCCAACCACACCTCTTTTTTGGATATTCTGGCTATTGGGATGCTACATCACAAAATTATTTTCTTGGTAAACGATTGGGTTTATAACTCCCCTATTTTTGGTAGAGCCGTAAGAATGGCTGGATTTTACCCTGTTTCCGATGGTTTGGAAAACGGTTTGGATCATCTTAAAAAGAAAGTGGATCAAGGCTACTCTATCGCTGTGTTTCCCGAAGGGACTCGTTCGTATACCCATAAAATAAAACGCTTTCACAAAGGAGCGTTCCTTTTGGCCGAAACCTTTCATCTGGATATTTTACCAGTTTTGATACATGGCAATTCTGAAGTGCTTCCCAAGAGTACTTTTATCATCAAGGATGGTGATATTACCCTTAAAATCCTTGAGAGGATAAAACCAAGTGATACTGAATTTGGAAAAACCTATGCCGAAAAAACTAAAACCATAAGCTCACACTTTAAAAAAGCTTTTGAAGCGATTAGAAAAGAACTGGAAACCGAGACGTATTTCCATACCTTGGTTTTGGAAGATTACCGTTATAAAGGCGATGCGGTTTTTAAAACCATCAACACAGACCTTAAAAAAAATGGAGTCTCTTACTTTACCTTATTTCAGCATATAAACTCTAATGACAAGGTTTTCCATCTCACCGATAGCTATGGTCAACTTAATAGTTTGCTAGCTTTAAATGCCCCAGGACTCGGTATTACTTCTTTTATTCCAGACACCCATAAAGCAGCTATTGCAAAGCATACCGCTACAGCCAATGGCCCCTATAAACTGAATTATCTAACTGCCTTTCCTGAGAGGAGTTTTGACGTTCTCATCATTAACCTTAGGGATCCTAAGTCTCTTATAAATTTGGAATTACCTCTAAAACAACCAGTAAAAATGTTAATTTTATTGCACCAAGGAAAAGTTTTGGCTGAAACCCATAAATTACTAACGGGAAAAACACTGGTTTTAGAGGATGATGTGCTTCAATTATATAAAACAAATTAGCTTATGAAGGATACTTACGATGTCATCATTGTAGGTAGTGGTTTGGGCGGATTGGTTTCAGCCAATCTGTTGGCCAAAGAAGGACTTCGTGTGTGCTTACTGGAGAAAAATCAACAGTTTGGTGGCAACCTCCAAACATTTTCCAGAGACAAGGTTATTTTTGATACCGGCGTGCACTATATTGGCGGTTTAGCCCAAGGACAAAATCTGTACCGTTATTTTAGCTATTTAGGCATTATGAATGCATTGAAATTGCATCCCATGGATCCTGAAGGGTTTGATATTGTAACTTTTAACGATGATCCGCAAGACTATCCCTATGCCCAAGGTTATGAGGCGTTTTCAAATACACTTCTAAAGCAATTCCCCCAAGAGAGTCAAGCAATTACCACGTATATAAAAACCCTAAAATGGGTTTGCAGTAATTTTCCGCTTTACAATTTAGAACCAAAAGAAGCGGGATATAACATGGAAGTATTCCAAATGGGTGCCAAGAGTTTTATTGATTCACTTACAGAAAATGAAACATTGAGAGCCGTATTGGCTGGTACCAATATTTTATATGCCGGAACCTTCCAAACCCCTTTTTATGTACATGCTTTAAGTGTAAATTCCTATATAGAAAGCGCTTATCGCTGTGTGAACGGCGGGAGTCAGATTACTAAACTCTTGCTCAAAAAATTAAAAGAACACGGTGGTGAAGCCTATAAACGCCATGAAGTTACTTCCTTTACGGTCTCTAATGGTCAAGTAACGTCTGTTCTTCTTAAAAACGGCAAAGAACTAAAGGGTAACCTGTTCATTTCCAATATTGAGCCAAAACAAACCCTTACGATGGTAGGCGAAGAACATCTGAGAAAGGCCTACAGAAATCGGATTAAGAACACAGACAATAGTATCGCCTCTTTTAGCGTTTTCATTGTTTTAAAACCAAGAACTTTCCCCTACCTCAACAAAAATTATTACCACTGGAAAGACTATAAAAGTCCTTGGGAAGCCTTGGATTATACTCAGGAAAATTGGCCCCTTGGTTATATGGCGTCCATGGGTGTAGAAAAAGACCAAGGGATCTATGGCGAAACCTTGACGGGCTTAACCTATATGCGCTTTGAAGAAGTAGAACCTTGGGCCAACACGTTTAACACGGTAGCCGAAAAAAACGAAAGAGGGCAAACATATGAAGAATTCAAGCAAGCTAAAACCGAACGTTTCCTTAATGTTCTAGAGCAAAAATTCCCCAATTTGAGAAATTGCATCAAATCGGTTTATGCTTCCACGCCGCTATCCAACAGGGATTATATAGGATCCTATCGCGGATCGATGTATGGGTATACTAAAAACCATGAAAACCCCTTAAAGTCAATCCTTTCTCCCAAAACCAAAATACCCAATCTCTACCTCACTGGGCAAAGCTTGAACATGCATGGTATTTTGGGAGTTACCATTGGTGCCGTAAATACCTGTTCCGAAATTCTAGGACGGGAGTATTTGCTTACTAAAATATTGGATTCCGAAAATGCGTTAATTGATTCTTGATATGGAAAAAATAAAAACTACACCCATTACAGTTGTGGATACTATTTCCAAAGAAGACTTTATAAAGTACTATTACAAACCTCAAAAGCCTGTGCTTATCAAGAATTTAACACGGGATTGGAAAGCATTTGAAAATTGGAATTTGGATTATATTCAGCAACGTGCGGGAGATCAAATAGTGCCTTTGTACAATAACCAGGTAACCAAGGGCAAGCAATATTCCGCCGAACCTGCCACTAAAATGCGCCTGTACGACTATATTGAGATACTGAAAAAAGGCCCTACCGATTTACGTATTTTCTTTTACAATATTCTGGATAATATGCCCGAATTGTCTCAGGATTTTACCTATCCTGAATTGGGATTAAAGTTTTTCAAACGCCTTCCCGTAATGTTCTTTGGAAGTATGGGCTCCAAAGTATTGCCGCATTACGATATGGATCTTTCCGATCTTTTCCATTTCCATTTCCATGGCCATAAAAGCGTTCTTTTATTTCCACCAGAACAAACCAAATACATGTATCGTATTCCCTATACAGTACACAATCTGGAATCTATTGATTTAGACAATCCAGACTTTAAGAAATATCCAGGCTTGAAATACTTGAATGGCATAGAAGCCCATATGGAACATGGCGATGCCCTTTTTATGCCCAGTGGCTATTGGCATTATATTAAATATTTGGACGGTAGCTTTTCCTTAACCATTAGGGCTTTCAGCAAAAAGCCAAAAACATTTTTCAACATGCTTTACAATGTGTTTTTCATGCGTAACTTTGAAAATTTCATGCGCAAGTGGAAAGGTCAAAAATGGCTTGATTACAAAGAAGCCAAAACCATGAAACAAGTAGAAAAAACCATAAACTCCTAACCCTTTGTTGATGTTCAAAACTTGGCTCCGTATTTTCTTCTGTTTGTTAAATTTCTCCGTTATGGTTTCCTGTGGGGTATCCAAATCCCTAGAGGATCGTCCGGACGTTAGCGGTTACAACCAAACCAAACCACAACGGGAAAAGGTCAATGATTCGGTTTATTCCATAGAAAATAATTACCTCACCAAGAATTATCAAGGGCAATGGGAGCTCTATGTTTCAGGAGATCCTTACCACAGAGGTTTAGTTACAGGTGCTTTAACAGAAGAGCTGTTTCAGTATCAGGAAACCGCTTTCTTTGGAAAGGTAGAAACCTTAGTGCCTTCCAAGTTCAAACAATATTTGTTGCGAAAAATACTGGCCTGGTATAATAGAAAAATGTACCTCTATATTCCCGAAGAATACAAAGCGGAAATCTTAGGCCTTTCCAAATATGCAGGAGACACCTATGATGAGATCGCCTCTCCCTATATGCGTGTTTTGTATTTACATGGTGCCCATGATATAGGGCATGCCATGCAGGACTTAGCTTTGGTAGGTTGCTCCTCTTTTGCTGTTTGGGGCGATAAAACGGACGATGGCAGTCTCCTGATTGGGCGTAATTTTGATTTTTATGCAGGAGATGATTTTTCAAAAAACAAGATTATTGAGTTTGTAAGCCCAACGGACGGTTACAAATTCATGTCTGTGACTTGGGCAGGCATGATTGGGGTTACTTCAGGTATGAATGAACAGGGCTTGACCGTGACCATTAATGCAGGAAAATCGGATATCCCCTGGGTAGCAAAAACCCCTATTTCCATCGTGACCCGTGAGATTCTCCAGTATGCTTCCAACATTGAAGATGCCATTGCTATTGCCAAAAAACGAGCAGTCTTTGTATCGGAGTCTATCTTTGTGGGCAGTGCCAATGATAAAAAAGCCGTGTTGATAGAAACCTCTCCAGAAAATTTTGGAGTTTATGAGGTTGAAAATACAGACCAGCTTATCTGTACCAATCATTTTCAAAGTGAGGCTTATGCTAATGACGAGCGTAATACAGAACACATCCAGGATAGCCATTCGCAATACCGTTATGAACGTTTGGAAGAACTGCTTAGTGAGCATACCGTGGTCACACCGCAAATTGCCGCTGGCATTCTTCGCAACACCAAAGGCTTGAACAATGCTACCATAGGCTATGGTAATGAAAAAGCCTTGAACCAGCTATTGGCACATCACGCCATTATCTTTAAACCTGAACAACGCTTGGTTTGGGTCTCTTCAAATCCTTACCAGTTGGGTGCTTTTGTTGCCTATGACCTGAATAAGGTATTTGCCAAAGCACCAAACAATAACAACCATTCGTCAATGCAGGAAACAAATCTTCTGATTGAAAAAGACCCCTTTATTTATTCTGAAGCATATAAAAATTATCAGCTTTACAGACAGTTGAGCAAGAATGTTTCCAAAGCTATTAAAGAAAAAGAAACTATTTCGCCCAGTACCTTAAAAGAATTACAGGCTTCCAACCCAGATTTTTGGGAAGTGTATTACCTTACAGGCCAATATTATGAACAAAAAGGGTATGATAAAGCCGCTGTGCTTGCCTATGAGAAAGCGCTTACCAAAGAAGTGACCACGCGTAATGACAGAGAAGCTATTGAACATCACCTTAAAAAATTAAAAAAATAACATGATACCCAACATAGAAAAAGCGTTGCCTGAAGAGATCAAAAAATTTCAGGAAGAAAAACTTAGAGAAACTCTTGCCTATGTATCCGTACACTCACCCTATTACAAACGCTTGTTTTCTGAGCATACTATAGACCCCAGTAAGATTACCTGTCTTGAGGATCTAAAACAAATACCACCAACCACAAAAGCTGATATCCAAAAGTACAACGACGATTTTATTTGTGTTCCAAAAGAACAATTGATAGATTATGTGACCACCTCAGGGACTTTGGGCGATCCTGTTACTTTTGCTTTAACGGATAAGGATTTGGAACGTTTGGCTTACAACGAAGCCCTATCGTTTGCCTGCTCTGGCGTAAGGTCAAATCATGTTTTACAGTTAATGACAACCATTGACCGCAGGTTTATGGCGGGCCTAGCCTATTTTCTAGGCGCTCGAAAATTGGGCGCAGGCATTGTGCGCGTTGGTGCAGGTGTACCAGAATTGCAATGGGATTCCATTTTAAAGTTCAAGCCCGACTATTTGATAGCGGTTCCTTCTTTTTTATTGAAATTGATAGATTATGCCAAAGCAAATGCTATTGATTTGAGCAGCGTTTCGGTGAAAGGGGCTATTTGTATTGGAGAACCTGTAAGGCATGAAGACTTCTCCTTAAATACACTATCACAGAAAATTACCGACCAATGGCCTATACAACTCTACTCCACGTACGCTTCAACAGAGATGAATACCGCTTTTGCTGAATGTGAAGCGCAGCAAGGTGGGCATTTACATCCGGAACTTATTATTGCTGAACTTCTGGATGAGAATGACGAAGAAGTATCTTCTGGTGAGATAGGAGAACTTGTTATCACGACACTGGGTGTAGAAGGCATGCCCTTAGTTCGTTTTAAAACTGGAGACATGGTAAGGGCACATAAGGAACCGTGTTCCTGTGGCAGAAACACGCTGCGCTTAGGACCTGTGGTTGGGAGAAAAAACCACATGATCAAGTATAAGGGAACTACCTTGTATCCGCAGGCTATGTATAACGCATTGAATGGTTTTCACGAGATAAAAAACTATCAAATAGAAATCTCAAGCAATGTTTTGGGTACCGATGAAATATTGATTAGAATAGTTGCCGAGAATGATTCCGAAAAGCTCTTGCATGCTATAAAAGATCATATCAGAGCCAAATTGCGTGTCACACCAAAATTGGAGTTTATTAATGCCGAAACCCTCGTTAAGCTACAACTTCCTGAAGGCCAAAGAAAACCTATCTTGTTAGTAGACAAAAGACAGTAGGAGTTTTGATAGATATTTCTTAACTTTAATGAAATATCCTAAGACCATGGATACGTTCCAAACCAAACTCTTTACCAGTCAAGATATTGATGAAAAAGTCCTTATCTACAATATTAGGATTGTTCCTCCTGAGCCTATTTACAGTCAGGTTCTAAATTATAAAACCGAATTTATAGCCACCTATGGAGAACATCTTTTATCTAAATCCAAGCCTCATATTACTATTGCTAAATTTATTATGAGTTCCCTCCATCAAAACTTCCTTGTGGAACATTTTGAATCATTAGTAAGTACTGAAAAGTTTAATCTTCAGATAAACGGTTTTGGAATTTTTGAAAGTAGTGGCACCTTGGTTTTACAAATAAATAAGTCGGCTGAACTTGATGTTTTACTAAAAAACATAAGCGATTTAAAGAGAGCTCTTCTACTTCATAAAGCAAAAAATTTCGGCCTCATTTATACGCCACATTTAACTATTTCATCCTTTCTGGATTCAAAGACGTTGCATTCCAGTCTATCCCATTTTAAGAACATTGCTTACTCCAAAAAACCTTTTGAAGTAGATCATTTAATGATAACTTCACGAGAAAATGGAAAAACGTGGGACTGGGAACACCAAATAAATTTCACCTAAAGCATTGAATTAATGCTATTTAATATTACCTCTGTGGCTCTTGTGCTCAGAAACTAGCAATAATAAAAATCAACTTTGATTAACTTTTATTAATTTTGAATACTATTGACTGCAAAGTAAGCTTCACCAGAAGCCTTTCTTCTGTCTTTTCAAGACCTCTAATGGAATTAGACACAACAGAGAGTTCATCACAAAAATCTGCTCATCCAAAACATAGAGCATTAATATTCTTGTTACAGGGTTGAAATCGTTTAAGCATCATATTTCCAAATCTAAATTACTCTATCGTATTTCCTTCATCCTAGCAGCTTTGGGGATTTTATTGTTCGTAGCCGATTTTGGGTTTGACAAGGAAGAAGGTTTACAAAGAATTTTCAATACCTATTATTTTGTG
>ERZ795053.6419-NODE-6419-length-11721-cov-4.954140_pt1 | contig 11721 bp, 8 predicted proteins | sample MGYA00375137_ERZ795053 | MGnify/ENA primary metagenome ERZ795053 (study PRJEB30182, sample SAMN05720284) | activated sludge metagenome | isolation source: Anaerobic digester | place: Hong Kong | collected 2014-12-17 ... | reverse complement strand
TAGAGCATTTTCCGAGGAAGTGGATACCGGTTCGTCGAAGAAAATGCGACCAAACCAAAGAGCTAGAGCGCTCTAAATGCACGAAAGCCGGTCTGCTGACCGGCCTTCGAAAGGTGTCCGATTTTCTGGATCAGATCGTTGCGGCGATCATATCAAGCAATCACTTCAATAGCCCCAGCGGGGTCTCGTCACCCCACTTGGTCTTCAAGCTGACCGAGAAAATATCGACCTGGGCTTCGGAATAACCGGTGATGTGGTTTCCCGCCAAACTGACCCGATCGAAGTCGCCGTTCTCGACAAAGACGTGCGAATAAGCAAAGTCCGCACTCATGTTCTGTGTCAGCTGAACCGTTGCACCGGCCGACAGCCACCAGCGATCGTTGTCGGGAATCGACGTCAAACGCTTGGTGGCGTTATCGACGGGCGAGATCTCATAGGCAACGCCAGCGCGCAACGTCACGCCCGGCTGATAGTCGTATTCACCGCCCAGCGCAAAGAGCCAGCCGTCACTCCAGTTGGTATCAAATTCAATGGGAACGGGCGCTCTTTCACCCTCCAGTTCCAGCTTCTTGAAGCGGCTCCAGTTCGACCACTCGACGGTGCCAAGCAGACGCATGTTGGGCGCAATGGCTTGGCGGAGCGACAGCGTGACAATGTCGGGAAGATCGAGATCGGTTTTGATGCCACGCTGGACCGGTCCACCGGCGAAAGAGAACTTGCCATCCAGTTCATGCGACAACTGCGAACGATACCCCAGACCAATACTGGTGCCCGCCGTCGGCTCGATCAGGATACCGGCGGTGCCGCCCACCGCGACGTCATCGGCATCCTTGTAGATCGACGTCGGTCCGATTGGTGCCCCTGAGGCCAGTGTCAGCTTCGCCGTCGCATATTGAACCTGCACGCCCGCGGCTACCGTAACGCCGGGCGCAATCTTATAGGCCAGCGTCGGCGTGGCGTTCATGGTGAAAAGCTTGGTGGTCTGGCCAAGCTCCGCACCAAGATAATTGAAATTGTTCGACTTCGTCGTCAAGCCAAAGCCGGAGTTCAGCGACATGCCCAGGACCCAGCGATCGCTCAGGCGATAGGCATAGTAGCTGGATCCGACGAGCGCGGCGTCGGCAATGTCACCGCTGTCGTGTGAGACGTTCTGCAACGCTCCCCCCGACGTCACGAGGTCAGCGGGAAGATTCTTGTACGTCTCAACCGTATTCTTCGCCTGTCCGAAGATGCCCGAAAAATGGCTTTCCGAGGTCAGCCCCCAGTCAGCTTGCCCCAGCGCCGCCGGGTTCCAGTACATCGACGACAATCCGCCACCTGCGGCGCTACCCGCGAAGGATGCGCCCTGGAATTGCGCCGACTGCTCGCGAATCGCAAAGCCACCGGCCTGAGCTGAGTTAATGGATGCACCGACCGCAAACACCGCTGTTGTTGCCGCCAACGCGGCGCTCAGCGACTTGACCGTATTCCCCATTCGTTCCCCCGTGCAGAGTGCGCCCGAGCTGTCGCCATTACGACGCGTCAGACCCCTCCGGTATTGCGCGGCCCAGTCATGCCATTCCGTTGAGAGGTGAATAAGGCTCAGGCTCACGCTTCCGTCAACTACGGGTACGGTATATCGAAGTGATCATCCGGCAAACGAATCAATGAACTGCGAACTTCGTTCAAAGGCCGATTTTCCAAGCTTGTGTCAGTTCGGTAACGAACTTCGGCCAAATGATTGGGAGCAGCTGTTGCTGCACAAGAAAAACGCCGCACATCAGTTCCGTTATGTTCGCGGACGGAGAATTGGTGACTTGCCAGAAAAACAGAAAAAACCGGTCTGACTTTTGCCAGACCGGTTTTCAGCCGAGCCAAGCAGCGGTCCCTATCGCGCTTGGCCTTCCCCCCGGAAGATCATTGCCAGCCGAATTTAGCCAGCGACGGGCAAACAATGCCTAGAGTCTCTCAACTGTTGCAAGGCACATGTTGTAACAGCTTAAAACAATATGCTCACGCGGTGCTGGCATGCCACACATGAGGCGCAGCATGGATGCGGCCCTGCAAGACCCGCCCCAGCACTGGCCCAAACTGATCGCAATGCACTCAAATACCGAAGCCAACGGTGTCGGCAAGGTGTTGCCGAGAGGTCTTGAGCCTGAAACCCATCATGAGGGTGAGAGGAAGGGCGAAGCCGAAACGCTTACCGCCGCCTGATAAGGTGCAAATGATCGACCGGCCCGCGGCCCGCACCGATCCGCAGATCCCGACCCGATGTCAAAGCTTCCACCAGGAACCGCTTGGCTGACCCCACGGCGTCGGTGAGGTCGCGCCCGAGCGCCAAATTCGCGGCAATTGCAGCAGCCAGCGTGCAGCCGGTGCCATGCGTGTTGTGCGTTACAATGCGCGGCGCTGAAAACCGCTGTGGCGACTCCGGGTTCTCACGGCTCACCAGCACATCAATGGCGTCGTCTCCCGTCATGTGTCCGCCTTTGAGGAGCACCGCACCGGACCCCAATGCCAGCAGATCGCGCGCCTGGGATTCCATATCGGCAAGGCTCGTTGCCGGACGCGCACCAAGCAACCGCGCCGCCTCGGCCAGATTGGGCGTCATCACCGTGGCCTTGGGAATGAGCCGCGAGGTGACAACGCCAATGGCGTCGGCGGCAAGGAGCACATCACCGCTGGTCGCCACCATCACAGGATCGACGACGAGCGCCCCCAGATGGTGCCGCTCAAGACCTTCGCAGACGGCCACGACGGCGGCCGCCTCTCCCAGCATCCCGGTCTTGGTCGCACGCACCTTGAGATCAGCTGCGACGGCATCAATCTGCGCGGTAATGAAGTCGGCAGGCACCGCCAGAACGCCGCTCACGCCCCGCGTATTTTGCGCGGTGAGCGCCGCAATCACACTCGCCCCGTAGACGCCGAGCGCGGTGAACGTTTTCAGGTCGGCCTGGATCCCGGCACCACCCGAGCTATCCGATCCCGCGATGGTCAGCGCAATAGGGGATCCAAGCAAGGTCACTGCGCACCCTTGCGCATGATCTCGTTCTGCAAGCCTTCCGGCGTCACCCAGCTCTCGACCATGCCAAGCCCCGGAAACGTCTCGATCAGCCACTGGCCAAATGAATTGATCGAACCGCCGATCAGCGTCATGCCGATGATGAGGAACACGAAGCCAATCAGCATCAGCGCGCGCGAGGACATGAACACACCAACGATGCCGGTCAGCAGAAGAACCATCCCTAAAGTTCCGGCAATTGGACCCAACACCGGCGCAATGGCGATCACCCTGGCTTTGACGTCAGCCAGGAACCCACCCATGAACAGCAGGCCTGTCAACACAAGCAGCAGCCCCATGACTTTCTCCATCGTCCCCAAATGGCGGCGGAAGCGATGCATGAAGCCAAGAAACGGCTTGATTGCAATGGCGGCAAGAATGAACGGGATGCCCAACCCCAGCGAATAGGCGGCCAGCATGGTTACGCCCGTCGTCAGCGATCCATCGTTGGCCGCCAGCGCCAGAACCGTCGCCAGGATCGGACCAACGCATGGCGTCCAGCCGAATGCAAAGGCCAGTCCGATCACATAGGCGCCAAGATAGCTCGCCCCTTGTGTGTCGGCATGATAGCGCTTTTCCGCATAAAGCGCGTTGATGTGCAGGACGCCGAGGAAGTGCGAACCGAACAGCACGATGATGAGACCGGCGACAAGCGACAGTTCCGCCTTGTAGGTCTGGATAAGCTGGCCAAACCAGGACGCACCCGCGCCAAGGCCGATGAAGACGGTCGAGAAGCCCAGAACGAAAAACACCGAGGCGATGACGACGCGGCGCCAGACGGCACGATCAACACCCGTCTCCGCCGTCATCTGGTCCATCGTCGTGCCACCCAGATATCCCAGGTAGGGTGGCACCAGCGGCAGCACGCACGGACTGAGGAAGCTCGCCAGACCAGCAAGCGCCACGCCGAAATAGATATAGAGATCTGCGAACATCAGCCGCTCCGCGTTAGAGCATTTTCCGACGAAGTGGATACCGGTTCGCCCTAAGAAAATGCGACCAAACCAAAGAGCTAGAGCGCCGGTTCCGATGCAATCGGATCGAAAAGTGCTCTAGCTGGGTCCGCGCAACAAAGGGCGCCACGACAGCTCTGCCGCCCTCGTTCCGACCGGCCGGCACAATGACGCCCTGCCCCACCTGGGGCAAGGCGCCATCACATCACACCCGTTCACATTCCAACAACTTTGACGGTTTCGGAATTAATCGGACCGATCACCTTCTTCTTGGTGATGTATCCCTCCATGAGATCATAGATCGCCGGTCCCTTGGTATCGGGATTGACCGAGGCCCAGCCCGCAACAACGTACTTTTTGGCCGGGTCGATCTTCTCTCCGGTTTTCAGCAGCGTCATTTCGGTGATCCGCTTACCCTTGTCTTCCTTCGGCGCGCACGTGTAGCTCATGCCGCCAACGCGCACCATGTCGCCGCCCTGCTGATAGAACGGGTCCTTGTGGAACAGGTTGTCGCAGACATCCTCCATGATCTCGTGGAGCTGCGCGCCCGTCATTTCGTTGCGGTAGACTGAAGGGTAGGTCATCGAGGTCTGCGTATAAAGATCGTCGATCGTGATGTCCTGGCCCGGCAACAGCGTGGTGCCCCAGCGGAAGCCCGGCGACAATGCAATCTGCGCATCTCGCTCTTCGAGCAACCCCTGACAGATGAGATCATCCCAGGTGCCGTTGAAGTTGCCGCGACGGTAGAGCAGGCCGTCCGTCTTGCCGATGACACGCGTGCAGTCCTTCTCGTAGGGGGCCCGCACCTCGGTGATCTTCGCCGCCACGTCCTTGTCGGGTTCGATGACATCGGAAAAGACCGGGATCATGCCAGAGCTGTAGCCGACCACCTTGCCATCCTTCACCTCCAGATCGATGCGGCCGAGGAACTTGCCGTGCGATCCCGACGACAGGAGCAGCGTCTTGCCGATCTCGATCGCCTTGGGAATGGAATCGTGTGTATGGCCGGTGAGGATGACGTCAATGCCACTGACGACGGAGGCAAGCTTGCGATCGACATCGAAGCCGTCGTGCGACAGAAGGACGACGACCTGCGCCCCATCCTCGCGTGCCTTATCGACATGGCTTTGCACGCGTTCTGGGCGGATGCCGAACGACCACTTCGGCATCATCCAGCGCGGATTGGCGATCGGCGTATAGGGAAATGCCTGACCGATGACGGCGACCTTGACGCCGCCCTTGTCGAACATCTGCGTCGAGGGGAACACCGGCTCCTCGAACTCGTTGTCGACGACGTTGCCGCCAAGGAAGGGATAGCCGAGTTGATCGATCAGCTCCTTGACGCGATCCTCGCCGAACGTGAACTCCCAGTGCCCGACCATGGCATCGGGCGCCAACAGCTTCATGCAGTCGACCATGTCCTGGGCGTTGGACTTCAGCGATGTATAAGAGCCCTGCCAGGTGTCACCGCCATCCAAAAACAGCACCTTGTCCTCGCCACGGTCGGCGCGGATCGATTTGACCAGCGTTGCGATACGATCAAGACCGCCGAGCCGACCGTAGGTCTTGGCCATATTGATGTAGTCGACCATGGTGTGGGCATAGGCCAGCGGGCTACCCGCCGGGATGTTGAAGTGCTTGAGGAACTGCTCACCAACCAGATGCGGGGGAATACCCTCGAACGCACCGACGCCGAAGTTCTCAGAAGGCGGGCGGAAATAGATCGGCTTGAGCTGCGCATGGATATCGGTGAGATGCAGCAGCGTCACCTGGCCCTTTGAATCGAACTTCAACAGATCGGCCTGTGACAGCTTTTGCTGCGCGGCCAGACGTGTCAGATTGCCAGAAAAGCCTGTGAGTGCTGCCGTGACCGCGGCAAGCTGAAGAAAATCGCGACGAGAATGCATGGGCGTTCCTTCCTGCGGGGTCCGGCATTTTGCGCCGGCTGTTGTGATCGTGTTGACTTTCGATTGACAGTGGTGGCGCCGTAAAACGTGGCCTGATCGCGCTCCTTATTTTTATATCGGGCAAAGCAGCTTCAAAATTGGGTTAGCAAGGTTGCCGCGCGATTTAAACTCAAACATTCTAATGTCACGACACGCACCGACACAACAAACAAACGCCGCGCTTCTTGGTTGGGCTTACAGCATCTGCCTGTCCGAATGGGTCGGACTTGCATCTTACGATGCCATGCCCGAGCCGTCCCGTGTGGTACGACCGGCCATCAGCAATAGTATGCGCATGAAAAAAGGCCGGCCGGGGCCGCTTCAGACCCATGCCGGCCTTGTCACTCTCGCCTTGGTCGCTATCGCAGACGAATGCCATGCAACAACGTAGCGCCCCAATCGGCGCTATTTGTTGACCGGCGAATCCTTGTCCATCAGCAGCGCCGTCACATCCTTGATCTGCTCGATCGTCAGGATGCCCTGGGTGCCAAAGCGCGGCATGTTCGAGCAGGCAATGACCGTATGCGAGTTGTAGATCTTTTCGTAGGTCGCCTTGATCGCCTCGTCCTTGAATTCATGCAGTTTGCCGTATTCAGCCAAGGACGGTCCGATCGTACCAAAGGAGGCTTCCTTCTTGTCGATCTGGTGACAAGCGTAGCAGTTGCCGCCCGAAGGCCCATCCACCTTGTCGTTGTAACGCAGACCCTTGCCGTTCTGCGCGATCTTCTCGCCATTCTTCCAGTCACCCAGGAACTTGCCGTCCTCAGGATACTTGATCGAGGCCTTGGCCGCCGCAACGATGTCGGCGGCAAGTTCCTTGTCGGGATGGTTGCGGGTCTGTGAGCAGACCTTCTGCAGCTTATCCTGCTTCAGACGCGAGGCCCAATCAGGCGTTGCCCCTTTTGGATTATCCTTGTTGGGATCCTTCCAGCTCGAGGCGATGACCTTCTGCAGCTTCTCGGCGGAAACCTCGCCAGCCACGGCCGCACCGGTCGATGCCACAAGCGCGCCGGCAGCGCATGCCATAATGATCTTCTTCATGATGTGTTGCTCCTGCCGATCAGCGCTTCAATGCGGGAACCTGGATGACGCCACCCTCGCCCTGCTTGACGAGGTAGACGATCAATGCCGTGACGGCATCAGAGCCGAACCCGACCCTGGGCATGCGCATCTGACGGTAGCAGTCAGCCATGCGATGCTGCATCGTTTTGACCGACTCGGCAGAGACACGATAGGCCGGCCATGTGGCAATCGTCGATTGGGCGTCAGGGCCAGGCTTTGCCAGATCGGGCAGTTCCTGCAGGCGGATGCGCGTACCGCTGGCGCCATGGCAGGTCTGGCAGGAGAAATCATGCGGGCCTGCATGCCTGTAGAACAGCGCCTCACCGATATCGTAAGCCTCCTTTTCCTTGGCATGGCTGAGCTGCGGCGTCAGCTTCATGCCGTTCGACAGCGACCCGACATAGGAGGCCAGGAATTCCATTTCACTGCCGCCCTGTCCACGCTTGGAAAACGCGCCTTTCTTGACCGGCCCGGTATCAAGCCCCTGCAGGTTCTCCATGCACCACAGGATACGGCTTTCCATATCCATGACCTTGTCGGCATCAGCAAAGTAACGCGGCAACTCGGCAAACGCGCCTTCCAGCACGCCTGGGCCTTTACCCATATCGCAGCCTTCAAGCGAGACGTTCTTGCTCCCGCGCTTTTCTTTCCAAAGCGCCTCACCACTGTCGATATAGAGATTGCCGGGATTGGCGAAGGGATCGTCCGCCATCATCTTGCGGTACTGCTCGATGCCTTTGGAGGCATCCTCCTGCGCGACCGCACTCCCTGTCACGGCCATAGCGACAAAGGCTGCCGCACATCCAAACGCGAAGGCGCCGATAAGGCGTCGTATCTTCATCGTGTCTTTCTCCCCAATTTCGGGCTGCCAACGGCATCTCGCCGATTGGCTCGACCAACCCAGTTTTGGCATTGACGAGACACGAAGGGATATACACCGCTTGAAGCAGTGCAGCTGCTATCCTCCCGGGGCCCGTGGCCATTTCTTTGTTTTGGCACCGGTGTCCAGTGCGGTGTATTAACACAACATGATATTTGCGAGTGGCATGACACGCAAGCGTCCAACACCACCCGCAGCGCAACAATAAGCTTCTGCGCTGCAGCAATTGATACCCGCAAATTTGGTCAATGACGTGTCAGTGGCGGGTGCAATCTACTGATCTGGCCCCAAGTATGGTTGAAGCTTGTGGGGATGAAGCTTGGGCTCGGCCGCTGCAATTGACAGTGCCCGGCACGACCATGGGTCAAGCCGCACGGCTCATCCGGCCGGCCTCCACCAGCGCCGCGACACCCGGCAAGGCCCGCCCCTCCAGCCACTCCAGGAAAGCACCGCCCGCCGTCGAGACATAGGTGAACTTTTCCGCCACGCCCGCGGCATTGAGGGCGGCCACCGTATCGCCGCCTCCAGCGACTGAGATGAGTTGGCCCGAACGCGTCAACTTTGCTGCCTCTTGTGCCAGGGCAAACGTACCTTTTCCGAACGGCTCAATCTCAAACGCACCGAGCGGACCGTTCCACAACAGCGTGCGGCAGCCGGCTATCACCTGCGTCAGGCGCGCGACGCTTGCCGGCCCCACATCGAGGATCATCATGTCACTTGGAACCTGATCGACTGGGATGGTCTGGGTCGCCGCCGCCGCCTTGAACGCATCGGCCACGACGGCATCGATGGGCAGCACGATCTCGCAGCCCTTGGCTTTCGCGCCCGCCACGATCTCGCGTGCGGTATCAAGCAGGTCATGCTCGCATAGCGAAGTGCCGACATCGAGCCCGCTGGCAGCCAGAAACGTATTGGCCATGCCTCCGCCGATGATCAGCTTATCGACCTTGGCCACGAGATTCATGAGCACCGGGATTTTGGTCGACACCTTGGAGCCGCCGACAACCGCAGCCGTCGGCCGCCGTGGCTCCTCCAGGGCTGCGCGCAGTGCCAGAATTTCCTGGTTCATGAGGGGGCCGGCATAAGACGGCAACAGCCGCGTGATCGCATGGACGCTGGCGTGGGCGCGATGTGCACACGAGAAGGCTTCGCCGACATAGATGTCGCCAGAACGCGCCAGCGCTGCGGCAAAGTCGGGATCGTTGCTTTCTTCTTCCTTATGAAAGCGCAGGTTTTCGAACATGGCGATCTCACCCGGCTTCAAATCGCGGCTTGCCGCCTCGGCCATCTCACCAATGCACTTTTCGACGAACCGCACCGGCTGGCCCAGCACCTGGCTGAGTTCGTCGGCAACCGGCTTCAGCGTGAACTCTGGGGCAGGTTTCCCCTTCGGCCGTCCCAGATGCGTCAGGATGATGACCTTGGCGCCGCGCCCGATGAGATCTCGAAGACAGGGGGCAGAGCGCACCAGGCGCGTTGCATCGCTCACCACGCCATCGCGCATGGGCAGATTGAAATCGACCCGAACCAGCACACGCTTGCCAGCAACATCCAGACCTTGTGTCGTGTTGAGCTGATCAAATTCCATTTTCGTGCACCCCCGTACCATCCTTGCCTTGAAGCACCGTATCGACGGCACCACATTTCAATCACCTTGCAACCCGCCTGATCCGGAATCGCTCATCGTCTCGGCGCCTCATGCAATAAAAGCGTTCCGCGCCTCTTGAAAGACACCCCACCCATGCTGCGACCATTGGCGAGATCCGCCGTTCCGCCATATACCATGCCTGCGATCGGCAACGCTTGACCTACATGCATCATGGCCTGGATTGGACGTTTAAATCCCGGGACAAGGTGGTCAAACGATGTTGAATCCAGAACCCAAAACAAACAATGGCAAGGGGTTGGACCCAATAGCACTGTGTCCAAGCTTCACGTTCACGCCACCCGCCTCGTCAATTGCGAGCAGCAAGGCCACGCGCCACCTCTGCGGCACGCTTTGCGGTTAACCCGAAATGCTCAAACAGCGCACTCGCGGGTGCTGAGGCTCCAAAACCGCTGAGGCCGACGAAGCCATCATCGGGCCGCAGCAGCCGCCGCCAGCCCATTTCGATGCCCGCTTCGATGGCCACGCGCGGCGCATCTCCCAGCACCTCGTCGCGATAGCTCTTGTCCTGCGCCAAAAACACCTCGACCCCCGGCATCGAAACCACCGCGGCCTTGATGCCATCTTGAGCCAGCAGCCCGGCCGCCTCGACCGCCAACCCGACCTCCGAGCCGGTCGCGATCAGCGTCACGTCGCGGGGCCCATCGGCGTTCCTCAGTACATAGCCGCCACGCGCCGAGCGGTTCTCGCTCTCTGCTGCGGTGCGCAGGAATGGAACCGCCTGACGGGTCAACGCCAGCACCGTCGGGCGATCACGCGCTTCCAGGGCCAGCTGCCAGCACTCGATCGTTTCGATCTGATCGGCCGGCCGCAGAACCTGCAGGTTCGGGATCGTGCGCAGGGCCGCCAGATGCTCAATCGGCTGGTGCGTGGGACCATCCTCGCCAAGGCCGATCGAGTCATGCGTCATGACATAGATGACGCGCTGTTTCATCAAGGCCGAAAGGCGGATCGCCGGGCGGCAATAGTCGGTGAACACCATGAATGTGCCGCCATAGGGAATGAGCCCACCCGACAATGCGATACCGTTCATCGCCGCCGCCATGGCGTGTTCGCGCACACCGTAATGGATGTAGCTGCCGGAAAAATCATCAGGCGTGATGGATTTTTGCGCCTTGGCCTTGGTCAGGTTCGAACCGGTCAGATCGGCCGAACCACCAATCAGTTCGGGACACGCGGCAACGAGATAATCAAGGCTCATCTGCGACCACACGCGCGTCGCCCGCTTGGCGCTGTCGGCGGCAAAGGCCGTCTTGGCTGCTAACACCGCACTGTTGATCTCGTCGGTGCGATGCGCGGCAGCCGGCAGCGCCAGCGCCGCCGCGGCCGCGGCGCCAGCGCCATTGAGCTTTGCCGTCCACGCACCATGTTCGGACGCACCACGCCCACCTGCCGCCCGCCAGGCCGAGAGGATCGGGGCTGGAATTTCGAACGGCGGTGCGTTCCAGCCGATATTGGCTCTGGTCGCGGCAATTTCCGAAGCCCCCAGCGGCTCACCATGGGTTTTCGCGGTGCCCTGGCGATTGGGCGCTCCCTTGCCGATGATCGTCCGGCAGGCGATGAGCCAGGGCTTGGAGGGATCCGCCTTGGCCTTTTCCAGTGCGGCGTTGATGGCCGCGGGATCATGGCCATCGATGCGCATCGTGTTCCAGTGGCTCGCCGCAAATCGCTGCAGCTGATCATCGCTCTCGGTGAGCGACGTCGCCCCATCGATGCAGATGCCATTGTCATCGAACAATACGATCAGCTTACCAAGCTTCAGGTGGCCGGCAAGCGAGATCGCTTCCTGGCTGATGCCCTCCATCAGGCAACCATCGCCGGCGATGACGTAGGTGCGATGGTCGACAAGTTCAGAGCCGAGCCGCGCGGCCTTGATGCGCTCGGCAATCGCCATGCCCACCGCATTGGCGATACCTTGCCCAAGCGGTCCCGTCGTCGTCTCGATGCCCGGCGCATGTCCATATTCGGGATGGCCCGCCGTCTTGGCGCCGAGCTGGCGGAAGCGTTTGAGTTCCTCGATCGTCATGCCCGGATAGCCGGTCAGATAGAGGAGCGCATAGAGCAGCATCGATCCGTGCCCGGCTGACAGCACGAACCGGTCGCGATTGGCCCACTGGGGCGCTGCCGCATCAAAGCGCAGATGCTGCGTGAACAGAACGGTCGCCACATCG
>ERZ795053.6418-NODE-6418-length-11723-cov-8.640384_pt1 | contig 11723 bp, 8 predicted proteins | sample MGYA00375137_ERZ795053 | MGnify/ENA primary metagenome ERZ795053 (study PRJEB30182, sample SAMN05720284) | activated sludge metagenome | isolation source: Anaerobic digester | place: Hong Kong | collected 2014-12-17 ... | reverse complement strand
CGGTTCATGATGTAGGCGCCGGAAAGTCCCGCATCCGGGTCGCCAAAAGCGCCGGAGCCGCCCCAGCCTGAATGACAGAGTGTTGCAGGATTGGGCCCATAGATAAGCGGAAGATTGCGCATGACGCCTGCGCCGAAGGCCACGCGGCCCGGCAGGACACGATCCTCGCCCTGCACCCGGTAGGACGGTTGTTCGTTGTGGATGCTGCTTCCGCGTCAGCGCAGCAGATCACCGAGTTCGGGGAGCCGCTGACTTGGGTCAACGCCGCGCTGGGCACCGGGGCCTCGACGATCTCGGGAAGCAACTCTGGGGCCCGGCCCACCGGGCCCAGGGGCCCCCGGAGCATCCGAACCCTTGATCTCCCGGGCTTGATTCCGCGGGATGTGCTCCCGTACCAACAACAGACACTTGTGGGGTCGACAAGGATCTCCCCCGACGGTAGAACACTTGCCGCCAGCGGCAGCTCCATCGTCATGGAGGGACGGCACGAGCTCGTCACCATCGACCTCACGACGCTGGCTGCGACAGTCCGTTGGAGTCGTGGCGCGAGCGAGCCCTACCTCGACCTGGCCGAGCTACGTTGGCTCCCCGACCAGTCCGGATTCATCACCCTTGCGACTGGGGTCAGTACCACACGTGTCGCCCATCTGGATCTTGCCACCGGCATTCTCCGCTATCTGACCGACCCGATCGGCTTTGCTATCCTGCCGAGCATCGACCTCTCGCCGGACGGCAGGACGATCGCGTACAGTCGCGAGGACGGGCTGACCCGATTCATCACGATGGACGGGGCGCCCGCCCCCGGCTACCCGGAGACGATCGGCGGAATCCTCCCGGCATTCTCCCCTGACGGAAAGCTCCTCGCCTACTCACGCAGGGGGACCCTGCATCCGGGAGGCCTCGACGGCATCTGGATCCATCGGTTCAGCGATAGCCAGGAATGGCGACTCTTGCCGGAGGAGAGCCCGGTGACCTGGGTACTGGACTGGGAATAGACGGTCAACAGCCCCGTCCAGGGCCGGGCCAGCCTCGACGCTCAGCCGAGGATCGCCTCCAGCACGCTGTCGGTGTCGTCGAAGGTGGCGAACGTGGCGTGGGCGCCGGCGGCCTCGAGCTCATCGACCCGGTAGGATCCCGTCGCCACCGCCACCGCGCGCGCGCCGATCCCCTGCCCGCAGGTGACGTCGGCCGGCGTGTCGCCGATGATCACGACGCCGTGGCCCTCGGGCGCCCGCCCGAAGCGCTCCCGCGCACGCGCGACCGCGATCGCCGGCAGCTCCGGGCGGTGCTCGCTGTCGCTGCCGAACGCGCCGAGGCGGAACCGCTCGTATCCGAGGTCGGTCGCCCCGATCTTGAGTCGCGCCCCCGGCTCGATGTTGCCGGTGAGGAGCCCGACGCAGACATCGGCCTCGCACTCCAGCCGGCCGATCACCTCCGCCATTCCCGGATGCACCACGATCCGGTCGCGCCGCGCCTGCAGCTCGACCTCGAGATGCGCCACATAGCGCGCGAGCAACTCGGCCATCGCCGGTTCGGTCGCCCGCTCGGGACGCCCAGCCGCCGCGTGCAGCTCGCGCACGATCTGGCGATCGGTCTTGCCGTCGAAGCGCACCGCGTCGAAGAAGTCGAGCGTGTCGTATTCCGCCGCGAACGCCGCGGTGATTGCCGCGCGCCCGGCCGAGTCGCTGGAGAGCAGCGTGCCGTCGATGTCGAAGAGGACGAGGGTGCGCATCGTCAGGTGAGCCGCCGCGTCGCGACCAGCCCCACGCCCAGCCCGGCGAGGCGCGACCCCGCCCCCCACGGTTCACGGACGACCCGGCCGAGCGACACGGTGGCATGCACCAGCTCGTCGCCCGCGGCGGCGATCCCGACGTGGTCGATCCGCTCGGCCCCCGGCCCGCGGAAGCAGAGCAGGTCGCCGGGCCGGATGTCCTCGGTCGCCACTGCCGTCCCGTGCTCCGCCTGCTGGTGCGCATCGCGTGGCAGCGCCACGCCCCGCGTCAGGTAGGTGATCTGCACCAGGCCGCTGCAGTCGATCCCCGCGGCGGTGACCCCGCCCCACAGGTACGGGGTCTCGGCGAACTCGCGCCACGCCCAGTCGGCCGGCGACACCGCATGCGCCTCGAGCAGCACCTCCGCCATCGGCCGCACGGCACCCGCCTCGATGCGGGCGGCGCGGCCGTCGGGAAGTCGCACGCCCCCCTCGCCCTCGACCTGCAGACGGGCCCGATGCGGTGCGCGCACCAGGGAGGACCCCACGCCGAGCAGCGCGCCGTCGGACCAGCCGGCGGTGGCGAGCCAGGCGTCGTGGCGGTTGCGATCGACCGCGAGGAGGTAGCCGGCGTGGATCCATCCCTCGACACCGTCGAGCGTGGTCCGGACGCGCTGGAAGCCGTCGCGGGCGTCCATGACCGTCGCGCCCTCGCCGAGGACGAGTTGGGTCACCTGCTCGGCACGGAGGGAGGGCTGGGCCAGGACCGGCGCGGCGGCGACCGCCGCCAGCACCATCGTCACGCCGTGGCGGCCTTGGCCGAGCAGTCGCGGCAGAGCGTCACGCCGCGGATGGTGCAGACCAGGCAGACGAACGTCCCGCACCCGTCACACGGATAGCCCTCGGACGCGCGCTCCTCCCGGCCGCAGGAGCGGCAGAGCATGGCGTCGCGTTCGAGGAGGTCCCGCTTGTCGGTGGTGGCCATCAGTGTGGGATCGCGTAGCGCTTGATCTTGGCGATGAGGGTGGCCCGGGAGATGCCCAGTTCCTGGGCCGCCCGGGTACGGTTGCCTTCGTGGTGCTTCAACGTCCTCTCAATATGCATCCGTTCGACCTCGTCCATGGTCAACGGGGTGTGGCGACGGTCGAACGGGCCGGACCGGTTCCGGAATTCGCCCGGCAGGTGCTCGGCCCCGATCGCCCCCGCCCCGCGCGCCAGCAGGAGGGCCCGCTGCAGGACATGGCGGGCCTCGAGGAAGTTCCCGGGCCACGGGTGGGAGAGCAACCGCTCCAGCGCGTCATCGGTCAGGATCCCCGGCGCGCCGGGGATCCCGAGCGCCTCCTCGCGCAGGATCCGCTGGAGACCCGCCGCGAGGTCCGCGGGATCCCGTTCGCGCAGCGGCGGGAGGCGCACCCGCCCGGCCCGCACCCGGTAGAAGAGCGCGGCCTCGAGGGCCCCCTGCTCCACCGCATCCTCGACCGGCGGCGCGGCGGTGACGACGAGGTGCAGGTCGATCGGCAGCTCGCGGATGCCGCCGTGCCGCCGGATCGCCTGCCGATCGATGGCGTCGGCGAGCCGGGCCTGGATCGGCAGCGGCATCGCCGTCACCTCCTTGATCAGCATCGTCCCCTGATCGGCAATCTCCAGCATCCCGGGCCGGGAGCGGGCCTGGTCGCCGCCGGACTCGACGCCGAAGAGGGTCGCCTCGAGGGCGGGCGGGTCGGTGGTCGCCCCCGGCACCTCCATGAGCGCCTCATCCCGTCGCGGCGACAGGTCATGGAGCATCCGTGCGACCGTGGCGCGCCCGGTGCCGATCTCCCCCTCGACCAGGATCCCCCGGTGCTCCGAGCGGGCCAGCACGGTGATCTCCTCCTTGAGCCCCTGCATCGTGTGGGCGCGGCCCAACGGGTCGAGCGGATCGGGTGCCCCGCCGTTGCCGATCAGCACCCGGTTGATGCGCCGCAGGCGGACCTTCTCGGCCGCGCGATCGGCCGCGGCGAGCAGGTGCTGCAGGTCGACCGGCTTCACCAGGAAGTTTTCCGCCCCGAGCGCCATCGCCCGGACCGCGGTCGGCAGGTGGTCATCGCCGGTGAGGATGATCACCGCCGCCTGGTACTCCTGCAGCGCGTCGAGGACCTCGAGGCCGTCCATCCCGGGGAGGTGGAGGTCCACCAGGGCGACATCGGGGAGGGCACGCCGGTAGGTGCGGAGCCCGGCCTCGCCGGAGAGCTCGCGATGCACGTCCCACCCAGTGCGCTCGAATGCCTCCCCCAGGGTGCGGAGGAGGGCGATGTCATCGTCGATGATCAGGATCGAGCTGGCCATGGACCGCGCACTCCGGGACCTGCGAGGGGACCACCTCCCGGGAATCTACTCCCCCGCGGCGTCGGCGCGGTCCCGATCAGGTCGGCGGCAGCAGTACCGAGAGGGCGCCCGGCACGACGCTCGCCGTGAACGGCGTCTCGCCGCCGGGATCGCCGTCGAGCTGAACCAGCTGCTCGCTGTCGTCGGCGACCTCGACCGAGATCTCGCGCCCGCGGGCGTAGGCGACGAAGACATCCTTCCCGTAGGTCCCGCCGCGCTCGGTGAGGAGGTCCCAGACGGCACGGACGCTCTCGCCCACCGTGTTCGCCCGCAGGGCGATGACATCGAGCAGGCCGTCGTCGGGGACGATGCCGTGCCCGAGCTTGATCACCCGCGGGATCACCTCGCCGCAGTTGGCCACCAGCAGCATCGCCGCCTCGGCCTCGAACTCCTCGCCATCGACCGTCACGTGGAACGGGGTGTTGCGGATCTCCGGGAGGATGCGCAGGGTGGTGGCGATGTAGGCCATCATCCCCCAGCGGTGCTTCTGCGCCGAGACGGTCTCGGTCATCACCCGCGCATCCGCACCGGCACCGGCCGCGACCGCGAAGTAGTGGTCGCCGTCCGCGCGCGCGATCCGCCCGAGGTCGAGCGGGCGGCGCACCCCGGTCACCATCGCCTCCGCCGCGCGCACCGGGTTGGGCGACAGCCGCAGGTTGCCCGCGAGCAGGTTGCCGGTGCCGCCCGGCACGAGGCCGAGGGCGACATCCGTCCCGACCAGCGCCGCGGCGGCCTGCATCGTCGTGCCGTCGCCGCCCAGCACCGCGACGACATCGACCCCCTGCTGCACGCCGTACTCCGCGAGGCGCCGGGCATCGCCCGGACCACCGGTGGCGAGCACCTCCAGCGACCACCCCGCCCCGCGGATCACCCGCTCGATGCTGCGGACGGTGTCCTCCTCGGTGCGGGCGGCGTTCGGGTTGGCGATCAGGATCGCACGCGTCACGCTCAGTACTCCCGTTCCCAGAGGAGGTCGGCGCCGATCTGGTAGCGGCGCGCGATGGTGTTGAAGGCATCGGTGAGGCGGTTCGTCGCGCAGGTCGCCACCGGCTCGGCCGAGGCCTGGACCCGCCAGTTCTGGGCGAAGCGATACTCCAGCGACGCGCCGAAGTTCTTCGCCGAGATCTGGTTGGCGGCCTCGCCGCCGAGACAGAAGCCCGCGTTCGCGGTGACGAACCACTTCTGGCCGAGCTGCTTGCCGATGGCGACGCGGCTGAACGCGGCGTTGCCGCCGCTGCCGAGGGTGACTCCCGGCCGGAACTCGAAGAGGTCGAGCCCCGAGCCCTGGCCGATCGTCCGCTCGAGTTCGCCGGAGAGGAGTCCCATCGCCGTCTGCAGGGCGACGCCGTTGGACCCGCTGCCGACCTGCGCCGACGGCCTGCCGAAGAGCAGGAAGGACACGATGTCGATCTGCGCGAGCTGGGAGTTCGGGCTGCTGAGTTCCACCTTCGGCACCTCGATCGTCCCCGTGATCCGCGCGACCACCGGCAGCTCGCTGCCATCCTCCGTGCGCGCCATGTGCCGGGCCTGCAGGTCGATCGAGGCGTTGAGGTCGGGCGTGCCGAAGTAGCGCACCGTCCCCCGCTCGACATCGAACTCGGTCGTGAGGATCCCGCCGAGTCGGAGGGTGTAGGTCCCCCGCGGGGTCGAGAGGTCGCCGTTGAGGAGGTACTGCCGCCCGGTCTTCTGCACCGTGACGGCCCCCTCCATCTGGATGTCGGCGTCCTCGGAGTAGAGCCGGACGTTGGTGCCGAGCTGGAAGCGGAGGTTGTCGATCCGCAGCGAGTCGAGGAAGCGGTTCTGGAAGGCGGCGCCGAGGCGCTGCCGCCGCAGCTCCTCGAGATCGACCAGGTTGGCGTAGGCCGGGTCCTCGAGGTTGATCACGTTCTTGGTGATCAGGTCGGTGAAGTAGAGCGTGCTGTTGTCGAGCCGGATCGTGTTCCCGCGCAGCACCGGCTGCAGGAGCGGCCCGGTGAGGCGTGCGGTGCCGGTGGGGCGGAGCACGAGGAACTCGGGGACGTTCATCGCCAGGAACCCCTCGGAGGCGAACGTCAGGTCGAGTACCGGTTCGGCAAGGTCGACGAAGCGGACGCTGCCGTCGACGTGCATGTCGCCCTCGCCGCTGCTGAGCAGCAGCGAGTCCACCACCATCGAGTCGCCGGTGAACCGGGCGTGGCCGAAGATCGGGCCGTAGCGGACATTGAGACTCGGCAGCGTCATCCGCCCCTCGATGACGTCGAGGGTGCCGTCGAGGCGGGGCGCGGCCCAGGTCCCGCCGATCGCGAGGTCGAGGTCGAGCGCGCCGCGGGTCTGGGTGAGGTTCGTCGTCAGCGCCTGCAGCAGCGAGAGGTCGGCCGAGTCGGCGAGCGCCCGGATCTCGATCGGCCCGGGGAGGCGACGCTCGGCGCGCGAGGCGAGCGCGAGGTCGAACGGGAGGGCGACATCGACCTCGAGGACCGGCGCGCCGGTCTTCCAGAAGGTCACGTTGGAGCGCAGCAGCTGCTCGCGGTAGTCGAACACCGCGCGGGCGAGCGGCGGCGTGACGTCACGGAAGACCGGTCCGGTGAGCATCGCGTTGCCGCGCAGCAGCGGCGCGGTCCGGGTCCCCCCGAGCCGCACGTCGGCGGAGACGAGGCCCGACACCGCCGAGGTGTCACGCTGCAGCAGCGCGTACACGTCGGTGAGGTCGAGCCCGACGACCGACGCCTCGAGTTCCCCGGCGGCGCGCCCGGGCACGCTGCCGTGCAGCTCGATCGTCCCGCTGCCGTCCGGCGTCACGAGGCGGGCGGTGTCCTCGAGCACGATCCCCCGCGCACTCGAGCGGGCGCGCACCGGCGCCGCGAGGGTCCAGTGCTGGTGCGGCAGCGCGAGCGCGAGGGAGTCGAGGCCGAGTCGGGCGACGCTGTCGCCGGCGACGCGCCATCCGGCAAGGCCGATGCGGGCGTCGGGGAGGATCCCCCTCGCGCGGATGCTGAGCGAGTCGTCGCGCCCGCCCACGGTCACCGCGAGTTCGCGCGCCATGGTCTCGCCGACCCGCACGGTGTCCGCGGTCGCGTCGAGCTGCAAGCCGCGCGTCGAGAGCGAGTCGGTCCGCACCTCCGCCTCGAGCGCCGCGACGGACCACGCGTCGAGCACCAGGTCGGCCGCCGTGAACCGTCCCGCGATCGCGGGGCGTTCGATCGAGCCGGTCACCGTGAAGCGCCCGCTCGCCTCGCCATCGAGGGGGCGGAACGCCGCCGAGTCGGGTGTGAGCTCGAGCGTGGCGCGGGCCAGCGAGTCGAACGGGGTCAGCCGCGTGGCCGACGCGCTGACCTCGAGCCGCCCCGAGTCGGCGGCCGTCCAGCCGATGGTCCCGTCCGCGGTGATCCGCCCATCCGGCCAGCGCACCTCGGCGGAGGCGAGGGTGATCAATCGCCCGTCACTCCGGGCCAGGCCGCGGATCTCCTCGACCGTGGCGCCCCCGATCCGCGACTGGCCCAGGTCGGCGGTCACGACGCCGCGCGGCTGGCGCAGCGAGTCGAGCACGCCGCGCACCACGAGGCGGCCGTTGAGCGCCGTCGCGGTCCCGGTGCCGAGGAGGGCGTCGGCGTCGAAGCGCCGCAGCACGAGGGCCAGCGAGTCGGCGGCGTAGCGCGGCGCCTCGAGGGCCACCGTCCCCTCGGCCTCGAGGGCCCCGAACTCTCCCTCGACCTCGGCCGCGATGCTCAACGAATCGAGTCGGCCGCTGGCCGCCACGTGCCCCGTCATCGTGCCGCGCCCGGTGAGATCGGGATAGCCGGTGCGCAGCGCGTCGAACGAGAGCGGGTCGAGGCGGGCGTCCATCTCGAGGCCGAGCACGTCGCCGCGGGTGTCGAATCGCACCGTCCCGACGAGGCGGCTGAGGCCATCGCCGGGGGCGTGGTGCTCGGCGATCCCCCGGAACTGGGCGTCCTGCCACGGACCGTTCAGCACGCCGTCGAGTCGCAGCTCGCCCGGCAGCGCCACGGCGGGAACGCTCTGCCGCACCGTCTGCAGGTCGAGCCGGGTCCCGCGCAGCGCGAACTGCCGGAACACCGCGCCCGCCTCGCCGCCGAACTGGACCGTGCCATCGAACGCGAGTCGCGACGTCGGCGTCCCCGCCACGCTCGCATCGACGAAGTCGAGCGTGCCGCGCGTGGCCAGCTCCTCCCTGTACCCATCGGCCTGGAGCGTCCCCGTCAGCGTGCCGGCGAACGGCAGCGTGTCGAGATACGGCCGCACAATGCCGAGCGGCACCGCACGGAGGGTGAGGTCGAGGTCGCGGACGCCGAACCCGCGCGCCTCGTCGAGCATCGCCACCACGCGGCCGGTGGCCCGCGCCTGGCCGTCGCCGAGGTCGAGCGCCTCGAGCCGGAAGTCGGTGTGCCGGTTGCTGCTCGAGAAGGCGATCACCCGACCCGTGCCGGTCCACGACGGAAAGTCGGGCTGCACCCAGCGCAGGTCGGCGAGGTCCACGGTGTCGGCGGTGAGGGAGAAGTCGTAGCGGATGGTGTCCTGCGGCCAGCGCACCGCGCCCGAGCCGGCCACCACCGTGCCCGGCAACGCGGCGCGGGAGAGCGCGAACTGCAGCGAGTCGGCGCCCTGCACGATCTCGCCCGTGGCATCGACGACCTCGACCGCCGGGTCGCTGAGCCGAGCCGCGAAGTGGGCCACCTCGACCCGCAGCGGGTCATCGTCCGGCGTGGAGACCCGGATCACCGGGAACTCGGCCGCGAGGCCGGTCGCGCGGTAGATCCGGATCGGGCCATCGGGGGAGTCGCGCACCTCCGGCTGCGCCGGTCGGGCCCCGTTGCGCGAGATCGGCTCGCGCGGCGGTCCCGGCGTCGTGGGCACGTCGACGCGAAGGGTCGCGTCGCGAATCGTGAGGTCGTGCAGTTCCACCAGTGGCGGCGGGCCGCCATCGCCACCCTGGCCGCTGCGGAACACCTCCTGGTAGTTCCACCGCTCCCGGCGCAACCGGACGAGGTGGATCGTCGGCGACTCGACCGCGACCTCGCGCAGCACGATCCGGCCGGCGAGGAGCTCGGGCAGCAGGTAGCGCGCCTCGATCCGCGCCGCACTGACGACCAGCGCGCCGGTCGAGTCGCGCAGCACGACATCGTCGAGGACGACGTGGCGCAGCAGGCTGCCGCCGATGCCGCCGACATGCAGCTCGCCCGCGATCCGGCCGGTCATCCACGAGGAGGCCGCCCGCACCAGCAGGGCCCGTCCCGGTGGCGCGTACATCAGCGCCAGCAGCGTCCCGGCGGCGGCCGCCGCGAGCACGAGCGGCGGACCGACCGACCAGCCGATCACGGCGCGAACGGTGCGACGCCACCCCATCAGAAGGCGTGCCCGATCGAGAAGTTGATCGTCCAGTCACGCCGCCGCTCCCCCACGAATCCCGAGGCGATCTGCAGCAGGTTCGCGTCGCTGGTCGAGGTGTAGACCGGGCCCGGCTCGAGGCGATACCGGTTGTAGCCGACGTCGAGCCGGATCGGCCCGAGGGGCGAGTTGACGCGGAGGCCCAACCCGGGCGTGATCCGCGGCTTCGGCGTCTCGCCGCCGTTCCAGAGCGCGCCGGCGTCGACGAACACGCCGAGGCGGAATCGGTCGCCGAGGAACGGCGTCGGCAGCCGCAGCTCGGCGTTGGCGATCGCGACCCGGTTGCCCCCGGTGGCCGACGGCCGGACCAGGCCGAGCGAATCCGGGTCGATCGTCCCGTCGGGTTGCACCGCGCTCGACGGCACCACGTACACCACCGGGCCGAGCTCGTTGCGCTCGTAGCCGCGGATGTCGTTCGGCCCGCCGGCATAGAAGCGCTGCTCCGGCGGGATGAAGTTGGTGCGCCCGCTCGAGAGGTCGATCTCGGGGGCCACGATCGCCCCGGCCTTGGCGTGCAACGCCAGCACCACCTCGCGCGAGAGCGGCGTGTAGAACGACGCCTCGGCCACGAACCGGGCGAACTGGGTCAGTCGTGACGAGCCGAGGTAGCGCGAGGAGAGGGTCGCCTCGGCGGACAGGATCGAGCCTCGGGTCGGGTCGAGCAGGTTGTTGATCCGCTGGCGCACCGCGCTGGCGGTCAGCGTGGCGAGCACCCGCCGCTCCCGCAGCTGGGCCACGTCGGCCGCGGCACAGGCGTTGAAGAACTGGCAGAAGACGACGTCGTTCGCGCGGGTCTCGCCGAAGGACACCCGGTAGCTGAGGGTGATCGGCACCTGGGCCTGCGTCTCGCGCGTCACCGAGATGCCGGCGCCCACCTCCTCGCGGAGGTACACCTTGAACTCGCTGCGCCGCTCGCTGAAGAGCGAGAGCGAGAGGGTGTTGTCCGGGGCGAGGAAGCCGGCGCGACGCAGCGTGACGTCGAGCCCGTAGTTGGCCTGGCGCGACCCGACCGAGTCCTCGGCGAGCGCCGAGCAGATCGAGTTCTCCGCCCCGAACCCGACCGGCTCGCCGACGCCGATCTTCGAGAGCTGCCCGGAGACGTCCACCACGCGGCCATTGCCGAGGAAGTTGCGCGCGGTCCACCCGGCGCCGACGCGAAAGCAGTCGTTGGTCGCGAAGCCCGCCGCCCCGCGGGCCCGGTGGGCGCGCCCCTCGGTCACATCGACCCGGATCGGCACCACCGGATCGCCTTCCCGGTAGCGGCTCGTGTCGATCCCCACCGAGGCGAACCGGAACAGCTCCGTCTGGTAGAGCGCGCGCTGGGAGCGGTAGAGGGCATCGAGGCGATACGGCGTGCCCGCCCGGGCCGTCACCAGCGAGGCGATGAACGCGTCATCGATGGCATCGCCCCCGACCACCTCGAGGCGGCCGAACACCGCGGGCACGCCCGGACGCGCGATCAACCGCACCTCCGCGCGCCGGCTGGCGCTGTCGGCGCGGGTCGCGGTGTCCACCGTCGCGGCCGGGTAGCCGTCGTTGCGGAGCCGCAGCGCGAGGGTGTCCATCGTGGCGTTGAGGGTGTAGCGGTTGAACACGTCCCCGACGGCGAGCGGGAGGTCGCGCACCAGGTCCTCGCGGTCGGGCAACGCGTCCAGCCCCTCGACCGCGAGCTGGCCGACGCGGATCGGCTCTCCTTCCTCGATGCGGATCGTGATCGACACCGCGCCATCCTCGCGCTGCACGGTGGTGTCGATGGCGACCTCGCGGAAGCCGCTGTACTTGTAGAACACCTCGAGGCCGAGGACGTCGCGTCGGAACTGGAACTCGCTGAAGGTCCGTGTCGTCCCGAACTTGGTCCACCGCAGCAGCGGCGTTCGGGCGAGCCAGCTGGAGTTGGTGGTGGCGATCCGCGACTGGAGAGTGAGGTCGTCGTAGTAGCTGTTCCCCTCGAAGGTCAGTCCGCGCACCACCGGTGGTTCGCCCTGTCCGAGGACCGGGGCGACCCAGAGACAAGCCAGGCTGACCAGCGCGATTGACCGCATCTGCTAAATCTGGTTACTTGAAGGGGTTACGCCAACCGCGCGGGGTGCCGCCGCCGTGGCCGCACCCCGCTTCCCCACGCTCCGATCGGCCCCATGATCCCGTCTGCCCGCCCCGCCAGCCTCCTCCTGCTTGCCTGTCTCGTGACCGGGGAGGCGGCAGGCCAGTCACTCTCCGGACGTCTCGCGGCCAGATCGGAAGAGCGTCGTGTAGGGAAAGAGTGTGT
>ERZ795053.6416-NODE-6416-length-11725-cov-4.896829_pt1 | contig 11725 bp, 8 predicted proteins | sample MGYA00375137_ERZ795053 | MGnify/ENA primary metagenome ERZ795053 (study PRJEB30182, sample SAMN05720284) | activated sludge metagenome | isolation source: Anaerobic digester | place: Hong Kong | collected 2014-12-17 ... | reverse complement strand
AGCGTAATGCCGATGCGGTCACCGCGGCGGTGCTTTGGCTGACGGCGCGCCGTCTCCGCTACAGTGACCGCATCGGCATTACGCTGGCACTGCTCTATGGGTTGGGGACCATTGCCTGGCCCTATGCCAATCAATTTTTTGGCGAACCGTTGAGTGCACTCAGTCTGCTCTTCTGTTTCTATGCGATTCTCTCTTTCCGGCTGACCGATCGCCTCTATTGGATCGCCTGTGCCGGTGTTGCTGCCGCTGTTGCCATGACAACGGTGGTAGCCCACACGGTGTTGTTGGCCATCTATGGTCTCTATCTGTTCACCTTCTTTTTCTATGCACCGTCTGACCCAGTGCAAGAGGGACCCGACACCGAACCTGTGCCGTCAGCGAGTACCCCTCGTGGTTCTCTGGTGCAGCGAAAGGTCCTTGCCGGTGCAACCTTTGCCGTTCCCATTCTTCTGGCTGGTTTACTGTTGCTCTGGTACAACAATGTGCGCTTCGGCAATCCTTTTAGCACCGGTTACCACTTTGATGGTGGTGAGGGTTTTACGACCCCGATGCTGCAAGGGCTGTGGGGGTTACTGGTTAGCCCATACCGGGGCGTCTTTTGGTACACGCCGCTCTTGCTGATTGCCATTGTCGCCTTTGTGCCCTTTTTCCGCCGCCATCCGGTGGAAGGCTTTGTGATCTTCGGTCTGAGTTTTGTCTTGCTTAGCCTCTATAGCCGCTGGTGGATGTGGTGGGGGGGCTTTGCCTGGGGACCGCGTTTTCTTGTCCCGTTGACGCCATTTTGGTTGTTGCCGCTGGCCACACCATTGGCCACCATTGAACAACGTCTGGAACGGATCAATCAAGGAGCCGTCGACCGTCGTTCCGGTGCCCTGCTGCGCGCGGTCGGACTGGATGGATTCATCATTGCGTTGTTTGCGCTCCTCTCCGTTGCCGTGCAACTTCTCGCTGTTGCGGTCAATTATGTGAACTTTGAAATCCAACTGCGTGGGATCTTCCCGACCAACTGGGCCGACCCGCTCGAATTTGGCCCCCCGGCACAACGGATCATGGATTGGTGGCTCAGCCCTGTCTTGGGACAATGGTATCTACTGCGCGAAAATTTTGTTGGAAACAATGATCTCGCCTGGCTACGTCCCGACGGTAATATCAGCGTGTTGACTCTTGTTGTCGGTCTGATCGCGATCTTCAGTCTGGTGCTGTTGCTGAGCATGGTACTCAAGGGCTATCGCAGCGAGCAGCGGAATTCGACTGCCAGCCCAATTTTACTGGCGAGCATGCCGCTGATCCCATTAACCCTGGTCGGTGTCTGGCTCGGCCAGGCCGCCACCGATCCCCATTACGGTGTTGCCAGCAGCGGTTATCGTGCCGTCATCACCGAAATTTGCGAGCAGGCCAAGCCAACCGATGTGATTGTCACGGTGGCACCCTTTGCCTATCAATATCCCATGAACTGGCTCGCCGGCAGTTGTCGTGTGATGCCGCCCATTGTCGGCTATGGGGTGACGAACGCCGCCGAACCACAGGCACAAACGCTGCTGTCCGAATTGCTGCTGAACACCGAACGTATCTGGCTGGTGACGGGTGGATTGCCGGCCAACGATCCGGAAAATCTGGTGGAACGTTGGCTGGTCGACAATGCCTACGAGGCCGACGACCGCTGGTTTGACGACTATCGCCTCGTGCGCTATGCCTCGGCAGTGCGCATGCGGTCGGCAACAACTACGCAACTGGGCATTCCCCTAGGACGGGATCAGACACCGGAGATCACCTTGCTCGGTGCAACGGCGCCGGCGGCCGCCACCAGTGCTTCGATTTTGCCCGTTGCCCTCGAGTATCAGCTCGACCAGCCCGTCAACATCGAACTGCACTGGTTTGTGCAGCTACTATCCAGCGAGAACTATCCGGTGGCCCTCGTCGACACCGCGCCACGCAACGGCTATAGCAATTTTGCCGATCTGCCCGTTGCTGAACCCCAGCGTGAACATGTTGCGTTACAGCTGCCGGAAAATCTGGCCCCTGGTCGCTATCGTCTGATTGCCGGTCTCTACGATTCGACGAGCAGTACCGGCGAACGATTGCGCCTCCCCAACGGTCGCGATTTTGTTGATCTTCAAACCGTGACAATTCTTGGCCAGTAATACCGCATCTTATCGCTAGTTCTTGTTGCGAAACGCGGAAGTGTGTCACGCAAAGCCGCACAGAGCGCAAAGGTCTCACTGGTGTTTCTTGGCGAGCTTCGCGCCTTTGCGTGAGAAAGCAACGTTTCGCACCAGAATTTAGCTAAGGCCAGCGAAAAATTTAAACTATCCACTAAGCGGGAACCCTCTGGGTGCGAAGTTACACGAAGAAAAGCTAAATCTTAGTGTGTCTTTGTGTAACTTCGTGGATAATTATTTTCTTTCGTTGGCCTAACTCCCTTCAAAGTCGCACAGCCACTCTCACGAAAAAATCACCCGGCATGCGCGCGACTTGAAAGGGGTTGTCCACTAGAGGGCGCAATCCCCCTACGAAAAATGACGTTCTTTGCGCACAACCGCTACAACATTTGTCATACATGTGCAAGTTATCAATGACGCTTCTCGTGCTACAGTAGATACATCAAAAGCAACTCTCTGTCGGCCGTATCGCCGCCAAATTCGGAAGGTCTGGCTTAATCGCCGGCGCGGTATAGAGGTACAGATACCCCGCGCACCGAGATAGAAGATGTCCGTTGCAGTAGCCTTCTAAATCACGGCTCTTCCGGAATGCAGGGGTTGAGATGGATCCTTCCTGGAAGAGGCGCAACGGTTCTGCTCAGACCGACAAATTGCTGCCTCTTCCAGGAAGGGTACTTCCATGAGATCCAGTAGAACCTAAATCACGAGAAAGAAGTGACGATGAGCGATTTCAATTACCTTTTCTGGAACAACTATTTGCAGCTATCGCATCGGAAACAAGACGGCCAAAGCATGGCAGAATATATGCTGCTCCTTGCCGTCATCGTTGTGTTGGTGATCAGTGCGATGGACATGTATACCGAATCGCTCGGCGAATTATATAATCTCATCCTGACGACACTGGGCAGTGCAACAAGCCGTTTTCGTTTTTGAGAATATACGATCTGCTCGTTGAGAGTAGCGCCATCGCCACATGGCCAATCAAGCAACATCAAACATGCGCAATGGCGATGTGCTGCTACGGCATGTTTCTTGAGCGTGCCGCGGCCATGGACTGTTTGTAAATCGAGTGACCCATCAGAAAAAGCGGCAAGATGCTCGCTTTGTAAACAGAAAACAGCCGACCCATCAGGGAACTCGGATGATTTGCTCAATCACCCATTGTGGTGTGCGACCTTATACACGTTCTGCGCATTTTCCCAAAAATACTGGGCATAAGCGCGCTCCCCTTGTTCGTGCACATAGTCGTGCACAATCTGAAACGCAGTTGCGTAGGTGCCCGCCCGTTCCAACACGGGCCAATTGCTGCCATAGATGACCCGATCCGCACCAAAGTGAGCCCACAGGGTATCCAATGTGGGTCGATAAAAATCAAGGGCAGTTGGCGCCGGCTGAATCACGCTCTGCTCCATGACAGCGGACACTTTCATGTAAATGTTGGGCTGCGCAGCCAAGGCCGCGTACTGTTCCTCCCACTCTGTAGAAATGGCTTCCCCGTCGATTGGCATGTGACCGATGTGATTGATCACAATGGGCAAAGACGGCAGCCGTTGAGCCACCGCAATGACCCCCGCAAAGTGTTCCTTGCGCACAAGTGCGTCCAACTCGCCGCCGCTTGCCGCCAAGGTCTCCATATCCTGCAGAAACGTCCCGCTATGGACATCTTCAAAAAACCGACCACCGCAGCGAATGCCACAGAAGCGTGGGTTCGCCATCCACCGCGCGATCTCGTCGGCAAAGGTGGGCACATTGGGATCGACATGCCCCACCAATCCGATCAGCATCGGATTGGTGTCGGCCAAATCGAGGATCCACTGATTATCCGCGGACCAGGCACTGGCTTCGACGACCACCGTGGCTGTCACGCCATGGGGAGCAGCGACGGCGCGAAAGTGTTCAGGCAAAACAGTTCGATAGAGTAGCTTGTTCTCCGGGGAGGGCCAGGGAACTCCCGCGGGCCGCTGGGGATCATAAAAATGGGTGTGGGTGTCAATGATCATTGTCTGGTCTCCTTATTGCGATGCTTAATTAGATCTTGTTGCGAAACGCGGAAATGTTTCACACAAAGCCGCAAAGAGTGCAAAGGTCTCACTGATCTTTCTTGGCGAGCTTCGCGCCTTTGCGTGAGAAAGCGACGTTTCGCAACAGAAACTAACTAAATGGCGGTGGGTCTTACACCGGACGCTCAATCTCACTGCCCTTCAATTAGCAGAAGGCAGTAGCAGTAGCCGGGTATCATCGTCGTCGTTTCACTGGTTACTATCCCTGTCCACTGAGTAATCCGTAACTGAATGGCATTGGGGTGTAAACTCCCCCGAAAATGGTACGCACTCCCGTTGATTTTGCAGGTTGACGAACCGATCGCCGCTTGTTATACTAGAGCACGAGAACCATTCCCTTACAAGCAACAAGCGTATCCGACGGTGTACTGATGTAACTGATTGCAGGTTATATCATATGCCACATGGCTGTACTTGCAAATCATGAATTTCCCCATTGGCCCTCATGGGTGCGTTCAGGCCGTGGCCCCATCCGGTCGCTTCCAGCGCTTGCTCCCTTCCCCTTTTCCTGTTGCCAATTACCATTTGTACGCAATTCATGCAGTTCAATCAGGAGGAACTATGTCTCAGCACAATGCTTCGCAGCAACTCCCCCCAGCCGTTGAACCAGCGCTTTCCCGTCGTGCGTTTCTCAAATGGAGTGCAATCGCCAGTGGCGTAATGGCTAGCGGCGTTCTTGGTGCTTGTGCGCCGGCTGCCGCGCCGCAGGCTGCAACGGAAGGCGGTGAAGCCGCAGCACCGGCTGCCGAAAGCGCCGAGGTCGTGATGTGGGCACGCCGCCAATTCCTGCCCGAATCCAATGATTGGTTGATGGAGTCCGCGCAGATGGCCGGTGAAGAGGGTGGGTTTAACGTGCGCGTTGATTGGCTGACCAATGATGACGCCACGCAGAAGCAATTTGCCGCGGCAGAAGCGGGGACTTTGCCTGATCTAAACAGCACATTGTTGGTCGCGTTTTACAAACGGATCGGCGTGGCCATGGAGCTTTCCGATCTGTACAACGAAGTGGCTGAGACCGGCGGTGGGTTCTACGACGCACCCACGCAAAAAGTTACCATTGACGGTGAGATCTATGCGGTGCCCCTGAATGCCGAGCCGTGGTTTGTCCACTATCGCAAAAGTATCTTTGACGCTGCCGGGTTGACACCGCCCTTTGCTTCGTTGGAAGAGTTGCGTGCGGCACTTGAAGCGGTCAACGATCCCGGCAACGGTCTTTGGGCCTTTGGTGGTCAGATGGCCAACGCCGACTTTGAAGGCAATCTGCTCTGCCTGATCCACGCCAACGGCGGGCAGGTCTTTGATGAAGAGAACAACGTGGTGGTCAACTCACCCGAAGCATTGGCCGGCTTAACCTACTACACCGATCTCTATAAAGATGGCCTTGTTCCCCCCGGCGCCACCGGCTGGGATGCCGCCGGCAACAACCAGGCCTACCTATCGGGCCAGGTTGCCTGTATCTCGAACACCGGTAGCGTGGTCCTTGCCATGCGCAATGACAATCAAGAGATGCTTGAAGATACCGTAATCGGCCCGTGGCCGGCCGGTGGCCCCAACGGTCGCCCCGCCACTGTCGTCGGTTCCTTCGGCATGGTCATCCACAATGAATCCAGCCATGTCGACGAGTGCAAGCAGATTGTCCGCAAGATTCTTTCACCGGAACGCTATCCCGGTAATCTTGAGGCCGCGGGCAGCTACTGGTTCTCGGCGCTGAAAGCGTATGACAGCATCCCCTTCTTTACCGAAGATCCGTGGAACCGCATGATCCAGCAAGATGTCATTCCTCATGGTCGCGCCGCCGAATTCGCTGGTGGCCCCAATCCCATCTACGATGAACTGGCCAATGCCCAGGCTTTTGGCAAAATGATCGAACGCGTGGTGGTCGACGAGTGGGAACCCCAAGCTGCGCTCGACGAGTTGGAAGCCACCGCGACGGAAATCGCCGAGAAATACGCATCGTCCTAACGCGTAAAACGTAAAACGTAATGATTTGTCCCATGGAACAGTCTCTCACATGAACTGTGTGGAACAATTACGTTTTACGTTTTACGTGTCATGAAAAGGGGTCCTCAATGAGTGGAACATTTCCCACCCAATTAACCCGCCAGACCACACGCGAATCGGCCCGTATTCCTTGGGATCGTCGGCTGGGCCTGCCGCGCGATGCCCTTTTTGGCTACGCCATGTTGTTACCGGGATTGGCCTTGATCGTCATCCTCGTCGGCTATCCGTTTGGCAACTCTATCTGGATGAGCTTTCATCGCAAGTTGATCGGTGTCCCAGATGCACCCTTTGTTGGGCTGCAAAATTATGTCGATCTGTTCACCGATGTTGACTATTGGATCGCAGTCCGCAATGTGATGACCTACACAGTTGTCTCTGTTGCCTTCAAACTGGTGTTGGGGCTGAGTGTCGCCGTGATCCTCAACGAATATGTACCCTTTCGCGGCTTTGTGCGCAGCTTTGTCCTGTTGCCGTGGGCCATGCCGACTTTGGTGACCGTGTTGACGTGGCGCTGGATGTACAACGACCTGTTCGGCGTCTTTAACTATGTGCTACTCCAACTCGATCTGATCAATGCCCCCAAGGCCTGGCTTGGCACCCGAGCACTGGCGATGATGTCGGTGATTATCGTCAATATTTGGCGTGGCTTTCCCTTCTTCGCGATTACGCTCTTGGCCGGTCTCCAGGGCATTCCCGCTGAACTCTACGATGCCGGCAAAGTCGACGGTGCCAGCGTGATCAAGCGTTTCCGCCACATTACCTTTCCTGGCGTGATACCGGTCATGGCTGTGGTGACCCTGCTCTCCACGATCTGGACCTTTAACGACTTTGCAATCATCTGGTTGTTGACGCAGGGCGGCCCCGGCGATGCGACCGAAGTGCTCTCCACGCTCACCTATAAGATCGCCATCGGCGGCACCGAGTTGGGCAAAGGGGTTGCGGTCTCCGTAACGTTGATGCCCTTGTTGCTGCTGCTGATTATTCTCTTAACCCGCTTTACCGCTGAACGGGAGGAACGGCTATGACCTACCGTCTGCAACGTCTGACCTGGCAATTGGGGGGATACCTCTTTTTGCTGCTGATTCTGCTCATCATTGCCTTCCCTATTTATTGGATCCTGCTCACCGCCGTTAAACCGGCCTCGCTCACCTACACGGCCAAACCAGCGCTCTGGACTTGGGAACCATCGCTTGCGTCGTTTGTCGAGCTCTTTCAAGAATACCCGTTTCACCTCTGGATGTTCAATTCGCTCTGGGTGACGATTGCCAACTGTGCCATTGCTGTTGCGGTGGGAACGACAGCTTCGTACAGTCTCTCGCGCTTACGCTACCCTGGCCGCCAATTTCTCTCCGGCTTCTTTTTCTTTGTCTACCTGGTGCCGGCGTCATTGCTGTTTATTCCTCTCTACGTCATCTTGAGCGACTATCGCCTGCTCGATAATCTGTGGGGATTGACCTGGACCTATCTCACCTTTACCATTCCTTTCTGCACCTGGATTCTCAAGGCTTACTTTGCCGGGATTCCCATTGACCTGGAGGAAGCTGCGCTGGTGGATGGTGCCAATCGACTGCAGGCATTGGTGCGCATTCTGCTGCCGATTGCCGCGCCTGGGATTGCCGCCGCTACCATCTTTGCCTTTACCCTATCGTGGAATGAATTTCTCTACGCCTTTATCTTTCTGCAAGATGAACGCAAGTACACGCTGTCACCGGGGCTCACCACGCTGGTCTACGGCGATGTCTTCCTGTGGGGGCAGATCATGTCGGGCGCGGTCTTAATGAGCGTGCCGGTGCTCTTTCTCTATTTCTTTGCACAACGCTTCGTGGTGACGGGCTTGACGGCCGGCGCGGTCAAGGGCTAGACCAGCCTTACTGGCCGCAATCAATTGTGTAACTTTCGCCTAGTGACGGAGCAGCCTTGCCTACCGTTCCATTTGGCATTTGTCACAATCGTTGTCCTCTGGTCTTGGGCAAAATCGCCGCTTGACAGCAATGACGCGCATCATTGATAATTAGACTATCCTCTCTTTTGTCCTACAATCTGATCGGTTTCAGGAGGCTATCTCATGTCATTCCAGCGTACTACCCTCTCCCGCCGTACCTTTCTACAAGTTACAGCAGCAAGCTCGCTTCCGTTGCTCCTCGCGGCCTGTGCACCTGCCTCCGCTCCTTCATCCGGGGGGGAAGGGGGGAGCGCCGCGTCCGAAGTAACCAGCGTGCGCTACATCGCGATGGACTACGATAGCCGTATGCAGGCCGATACGCAAGAGGTGATGGATGCCTTTAACAGCAGTCAAGGTGAGGTCAACGCAACTTTGGAAGTGGTCAGTTGGCCTGAAGGCAAAAATGTGTTGTTGACGCAGATCAGTGGCGGTCAGCCGCCGGACATCTTCAACGGCTCCGGCCAATGGCTGCTCGAATTTCAGTCCGCCGATGAGTTGGCTGAGCTCGATGATTTAATGGGCGCAGATCTCTTATCCAATTTCTGGGAATCGGGGATTCAGGCGATGACCGTCAACGGGAAGCTCTACGGTATGCCCTACTTCCTCGATCCGCGCGGTCTCTACTACCGCACCGATCTCTTTGAAGCGGCCGGCTTGGCTGCACCGGAAACCTTTGCCGATGTGCGTGAAGCAGCCAAAGCGATCCACAACCCGCCGGCGGTTTACGGCATGGGGCTGGGGCCGGGGGATTACTGGTGGTATGCCTGGGTTGGTGCGGTGGGCGGCGGCAACAATTTGAGCCGTTGGACTGAAGATGGCCACACCCGCATTGCTTCCGAAGAAGGGCTCGCCGCTGCGCAATTCCTTGCCGATATCGTCCTTACCGATGGCACCGCACAGCCCTCGCCCGCCAGCGCCAACCGCGATGCCGATCTGCAACCGCTCTTTCTTGGTGGCCAAATGGCGATTCTCGAAACCGGTTCGTGGATGCCAACGATCATCAATAATGATGCCCCCGATCTGCAATTTGCGCTGGCGTCGCTCCCCGTCGCCGAAGCAGGCATGCAACATGGTAATGTCTTCTGGCCCGACTGTGTCATGATGGCCCAGCAGTCAGAAAAGAAAGAGGCCGCGGCCGAGTTGCTCAAATTTATGTTCAATGCCGAGAATCGCCTTGCCTTTGCCAAGCAACGCGGTGTCATCCCCGAGCGGGTCGATGTCGGTGCCGATCCCGCCTATCTCGATCCCAATGATTTTGCCACCCCCTATAACGAGTTCTACGTCAAAGAGCTGGCGACCGCGCATAATGTCTTTGAGACACCGTGGCCAGCCACCGGTGGCGAAGATGAGACGACCATCAATGATGCGCTCGCCAAAATTTGGCTCGGCGAAGCGACCGTTGAAGAAGCGATGACGGAAGCAGCGCGGCTAATCGACGAGCGACACGGGTTGGCATAAAATCGATTTTGTCAATAGGGCTTGTTGGAAAGGCAGGTATTCACGGCTTATATATCTGTCTTTCCAACAAGCCAGGTCGCGATTTTAATCGATTACAGGTAAGCGTCTATCCGTAAATTCTCTGTTCCCGCTGGGCCACAACTGAATTTACGGATAGGTTCTAAGCTTTGCGCTAGTTTCTATTTGGTCAGAAAGGTGTTTCCGTGGCAAACCAAACCATCGCGGTACGCATGGAGCAGCCATCGACAACCTATCGGGCGTTGACCGGTTGGCGTGCCGAGTGGCGTGACAATCGCATGGCCTATGGGCTGTTACTGCCCAGCGTCATCGCCTTTGCACTCTTTCTCGTCTTTCCCATTGTGAATATGTTTATCGCTGCCTTTTCCACGGTGGATACATTGGGGCGCACGGTTGACTTTGGCACGCTCGCCAATTTCGAAACCCTGATCAACGACGCCCGCATGCCGCAGATCATTCGGCAGACCGCAATCTTCGGTTTTGGTACCGTGGCATTGACCGTGGTGGTCGCTTTTCCACTGGCCTTGATTTTGAACACCGAATTTCGTGGTCGCACCGTGGCCAAAGCCCTCATCCTCATTCCGTGGGCCATGCCCTTTGCCGTCTCGGCGATCACCTGGCGCTGGATCTTTCACGGGCAGATGGGTGTGCTCAACTACACGTTGAGCCAGCTAGGCATTATCAAAGAGTATGTGGTTTGGCTGGGCGAACCGAACCTGGCCTTTAGCGCGGCGATGTTCGTTGAGGTCTGGTCATCGATTCCGTTTATGACCATTACCTTTCTGGCCGGGTTGCAGGCGATCCCGCCGCACATCTACGATGCCGCCAAGATGGATGGTGCCAGCCCTTGGCGGGAATTCCTCGATATGACAGTGCCGCAGATGCGCACGGTGATCATGATTGTGACGCTGCTCTCGGTCATTTGGGCCTTTCGTTCCTTTGCCGTGATTTGGATTCTGACCCAAGGCGGGCCGCTCTACCGCACCGATATCGCCGTTACCTATCTTTACAAGCTCGCCTTTACCAACCTCGACTTTGGCGCCGGCTATGCGTTGGCGGTCTGCATCTTTGCCGTGCTGATTGTGTTTAGCTTGATTTACACCCGCATTCTCGGCAACCGGGAGGACGCATGAGTTCAGCCCGCACACTTAAGTTAACGGGGATTATCGGCGTTCTGCTGCCGGCGGTCTTTATCAGCATCTTCCCGCTGGTTGTGATGATCTCCACCTCCTTCAAAACAAGTCAAGAGGTCTACATCCCACCGCCGACCTTTCTCCCCCGTGCACCAACAATCCAGAATTATTTTGATATCTGGTCTGTTGCGCCACTCGCCACCTTTTTTCGCAACAGTATGATCATTGGGCTGGGCTCGACCGCGCTGGCCTTGATCTTGGCAATTCCCGCGGCCTATGCGCTCACCCGCTTTCGCTTCCGCGGCCGCCAATTCTACCAGCTCTTTCTGCTCGGCATCCAAATGTTCCCCCCAATTGTGATTATCCTGGGTATTTTTCGCGTTGTCGCGGGGCTGAATATGGTCGACAGTCTAACCACAGTCGTGGCACTCAATGCGATCTTCAGCCTCTCCTTTGCAATCTGGATGCTCTCCGGCTACTTTTCAACGATTCCGCCAGAGATCGAAGAAGCGGCAATGATGGATGGCAACTCGCGGCTCGGTGCCATGGTCAACATGATCCTGCCCCTCTCGTGGCCGGGGCTGGTGGCGGTGACCATTTTCGGTTTTATGAATGGCTGGAACGAATTTCTCTTTGCGCTCACCTTTATCCGCAGCCAGGACAAGTTGCCGCTGACGATTGGTCTCTTTAAGTTTGTCACCCGCTTCCAGGTGCAGTGGCACCAGTTGATGGCGGCGTCACTGCTAACGACGATTGTGGTGGTGGTGCTCTTTATGCTGGTGCAGAATCAATTGACACGCGGCATGGTCTCGCTGGGAGAGAAATAACGAAACAAAAGAGTGAAACGTAATGCGGAAAACGTGAAGGCGCAGCCGGAGCCTTTTTCCGCATTACGTTTCACGTTTCACGTATCAGGAAAAACTATGGCTAAAGTCATCTGTCGCAATCTCTACA
>ERZ795053.6414-NODE-6414-length-11727-cov-4.249914_pt1 | contig 11727 bp, 9 predicted proteins | sample MGYA00375137_ERZ795053 | MGnify/ENA primary metagenome ERZ795053 (study PRJEB30182, sample SAMN05720284) | activated sludge metagenome | isolation source: Anaerobic digester | place: Hong Kong | collected 2014-12-17 ... | reverse complement strand
AAGATGATGGGGATCTCCTGGTCCTTTTCACGGATCTCCCTGGCCAGGGTGAACCCGTCTTTCTTGGGCATCATCACGTCAAAAATGCACAGCTCGAATTTTCCTTTCCGGTATTTTTCCAGTCCGGAGAGGCCATCCGTGGCCAGGGTGACATCGTAATCGTGCATCTCCAGATAGGACTTCAACACATCTCCGAAATTCTGATCGTCTTCGACTAATAGGATTTTAGGGTTGGTATTCATAGGGCCTGGGCTTAATCAACTTGTTTGGTAAACGGAAAAAAGAGCGTAAAAGTACTTCCCTTGCCGAGTTCGCTCTGGACATCCACCCGGCCGTGATGGGCATCCATCATCGCCTTGACATAGCTGAGGCCGAGGCCGAAGCCCTTGACATCATGCACGTTTCCCGTCGGTACACGGTAGAACTTCTCAAAGATCAACTTGCGCGCTTCCTTGGTCATTCCCTGGCCCTGGTCGCGAATGGATACTTCCACGCCATCGCCAGTGTTTCGGGTGAGGATGGTGATATGCAGCTCCTCCGGGGAGTACTTGTTGGCATTGTCCAGCAGGTTGTTGATCATACTGGCAATGTGGGTGGCATCTCCCTCGATCACCGGCCGTTCCGCATTCAACTCGCTGTCCAGTGTACCATTGCGGCGCTCGACCTGGATGCTGAAGTTCTCCATGGCCGTGTGGATGACCTCATGCAGGTTGATGGCCGACCAGTTCAGCTGGAAATCCTGCTTCTCGATCAGGGCCATTTGCAGGACCTTCTCCACCTGGTTGTTCATCCGGCGGTTTTCCTGCCGGATGATGTCTGCAAAGCGCTTCACCTTGGTACTGTCTCCGGACACCATCGGACTGGAGATCGAATCCGCTGCCAGGGAAATGGTGGCGATCGGGGTCTTGAACTCGTGGGTCATGTTGTTGATGAAGTCATTCTTCATCTCCGATACCTTCTTCTGCCGGAAGACGATCATGATGGTATAGGCGAAACAGAACAGGATGATGCCGGTGAACAGGACCGAGCCGATCAGGTTGCGGATCACCGATCCCCAGATGGCGGTCACCTTGGTGGGGAAGTAGATCATCAACAGGCCGGGAACATTCTTGCCCTCGGGAAAGAGGGAGACCTTGTATCCGGAGTTGAGCAGCTTGTCGAATCCGCCACCCTGGGAGACCTGGGTGTTCTGGTCCAGCACCACATAGTGGTCGTCGTTGATGATGAAGCTGTTGGTCTCGTTGGAGTAGATGCCATAGTGGAAGTCCGCATTCAGCCCGGCGTTTTCCAGCTCTTCGTGAAGCATGTGGTGGATGCCCTCCAGGTCGCCCAACCGGTCGGTGAGGTCGAGCTGGCTGCGCTGGATGCGCTTGCGCATGATCTGGAAATACTTGATCTGCCGTTCCAGCCGGCAGGACTCACAGTCGCAGGAATTCTGATTGAGCAGGAAGCCGGCCAACTGGTCGTTGGGCAGGTTGTCGGCCATCATATGGTCCAGGTTGAGGTCCATGAGGTCCTTGGGTCCGGCTTTGAGCACCTGGCGGTATTCCTGCTCGAGGTAGTTGGATTCGAAACCGTTCATGGACTCCAGGGCCGCGATGGACTCCTGGCTTTCCAGCCGTTCGGCCACCCGGAAGAGGGCGGCAAACACATTCTTGTCAAACTGCTCCTCATTCAAATGGATGGACCGGATGATCCAGTCCGCCTGCAGGGAAATGATCCCCGCCAGGGCAACTGTCATCAGGCCGATGATGATCCAGATCGATGAGCGTTTCATGTGTTGTCTTAACCGGGATACCTATGAAATTGTTCCCCTGGAACAAGGCCAAATGTAGGCGCGGATCCAGGGAAAACCCCACTTTAACTGACTTTTAACGGTTCATTAACCGCGGAGCTGTTTTCGGGAAATTAGATTTGTATCTGGATGACATTCCCATTTGTTCATGGCAATAATTGAAGCGTATGAAAAAGATTCTACTTTTTGCCCTTCCGATGTTCATGGTTGTTCAATTGGCAGCCCAGCAAACTGAAGAGGCACCCAATCCCAGGAAGAAGGTGACCATCACCAGGACCTGGACGGATGACCAGGGTCAGGAAAAGACCATCACCATTATCAAGGAAGCCGAAGATACACCGGAGAATGCCAACTGGCTGGAATCGGATGATGTGGCGGCTCCTGACGATGCGGCCACCCTGGAGCGGATCGAACACGATCAGCGAGTGGATACCGATGGTCCCTGGAAGGACCTGCCCGGAGAATTGCGCTGGCACATGGAGGACCTGGGCCGTGAATTCCAGGAGGTCTGGCCCGAGATCGAGTACGAGCTGCGACAGGGTCCAGGTGGTTTTCTCTTTGAGAATGGACGCCCGTTAGCCAAGCAAGCCTTCCTGGGTGTCGTCACGGAGCCGACCGACGGGGGGGTGCGCATTACCCGGGTCATCCCGGGGTCTGCTGCCGAGGAGATCGGCTTCCGACAGGAGGATGTCATTATCGAGGTGGATGGAGCCCGGATGGATACACCTGCCCGGCTGGCCGACAAGATCGGGTCCTATCGCCCGGGGGATGATGTGGAGATCCTGATGCGTGACGACCAGGGCGAGCATACCGTGGTCGTGACCCTTGGTGATCGGCGGGCCGAAGGCCGGTTGGATAGTGGCCGGTTGTTCCCTGAAGGCAGGGAATTCTATTTCCGGACCGATTGTCGGCCGCGCACCTGGCTGGGTGTGCTCATCAACGATCACGAGGACGGAGCCCGCGTGCTGGAGGTGAATGCCGATAGTCCGGCCGAGGCGGCGGGCCTGCAGGAAGGGGATATCATTTATCGGATCGATGACAAGGTGATTGGAGACTCAAAGGACGTGATCAATGCGGTCCGTCGCCACAAGGCCGGTGATGAGATCAACATCCGTTTCCTCCGCCAGGGGGAACGCGAAGGTGTCCGTGTGGTATTGGACAAGAAAATGCCGGAGGGATGTTGTCCTCCGGATTGCTGCAAAGACCGTGAGGATATGTCTGACATATCAAAGGAACAGGAGGGTAACCTCCCGGACTATGCCGAGGCTAACCTGACCCTGGAGGATCTGCGCATTTATCCCAATCCGACCCCCGATGATGCACGGGTGGTCATTCGCTCCGCCTCGGATGCCCCCTTCACCATCAGCTTGCTGGATGCTTCCGGCCGGCGGTTACAGGAGTTGCAGATCGAAGGTTCAGCGTCCGTGGACGAGACCCTTCGGCTGGGCGACCTTCCCCCGGGAAACTATACGCTGCTCATCCAGCAGGATGGCCAGTTCCTGACGCGGACCATCATCCGGAACGATTAAACTCTACGTAAATTGGTTATGGAGCCCCGGCATTCGTCGGGGCTTTTTTGTGGGTCAGCTGCTGCGATGTGAAATCACAAATGACAAATGACAAATCACAAATCACAAACAAGCACAAAATTCAAAAGGAGCAATGACCAAAACAATTGATCGTTTTAGTCATTCGAAATTGGTGCTTCAAATTTATTTGTGATTTGGAGCTTGTGATTTGGTGCTTATTGTCTGGATTGGTAGATAAGCAACTGTCAGAATCACAGATGTGCACGGATGAAAGGTTTTCACGGATGAGGGGGTAAAGCTGTCAACCTATATCATGAGGAGCCAACATGCCGAAATCCGAATACCGAACACAGAATGCCGTTCTTACCGCCATTCGACATATCGCAATAACCCAATAACACTGAAATTCAGTCAGTAGTCTGGCCTGGGTTTTCAATCACATATTCAACGCCCGATTCCCCGTAGCATCCAAGCAGGCTTCCTTGAAGGCCTCCGCAAACGTCGGATGCGCATGGCTCATCCTTGAGGCATCCTCTGCTGATGCACGGAACTCCATCAGGGCGACGGCTTCGGCGATCAGGTCGGCCGCACGGGCGCCGACGATGTGCACACCCAGGATCTCGTCCGTCTCTTGATGTGCCAGGACCTTGACCATGCCATCCAGGTCGTTGCTGGCCCGGGCGCGCCCCAGGGCCTTGAACGGATATTTTCCAGATTTGTATGGGATGCCGGCTTCCTTCAGCTGGTCTTCGGTCTGGCCCACGGCCGATACTTCCGGCCAGGTGTACACCACACCCGGGATCAGGTTGTAATCGATATGGGGCTTCTGTCCGGCGATGGTCTCGGCCACGAACACACCTTCTTCCTCGGCCTTGTGGGCCAGCATCTGCCCCTGGATGACATCCCCGATGGCATAGATGCCCGGCACGCTGGTTTGAAGGTGGGCATCCACGGGGATCCGGCCCCGCTCATCGGTGGCCAGACCGATCTTGTCCAGTCCGAGGTTGTCGGTATAGGGACGACGACCGATGGCCACCAGGCAGTAATCGGCTGTCAGTTCCTTGGCCTCGTCCTTTTTCTTGTCGACAAAGCTCACCTTCACCTGTTTGGCAGTGGCCTTGACACCGGTCACCTGGTGGCCCAGATGGAATTGCATGCCCAGCTTCTTGAGACTGCGTTGCAGCTCACGGCTGCAATCCTTGTCCATGGTGGGAATGATCCGGTCCATGAACTCCACCACATCCACCTGCGTACCCAGTCGGGCAAAGACACTGCCCAGTTCGAGCCCGATCACGCCACCACCGATGATCACCATGGACTTGGGCAGTTTGTCGATGTTCAGCGCTTCAGTGGAGGTGATCACCCGCTTCTTGTCGTAGTTGAACATGTCCGGGGTAGTCGGTTTGGAACCGGTGGCAATGATGATCTTGCCTGCCTCCAGGACGACCGGATCGCCTGTTTCAGCAGTGACTTGCACATGGTTCCTGTCGACAAACGAGCCATGTCCGTGATAGACGTCGATCTTGTTCTTCTTCATGAGGAAATCTACCCCTTTCACGGTGGCATCGACGACGCCGTTCTTGCGCTCGATCATCCGGGCCATGTCCAGCTTGAGATTGGACAATCCGATGCCGTGTCCTTCGAATTCGGTGGCTGCCTGATGATAGTGCTCGGACGAATCCAGCAGGGCCTTGGAGGGAATGCAGCCCACATTGAGACAGGTGCCGCCCAGGGTGGGATAGCGTTCGATGATGGCTGTCTTCATGCCCAGTTGGGCAGCGCGAATAGCAGCGATATAGCCCCCGGGTCCGGAGCCGATGACGACGAGATCGTAGGTCATGATTAAGCTTTATTGGATTTGTCAGGACCGGAATGGCCGGGCTTGCGTCCACCTCCCTTGCGGCGACCTTTCCCTCTTCCCTGGTTGGGTTGGGCAGGTCGATCGCTCGGGGCTGAAGAGCCAGGTGCCTGGCCTCCCCTGCCACCAGCGCCACGGGGCTTGTTCCGTTTCTTTTTCTTGCGTTTGTCCGGAGGCAATTCGACTACACCGGTAACATCATCATCAAACGTGTGTTCCTCGGTCACCTGGTTCACGATCACCTGCTCGGCTGCCAGACTAACAGGAAACTCCTGCCGGCAGTTCATGTCGTCGAATTCCTTCACCCGGTCCTTGTCCAATGGATAGAGCCGGCCCCGGCCATGATCGCGTTCGTAGGCGAAATACATCAGGCCTTTGAAGATGTCGGTTTTCACCAGGACGGCATTGCCCTCCTGGGTCTTGATGCGGTCGATATCCGGGAATTCACCGATGGCTTCCAGGTAGGTGTCCAGTTCGAAGTTGAGACAGCATTTCAACCGGCCGCACTGACCGGACAGTTTGGCCTGGTTGATGGCCAGGTTCTGGTAGCGGGCAGCGGCGGTATTGACCGACTTGAAATCGGTCAGCCAGGTGGAGCAGCACAGCTCACGGCCACAGGGGCCAAGTCCGCCGATCAACCCGGATTCCTGCCGGGCCCCGATCTGTTTCATCTCCACCTTCACCTTGAATTCCCGGGCAAAATGGCGGATCAGTTCACGGAAGTCCACCCGGCCTTCGGCGGTATAGTAAAAGGAGGCCTTGCGCCGATCACCCTGGAATTCCACCTCCCCGATCTTCATGTTCAGGTTGAGGCTGGCCGCGATGGCCCTGGCCCGCACGAGGGTAGGATATTCCAGGTCACGGGCTTCGGCCACTCGGTCCAGGTCCCGTTCGTTGGCCGGACGGAGGATGGAGTAGAGGACGTGTTTTTCCGTGGTCTTCTTTTTCTTCATCTGCAGCCGGACCAGCTCACCGGTCAGGGACACCCGGCCGACATCATAGCCGGTATTGGATTCGACCACCACCATATCGCCGGTGATGGCTTGTACCCGGTCCGGGTTGCGGAAAAACCCCTTGCGGGCACCGTGTTTGAAGCTCACCTCGACCAGGTCGTAGGAGGAGGGGTCAGGCAGATCGAGCTGGCTGAGCCAGTCGAAGGTGTTCAGCCGATTGCATCCACCGCTGGCACATCCTCCCTGGCTGTTACAACCGGATGGTTTTCCTCCTGTATTACACGCACATGCTGCACAAGCCATGGTTCATCAATTGGTCGACAAGGTAAAACGCATCTCGTCCCTCAGCAACGCATGCAGTTGGATCGAAGCGTTCAAAAATAAGATTTTTGGATTGGCATTGCGGTCAATACTGCGCAATGCCTCGTCAAACAGCGTCATCATTTCCTCCAGTCGGTCCAGATCCAGGAATCGGACCAGTTTGATGGCGGCCATTTTTTCTTCGTCAGACAGCCGGATATCCTCTTCTCGCCCGCAATGGGCCAGCAGCATCTGTCGCACAAAATACAGGCCATAGTGGAAGAGGCTTTTCTGGTCTTCCCGTCCCATCCGGGACAGCTTCTCTGCCATGGTCAGCAACTCGGTGCCTTTATTGGCAAAACAGATCCTCAGCCAGGTCAGCAACTGGTCGACCACCGGTCGTTCACTGGCGCCGGCCAGGTGGATGGCCATGCCCAGATTGCCATCGGCCAGGTGGGCCCATCGACTGGCCTCCTGGGTGCCCGACAGGCTCATGGCCTGCAAGGCCTCGGCGATCTCCGGATCGTGGAAGGGCCTGACCTTGATGAGCTGGCACCTGGACAGGATGGTGGGGAGGATGCGATCGGCATCGGCGCCGACCAGGAGGAAGAGGGTATTGTCCGGTGGCTCCTCGATAAGTTTGAGCAGGCGGTTGCCCTCCTTGCCCAGGAATTCCGGACCCCACATCAGGAGGATCTTGTATCGGCCCTCCACAATGGTATAGCTCAGCTTCTGGACGATCTGGTGGCATTCGGCGACATTGATATTGCCGAGCTTGTTCTCCTCACCGATGAGCTGAAACCAGTCGGATGGCTGGCCATAAGGATGCTGGTCAATGAAGGTGCGCCATTGGGGGAGGAAGTTGTTGCTGGTCTTGTCGCTGCCGATCACCGGAAAGGAAAAATGGAGATCGGGATGCACCCATTTGCCTGACTTGACGCAGGCGGGACAAGTCTCGCATGGTTCGTCACCGTCCTGTTCGCACAGCACGAGGCGCGCAAATCCCAGGGCCAGGCCCAGGGCCGCTGACCCGTAGTCACCCAGGAAGAGTTGGGCATGGGGAATGCGCTGCTGGCGGGCCAGTTGTCGAAGTTCGGTTTTTTCCGCCTCCATGCCGGGGATATGGGTCAGGTTCCAGTGACTCATGATGGCAAATTGGCATTGATCTGATCCAGGATTTCATCCGCAAATGGAGAGACAGCCGGGCCGAATGCATCCAGCCATTGACCCTCCCCGGAGATCAGGAATTTGGTGAAGTTCCAGGTGACGGGATAATTGCGTACCCCGTTTTGGTCCATGCTGGTGAGCCACTGGTAAAGCGGGTGGATGGGGTCGCTGGTGATCCGGACCTTTGCCGTCAAGGGGAAGGTGATCTGGTAGCGTTGATCGCAAAACGTCCGGATCTCCTCAGGTGTGCCCGGCTCCTGCGAGCCAAAGTCATTGCAGGGCAGTCCGATGATGGCCAGATGGTCACGGGCGTGCTCATGCAGTTCCTGCAATTGGCGATATTGGGGAGTGAATCCGCATTCGCTCGCGACATTGACCAGCAGAACCTTCCGTCCTCTCAGCGACCGGAAGGGCAGTTCGCCTCCTGTCAGCAGGGGTAATGTAAAAGAGTAGAATGAGGTGCTGGAGTCCATCCGGACAAAGGTAACGATTGGCAACGGCAACCTCCTGGCCCTGGATTTGTTACCTTGTCAAATCATGCCCACGATGCGCACTGCCGTAATTCGAAAAGCCCACTTCAATGCCGCCCACCGACTGGCTCACCCCGATTGGACGGATGAGCGCAACCGGGAGGTGTTCGGGCTTTGCGCCAATCCCCATTATCACGGACACAACTACGAGCTGGATGTACGGGTGAGTGGCGAGGTGGATCCCATGACCGGTATGCTTATCGATATGAAGGACCTGCGTGACCTGATCAGGACGGAGGTGGAGCTCTACATGGATCACAAGAACCTCAACCTGGAGGTCCCCGAGTTCAGTCAGCCGAACGCTAATGGCCAATGGCTGATCCCGACGGCCGAGAATATCGGCAAGGTGATCTATGACCGGCTCCGGCGGCATTTGCCCTCCTCCCTGGACCTGATGATCCGACTGGCCGAGACGCCTCGCAATATCGTGGAGTATCCGGCTTGATGATCTTCCAGAAGATATGTCCATGAAAAAAGCCCGCTCCGAATCCTCGGGGCGGGCTTTTGATCTACTGTGTCAGCAGATCAGGGTGTATTCTTGGTCAACCGCTTGGTCGTGACCACTTTTCCTTTGTTGTCGACAATGCGGATCAGGTACATGCCGCCGGCGAGATTGCTGATGTCATATCGGCCGGAAGGCTGGAAGGCAAACTGAGCGATCTGCTTGCCAATGATATTGTAGACTTCTACCCGGGAGGCCTGGACACCTTCACTGAGGGAGAACCAGGACACAGCGGGGTTGGGGAAGATCGCGATGGCGGAAGACGTCGTCGGATTATTTGTAGAAGTGGCCATGCACTCGAATTCGAAGGTGCCGGATGCGACAACCTGATTCAGGGTCTCATCGGTAAAGGTGAGATCGTAGGAACCTTCGCCACAGAACGCCTGGGTGAAGAAGTGACCCTGAACCGGAATGGTTTCACCAGGCTGGAGAGTGACCAGTCCCGTCGTCTGGCCGGGAGGGTAACAGGCAATGCCCAGGCAGACATAAGGTGTCCATTCCTTGGGGCTGACAATGTTGATGATATTCCACCGAAGAACGATTGGATCATTGCCGGTATAGACCAGGTCAGCATCCCCATGAACGTCGGCTTCTTCGGGCCCGAACTGGGTCATCACCGACGCGGGTGTGAACTCATACTGCGCCTGGATCGCAGAGAAAAGGAACAGCAGGAGAAAAAAGGGTAGCAATCTCTTCATAGGAAATACTTTTCGAAGTATACAAATATACTCATTCACAACGTTAACGCCAAATGGTCCTGGTCAATCTCACGGGATCCGTAGCATCCTGATGTAATTTGCTTTGGGCAAGTCCCTTGCTTTATGTTCTGAGAAACCGGCCTCTGTCGAAAGGAACACCCGAAATCACCGTTTAGTTCGGCAGGAAAGTCAAATGGTCAGGAAAAAGTCAAAATGACGGTTTCCTGACCATTTGCTATCGGGTTAACATGGTTTTAACGATTGTTGACCACCAGTGGACGGGACACCGACTGTCCTCCGACGGTGATCATCAGCTGGTAGATCCCGGAGGGCCAATCGGATACAATCACGGGAAGGATCTGGTCGCCCTGCTGCATGCCATAGTTGCGCTCGGCCATGGTCGTGCCCAGCATGTCGAGGATCCGCACCTGAACAGGCTGTGCCTGGTCCAGGGTCAGGCGGATGGCCACATCCGTGGTTGCCGGATTCGGAAAGATGTCCAGCGTCTGTACACTGGCCGGAAGGTCCTGGTTGGAGGAGCTGAGCAGAGAGGTAGAAATCGCATTGACGATCTGCTTGTTCTGGTCATTATGGAGAAAGCCGATCACATGGATCTTCTCCGGGTCCCAGGTTGGATCGAGTTGGAACTGGAATTCATAGCTATGCATTTCACCAGCCTTGACGATAAAGGGCAATGAGCCAACGGCGCCATTCGGAGAGCCTACGATCGCCCGGGCAACATGGTCATAGACCATTTGGGATGCGGGAACAGGGTTGGGCAGATTCTCATATCCGCCCATGGGTCCCTGGCCGCCGCCGGCATAGTAGTTGGCCTGTGACCATCCGGCACCACTACCGGTCACCCCATCCTCGGTGATCACCAGGTTGAAGCGGTGGGATACGGCATTGATCAGGAAATTTGCCGATACCGTGGCATTGAGCATCTTGGTTGTCTCATCATAATCGATGTCCAGTGCCAGTTCTGCGGGCGGGGCATCCTGCTTGGCCAGGAGATAGTTGGCTTCCAGGGCAGAAGGATTGAAATCCTTGTACTTGCGCTGGATATGGGCGCTGGGGTATCCCCCTACGGAGTTCGCCATCCACTGGTCGTAGGATTGGTTGACCATGGGATCGCCGTTGTGGACGGCAATGCCGATGAAGTCGGGATACTTGTTCGCCATCAGGTCCATGAAGACGGCACCGCGCGGACACCATCCACACCAGGTACCCGTAGCTTCTTCACCAACGATCCCATGTTGGATCGACCCGGCATTGACCGATGCGATCTGCACATCAAAGCTGTTGTCATCCATCATCGGATCCGACAGGCCAAGAGGGGTGATCCCCATGGAGAAGGTCCCCAGTCCGGCTGCGCTGACAGAAATCGGGTAATCAAAGGTGAACGAGCTCATGGCTGGCAGTTCGATCTCTTCGATCACTTCGGTATAGGGCTGCTGACCGGGCATCTGGATGCTCAGTTCTACGCCATAGATATCCTCATCGCCCAGGTTGGTCACTGTCGCCTGGACCATTACTTCCTGACCGACGAAAATCGGGGCATCCGATTGGACCTTTCCGGTGATGTGCAGGTTACCCTTATCTGTCGGGACGACAAAGATATTGTCGATGGCAAAGCCGGTGCCGAGGCCACCATTGTCCGTATAGCGAATACCAAACTGCACCGGGCTGAGGAAGTTGGCGGTCTTCAGGCCGGTGGTGGCCGACTGCCAGGCTTTTCCGGCGGGATCCAGTTCCAGCAGGGAGATCCAGGTCGATCCACCATCCAGGGAGTAGACCACGGAGGCCTGTTCGCCACTGACATTGGCATTGGTGCCGGGGAAGTAATAGTCAAACACCAGGCTCCAGTTCTTCGCGGAGGAATAGGTGCCCGGCAGGATCAGCACATCGCTGCTCTTGTCGCACTGGCAAACGGCATCCGAGGTGTAGGCATACTGCCAGTCGCCACCAGGCGCAGGCCAACCTGCATCGACGACATTGCTGGCATAGGGGTTGAACAGTTTCCACCCACCGTCACTGGCGGAGGTTTGCTGACTCCATTCAGCCGGAAAGGTGGTAAAGTCGAAGCTCGTGTTGAAGCCGTTCTGGGCATGCAGAAATGCCGTAGCCAGAAGCATCACGAGAAAGGTGTACAGGTTCTTCATGGTAAGATGAGGATAGATATGGTGAAGGATTAGGTATGGACACACAACGTGTAAGCTAACAAATATACATGTCGCAGAGGAAACAGACAATCATTTGAGAATCACATCTTCAGGTTTTTCGGCTTCGCCATTGAGTGGAATCATGGAGGCTGGAACGGGAAGGGTTTGGGCTGAGCAGCTATTTTGACCGGTTCAGAATTGATCCTGATCAACATTCGGTATCGGTTAATAGT
>ERZ795053.6411-NODE-6411-length-11729-cov-5.775655_pt1 | contig 11729 bp, 12 predicted proteins | sample MGYA00375137_ERZ795053 | MGnify/ENA primary metagenome ERZ795053 (study PRJEB30182, sample SAMN05720284) | activated sludge metagenome | isolation source: Anaerobic digester | place: Hong Kong | collected 2014-12-17 ... | reverse complement strand
GTTAAGAAACTCATTCAAACAAAAAATATCCAAATGAAATTGCTTTGTACTTGAAAATCTAATGGTTATTCCAGATTATTTTCGCGATAAGTACCAAATTGACAGAAAATTTCGATAAAAAAATTACCGGATACCGAGGTGTATCGCTTTTAAGGCAAATCCTGTATCTTTGCCGAAAATTCAAATAGAAATGGAACAGGAACAAAATAATCTTCCCGAGCTTCAACAGGTTCGCATTGGTTTTACTCATGGTGATGTCAATGGTATCGGATACGAAATTATAATTAAAACGCTGGCTGATGACCGCATAATGGATATGATCACGCCTATAGTTTTTGGCCATTCAAAAGTAGCCTCCTACCACCGGAAAACATTAACCCTGAAAGATTTCAATTTCAACCTGATCAAACGTATTGATATGGCCAATCCTCGCCGGGCCAACATTTTCAACATCACCGAGCGTGAGGTCAAGCTCGACGTGGGGACCATGACTAAAACCGGAGGTGAACTGGCTTATTATTCGCTCAAAGCTGCTGTTGAATCGTTGGATCAACATGAAATTGATGCTCTGGTAACTGCACCTATCAACAAAAAAAATATACAATCGAAAGATTTTAATTTTCCCGGCCACACCGAATTTTTCGCAAATCGTTACAATGTTAGTAATTATTTAATGCTAATGATTAGTGGTACACTCCGGATTGGCGTTATCACCGGACATATTCCAATCAGTAAAGTATCGGAAAGTATAAACAAAGAGCTGGTTATCAACAAAATCAAAATCATGCACCAATCGCTCATTCAGGATTTTGGAATCCGAAAACCAAAAATAGCTGTCCTGGGATTAAACCCTCATGCCGGCGATAACGGGCTGATTGGGATTGAAGAGCAGGAAGTCATCATCCCGGCCATTAAAGCAGTTTTCGACGATCACATTTTAGTCTATGGCCCTTACCCTGCCGATGGTTTTTTTGGTTCTTCAAATTACAAAAGTTTTGATGGTATTCTGGCCATGTATCACGATCAGGGAATGCTCCCTTTCAAAACGCTTGCATTTGACAGTGGTGTTAACTTTACAGCCGGACTTCCAGTAGTTCGCACTTCACCAGCACACGGAACTGCCTATGAAATTGCCGGAAAAAATAAAGCTGACGAAAGCTCGATGAGAGCAGCGGTTTACTTAGCCTGCGATATAGTAAGAAACCGGAAAATGTATCAGGAAATAACTTCAAATCCTCTCCAGCCTATGGCCACTTACGACGAAGTTGATGAAGACATACAAAACGGAGATACCGATTTCTGAAAATTGAAAACATACTAAAAAAACCATCGAATAACCAGATCCTCAATCATTTCATGATAAAGGAAAAATTTAGAATTTCCGAAATTGCATCGCTTACAAAAGGTACATTGCTGACAAATTACGCAGAAGACCGACTTATTAATGACCTGCTAACTGACAGTCGTTCGCTTTTCAAAACCGAAGCTACTCTTTTTTTCGCCTTGAAGAGCAAACGAAATAACGGACATCGATACATAGCCGAGCTCTATGAAAAGGGACTCAGAAGTTTTGTAATTTCCGATACCGATATCGACATTATTAATTATCCCGACGCAGATTTCATCCTGGTCGATGATACATTGAATGCCCTTCAACTGCTTGCTGCAACTTACCGAAAAAAATTCGATATACCCGTAATTGGCATTACCGGGAGCAATGGTAAAACAATTATTAAAGAATGGCTCTACCAAATGCTCACACCTGAAATGCGGGTAGTGCGCAGCCCGAAAAGCTACAATTCACAAATTGGTGTTCCTCTTTCAGTATGGCAATTAGACAGCAGCTATCAGTTAGCGATTTTTGAAGCCGGAATTTCAGAACCGGAGGAAATGACCAAGCTTCAAAAAATCATTCAGCCAACTATTGGAATTTTTACCAACATCGGGGAAGCTCACAACGAAAATTTTATCAACAATCACCAAAAAATAGGAGAGAAACTCAAGCTCTTTACAAAAGTCAGGACTTTAATTTACTGTTCTGACCATCAGGAAATTCAGGAAATAATTATCAGGTCGGAGATACTCAATAATATCAAAGCTTTTACCTGGAGCAGAAAACAACCTGCTGACCTGAAAATTACGGAGATTTTGCGATCAGGAAATTTAAAAACAGAAATCCATGCTGTTTTTCAAAATGAAAAATCTTCAATTACCATCCCGTTCATTGATGACGCATCCATCGAAAATGCCATACACTGCTGGGCAGCAATGTTGTGCCTGGGTATTGCACAGCCTGTAATTGCATCCGGAATGCGGACACTTTCGCCTATAGCCATGCGGATGGAGCTTATTGAAGGAATCAACAACTGCACGGTTATCAACGATAGTTACAATTCCGATATAGTTTCGCTCAATATTGCACTTGATTTTCTTAACCAGCATGCTCATCAAAAAAACAAGACCGTCATTTTATCAGACATGCTCCAAAGCGGCCGAAGCGAAATTTATCTCTACGGAAAAATTTCCGAAATGCTGAAGCAAAAAAAAGTGAATCAACTGATAGGAATCGGTCAGGCTATCAGCAGACAGGCAGAACAATTCGATCTGGAAAAAGAGTTTTATCAGACTACTGAAGAATTTTTACAAAAGTGTTCGTTTACAAAATTCCAGCATCAGATCATTCTCCTGAAAGGAGCACGCATCTTTGAATTTGAACGGATCAGCCATGCTTTACAGCAAAAAGCACATGCAACAATTTTTGAAATCAGCCTTAACGCCCTCATTCACAACCTCAACTACTATCGTGCAAAAATAAAACCATCCACAAAACTAATGGCAATGGTTAAGGCCAGCTCATACGGAAACGGGAGTTTCGAAATTGCCAACGCTTTGCAGTTTCACAAAGTGGATTATCTGGCTGTTGCATACGCTGATGAAGGCATAGAGCTCAGGCGGGCAGGTATCAGCCTTCCGATAATGGTGATGAACCCTGACGAAGACAGTTTCGATGGCATAATCAGCTATCATCTTGAACCTGAAATATACAGCTTCAGAATACTCGAACTGCTCGAAAATGCGATCAAAAGAAACCTTATTCCCCGCAACAAACCTGTAAAAATCCACCTTAAACTTGATACAGGAATGCACCGGCTTGGCTTTTGTGAACCCGAAACCGGGGAACTGATCCAACGGGTAAAGGCCAATCCGCGTATTTATGCCGAATCTGTTTTTACACACCTGGCTGCAAGTGATCTGCCTGAACACGATGTTTTTACACAGCTCCAGATCAGTTTATTCGAAAAAATTTCCGGTCAAATCATGAGTGAACTTGGTTATCCCATCCTACGCCATGTGCTTAATACAGCCGGCATTTCCAGGTTTCCAGATGCTCAATTTGATATGGTGCGACTTGGCATAGGGCTTTATGGCATCTCACCCTTTACATCAGAACAGCCTGAATTGCAAAATGTAAGTTCGCTAAAATCCACCATTTCTCAATTGAAAAAAATAAGCAAAGGCGAAACCATAGGGTACAACCGCACCGGAATTGCCACCGGTGATATGCTTGTAGCAACCGTTCCCATCGGATACGCCGACGGACTTAGCCGCAGGTTGAGCAATGGCTGCGGTCATTTAATGGTTAATCAGAAACTCGTACCTGTTGTAGGTAATATTTGCATGGATATGTGTATGATTGATGTAACCGGACTGAATGTTAAGGAAGGCGATGAAGTAGTGATTTTCGACAGCCGCCGTAGCATCATTCAGTTGGCCAAAGAGATGGAAACTATTCCTTACGAAGTCCTTACTGCAATTTCCAGACGCGTAAAGAGAGTTTATTTTCAGGAATAATTTTCCCGTCGTTTATTCATATGAAATCACATGATTGGTGATTTATTTCGGCTATTTTTGCGCCCAAATAATAGAAAAGGATGGTTTTCAGCAGCACTGTATTCTTGCTTTACTTTTTACCCCTGTTTTTTTTGGTTTATTACCTGATAGACCGCAGATACAAAAATTACACGATCCTCATATTTAGCATCTTCTTTTATGCCTGGGGTGCACCAAAATTCATTGTTTCAGTACTGATTTCGATAACCATCAACTTTTATGTGGTTCAATGGATGAACAAAATACAGGACAAACCCATCCAGCGGCTTCTTCTGGCTATATCGGTAATTATAAATCTGGGGCTGCTCGTTTATTTCAAGTACGCCAATTTTTTTCTGGAGAATTTTAATGCAATCATCAAAAGTCTCGGTATTGCTGATCCTGTTGAATGGACCCGTATAACCCTGCCAATTGGTATTTCGTTTTTCACGTTCCAGTCGCTCACCTATTCCGTGGACGTTTACCGAAAAGTACACCAACCACTTAATAAGCTCACAGACTATGTTTTATACATTCTGATGTTCCCGCAGCTGATTGCAGGCCCGATCGTCCGTTTCAACTGGATTGCTGATCAGATTACCAACCGAAAAGAATCGAACGAGGACAGACTTTTGGGAATGTTCCGTTTTATCATCGGACTTGCAAAAAAAGTACTGATAGCAAATGTTTTGGGCGCTGAAGCTGATCGTGTAATGGCACTGGACGTGTCCACTATTGACTCCACAACCGCCTGGATCGGAATATTAGCCTACACTTTTCAGATTTATTTCGATTTTTCGGGTTATTCCGACATGGCCATCGGACTCGGGCGAATGATCGGTTTCACGTTTCCCGAAAACTTCAATAATCCTTATGTATCCCGCAGCATTACCGAATTCTGGCGACGCTGGCACATTACTCTTGGCACCTGGATGCGCGATTACCTTTACATTCCTCTTGGTGGCAACCGCGTGAACACTAAAAGAAGACTTTATTTCAACCTTTGGTTTGTCTTTCTGATTTCAGGACTGTGGCATGGTGCTTCATGGAATTTCGTGATCTGGGGAGCGTTCCATGGGCTGTTCCTGATACTCGACCGGATGTTTTTGCTCAAACTTCTCGAAAAATCCGGAAAGTTGTTCAGTACCCTTTTCACGTTTTTTATTGTTATGATGGGCTGGGTTATCTTCCGCATAGAAGATTTTGATACTGCCATTCGTTATTATGGCCGTCTTTTTGCTTTCGATTTCAGCATACCAGTCATTTCTGCAAATATTGAACTTTACACGTTGATTGTAGTCGCAGGGTTTTTCTCGTTTATCACTGTTACCAGTTTTGGCCGAAAATTACAGCAAACAGTTTTCTACGCTGAATATCCCATAAAGAAAAAAATCCTGATGTTCCTGATAACATTTACATTACTCGTTTTTTCGGTGGCTTCGGTGACTTCTTCAGGTTTTAATCCTTTTATCTATTTCAGATTTTAACCATGATGACAAAACATTCCAACATATTGACCAGGTTGATGTTTATCCTTTTCCTGATCGCACTAACAGCACCCTTAGTGAGATTCAGGTTCAATCATCTTTTTAAGGAAAAAGAGTTGAAAGGAGCTGTAACAAGGGCAGAACGTCCTGCATTTAATTTTTCAGGCTGGTTCAATGAAGACTATCAACAGAAAATGGAAACTTATCTTAATCAGAATTTCGGCTTCAGAAATTCGCTGGTGAGACTGCATAACCAGCTTTCGTTCTGGCTTTTCAATAAAACCAATGCCCGTGATGTAATTATTGGCAACGAAAATTATCTTTATGAGCTTAATTATATCCGTGCATACTACGGACAGGATTTTATCGGCGATTCATTAATTACCGAAAGGGTGCACAGGCTGAAAACTGTTCAGGATACACTCAATGCAAACGGGAAATTGCTCGTCGTGGTATTTGCACCCGGCAAAGGACAGTTTTATCCGGAGTATATTCCCGATCATCTTAAATCCGAATTTTCAAGAACAAATTATCAGGCATGGAAAGATGCCGGAGAAAAAGCCGGTCTTGAAATTCTTGACTTCAATGCCTGGTTTCTGCAAATGAAAAACAACAGCGAATTCCCACTTTATCCAAAAACCGGGATTCACTGGAGCCAATATGGAGTTGATCTGGTGATTGATTCGCTGATTGGTTTTATTGAAAACAGGACAGGGCTTGATCTTCCTGATTATATCATTACAGAAAGATTCCTCTCAACTGATTATCAGGAACCTGATACTGACCTTGAAGATGGAATGAATCTCATTTTTCCGATAAATGATGAACCGTTGGCCTACTCAAAATTTACAATTAACGCTGAAGGCAAAACAAAGCCCAGGTTGATGGTAATTTCTGACAGTTTTTACTGGCCACTTTTCAATAAAGGGATCAGTTCTTCCATATTCAGTGAAGGAGAGTTCTGGTATTACAACCAGGTAATTTACAATTCATACAGCGATGTATCTGTGCCGGTTTCATCAGTTGACCACCGCAAAGCCATTTTTTCAAAAGACGTGGTAATACTGATCGTAACTGATGCTAATTTACCGGAATTCCCGTGGGATTTTGACAACCTGGCCTACACTGCCATTTCAACTGATTATGAAATATTGCAGGCTGAGCGCGAAGCCCGCATCAGGGGTTACTCCGAAGCTATCCTGAACAGTCCTGAATGGAGCGATGATGTGAGGAAAAAAGCGGCAAAAAACAACATCACTTTTGAAGAACAGTTACGGCTTGATGCAATTTACATGCTCGAAAATGAAGGCAACTGATGGTAGTTTTACTCAAATACTGCTGATCCACCCGCTCAGGTTTTCGTTGTAGTGCACCAATCCCAATTTACGCAGTTTCCCGTCATCAAAGATTGTATCACCTGATTCTATGCGTGCTGCAAGCTCAGGCCAGGCTGAAAATTTCACCTCTGTATTAAACTTTTCTGCGACAATCTGAGCCACCTCCATCAATGAAAGGGTTTCGCCGCCTATATTAAACACATCATTTTTTGTTTTGTCGTTTTTTACACCACTGATGATAATCCGGCATATATCCTCCACATGTGTAAAGGTTCGCCGTAATGATCCATCACCAAAAAGCATGATAGGTTCCTGTTTCCTGGCTTTATCGAGAAAAAAACCAATTGTCCCGTAAGAAAAAAGGTCATCGAAACAATTACCATAAGGCACGCAAATCCTGAAAATAGTGTAATCAATCCCAAAAGCATTCTGATAGGCCCAAAGAATGTTCTCAGCGGCGAGTTTGTTCACCGCATAGATGGTCCTGGTTTCTTTGGCATCATCTTCTTTTAGTGGCTGACCTTTTTTTCCTTTGTAAATCAGTCTTGTAGATGGAAAAACGATCCTTGCCCTGCACTGTTTTTCTTTCATCCAGGTAAGCATGTTTAACAGACCAAGTTCATTGACCCTGTTGAAATCTTCGTATTTGCTGAAACCATCAGAAGTACCGGATAATCCGGCAAAGAAAAAAATGTAATCAACAGCTGGATCAAGTTTTTCAAACGACTGTTTTTCAGCAATGTCTATCGGAGAATAACAATCTACTCCCAACAATGGAAGCTTTTGAAGATCATAATTTCTGTTGTCAAATCCAGCCTCCTTGAGAAAAAATGCCAAATGTCGCCCTAAATATCCGTTAGCACCTATTACAATGGATTTATTCATTTTTATTTTTCTTCTACCTGGTAATTAATCCTTTCACCCACAATGTAGGATGGTCTGCGCTTAACAGTTTCAAAAATTTTCCCAACATATATTCCTACCATACCAAGAAGGGTAATGATGATACCTGACAGGAACCATAACGACAAAAAAGTGCTTGTCCATCCACTCACTGACTGATCTGTCATAAAATACCTAATAACCAGAACGATAGCCAGCATGAAAGAAGTCAGCAAAATGACAATGCCGAGTTTGACAGTAAGGCGGAGTGGTTTATTGGAAAAAGAAACGATAGTGTCAAAAGCAAGTGCCAGTCTTTTTTTCAGATTGTAAGAAGACTTTTTCCCATCCTCACGACCGGCATGTTCAATATTGATTTTTGCCATACGAAACCCCACCCAGTGAATCATCGTGGGATAATAGCGCGAATAATCGTTCATACTTTTGAGCGCATCAACCACTTTACGGTGATATAGCGAAAAATTGGCCAGCGAAGCATCCTGATGAGTGTCGGTGAGATAGCTGAGCACGCGATAAAAAAGCCTGGAAAAAAGTTTTTTCATGAAATCATCCTGACGGTTTTGACGGCTGGCCAGCACGATGTCATAACCTTCCTGCGCTTTTTTGTAAAGGTTAACAATCTCCTCCGGGCGGTCCTGAAGATCACAGTCGAGCGTAACCACCCATTCTCCACGAGCATGGTCAAGTCCGCAATTGAGGGCATACTGCTGACCGAAATTCCGGCTGTGCCGGATGCCAATCACCCGATTGTTATTTCTACAGATAGCTTTAATTTTTTCCCATGAATCATCCGGGCCATGATCTTCAACAAGAATGATTTCATAATCATCAGTGATTTTGCCAACTGATTCGCCGATCCTGCTTACCAGTTCATCAATAAGTGTTGAAGCTCCATAAACCGGACTGATGATGGAAATATGAGGTGGCTTATTCATACCTAAACATTTAGTTTTGATGCTAAAAACCAGGTTCTTGCATTTTTACATTTACAGGATTTACTTCTGTAGTCATTTTTTTATTGCAAGAAACTCGTTTTCAAACAAGTATTTAATTGATTTAAATCTTTGATTTTGAGTTTTTTTCACTTATCTTTTCCAAGTTTTGTTTCCTAACGCCAAACCTTTTCATTCAGAGAACATCATTCAGAGTTGACAGACCATTAAACTCACTTATGTTGTTAAAACAAAACCCAATAAACAGCACCTTGTATTTTGCCCATCAAAAATCACCAAACAGATGGAATTTCCGATCTGGTTTTCAACAAAAATCCCAAAATTTAATAGTACGCATGATTTTCTGATAACCTTCGGATATCATCCAGTGTTTTACTTTGTATCACAACATCATGGTAATGTTTCTCCCTGTCGCCGGAAACAATTGTCCGATGAAATTCTTTTATTGAACCAATAAAATGATTATCAGGTTTCATTTGGTATTCATGACGTTCACCCTGCTTTTCAAGCACGATTAGCGGACTGTAGTCTGGTTTTGGTGTGAATGCGCGGTCAACGGTAATTTTTCCCTTGCTTCCCCAGATTTCGTAATTACACTGATAGTAATGATCCATCCCAAAAGCGATTTGGGCACTTATGCCTTTGCCATTATCCAGAAAGGCACCACCGTAAATATTTGTTTTAAGCTCAGGATCATGATAAAGATTGGCTGCTTTTACAACAAAATCATCGCCCATAACAAAATGTACTGCCCTTACTGTATATCCCGCTGCATCGAGCAAAGCACCTCCGCCAATTTTGTCATCGTAACGAAAATTGGATTTATTCATGGGTGGAAAAGCAAAATTCGCTCTAAATACACGCACCTCTCCAATTTCTCCTTTCCTAATCATGTCAAATACAAACTGGTGCTGGCTGTGATACTGAAACATAAAATTCTCCATCAACACCAGGTTGTTTTCCCTTGCAAGCTCAACCATCCTGCAGGCTGAAGAATAATCAGCCGCAATAGATTTTTCAGCCAAAACATGCTTTCCGGCCATAAGGCTTTTGGTTATCCATTCGTAATGCAGGCCTGTGGGCAAAGGCATGTAAATGGCATCAACATCATTGCGCTTCAATAAATTTTCGTATCCAACAACAGCATCACAATTAAACTGGCCGGCAAAATTCTCCGCTTTCTCGCATGACCTGCTGGCTATGGCTACAAGTCTCCATTCCGGAACTGCTGATATTGCCGGAATCATTGACCTCTGCGCTATCGAAGCACAACCCATTACAGCTATGTTAAGTCGTTGCGTTATCTTTTTCATTTACAAAAAAGAATTGATAAAAAAATTTCATCACCTGATAACAGCATGGTTCTGCCATTAATTTTGCTAACTAAAAAATTCACTTTCGGCAAAATTAGCATAATTTGACCCAACACCGAAATGATATCGAAAATCAAAAATAATTTAGTTTTTTTGTGAAAAAAACTAAATTTGTACAATCATTTTAAAGACCAGGCACCATGTCAAAAACAGAAGTAATTCAGGCAAACATCAAACCCTAACTAAAACATGAAGTGGAAGAAATTTTGCAATCGCTGGGGTTGACCGTTTCGGAAGCAATTGAGCTGTACTACCGGCAAATCCGAAAAAACCAAAGAATTCCATTTATGGTAAAAAACCCAAATGCAACAATCAGAAAAACCATGCAGGAAACCAATGAGGGTAAAAACCTGGTTGAAAGTGAAAATGCCGTTGAAATGTTTACATTACTCAAATTCAGATAGAAAATAAAATTGAAATTTCATATTCAAAAAACATCCTAAAACATGAAACTCACAGCGATTATCGAAAAATCAGACGATGGCTGGTATGTCGGGCAGTTTGAGGAAATTCCTGCTGTTTTGTCCCAAGGAAAAACCATTGCTGAGTTGAAGTAAAATTTGCTGGATGCGCTGCTGATACTAATGAAAACTGTACCAGTGAAAACTTGTCAGTATGAATTTTTAAAGAACATTAACAACTAATTAAAAGTACAATGACCACAGAAACAAAAATCAGAAAGCAAATTCTACGCAGGATTGAGAGAATCCCGGATGAGCATCTTGCCGAAATTGATGATTATCTGAAAAAACTCGAAAACCGAAGCACAAAAAGGGATAAAATCCTCGCTTATGCCGGGGCTTGGAATGATATTGATGAAAGTGTTTTCAGGGAGTTTACGGAAGAATTACTCACCAGGAGAACATAGAAAAACGGTTTCATTTAAAATTAGGTTTATCCCGAATCATTACCGATTAAAAAAACTGTATTTTTGAACATCATTAAAACTAAAACTTTCAGCAAAATGCAAATCGAAAGAACAACTGATGAAATTGTTATCCGGTTGCCTGCCTGTGAGAAGATAGAAGACATTGAAAATCTGATGGATTACCTAATTTACAGCGACGCCACATCAAAGTCGAAAGTGACTTAAGATGACATTGATGTACTGGCCAAAGAAGTTAACAAAGTATGGTGGGAGCGGAATGAAGACAGAATTATCAAATCAAGATGTTAATTTTGTTAAAAGAAACACGCAATGAAAACCATTTATATTGACACTTCAGTTTTTGGCGGGGTATTTGACCCTGAGTTTGAGTTGTGGTCTGATTTATTTTTCAGGCATTGTATTAATTTCAATTTGACTTTGATAATTTCAAATGTTGCAGAGGATGAGTTGACTAAGGCTCCGGAAAGAGTAAAGGAATTTGTTGCTTCAATACCCGAAAAGAATATTTTGAGAGTTGAACTTACCGAAGAAGCAGTTTTATTAGCAGAAAAATATCTGGCAGTAGAAGTTGTTGGCAAATCGAGCAGGGCAGACTGCTATCATATTGCTTTAGCCACCGTTTTAAAAGCAGACATTTTGGTAAGTTGGAATTTTAAACACATCGTAAACATTCAAAAGATTAATGGATACAACGCCGTTAATATGATGAATGGGTATAAAACTATTGAAATAAGAAACCCAAGGGAGATATTTGATTATGAAAACAACGATTAAAAAAAAATACGACTGCGTAAAATCAGTGAGAATTGAACGTGAAAGAATTGCGCGTGAAACCGAAGGCAAAAGCCCGAAGGAAATCATCGCCTATTTTAAAAACAGAAAAACAAAACGATAATTTAAATTGGGGTAATAGTAAA
>ERZ795053.6409-NODE-6409-length-11731-cov-5.996232_pt1 | contig 11731 bp, 15 predicted proteins | sample MGYA00375137_ERZ795053 | MGnify/ENA primary metagenome ERZ795053 (study PRJEB30182, sample SAMN05720284) | activated sludge metagenome | isolation source: Anaerobic digester | place: Hong Kong | collected 2014-12-17 ... | reverse complement strand
CACTTCAGCTGAACATGCTTGGAGGCCATCGCGAGCGGCCCCGGGCCGAAGGTGCAAACCGCCGCGCGCTCATCGCTTCCCTTGCCGATGAGCGCGCGTGCGCAAGCATCGACGGGTGTCCACTCGCGGCCTTGGCCTCCTGCGTGCAGCCAGAAACGCACACATTCGCATGGCTGCCATGCACATCGCTATTCGTTGCTTTGCGTTCCCCAGCCCCTGCCGGCGCCGCCCCAACCCCAACCCGCCGGCAGGGGATCCCCGTCCTTCACGTTCCGCGTTCTGCGTCGTTTTCGAGTTGCGTGGTCGGTGTTTTCGCGTTCCCCCACCCGATCCCCCGATCACTTAAACAAGTGTCCCATGCGTCTCATCGGAAAGTCCTGCCCCACTTTTCCGAGAGCACCTGGTCCCTGTCTGTCGCGTTTTCCTCGACGAACCGGTGTCGACGTCGGCGAAAAATGCATCTAGCCCCCGGAGTTGTCCCATGGCCGCCTACACGAATTCCCCGTCACCCACTGCAACCAAGACTTACGTTGTCACGCACACGCAAAAGGACCCGAGCCAAACCTATGGCCTTGTCGCCGAGGGGCTGCGGCTCGTCTCCGCCGAGTACACCAGAATTGATCGCAATGTCTGGCTGGTGCGCTCAGCAGCCACGGCCGATGGCATCGCCAATGCGGTGATGCCGGGCGTTGGCCGGCGCGATGATATTCGCGTCATGGAGATTGGCGCCGAGATGGTTCACTACCAGGCTTCGCGCGTCTGGAACGTGGCGCGGCTCGACGCCGACGAGCTTTTGGCCATGCGGCACTGATGTGTTCGGCTGATGCTGTTCGCGCTCGACCAGCGCGCACTTCAGCTGAACATGCTGGTTCCAGAACTAAGACGACTCCGATGGTTGCGTGCGCCTCTCTCTCCCTCGAACGCGTTGCAGCCCGGACGCAAAAGGAGCGGCATCGCCCCATGCCGCTCCTTTTTTATTTTTCTGCCGATTAACGCTACGGCCAGCGAGACTTCCATGCCCACAAGCAATGCAGGTTTTGAAGAGCGTACCAGCGACAGCGGTGACAATGGTGACCGCGATGTCTGGGTGATCGCGCTGACGTTGTCGTGGTGCGTGATCCGCATCGAACTGCCCAGGCGGCTTGTCGATGAACGCTTCCCACCGCCTTCAAATGTGCATTTCGGTTCGCGTTCCAATGCGTGGCGCCGCCGCCCGGCCATGGCAAAGCCATCGCCGCGCGCGGCTGCCCGCACCGGAGACACCACCGGGCGCGCATCAGCTCAACATGCTTAGGATCGCGACCCAATTGCAGTGAGGCCGGACTCTACGGAGTCCAGGTCAGGAAATTGGCAATGAGTTTGAGGCCGAGGGTTTGGCTCTTTTCCGGGTGGAACTGGGTTCCAGCCATATTGTCCTTCGCGACAAAAGCCGTGATCGGCCCGCCATAGTCCGTGCAAGCGACGATGTTTGCCTGGTCTTGGGCAACGAAATGATAGGAGTGGACGAAATAGGCGTGCAGGCCGTCCTTGCCGGTCGCGATGCCATCAAGCAGGCCATGCGGAGTCACCACATCGAGCGTATTCCAACCCATGTGCGGGATCTTCAACGTGGGATCTGACGGCGTGATGTGGGCCACCTCTCCGCCGATCCAATCGAGACCCTGCGTGAGCCCGTGTTCCAGGCCGCGCGTTGCCATCAGCTGCATGCCGACACAAATGCCAAGAAATGGGCGGCCTTTGCCACGCACCACCTCCTCCAGCGCGTCACGCAATCCGGGCACAGCTTCGAGCCCGCGCTTGCAATCGGCGTAGGCGCCGACACCAGGCAGCACCACCCGGTCGGCGCCCAACACAATGTCGGGATCTGAGGTCAGCACCGGCCTTAGAGCGCTACCGCATTCGCGGCCGGCGCGCTCAAAGGCCTTTAAGGCCGAATGGAGATTGCCCGACCCGTAGTCGATAATGGCGACGTTCTGCATGAAGCGGGCTCAGCCCTGGCGCAAGCGGCGGAAGAATGCGAAGCGGTGTTTGGGCTTTGCCTCAGGTGCAGCCGGCGCGGCTGGTTCGGTGTCACGCCGCCGCAGGGCCTGCGTTGGCAGCCAGTTTTCAAAGAAGCGGCGCTCGCATTCGGCGAGGCTGCGGCCAGTAACCGATCCCAGCACATTCCACCCCTTCGACTCCAGCTTCGACGATTTCAGCCAGTGCGCCTCAAAACCAACGACAGCATTGAGTGCCAGAATGAACAGGCCAAACAGGGGCTCAGCCGCGCCCGCACTCTCCAGCAAGACATACCCGAATACGGCAAGCGCAATATATCCCACAGCCGAGACCCAAAACCGGTTGGCCACAAGCCAGATCGGGCCAAGCAGGAACGCGCTCCAGGTGAAGCCATCCTTCAGGAACACCATCGTCTCCGCCCGATCAAGGCGATCGATAGGTGGCGCAGGCGGTTCATGCACGGTGAAAATAATCATGCGCTTCTGGTTCGGAAATGGCAGGATCGTTACAATCATCCGGTAAGCGTTCCTTTCGTCGAGGGAACCCGGCCCGCTTGACGCGGATCCAGGCTCACGGCCTGACGCAAGGCGCGCGCCAAACCCTTATAGCAGGTCTCGGCGATATGGTGGTTGTTCTCGCCGTAAAGGTTCTGAATGTGTAAAGTAATGCCGGCATTCTGCGCAAATGCCTGAAACCACTCGCGAAACAATTCGGTGTCCATTTCGCCAACTTTAGGGCGTGTGAACACCACGTTCCAGATGAGATAAGGCCGGCCGGAAACGTCGATCGCCACGCGCGTCATCGTCTCGTCCATCGGCAGATGGACGTCGGCATAGCGCATGATGGCAACCTTATCGCCCAGCGCTTTAGCCACCGCTTGGCCCAAAGCGATGCCTGAATCCTCCGCGGTATGATGAAAATCAATATGAAGGTCGCCTTTGGCCTTCAGCTTGATGTCGATGAGACTGTGACGGGCGAGCTGTTCCAGCATATGGTCAAGAAAGCCGATGCCGGTCGCGATGTCATAGGCTCCCGTACCATCGAGGTCGATCTCGGCGGTAATTTGGGTTTCCTTGGTCTTGCGCTCGATTTTCGCTTTGCGGCTCACGGGCGGTCCCTCGCTCAGTTTCTTGCCCTCGTCGTCTCAAGCGTTTATCAGCTCGGGCAACCGCCTGCCAGCCTCTCGACCTGCCAACCTCTCGAAAGGCGTCCGAACAGCCGTACCACCTTGAAAAGGCGGACAACACGTCCTTAATTCATTGTCCATTCGGACCGGACCTGCCCATGACTGACACATCACACATCTCCAGCGGTGCCCCGCAATGGCACGGTACGACCATCGTCACCGTACGCAAAGGCGGCCAGGTGGTGGTGGCCGGCGACGGGCAGGTGAGCCTCGGCCAGACCGTCATCAAGGCCAATGCGCGCAAGGTGCGCCGGCTCGGCAAGGGCGACGTGATCGGCGGTTTCGCAGGAGCCACAGCCGATGCGTTCACGCTTTTCGAGCGCCTCGAAGCCAAGTTGGAGCAATATCCGGGCCAGTTGATGCGGGCCGCAGTGGAACTGGCCAAGGACTGGCGCACGGACCGCTATCTCAGGCGGCTCGAAGCGATGATGATCGTTGCAGATGCGACAACGACGCTGGTGCTGACTGGAACGGGCGACGTCCTGGAGCCGGAAGGCCACATCATGGGCATCGGCTCGGGCGGCAACTACGCCCTGGCGGCCGCAAAAGCACTGGCCGATCAACCGCTTTCGGCCGAACAGGTGGCGCAACGGGCGATGGCCATTGCCGCTGAAATCTGCGTTTACACGAACGACAATGTGGTGGTTGAAAGCCTCGCGTCGAGCCGATGAAAAATTTGACCATTTCCTGGATCCTGCTGTTCACCGCAGGCCTGCTCGAAGTCGCCACCACGACCGTGTTCCGTTACACCGACGGCCTCACCCGGGTGGTCCCGACCATCGCCTTCTTTGCACTCGGTGTTGCAAGTTTCTACTTTCTGTTCCGATCGCTTGCCGGCATTCCGCTTGGAACGGCCTACGCCGTCTGGACGGGAATCGGCGCGGCGGGCACGGCAATCATCGGAATTATCTTCCATGCCGAACCGGCCACCACCATACGCCTCGTCCTGTTGAGCCTTCTCATCGGCTCGATCATGGGACTGAAGCTTGTCTCAAATGGCTAGAGCACCGTATGACAAATTTTTCTCCCCGCGAAATCGTATCCGAACTCGACCGCTTCATCGTCGGCCAGAGCGATGCCAAGCGTGCGGTCGCCATCGCGCTGCGCAACCGCTGGCGGCGCCAACAGCTTGCCGAAGACCTCAAGGACGAGGTGCTGCCCAAGAACATCTTGATGATCGGGCCGACCGGCGTTGGCAAGACGGAGATTTCCCGACGGCTCGCCAAACTCGCAGGCGCGCCGTTCCTCAAGATCGAGGCAACCAAGTTCACCGAGGTTGGCTATGTCGGCCGCGACGTGGAGCAGATCTTGCGCGATCTCGTCGAAGTGGCGATCGCGCTGGTCCGCGACAGCAAGCGCAAGGAGGTGCGCGCCAAAGCCGAGAAGGCCGCGGAAGAGCGGGTGCTCGATGCGCTCGTTGGACCGACGGCTTCACCCGCAACGCGCGAAGCTTTCCGCAAGAGGCTGCGCGCTGGCGAATTGAATGACAAGGAAATTGAGATCCAGGTTGCCGACACGAGCGGCGCCATGCCGATGTTCGAAGTTCCAGGCATGCCCGGCGCATCAATGGGTGCACTCAATATTTCCGACATGCTGGGCAAGGCGTTCGGCAACCGCACAAAACCGCGCAAGGTCACGGTCTCAGACAGCTACGACATCCTGATCCAGGAAGAAAGCGACAAGCTGATCGATGTCGACCAGATCACCACAGAGGCGATCCGGACGGTCGAAAACGACGGCATCGTGTTCCTCGATGAGATCGACAAGATCTGCTCGCGCTCGGACAGCGCGCGCGGGGGTGCGGACGTTTCGCGCGAGGGCGTGCAGCGCGACCTGCTGCCGCTGATCGAGGGAACGACGGTGGCAACCAAGCATGGGCCGGTGAAGACCGACCACGTGCTGTTCATCGCATCGGGGGCATTCCACGTGGCCAAGCCCTCGGACCTGTTGCCGGAGCTGCAAGGCCGCCTGCCGATCCGCGTGGAATTGACGGCGCTGACCCGCGACGACTTCCGTCGCATCCTGACCGAACCGGAAGCCAACCTCATCAAACAGTCGGTTGCGCTGATGGCAACGGAGGGCGTCACACTTGAGTTTACCGACGATGCCATCGATGCGTTGGCCGACATGGCGGTCTGCGTCAACGCATCGGTCGAAAACATCGGCGCGCGGCGGCTGCAAACCGTAATCGAGCGAGTACTGGAGGAGATCTCGTTCGAGGCTTCCGACAAGTCCGGCCAGACGATACGGGTCGACAAGGCCTACGTCGAAGCGCGCATCGGCGACCTCGCCCGCAATGCCGATCTGTCGAAGTTCATTCTTTGATGTCATCACATCAATGCACCCTCACTTGAGCAGTGTCGTGTCGGACGCCTCGCGAAGGGAAAGAATATAAAAGGCAAGCGCTTCCATCTCGTCCTGGCTCAAATGATGGTCCGGCATCATCGGCGGGACGGACTGTAGCCAGGCGATGATACCATCAAGGGTTTGACCTGGACGCTTGGCGACCGCGACAAAGCCAGGGACAGTGCCGGGACCAGTCTTGTCGCTCTGCCCCTGATTGAGATGACAGACCGCACACAGGCGCTGAGCAAGCTCTTGGCCGCGCGCAATTTCATCAGCGCCAGCCGCAACCGGCGTTAGCAGCCACACACACACCGCCATCGTTGCCACGGCCATGAGGCGCCACGTCGTGAGCAACCAGCAGGTTCGCGGCGAGGCCGATGTTACAAACATGCCCCGCGTGAAGACCATCCAGATTTCATCGAACATCATCTGCATTTGCACTGCCATTGCCAGTTGTGAGCCAGAATGACCAAGTGGACACCGGTTCGGCGCAGAAAATACAACCACACAAAAAGCCATGACGCACGCGCAACAACAAGCGGGCCACGCGGATGCATGGCCCGTTGAAGTTGGCAGATCAGCAGATGAAAGCAAGGACTGTTCGCGAAAATCAGGCCGCGCGACGCTGAGGCCGCGAGCACAGGGCCTCGGCCACACACGCAACCACCTTGTCCCAGGTCAGCTCGGCCGCCTTGTGAGCCTGACGCGCCAGCCCGAAGGCTTTCATGGCATCGGCCGGCGAACCGCCATCGCGGAATACGCGCGCGCAGGACTGGCGCGCAATACCCATGGCTTCGTTCCATTGCAGGGGATTGATGTATTCGGGGATCATGGCACAGGGCCTCCTCGCCTTGACAGACGCGCCGGGGGGGACGCGCGTCCGAACCAATTACCAACGCCACGGCCTACCAACTGGCATCGCACGAAGCCCCTTAAAGGTGGCAAGCACACTCAGCATCAATGGTGAACGCTACGCAGAACCGTGCAATGCGCCACCTGGATGAGGACAGCTCGAACGCTGAACATGCTTGCCGTCTCGTTCGAACGGCCGCCGCACGCGCCCGTCGAGAATTTCACGAAATCGTCCCTCGGCTACTCCGCAGAACCGGTTTGCGCCGTTGACTCCGTCCCTTCCGCGGGACGAAGCGACTGCAAAACCACGCCTACGACGTCATGGAGACTGAACCATTGTGACTCTTCACTATCCACCTGAACACCTCAACTCGACGCACCGCAAACCAACGCACTCAAACGCAACCCGACACAACACAACGCAACATCAGCAGCACTCACAACACGCAACACTTGAACTGGGGGCAACCACCACCACCGTTTTGCGATGGGCGAGCCGCTCGTGAATTTACTCACAACGAATCACGAGCCGCTCGCCTGGATCGCGAAAAGAAGCGCAAGGCTTCTTTTTGATTGGAGGTAATACAACGCTCAACGCAACACGACGCTACGGGTACAAACGCAACGCAACACCACAAACGCGATACAAATCTGATGACTCGAAACACGGTGGACCCTGCTGCACGAGCCGGGAACGCAAACCACACCAACCCGACGAGGTCTTGGATCTTCGCGAGCTTCGAGGCGCCTTCGACAAATCAACCAAACTGACCGGCAACCCCGTTCGCTTCCGTGTCCCGCGAACGAGGGATAATTAATCGTGACATTTGGGCGACGCTTGGGCCGAAGAAAGGTTTAGCGAAGGAATTTACCTTGACCGCAGATGAATAAGCATCATCCGCCTATCAGAATCGCTTGCAGTTCCCGGCACTTCTCAGCCCAAAGCTCTGCCCCGTCCAAGTTGTGGAAAAGACTCTGAACGCAATTTCCGAACTGCTGTTCAGCGCTGCTCAGCAGCGGAGAATGCGGCCCGCAATCCCACCGCAAAAAGCACCAGGGAGATGAGCGTGTTCCATCCTGCGAACGAGAGGAAGAAAATGCGGATCTGCGCCTCGTCACAGCGCACCACATGGGTTTGCTTCAGCGATTCGATGAGGCCGCCCGCATTCGTGACCAGCGCCTGCTGGCCACTGCACGCCGATGGTCCTGGCCAGAACTTCCATTCCGCACCGGCCTGATAGGCCCCGAGCCCTGCATTGGCCAGAAACGCGAGTGCCACCGCGAAAAACGCCATCGCTGCCCAGCTTGGCTGTTCAGCGCCAACAAGCACGAGCGCCACGAATATCACCGGAATGGAGACGTAATAGGCCCATCGTTGCATCAGACACAACTCGCACGGCTGGTAGCCGCCGATATGTTCAAACCCCAACGCCATCAAGATGATCGCGAAAGCCCCAAACAGCAGCACCCCTCCTGTTCGATATGCTTCGCTGCCTTTCACGCGGGTAACATGAGTGGCCACGATTGTCTCTCCACTTGGCTCTTGAAGGTTCCGGCGCGCTCACGACAGCGCGATCCTTCCCGCTATACGAAAAACTTGATCGCCAGGAAACCACCGAACAGCAGCACCAGAAACACGGTCAGCACCAGCCCCAAACGCTCTTCAATGAAAGCGCGGATCGGCTTGCCGAGCCAATAGAGCAGGGCCGCAACGATATAAAAGCGCAACCCGCGCGCTGCAATGCTCGCCACACCAAACACAAGAAGGTTGAGAGCGGTGGCGCCGCTGGCAATCGTGATGACCTTGTAGGGAAACGGTGTGATGCCGGCAAACAGCACGATCCAGGCGCCATAATCGTTGTACTGCGAAGCAAACGTCTCGAACTTGTCGAGGTATCCGTAGAATGACAGCAGCGGTCTTGCCACCTGCTCAAACAGGAAATAGCCGATCGCATAGCCGAAAAAGCCGCCAATAACCGATCCGGCCGTTGCGATTCCAGCATAGATCCAGGCCTTGGCGCGCTGTGCCAGCACCATGGGCACGAGCATCACGTCGGGCGGAATGGGAAAGACCGAGCTTTCTATGAAAGCGACGCCGAACAGCGCCGCACCAGCATGGCGGTGCTCAGCCAGCCGCATCGTCCAATCATAGATCCCTCGTAGCATGTCGCCTTGATCCAGCCCTTATCGATGGAACGAAATGCCCGCCAAGATCTTGCTCAAGAACCGCGCCGGCCGCCTTGTTTACAGCATGTCGCGCCAAATTGCGCAGCGGAATTGCCGCAAACGATAGACAAAAAACGAGCCCGCCTTTCTCTCGTGGGAGCATGTCCGTCATCAGGCCGCAGGAAGATCCTGCGCCCGTGTCGACACCAGACTTTCGGCTAATCGCATCACCAGCCAATCGAGAACGATCCGCCCTTCCGCCGAAGCCGCCAAGCGGCCGGCGGGAGCATTGGCCGCAAGCAGACCCTCTGCCGCAAGGCGCGCAACCATCTGTCTGGACGGTGCGAGCCCAGTCAGCGCCGCCAGTCGCCCCACATCGACCCCTTCGGTAATCCGCAACCCCATCAGCAGCATCTCGTCAGCTTGCTCAGCCGCGCCCAGAATGCCCTCCTCGAGATAGCCGCAGCCTTGTGTCTCGACGGATTTCAGCCAAGCCTCAGGATCGCATTCACTCGTCGTCGCAATGCGCGCGCCATCCCGCCCCCGCGGCAAGCGCCCATGCGCACCCGCACCCACACCGACATAGCCGCCGTAGCGCCAATAGGTGAGGTTGTGCCGGCTCTCCGCCCCAGCGCGCGCATGGTTGGAGATCTCATAGGCCGGCAGACCAGCAGCCTCCGTCATCTCCTGCGTCAGGTCATAAAGGGCGCGTGCCGCATCGGCCTCAGGAATAACGAGCTTACCGGCAGCATGGAGCGCCGCGTATCGCGTATCGGGCTCTATCGTCAGCTGATAGAGCGACAGATGATCGCCCGCCATGGCCAGCGCCTCACGCAATTCCTGGCGCCAGCCATCCGCGGTTTGACCAGGACGCGCATAAATGAGGTCGAACGAGAACCGCTGAAACGTCCGCGCCGCGATCGCCAACGCCGCTTTGGCCTCATCGACCGAGTGGACCCGCCCCAAGCGCCGCAGCTCGGCATCATGGAGCGATTGCACACCAAGTGATACGCGATTGACGCCTGCCGCGCGGTACCCCGCGAAACGATCCGCCTCCACGGAGCCGGGGTTGGCTTCCAGCGTAATTTCCGCGTCCGCCGCGACATCCCAAAGCGCAGCAATATGCTCCAGAATGCCGCCCACCATCTCCGGCGGCATCAAGGATGGCGTTCCTCCGCCGAAGAAGACGCTTGTTACGGTCTGTTTACGGCCCGTGATCGAAGCGGCGTAACTGAGTTCGCAGCGATAGGCCGCCAGGAAACGGGTATGATCAGGCGACTTGACCCGGACATGACTGTTGAAGTCGCAATATGGGCACTTCTGAGCGCAGAACGGCCAATGGACATAGATACCAAAACCCGGCGACGTATCGGACAAGAGTCTCTCCGCTGCGGCCAATCGTGAGGCTGAGGCATGCCAAAACCAGACACCGCGTGCAAGCCACAAAGCCTGCGACAAGAGTGACATCCCAAACTGGGCTCAACCGAATTTAGCACTCCTGCGCCGCGGATCTTTTGTTTCTCGACAAAGTGAACCGAACCGCACCCAGCCACGCACCAACGGCACAATTGAGCGACATCAAGTTCGCTTGGTAGCGGCCAACAGCGCCCGCGCCAGCAGCCGCCATTTGGTCTCCTCATCCAGCGCTTCGGCCTCGAGCCACGCAGCCATACGCCCCAATCCCGGCGCCATGCCCGCACCCACTTCTTCCGGATGGGCGGCAGCATCGGCTGCCAGATTCGCAACGAAGCGGGCCAGTTCCTTCTGCGTTGAAAGGTTGGCCGCCGCCGCTTGCAGACCCGATACGGCAACGGCGCGCGAGGGCTGCGCTGCCATTTTGTGCAAGCTGGCAAGACAGGCCGCCTTGAACGCTGCAAAGGCGCGAGTCCTGTGGGAGACGGCGTACTTTTCCTCCGGCGCCATCTCGCCGAACGTTTCATGCGCATCCTCAGGCTGGAACATCGGATCATAGCCGAAACCGTTGCCCCCGCGCGGCGGCCACACCAGCTGGCCAAAGACCTTGCCTTCGAAAATCTCGCTCGACCCATCAGGCCAAGCCAGACACAGCACGGAAATGAAGTTGGCGCGCGGTCCGCTGCCCTGCCATCCCCCGCGCATCGTGATCTCGTCCGCCACCTTCTGCATGGCGACAGAGAAATCCTTGGTCGGCCCTGCCCAGCGCGCTGAGTAGATACCAGGCGCCCCTTTGAGCACATCCACTTCCAAGCCGGAATCGTCCGCCAACGCCGGCAAGCCTGAGGCTTTCGCCGCCGCCACCGCCTTCAACCGCGCATTGCCCGCAAACGTCGTTTCGGTCTCCTCAGGCTCGGCAAGCTTCAAGGCTTTCGCCGAAACTGCCTCCAGCCCATAAGGAGCAATCAGCTGCTGGATTTCCCACGTCTTGCCGGGATTGTGGCTGGCCACGACGATCCGCGATCCCGCTTCGAGCTTGTGCGAGCCTTCGAGGATATCAGTCATCGGCTTCAAAACCCCCAGATATTGGGCTCGGCAAACTCGAGGGCATTACCGGCCGGATCGCGAAAATAAATCGAGCGCCCACCCGACGGCCAGCAAAAATCTGCCTCGATTTCTACGCCGGCAGCCTCCAGATGCGCCCTCCACAGGGCGATCTCATCACCGCTCGCGGCAAAGCAGACGTGCCCCTCGCCCCGGGCGCCGTGTGGCGGCACCGGCAGCTTGGCATCCGGCCTGGGCGGCTTGACTGTTTCGAGCGGATTGAAAATGAGCAGCATCTGATCGCCGAGCTTGAAGAACACCTGCCGGTTGGGTGAGCGCGCATAGACCTCAAGCCCCAGGACGTCGCGATAGAACACTTCCGCCGCCGCCAGATCCTCCACATAAAGGATCGTCTCCAGGATTTGACCGGGGGGCCTGGGCCGCTGCATTTCTTGGCTACTCCCGCGTACGTGCTTGCACCCCTGATACGCCCGTCGCCCGGAGATCAGGCCGTCACGCCACCGTCAGCTTCTGCAATTCAACCAGTTCACCGATCCCCTTCCTGGCAAGCGCCATGAGAGTGTCGAAACTCTCCTGGCTGAAGGGAACCGTCTCGGCGGTGCCTTGGACTTCGACGATACCCCCAGCCCCGGTCATGACGAAATTGGAGTCCGCATCCGCATTGGAATCTTCCGCGTAATCAAGATCGAGCACCGGCGCGCCATT
>ERZ795053.6408-NODE-6408-length-11732-cov-33.727242_pt1 | contig 11732 bp, 9 predicted proteins | sample MGYA00375137_ERZ795053 | MGnify/ENA primary metagenome ERZ795053 (study PRJEB30182, sample SAMN05720284) | activated sludge metagenome | isolation source: Anaerobic digester | place: Hong Kong | collected 2014-12-17 ... | reverse complement strand
GACACATCAGAATGCGCCGGCCAGAGCCACTGAACCAGCTAATCTCCTGCCGCCAGTCGCCGATCTCGGCGAACTGAGGCGCAATCGCCTCAAGAAAATCCTGCAACACCGGCTGCTCGATCGCGATGATCTGGCTATGGGTGCCGACGAACGGCTGTAAGTCAACTCCCAAGATTTGGCTGGCCGCCTCGTTGCAGGTTTGCAGGCGACCGGCCTGATCGATGGTCAGAACCCCGGACGACAACCGTGCCAGCATCGCCTCCAGATAAGCACGCTGACTTTCGACCAGCTCCTGGCTGCGCTGCGCGGCGTCGCGCGCCTGCGCCAAGTTACGGGTCATCTGGTTGAAGGACTGCACCAGGAACCCCAACTCATCGGTACCGGCGCGGGTCATCAGTTGTTTGTCGAACTGGCCGGCGGCGACTGCCTGAGTACCATCGGCCAGCTCACGCAATGGCCGCACCAAGCGGTGCGCGGTGTAGAATGCGGCCCAGAACGCCGCCAGCACCGCCAGCAGCAGCGCCAGCGACAGAATCAGGGTGAAACTGGCTTTCAACGGCGCCCGCAGGAAGATCAATTCCTTATAACTGTCGAAGGCCGCCTGCACCGCGTCGGCCAACAAACTGAGCCGGTCGGTCACTGGAAACAGCGCTTGCAGTAACCGATCTTCGTTGCCAAAGCTGGTGACCCGTACCACCACGCGGATATGGAACCCCTTATCGCGGATCGGCTCCAGGCCAACGTAATCGCGACCCTGTCGCACCTGCAACAACACCGTATCTGGCGGCGGTTCCGGCAACACCGACGATGGATAAGCCGTGGCGGTCGCGATGATCCGACCACCGCGACCGAACAGGGTCAGCTCGGAAGCCTCGCCGAAATCGAGCAGGTCGTCCAGACGCCGAGCCGCCTGTTCTCCGTCGTTATCAGCGACGCTGTCGGCGATCCGCGTGGTCTGCTTGAGCACGTCGCGCATCCGCAGATCCAATGCGGTGCGACTGAGCTCCAGGGCATCCTCCAGGCCGCGGTCCACCTGCACGTTGAACCAGCTATCGATCCCCCGTTGCAGGAAATTCAGCGAGAAGCCGTAAACCAGCGCCACCGGCGTGATGGCCAGCACGGCGAAGATCCCCACCAGCCGCAAGATCAACCGCGCGCCGGGCACCTGACGGCGGTACAAGCCGAGCAAACTGATCAGATTGTAAAGAATCAGCGCCGCCAATACCGCCAGTCCGACGGCGCTGGCCAACAGCAACCAAGCATACACCTGTTCGAAGTGGGTCGAGTTGGTGGTGGCGCCCGCCACCACCACCAACATGACCAACAGCAACCCCAACAGCACCAGCACGGGAAACAGCCCTTGGCCACGGGCGAGCCGGCGGATCAAAGCGGCCACGTATACCACTCGCTGGCCAGTTGCCAGTCCTCGGAGAGATAGGCGAACAAGCGCAGCGGCGTCGGCAAGGTGTCGAGCGCGAGTCGCGCCCGCAAAGCCCCTTCGTACCGCTGGTCGGGCGCCAGCAGGCTGCGATCGAGCATGGGGAATTCGTGAATCCGGCCCATGAACCGCAGCGCGGCCGGGCGGGTGGAGAAGTTACGGCGTTCGCCGCTGTTGAGGTTGTGAACCAGATATTGCCGGCTCAGCGCATGGTATTCGAGATGGAAGCGTTGCGCCAACGAATAGACCGTTTCGTCCCACACCCACGAGCGCCGCCGCCGCACCTCCATCAGCAATTCGATGGTCAGTGGCACCCCGTTTTGCAGGGCATCCAGCGCCGGCTCGCTAAGGTCGTATTCGATCTCGGCATTCAGATGGTAGACCCCTTTCTCCAAGCGGGTACTGGCGCTGATCACGTCGAACCCAGCCGCCTGGACGCTACTGACGCTCTCCAACAGCACCAGTAGGGCCAGCGCCAGCAGTCCGAGGCGGGGCCAGGTCCTGATCGGCATGCCAACCGGCATCATGGTTCCGTCTCTGGGAAAATGGCCTGCCGGCGCAGCACGGCATAATAGAAACCGTCCATGCCGCCCTCGCCCGGCAGAATCTGACGGCCATGCGGTAAGGCGTGCCCCCAGTCCGCCACGATCGGCTGCTCGTGGGCATCCGGATGGGCAGCGAGAAAAGCCGCCACCACCCGCTCGTTTTCCGCGCGCAGCACCGAGCAGGTGACGTACAGCAACCGGCCATCCGGCCGCAGCAGCGGCCACAGCCCGGTCAGCAACGCCTGCTGCCGTTCGGCCAGCGCGGCGATATCGCTCTTGCGGCGCAGCAGTTTGATATCGGGATGACGACGGATCACCCCGGTCGCCGAACAGGGAGCGTCCAGCAGAATTCGATCGTAAAGCGCGCCGTCCCACCAGTCCGCCGGCCACCGGGCGTCGCCCGCGAGCAGTCGAGCGTTCAGCCGCAACCGGGCCAAGGTGTCGCGCACCCGCTCCAATCGGCCGGCGTCGCAATCCAGCGCGGTCAGATCGAGATCCGGCGCGCATTCCAGCAGATGCCCGGTCTTACCGCCGGGCGCGGCGCAGGCGTCCAGCACCCGCTGTCCCGGTCGAGCCGCCAGCAACGACGCGGCCAGTTGCGCGCCGGCATCCTGAACCGACACCCAACCCTCGGCGAAGCCCGGCAATATCGCCGGATCGGTGGGAGTGGACAGGGTCAATGCGGTTTCGGCCGCCGCCGGCCCGGCGTCGTAACCCGCCGTCGCCAGTCGTTGCCGGTACGCCTCCCGATCGAGCCGAAGACGATTGATCCGCATCGTGAAAGGCGGCCGGACATTGTTGGCGGCGACGATGGCCGGCCAATCGTCCGGCCAATCCTGCCGCAGCCAGTCCAACAACCAGCGCGGATGGGCGGCACGGGCTTCCGCGTCCGCCTCGATCAGCGCCTCCAGTTCCGCGCGGCGGCGCAGCGCGCTTCGCAGCACCGCGTTGACCAGACCCGCCGCCCAGGGCTTGCGCAAGGGGCGGACGGCGGCGACGGTTTCGGCCACCGCGGCGTGTTCGGGAACGCGCAAATGCCACAACTGGTAGAGACCCGCCAGCAGCAAACCCCGAAGCACCTGCTCGCCGGGCGCCAGTGGTCTGGCCAGCAATCGATCGAGCAAAAACCGCAACTGCGGCTGCCAGCGACAGACGCCGTAACACAGCTCCTGCAGCAAACCGCGTTCACCCGGATCGGCGTGTGCCAGCGCCGACGGCAGCACCGTGGCCAGCGACTCCCCCTCACCCAATACCCGACCCAGCGCCTGAGCCGCGATAACGCGGGCGTTCATGCCGCGCCCAACCGCTGGCCAGCCAGTCGGTGGGCGTTCAGAAACGCCGCGGCCGGCAATGGCCGGCCGCCGGGCAGTTGCACTTCGGTCAACCACAGCACCCCGGAACCGGCCGCAACCACGATACCCGCCGAGTCTTCGCGCAGGACCGTGCCGGGCGCGGCGGCCACCGACTCCCGCTCGGCCCGAGCCCGCCAGACGCGCAGCGGTTGACCGTCCAACCAGGTCCGGGCGATGGGGTAAGGGTTGAACGCCAGTACCCGCCGCTCCAATTCCGACGCTGGTCGGGTCCAGTCCAGGTCGGCCTCGGCCTTGTCCAGCTTGGGCGCGTAGGTGGCGAGGGCGTCGTTCTGCGCTTCGGCGATCAGTCGTCCGGTCAACAGATCCGGCAACGCCGCCCGCAGCGTGTCGGCGCCCAGCGCGGCCAATCGATCGTGCAACTCGCCACCCGTCGTCCCTCGAGGAATCGGGCAGGCGGCCCGCGCCAGCACCGGCCCGGTATCCAGGCCGGCTTCCATGCGCATGAGGCAGATGCCGGTCTCGTCGTCGCCAGCCAGCAGCGCCCGCTGAATCGGCGCCGCGCCGCGCCAGCGCGGCAACAACGAGGCATGGATGTTGATGCAGCCCAGTCGCGGGATCGCCAACACCGCCGGCGGCAGGATCAGGCCATAAGCGGCCACCACCAGCAGATCCGGCGCCGTGGCCGTCAGCTCGGCCCAAACGGCGGGATCGCGCAAACTGACCGGCTGGTGGACCGGAATGCCGGCGGCCCGCGCGCAAACCTTGACCGGGCTGGCGCGCAACTGTCGGCCGCGCCCGGCCGGTCGGTCCGGTTGGGTATAGACGGCGACGGGCGCACGGCCGGCATCGATCAGGGCTTGCAGGGCGGGCACCGCAAAATCGGGGGTACCCGCGAAGATCAAACGTAACGAAGCAACGGTCATGCGGCAGGCGGTTTGGCGGAGGCGTCACCCATTTTCCGGAAACGGGTGACGCCATTTGGCGGAGCGGGCACGGCGCCGGACGCATCCATGCTCAGGACGCGTGCGATTCCAGTCGGGTCTGTTTTTCCAGTTTCTTGCGGATGCGGTCGCGCTTCAGCGCCGACAGATAATCCACGAACAGTTTGCCATCCAGATGATCGATCTCGTGCTGGATGCAGACCGCCAGCAGGCCGCTGGCATCTAGTTCGAATGGCTCGCCGTCGCGGTCCAGCGCGCTGACCCGGACCCGCTCGGCGCGGCGGACGGTTTCATAAAAGCCCGGCACCGACAGACAACCCTCCTCCATCTCGCCTTCGCCTTCCCGCTCCAGCAAGGTCGGGTTGATGAACACCAGCGGCCGATTCTTCTCCTCGGAAACATCCATCACCACGATGCGTTTCCGAACGTTGACCTGAGTCGCGGCCAAACCGATGCCCGGTGCCGCGTACATGGTCTCCAGCATGTCGGCCACCAGCGCGCGCGCGCCGTCGTCGACGATTTCCACCGGCAGCGCCGGTTTGCGCAGCCGGGAATCGGGATAATGCAGTATGGTCAATCGGGCCATGGTAGCTCCACGAATGCTTCGTTCAGTCGACTAAACTAGCTTTTGCATATGGAAATCATACGAGAAACCCCGGCATGAGGGCTATACTTTAGCGCGATGGGGGTGATTCGCTACACTCCCGCCCGTTTCTTCGGAGGATGAGCAAGGACCATGAACATCTCGCGTTCCTCGAACGTCACGCGTTCCTCAAAACGGCTTGGGACTACCCTGTCGCTGGCGGCGGCGGTCCTGCTCGGGGCGTGCGCCCAAACGCCTTCCCAACCTGAATCCGGCCCCACCGCCGCCGAACCGCCGCTGATTTCGGGATCAGCGGCGGGAACCATCGGCGCCGCACCGGCACCGGTCGTGCTGCGGCAGGACCACCCCCAAACCTACACCGTGGTCCCCGGCGACACGCTGTGGAGCATCGCCGGACGGTTTCTGCAAAACCCCTGGCAATGGCGGGAGATCTGGCGGCAAAACCCGCAGCTTCGCAACCCGAACCGGATCTACCCCGGCGACGTGCTCCAGTTCAGCCACGACGCCGACGGTCAGCCTCAGTTAGCGGTCGCCGAACGCGACGAGGTTCCGCTGATCAAGTTGTCGCCCACGGTTCGAATCGAGGAATTGAGCCAACCGATCCCGCCGGTGCCGCGCGACGCGGTCGAATCGTTTCTGACCCGCGCCGTGATCCTGAGCGACGCCCAGTGGAAAGGAACGCCCTACATCGTGGCTGACGACGACGATCAGGTCGTCTACGCCGACCACGACCGGGTATACGCGCGCGGCTCTCTCTTTGACCAGCCACGCTATCAAGTGTTCCACCCCGGCGAAGCGCTGCGCGAGCCCGGTTCCGGTCGCTACCTGGGCACCGCCGGTGTCTATTTGGGCGAAGCGATCCTGGAACAGGACGCCGATCCGGCCACGTTCACGCTGGCCAGCACCATTGCCCCAATCCGGGCCGGCGACCGGCTGCTGCCGATCAAGGCCGAGCACGAGCTTTACAGCTTCGAGCCGCATCCGGTCCCGCCGGACACGGAAGGCTCCATCATCGCCAAACTCGACACCGACGTTACCCAGATCACCCAGTACAGCAGCGTCATCGTCAATCTGGGCGCTCAGGAAGGTATCGAGCCCGGCCATGTGCTCGCCATCTACGGCAAGGGGCGGGAAGTCGAGGATCCGGTCTCCGGCGGCAGTATCAAGCTGCCAGGCGAGCGGGCCGGCCTGTTGATGATCTACAAGGTCCACGATCTGGTCAGCTACGGCTTGGTGATGCAGGCCGAACGCGCCATCCGCTTGCAGGATCGGGTAACCACCCCCTGAACCGTAACACCACGCCTCCGGCCACCGAACCGGCCTGGCTGCTGGCGCTGTTGCGGACGCCGGGCATCGGACCAACCCGTTTTGCCCGGCTGTTGGCGCACTATGGATCGGCGGCGGAAGTTTTCGCCGCCGACCACGCCGAGCTGCGGCAACTGGATCTGCCGGCCACCGCGCTCGACGCGTTGCGCCAACCCGACTGGCGGCGGGTGGAACAGGATCTGGCCTGGCTGGAACGACCCGACAACCATCTGCTGCAACTGGACGACCCCCGCTACCCGCCGCTGTTGCGGCAAATCGCCTATCCGCCACCGCTGCTGTTCGTCCACGGCGACCCCGAGTGTTTGCGGGCGCCGCAACTCGCCATCGTCGGCACCCGCAACCCGACCCCGCTCGGCCGGGAAACCGCCCACCATTTCGCCGCCCATCTGGCCGGTTCCGGCCTGGTCATCACCAGCGGCCTGGCGCTCGGCATCGATGCCGCCGCTCATCAGGGCGCGCTGGCCGGCGGCGGCCCAACCATCGCGGTGATGGGCACCAGCCTGGACCGAGTCTATCCCGCCAAGCACCGGGATCTGGCCCACGCCATCGCCGAGCGCGGCGCGCTGCTATCGGAACTGCCCATCGGCACACCGCCGATCGCCGAGAACTTCCCCCGGCGCAATCGCCTGATCAGCGGGCTGGCCCTGGGCGTGCTGGTGGTGGAAGCCGCCCTGCGGAGCGGTTCGCTGATCACCGCCCGCCAGGCCCTCGACCAGGGCCGGGAAGTGTTCGCGATTCCCGGCTCGATTCACAACCCGCTGGTCAAGGGTTGCCATGCATTGATCCGGCAGGGCGCGAAACTGGTGGAGACGGCCGCCGACGTTCTGGAAGAGCTGGGTGCTCTCGCGGCGTTCGTTGGCGACGGCGCCGAAACCCCGACCGCCGCGCCGCCGGCTTCGGAAGTACTGGATGAAGACTACCAGCAACTGCTGGCGGCGATGAACGACGGACCGCTGGCGGTCGATTCGCTGGTGGAACGCTGCGGATTGACGGCGGAAGTGGTTTCCTCCATGCTGTTGATTTTGGAATTGGAAGGTTATGTGGCAGCCGTCCCCGGCGGTCTGTACTGCCGCCTGAAAGCCTGAAAGCCGGCCGCCCAAACCGGCGGTCGCCCGCGCCCACGCCGGACGGCGGGGGTTTTTATCCTTCCCAGATGAGCGCTGGAATGAAAGAAAACGTGTTGGACGTGCTGATGTACCTGTTTCAGAACTACATGGGCGATGATGAGGACACCGACCCCGACCGTGAATCCATCCAGACCGAACTGCTCGCCGCCGGCTTTCCCTCGCGGGAGATCCAACAGGCGTTCGAATGGTTGGACAGCTTGGTCGACCGTCAGGCAATCGCCCTGCCGGTCAACCCCAGTTCCTGCCGCATTTACGTGGCGCCGGAACTGGCGAAGCTGGATGTGGAATGCCAAGGTTTCCTGCTGTTCCTGGAACAAAGCGGCATTCTCAATTCGGAAACCCGCGAACTGGTCATCGATCGAGTCATGGCGCTGGAAGCCGACGATATCGGCCTGCACCAACTCAAGTGGATCGTTCTGATGCTGCTGTTCAACCAACCCGGTCAGGAAGAAGCCTGCGCCTGGCTGGAAGATCTGGTGCTCGATAGCCCGCCCGGCTACCTTCATTAAGCGCCAAAGCGCCAAATTAAGCGCCAAAGCGCCAAGCGTTCGTCAGATCTTTCCGTCGTGTGCTTGAATTCTCGCCGCGCCGATCGGTCGTGGCGAGAGCATCGCCTTCTCGGGCCGGAGTTCGATCCGGCGCCACCTTTACATCAGTCACCCGCAGTGATTTGTCATGAGCAAGAACTTGGTCATCGTGGAGTCGCCGGCCAAGGCGAAAACGATCAAGAAATACCTGGGCAAGGACTTCGAAGTGTTGGCCTCCTACGGTCATGTGCGTGACCTGGTTCCCAAGGAGGGCGCGGTCGATCCGGAACACGACTTTGCCATGAAGTATCAGCCGATCGAGAAAAACCTGCGCCATGTCGAAGCCATCGCCAAGGCGGTCGCCAAAGCCGATGCCCTGTATCTGGCCACCGACCCGGACCGCGAGGGCGAAGCCATTTCCTGGCACCTGCACGAAATCCTCCGGCAGCGCGACCTGCTGAGCGACAAACCGGTACAGCGGGTGGTGTTCCACGAAATCACCCAGCGGGCGATTCTGGACGCCATCGACCACCCCCGCCAGCTATCGCTGGACCTGGTCAACGCTCAACAGGCTCGCCGCGCGCTGGACTACCTGGTCGGCTTCAACCTGTCGCCGCTGCTGTGGAAGAAAATCCGGCCCGGCTTGTCGGCCGGCCGGGTGCAGTCGCCGGCACTACGGATGATCGTCGAGCGCGAGGAGGAAATCGAGCGGTTCCAGACCCGGGAGTACTGGAGCCTGGAAGCCGACGCCGCCAAAACCGGTCAGCCGTTCACCGCCCGCCTGCTGGAGTATGCCGACGAGAAACTGACCCAGTTCAGTATCGCCGACGGTGCTCGGGCGCGGATCCTGGAACAAACCCTGCTGGCCGCGGCGCGCGCCCAACTGGCCGAGTCCGGGGAACCAGCGGTCGATCCCACCGCCATCGGCCGGTTGCGGGTCGCCAAGGTGGAACGCAAGCAGCGCAAGCGCCATCCCGCCGCGCCGTTCACCACCTCGACCCTGCAGCAGGAAGCCTCGCGCAAGATGGGTTTCTCCACCCAGCGCACCATGCGGGTCGCCCAGCAATTGTATGAGGGCATCGACACCGGCGGCGGCGCGGTCGGCCTGATCACCTACATGCGCACCGATTCGGTCAACCTCGCCCAGGACGCGCTCGCCGAGATCCGCGCGCTGATCCTCCAGCGCTACGGCGCGCACAATGTGCCAGCCAGCCCCCGGCTGTTCAAGACCAAGGCCAAGAATGCCCAGGAGGCGCACGAAGCGATCCGTCCGACCTCGGTCGCGGTCGCGCCGGAAACCATCCGCGCCCACCTCAATGCCGATCAGTACGCGTTGTACGAGTTGATCTGGAAGCGCACCGTCGCCTGCCAGATGATCCCGGCCACCCTGGACACGGTCGCGGCGGATCTGGCCTGCGGCGCCGGCAACAGCTTTCGCGCCACCGGTTCGGTCGTCGCCGACCCCGGTTTCATGGCGGTCTACCGCGAAGGCGTGGACGACCAAGCCGACGACATCGAAGGGCGGATGTTGCCGCCGTTGCGAACCGGTGAGTGGGTCGATCTGCTGGCGTTGCGGCCGGAACAACACTTCACCGAACCGCCGCCACGCTTTTCCGAGGCCAGCCTGGTCAAGACGCTGGAAGAATACGGCATCGGCCGACCCTCGACCTATGCGGCGATCATCTCGACCCTGCTGGCCCGCGAATACGCGGTGCTGGACAACCGCCGTTTCAAACCCACCGACATCGGCCGCATCGTCAACCGCTTCTTGACCCAGCATTTCACCCAATATGTGGATTACGACTTCACGGCCCGGTTGGAGGACAATCTGGACGCGGTGTCTCGCGGCGAGGAAGATTGGCTGCCGCTGATGCGAGGCTTCTGGGACCCGTTCAAGCAGCGGGTCGCGGAGAAGACGGAAAACGTCTCGCGCCAGGACGTGGTGCAAAGCCGCGAGTTGGGCAACGACCCCAAGACGGGTAAACCGGTTTCGGTGCGGATGGGCCGATTCGGCCCCTACGCGCAGATCGGCGTCAAGGAGGATGCCGACAAACCGCGCTTCGCCAGCCTGCGGCCGGAGCAGCGGATGAATACCCTCACCCTGGATGAGGCGCTGGCGCTGTTTCAATTACCGCGCGATCTCGGCGCCACCGCCGACGGCGAGCCGATCCAGGCCAACATCGGCCGGTTCGGACCCTATGTTCGCTACGGCAAAAGCTACGTTTCGCTGAAACAGGAAGATCCCTACACCGTCAGCCGCGAGCGGGCGCTGGAACTGATCGCCGCGCACCGGCAGGCGGTGGCCAACAAGGTTCTGCGTGAGTTCCCCGATTCTTCCATCCGCATCCTGAACGGCCGCTTCGGCCCTTACATCACCGACGGCAAGAAAAACGTCCGTCTGCCCAAGGACCGCGATCCAGCCAGCCTGGCGCTGGCCGAGTGCGAAGCGCTGGTGCGTGACGCGCCCGACAAGAAGCCCACCACCCGCCGCCGCGCCGCTAAGTCGTCCTGACCTGGAGTGTCCGCCATCAACCTGCCACGTTTGCGCGCCGTCGCCCGCGCGGTCCGTTCCGGTGGCCTGATCGCCTACCCCACCGAGGCGGTGTACGGGCTCGGCTGCGATCCCCGCAACGAACCAGCGGTACGGCGCTTGCTCGCGCTCAAGCGCCGGTCGGCGCATAAGGGCCTGATCCTGATCGCGGCCGATTTCGCCCAGCTCGCCCCCTTTCTGCACCCCCTGACCCCGGCCGAGCTGGGGCGGTTGCACGCCAGTTGGCCGGGACCCTACACCTGGCTGGTTCCCGCCCGGAGCGGAACCTCGCACTGGCTACGAGGCCGGCACGACACCCTGGCGGTGCGGGTGACCGCCCATCCGCTGGCGGCGGCGCTGTGCCGAGCTTGCGGCCATCCGCTGGTATCCACCAGCGCCAACCTCAGCGGCCGTCCGCCGGCTCGCAGCGCGCTGGCGGCACGCCGGCAACTGGGGCGGCATCTCGATGCCCTGCTGCCCGGTCCGACCGGCGGCGCGGCCCGACCGACCGCCATCCGCAACTTGCGGACCGGCCGGACCGTACGCGGCGGGTGAGATCAGAGCGGTACCAGGGTTGGGATGACTTGCGCCAGCAGCGCCTTGACCTTATCCATGCTACCGGCCAAATTGCTCTCGATCTCGGCCATGCTGATCGTGCCGGCAACCTTACCCGCCGCCCAGTTGGCCACCACCGCACACGCGGCATAGCGCATGCCCAGCTCGCGGGCCAGGGCGGCTTCCGGCATTCCGGTCATGCCGACGATATCGCAACCGTCCCGCTCCAGCCGGCGGATTTCCGCCGCCGTCTCCAGCCGTGGCCCCGGCATCGCCGCATAGGTGCATGACTCGCGCGCCTCAAGACCCAGCTTGCGAGCCGCCTGGATCAGCCGTTCCCGCAGTTCCAGGCAGTAGGGTTCGGTAAAATCGATATGGGTGACGTGGCTCAGGTTATCCTCGAAGAAGGTGCAGTGCCGGCCCCAGGTGTAATCCACGATCTGATCGGGAAGCGCCAGTACCCCTGGTGCCATATCGGCGCGAATGCCGCCCACCGCCGCCACCGCGATGACCTGCTCGATGCCGAGCCGGTGTAGCGCCCAGAGGTTGGCCCGGTAGTTGATCCTGTGCGGCGGCAAGGTGTGATGCTGACCATGGCGAGGCAGGAAAACCACGGCTCGTCCTCCCAGTTCACCGTGAATCAAGGGACTGGATGGCTCGCCGTAGGGCGTGGACAGCGTTTCCCGATGCGCGGTCCGTAGAGCGTCCAAGGTAGCGAGGCCGGTGCCCCCGATGATGGCGACGGTGGGTGTCATAACGGTAACCTCGCGGTTGGAAACGGGCGTAACCAGTCGAGCGCGCCCCTGGTTCAGGCGACGAGTCGAAG
>ERZ795053.6404-NODE-6404-length-11737-cov-4.634309_pt1 | contig 11737 bp, 6 predicted proteins | sample MGYA00375137_ERZ795053 | MGnify/ENA primary metagenome ERZ795053 (study PRJEB30182, sample SAMN05720284) | activated sludge metagenome | isolation source: Anaerobic digester | place: Hong Kong | collected 2014-12-17 ... | reverse complement strand
GAGAAAGTTTTTCACGGCACACTGCATGTCGAAATTATCTGTGACTATTTATGATTAAATAGTCACAGATAATTTATAACAGATTGCGTTGTTTGTCAATAGGGAAAATTACTCACCGCGCCGAATAATGGGCAAAAAGCGTTGATCGGTGGTGAGGAAGAAGGTAGTACTCACCACGTCCGATACATTGACACCGTCGTTGGCGCGGTAGGTGAAGCTTGCACTTGACCAGGATTCGCCGTTCGCGGCAAAGGTGAAGACCCCATCCTCATGCAAGGTAAAGGTGCCCTGCTCCGGTGCCTGAACCAGTTCGGCGCGTAAAGGTGCCGCTTCGGTATCTTGATCATTGGCGAGAACAGAGCCAAAGGAGCGCCACGGGCCATCTGGGCTTGTCTGGAGGACCGGCAGGTGGTCCGCCCGCGCCAATGGGGCAAAATTGACAGTGCCGTAGGGAGCCAGGAGGGCATCGTAGCCATACACTTCCATATACTCCCCCACGCGGATCTCGATCGCGGTTTCGGGATAGCCCGCATCGGTGAAGAACACGGGGTGATAGGCAGGCGGTGTGCGTAAATCGGTGAAGCCAACCCGATAAGGCAGATCATAGTAGTCGTCAGCAAAGCCACCGACGCTGGGAATGCCGTAGTAACCGGCGGCATCGGTCACCGTTGAACTAACGGCTCGCCACAAGCCATTGCCGGTGAGATCGCGGTAGGCTGTCACGCGGATCTGAGAGATGCCTTGTCCAGCGCGGTTGGTAACCTGCCCACGAATAGTGCCGGGTGGTGCCAGTTGCGCGTCAAAGGTGGCACTCGCCCGTGACGCCATAACAATCGGCGTGGCAGCTTCGGCGGAGGCAGCATTGTCATAGTATTCCCAGGTGTACGAAACATAGGGCACAAAGAGCGCACCGGTGAAGTAGAGCAGTCGATAGGTATCCGGGTTAACTCCCAAATCGAAGCGACCTTGGGCATCGCTGCGTATGCTATAGCACCCATTCTGCGCCGTTTCACCAAAGGCCATCACAGCAACGCCGCCGATGGGATTGTCTGCGATATCCGTTAGTTGCCCCTGGATCCGACTCGCCGGCGCCAGCCGGGCATCGATCTGGGTTGCCGTGCGTTCCCGCTCAATGATGACCGATGTCGCCATTTCCAGCGTCGTGGCCCCCTGATAATACTGGGTAGCATGGCGCAGATAGGGGCACAACTTGTACTGCATGACCTCATCGCGGAAGTAGAGCCGATAGGCGCCATCCGGTAGACCTGCCACCACATAGGTGCCGTCGGCACCAGTATCGGCATACTGTTCACTCTGCCACACCCCATCGTGATCGAGGTCATTATAGATGGTGACGGAAACACCCGCCAGTGGCTGATCCGCCTCATCGGTCACGCGCCCCGTCATGCGGCCAGCAGCGCCGCCCAACTGTACATCGATGCCATCGATCATCGCGCTGGTATCGACAAAGATATCGGTTGCTTCTTCGACCGTGACGGCGTTGTTGTAATATTCGTCATCGACATAGGGGGATGAGCTATCGAAGTGGACGCGGTAAGTGCCGCGCTCCAGCCACTCGATGGCATAGTGACCTTCCTGATCCGTAATCGCAAAGTGGTGGAGAGCACCTTGCCACGTGCCATCGCCTTCGGGATCGTGAAATGCTTCCACAACAACTCGCGGGAGCGGATCGTCCCGCCGATCGGTGACACGTCCGCGAATTGACCCCATGTGGATCAGTTCGGCATTGATATTCGGTGTGGTCATGCCTGCGGTAACGAGAATATCGGTTGCGCTTTCAATCGAGGTGGCGTGGTCATAACATTGCATGTAGTAACCATCTTGGAAAAAGCGCACGCGATAGATCCCTGGTGCCAGGTCGCGGAGGAGATAGACGCCGTTAGCATCGGCGTGAACGCCATCACCGTTGTACTCCCATAGGTTGTCATTGTTGGTATCGATGTGGGCCTCAACCCAGGCATCAGCCAACGGGCGCCCCGCTTTATCCATGACCACGCCACTGATCGCACCAACCGCAGGACTTTGGCCGTCAAACGAGGCGCGCATGGTAGCCGAGCCGGTCATGAACAGGGCCAGCGCACACCAAAGCGATAAAACTTTGGTAGAGAGTCGAATTTCCCGCTTCATCGTTGACTCCTTTGTGATCTGTTATACAGGTCTGCGCCACCAATGATCATTCTTAGGCCGTTCCAAGGAATAGATTACCCCGCCGAGGTGACTGTCACTGGCCTGGGCGAGTTCGGATTCCGCCAGAGTTGGTGGCCAGTGACAGTCACCTAAAAACCGGTTCGTTCCAGGAACCGGGTTGCGGAGATCGATCAGGTCAAAAACGGCCATTTCGGTGCCCAAGGCGACGTAGGCATGGAACTGGTCACTGCGCCAGATAGTTTCTGTTGCGAAAGACCAGGTGACAGTCACTTTTAACCACTTTGCTTATCAGCTCACACTGGGCGTTCTAAGTGACTGTCATCTCAATCTCGCGTTTCGCAACAAGAACTAGATAGGGTAACGACTCCCGCGCTCCTGAGCCTTCCTTGCACACGAGGAAAAAATTCGACCTCCTCCCCATGCGCAAGGAGGCTGAAATGCGGTAGTCGCAACAGCGCAGGTGTTGTCGATCAATCACGCCCGTCACATTGGTGCCACTGTACCGGTGTCATCGCCGCGTATTATTGCGCATCTCGTTTGATCAGCGGTAGATAAATCGCATGGACCGGCTCCTCAACGACAACGGTGGTTGTGGCCGTGGCCGAACTGACACTGTTGTTGGCCGTCACGGTCGCCGTGTAAGTGCCGGTCTCGGCATAGAGATGACTCATTGCGGCACCGTGGTCCATGTAGCCATCACCGCAGTCCCAGGTAAAGGTGACATTGGAGCCGGCAGCGACAGTTGCCGTGAGCATGGTTGACGCGCCAAGGATCGTGGGACCACTGTTGTCGGCAGCCAACCCACTAATTGGCTCGTCCACGTGAATCATGGTGGTTGCGGTCACAGTCGAAGCGGTGTTGGTGGTGGTGACCGTCGCGGTGTAGACGCCAGGCGCAGTGTAGGTGTGTGTCGTCGTGATGCCGCTACCGCTTTGGCTGTCACCAAAGTCCCAAGTGTAACTAATGTGAGTCCCTGCGCTGACTGTTGCGGAAAGCGCCGTGCTGTTCCCCCACACAGTCGGGCCGTCGTTCATGGCCACAAGCCCTGCGATCTCCTGGTCTGTGTAGAAGAAGCTGTCATAGAGATTGACAACGACCCGGTGGCCAGGCAGCGTATCGAGGCTATCGAAGACGACATTGGCAGGTCGCCAAGCACCGGTCCAGAAGATTTCGGCCAGCAAATTGACCTGGTAATCATCGGTAACCGGCAGAACTGCACCGCTGCCGGTGATGCCGAGCGATGAAGCCAACTCCATCGCCAAAGGGCCGCCCAGGCCGGATGGGCGGATTGTCAAACGCGTATTCACAGCGACAGTGGTTGAACTGCCACCGACGAAGTGGGTGAGATCAGCTTGGCCGCTCCAGCGCGCCACGCCATTGGATAGATCGGACTGGGCGGTATCAAAACTCAATGTCTCCTGCGGCGCATCGACCACGCCATCCAAGGCCATTTCGACCCCACTTTCATCCATCGGCCCCCAGTAGAGCCTGTCAAATTGGCTGAAGTCGAAGTTGGTGTAGACGACATCCATGCCGCCGGAACCACCGATAACGCCGCTGGCACTAACATCTGCACCGCCGGGCGGCGGAAAGAGGGGACCGATCAACGTGCCCGCGGCGACGCTTGTCGCTGCGACCAGACCGGCCAACAGTAGCACGGCTCCGACAACCATACCGGTCCATAATGTAAAAACGCTGTTTATACGTAACATCGTTGGTACTCCTTTCGGTCAACCATGAATGAACTCATTCATGACCGCCTACGGCGAGACGGAGCTATCGCTGGTCCGCCTCGCCGCATTTCCCCTCATTTCGTTACTCCGGCAATATCCATTGCGGCGTCATCGCGTCGATGCAACTGGCGTCGGGCGCCAGGGTGGGGTCGGCCAGGAATTGGGTCATTAACTCCAACCCACATGGCGACATCATTGACACATGGCCAAACGGCAATGCATAGTAGTAACCATTGGCGAAGGCATCGCGGTACGCTTCACTCAACAGTGGCGCGGAATCGGAGTCAAAGGTACCGACCAGCATCAACACAGGGCTTTCACTTTCGACTGTCTGTTCCCAAACGTTCGGTGCCGGCGGTTGGAGCTGCCAATATTCACACGCGGCCAGCGTATCGGTGAGAATATAATTCACGGCCCAGTCAAACACAGAGGGATCGCTCCCGACAGAAGCATAGATGGCCAGGGCACGCTCCATATCTGTGGTGCTCCCAGAGAGGGTACACATATTGGTGTAGTAGGCGCCCTTGGACATCGACCATGTGCCAGGGCCGGTTTCGGCATGGCGATCCTGCAAAAAGCCGAGTCGCGCTGCACCAACAGGGGCAAAGTCACCTGAATAGGCAGCATAGATACCGGCGGGAATGCTCGTGAATCCATCGCCGAAGAACATCCCTTCCCGCACGTAGCTCACAAACATCTCGTCGTCGATTTGGATCTCATAGCTTGCGCCCGTCCCATCCTCCACCGTGACCATGACCGGCGCTTGGCGCAAGCTTGTCAACACAGTCGTAAAGGCCGTTTCCAGATCTGGATACGCACTGTCGCAGATCGGATCCGCGGCACAGGCATCAAACAACGTATTTAGTGCGCCATCAACCACTGCCAACTGCATATCGAGCCAGTTTACGTTGGGTGGCGCGACCGAATCTAAGATGATGCTGCGGATGCCTTCCGGATAGTGTTGCATCCAGAGCATGGAGACTGTTGTACCATACGAAACCCCAAAGACATTGACCTCATCGTACCCCAGCGCAATGCGCAGATCCGCGAGGTCGGCGGCGATTGCCAACGCGTTGTAGGTCGAGAGATTGTATCCCTCTTGTCGGGTTCTTTCGGCACAGGCCTGGACAGCCGCGGCACTATATTCGATTTCTTCCCCAAAGCTCATCGCGACGAGTTCAGCTACATCAGCCTCCAACTCCGGACAATAGAAAGCAGGCTCCGAGAAATTGGTGCCGCGATGCTCGAGGTAGATGATATCACGCTCGGCGCGGAAGGCTGATGCCCAAGGATCCGATGTGAACCACCAGCCAAAAATGTGACCCGTTGCACCCGGTCCACCACTCACTGCAAAAATCGGATCGGATTGAGGGGTGTCACTTAAGCTTTTAAAATTCACAACATGCAATCGGATCATCGGACTATCGGGATTACCTCGGTCCTCAGGGACAATTAGATAGCCGCATTCCATCTTGCCCCCTTCGGGGACCGGATACATACAATCAGAAGTCTCGAAGCGGGGTATCGACAACATTTCCGCTTCAGTTGTCTCATCGGTAGATGGCACGGGTGCCACAATCGGCTGGCACGCGCTGATGAGCAGTGCGAGCAGCAGTAATAGTGTGAGAAACTTGTTTCTGTGTAACATCTTTGTTACTCCTTTCGGTCATCGTTGACTGTGTGCTGCGGGACCGAACATTGATGCTCACCTCGCAGCACATGTCAATGGGTCCACCCTCCGGTACGGGTTATTCAGATTCCATGCCCAATAGCATCTTCATCACTTCATCGGCAAGGGCATAGGCGTGGAACGAGCCCTCGTCACGGTCAAAGACATTCACCATGGCGACAATCGCCAGATCTGCATCCGGCACAACTAAAATGTGCGATTGATAGCCAGAATCAGCGCCCGTGTGGTTGTAAACCATGTGTCCGCCATCCTCGCCCATCAGCCAACCCAAGCCATAACTCGTCCAAGTTGGCCCGAACCACTCGGCCCAGCCCGTTTCTGAAAGGGGAGTCCACATCTCATCGTAGGCCGCAGCCGGGAGGATCTGCAGATCGTCCAAGGTACCGCGGTTGAGGTGCGGCATGGCCATGCGGCTCAGATCCACCACACTGGTATAGAGTGTATCACTGGGGCCATGGATGCGGTCATAGGGATAGAAGTCGATCACCTCTGCGTCCGTATCAGCGAGGACAGGATACTTGCATTCGGATGGTTCAAAGCGGGGGACAGGTAGTTCGGTGGCGGCTGTCTCCGTCGGCTGCGCCCCTAACAGCGCTTTCAGCACCTCTTGCCCGATTGCCATGGCATAGAAAAAATCCTCATCCGACGCGAGCGCATTGCCCATCGTAATGACGGCCAGATTCTCCTCCGGTGCTAACAGAAAGATGTTCTGGTAGCCTAGTTCAGTGCCCGGATGGTGCACAACCGGCTGCCCAGCCACATCGCCCCAATACCAGCCATAGGCATATTCGGGCGCTAGATAATCGAGGAGATCACCAAACCAGGTCTCCGTCTGCACCGTCCACATCTGCTGCCAGCTCTCCGCGGAGAGAATGCGCACGCCGTCCAATTCGCCGTGGTTGAGGCTGGCGATGGCCAAACTGCTCATATCGATGACGCTGGAGAAGAGTGTATCGCTCGGCGCCAGCGGCCGGGTGTACGGCTGTATGCCGGTGCTCGCCATCTCGCCATTTTCATCCAGCACATGGGGGAGCGCCAGCGTCATAGTCGGTACCTCCGTCAGGAGGAATGTGGTCTGCGCCATACCCAACGGCGTGAAGATATTCTGCTGTGCATAGGCCTCAAAGGACAGCCCCGACACCTTGGCAATCACGTCGCCCAGGATGTTGTAGCCCATATCGCTATACGCCCAATCGGTGCCTGGCGCGAAGAGCAGTTCCAAATCGGCCAACCCGCGCACGTAGTGCTCGGCTGCCTCCTCATCGAATTCGGGGACGATCTCTGCTTCGGCACCCAGAAAACCGCCGCCCTCCGGCAGACCGGAACGGTGGGTCAGAATCTGCTCAATGGTGATGTCGCGGTAGCGTTCATCGGCCAATTGAAAGTAAGGCAGGTACTCGGTAATGGGCGAATCCAGTTGTAGCTTACCCGCTTCGGCCAGTTGCATGATGGCAATCGCCGTGATCGGCTTCGAAGTGGACGCCAGTTGGAAGACCGTCTGCGGCGTCACCGGGCGAGCTGTGCCCAGTTCGGCCACGCCAAAGCCCTCGGCATAGACCATCGTACCATCTCGCACAACGGCCACCGCAAAGCCTGGCGCTTGAACTTGGGCCATACGTTCCTCGACAATCTGGCGGATCGCCGCAACCGTCTCATCCGCCAACGCGACATCCAACTCGGTAGATCCCGCCATTCCTATTTCCATACTTTCCGGCGCCACAATCGGCCGGCACGCGCCGGCCAGCAGCGCAATCAGCATTAACAGTGTGAGAAATTTGTTTGTGCGCAACATCTTGATTATCTCCTCCTTCGGTCATCATTGACCTGGGGTGCGAGACGGGCACTGATGCGCCCACCTCGCGATTTTGTTCACTTGCGTATGTTGTTCAATGCTGTCTACTCAGAAACGACAACCTCCACCGGCAATTCCGGATTTGCCCCCCATTCCATCCACGAACCGTCGTAGAGGCTGATATCCTCATAACCCATCTGGTAGAGGACAAAAAGATTCATGGCCCCGTAGTAGCCGGCACCACAATAGGTGATGACCGCCTGCTCTGGTGAGAGGCCAATCTTCTGCCAGAGCGTAACAAGCTTGTCCGCCGGCAACAATGAGAGATCGGTCGGATTGAGATTCTCCATGACAAAGAGATTTTGCGCCGTGGGAATGTGGCCGACACGTAAGCCTGGCCAGCCTTGCTCACCACTGTAAAATGCCGGCGGCAATGAGTCGATAATCGCGACATTCGGGTCATCAATGGCTTGCAACACATCTTTCACAGTTGCCAACAACGCGGGGCGAACTTGTGCGGTAAATAGGGCAGGAACAGGCACAACAGGGCCGGTTTCCAGCGACTGCCCTTCCTGCATCCACTTTGTGAGACCACCGTCAAGCACCTTTACGTTGTCGTGACCATAGTAGCGCAACGCCCACCACAGCCGCGCCGACCAGGTGTTGCCGGCATCGTCATAGACAACAACGGTTGCGTCATTACCAACACCTAGCCGACCCATGAGCGCCTCGAAGCCTGCTTTGGGCAGGATCAACAGCGGCGCAACGCCATTGGGGTCGGAAATATCGGCTGCGGCATCCACATAGACTGCACCCGGAATATGACCCGCTTCATAATTAGCCAATCGCCTTGCAGCATCGCCTTCCGCCAGAAAATCGCGCGTGTCAAGGATGCGCAATCTGGGGTCAGTGAGGTGCGCAGCCAACCATGCAGTACTGGCCAATGCCTCAGGATGAGTGTACACAGTTGCTTCAGTTGTTGTCTTGGCCAGAAACGCCTGCACGGCCGCCATCCACGCCGCAAACTGCTCATTCAACACGCCATGGCCGGCCTCATCGATCAGCACGAGTTCGGCATTGGGCAGCGCTGCTGCCATCTCCTCAATGTGCGGCAGTTCAATTACGTCCTCGTCCGCACCGGCCAACACAAGCACCGGTATATCGATCATAGCCAATTGCTCCAGTGTGAAATTGGGCTGGGTCAGCAACAGGTTGCGATCTTTTTCCAACATCACCGCCATGATCGAGGGATCGGGCGCCACGGTGCGATACATTTCGCCGACCATGCCATCCCAATCCTCTAACGTAACGCCCTTGAGCCAATCGACAAACCAGGGCTGGAAGCCCGCCGGCGACCAGTTTACCGACGCCGCGACCAAGCTCTTCACCCGCTCGGGATATTGGGTTGTCATGACAAGACCGGTGATACCACCATCCTTGTTGCCGACGACGTGGACCGCGTCAATTTCAAGCTGATCGAGCAGCACAACCATGTCGGCGGCAATCAGCTCGTAGGAGAGCGGTTGGCCGGCATCGGTCGTGCGCCCGTGGCCGCGGAAGTCGACCACGATGACTTGGTAGTTCTCCGCCAATGCGGGGATGACTTTCGCCAGTTGCCCCGAATACGCAGCGACTGAGTGGATCAACAAGATCGGCTCACCCTCGCCGTGAATTTCGTAGTACATGTCGATGTCATTGACGCGGGCAATGGCACCGCCTGCGGGCAGCGGTGGTGATGCTGCTTGTGGCTGTGCCACAATCGGCTGGCACGCGCTGACCAGCAGGGCCACCAGGATCAGTATGGTTAATAACCGATGGAAATGTAACATGATGTTCACTCCTTGAGGTAAAGGAATTCAAAACAGACAACCGATAAGAGAGATCGGTTGCGTGACAGCCCAGGCGAAGTGATACCTGCGCTTCGATCTGCCGTTGAAGGGGTAAACTGGTCGTTGAGCTAGTTTACCGGGAATCTACACAGAACGGGCAGGATGCGGATTCATCCTGCCCGTTCCACCTGTTTGAGCGCCATCTCCTCACTTAATCTGCGCCAACTGCCACAGGTTTGCCTGATATTCGGTCAACTCCTGACAGTCGTTGACTTGCATCGTCAAGATGGCCGGCACTGCGGCCTGCGCAACCGGCGGTACTTCGGGATGATAGATCCACATGTTCGCCTGGTATTCGGCCACACAGTAACAATCATCGAGCGGCGGGATCGGTGGGATCACCGGCTCCGGTTCCTCGAAGGCAGGCGCTGCGAAGACGGCGGTCGTCAGCAGGAACAGCGCCAACAGAAGCAATAGTCCGACAGCGATTCGCCTGGTCAACATAAGATCCTCCTTCTATGATTTGTGCAGTCAATTCCGACTACCCATAGCATACAGGATAGCCGTCGCATAGGCGTCGCAGAACGCGTCGCAACGGTGCGTTGGGGTGCATCTCACTTTGGGGGAACCCGAGTGCGTCGCAACGGTGCGACAATTGACGCAAAGTGTGGTACAATCATGTATACATCGTTACGTCCTGATCGATGACCGGCGCTAGGCGGTCTACCTGAAACGCACGCGGTGACAGCGATGGCACAACTATCCTTTTATCTCTTTGGATCACCCCATATCACGCTTGAGCACGTGCCAATCCATCTGCCGCGACGGCGGGCACTGGCCTTGGCGATCTATCTTGCTGTGACCGACCGGTCCCACCGCCGCGACACGCTAACAGCATTTTTCTGGCCGGAGCATGATGAGCAGCGCGCCCGCGCTGATCTGCGGCGGACGCTCCATGTCATCAACCGTGCTCTGGGCGCGGATTGGCTGGTGACGGAAGAGGATGATGTGCAGTTGCGCCACAATGGTGATTTGTGGTTGGATACCAGGGCGTTTGCCGATTTGCTTGCCGGCTGTGCCGCGCACGGCCATGACGTCACTGCCGTCTGTCCGGCCTGCCTGCCGTTGCTCAGGGAAGCCGTCGCACTCTACCAGGATGATTTTCTGGCCGGTTTTTCGTTGCCGGATAGCCCTGCCTTTGACGACTGGCACTTCTTTGAGAATGAAGGGCTTCGCAATCAACTCGCCGGAGCGTTAGCGCGCCTGGTGGAAGGTTGCAGTGCTGGTGGCAACTACGAGCAGGCGATCCACTATGCGCGGCGCTGGCTCACACTCGATCCGCTTGACGAAGCAGTCCACCGGTGGCTCATCCAACTTTACAGTTGGAACGAGCAACCCACCGCGGCGTTGCGTCAATATGAACAGTGTAAAGCGCAGTTGGCGGAAGAATTCGATATGAAACCGGACGAGGCAACGGAACACCTGTATGCTGCCGTCAAAACGCGTTCGCTGGGACCGCCACCAATGGATCCAGCCTTCACGATACACTCCGCCCCGCCCCATGTCACGACATGCACCGCTGCCCACCCATTGCGACAGAGCGATGACATTCGTGTGGTCACCACGCTGAGCGTGGGATTGGCCCAACCGATCGATGCCACGACCGACGAGGACCTTGAGACGATTACCGCCTACAGTGCCCAACTCTTCGGGCTTGCGCAGTCGGTCCTTGATCGGTATGGGGGAACCTTGCAACAGCTTCACGGCACCGACCTCTTTCTCTTCTTTGGCGCTGACCAGGCCCATGAGGATGATGCTGAACGGGCTGTACAGGCGGCACTTGCCCTGCGCCAAACAGCACCAACGACAGGACTTGCACTTGCGATGGGCATCACCACCGGTATCACCCATGTACAGCGCCAATCACGTGATCATGGTATCGACATCACGGTAACGGGCCCGACGGTGCAACTGGCCCCCCGCCTACGCAATCGCAGCGGCGCCAATCAGATTCTGTTGGATCGCAACACCTATCGCGCCACGAAGGGGACGATCGATTGTACGGGGCTGTCGATCACGTTGCCTGGCATCGCGGCAGCGGTTCCCGTATTTAGGGTGGAGCAACGGCGTCCGCGTGCCGGGAAAGAGCGGGGGATTGATGGGTTGCAGGCCGAGTTGGTGGGGAGAGAGACCGCACTGGCGCAACTCCGTTCTGCCCTGGCAACAACCGAGAGTGGCGTCGGACAAATCGTGGCGGTAGTGGGGCAGGCCGGCGTGGGGAAGTCGCGGCTTGTTGCGGAGCTGAAACATTGGTATACCCAGCACTCTAGTGCCCCAACCGAGAATGCCCTTGCCGGCATGGTCGACGCGCACACAGCGCTTTGGCTAGAAGGCCGTGGGTTGGAATATGCAAGTACTACCAGCTACAGCCTCTTTGCCGATCTCTTCCGTGGCTATTGGGGGGTAGCCGACGATCACGGCGGCCACCGGCTGGCAGACAACCTACAGACCACGTTGGACACAC
>ERZ795053.6401-NODE-6401-length-11739-cov-4.696166_pt1 | contig 11739 bp, 9 predicted proteins | sample MGYA00375137_ERZ795053 | MGnify/ENA primary metagenome ERZ795053 (study PRJEB30182, sample SAMN05720284) | activated sludge metagenome | isolation source: Anaerobic digester | place: Hong Kong | collected 2014-12-17 ... | reverse complement strand
GCTGCGCGCTGCTCGCACGATCGCCGTCGTCGGACTGTCGGCGAACGCCGCGCGGCCGAGTCATGGCGTGGCGCGCTCGCTGCAGCGCTTCGGCTATCGCGTCGTGCCAGTGACACCTGCCACGGAACGCATACTCGGAGAAGTCTGTTTCGCCACGCTCGGCGACGCGGTCGCCGCACTGGGCCGAGACACCATCGACATCGTCGATGTCTTTCGTCAGCCGCAACATGTCAAGGCGATCGTCGATGACTGCATCCGCCTGGAATTGCCCGCCTTGTGGCTGCAGGACGGTGTGATCGATCCCGCCGCGGCCGCGCGCGCCACGGCCGCCGGCATCTTCACCGTGATGGACCGCTGCATCTATCGCGATCGCGCCGCACTGCAGGCGTCATGACGCAGCTCGACTTCACCAAGATGCATGGGCTCGGCAACGATTTCATCGTCATCGAGCACGATGGCCGCACGCCGCTGCCCACCACCGAGGACTGGCGACGGCTCGCCGATCGCCACACGGGTATCGGCTTCGATCAGGCGCTGGTGCTGCAGCCACCGCGCGATGCTGCTACCTGTGTCTACTACCGCATCTTCAATTCCGACGGCGGCGAAGTGCAGCAATGCGGTAACGGTGCGCGTTGTATCGCCGCGTACCTGCAGCGGCGCGGGCGGGTACCGGCCGGCGAACTGCACATGGATAGCGCTGGTGGTCGCGTCATCGCCCGCATTGCCGACCACGGCAACGTCGCGGTCGACATGGGATTGCCCAACTTCGAACCGAGCGCACTGCCGTTCGAAGCGGCTGCCAAAGCACCTTCCTACCAGCTCGAACTGGCGGGCGACACGGTGGAGATCGGCGCTGTCTCGCTGGGCAATCCGCATGCGGTGCTGCAGGTCGCATCGGTGGCCGCAGCGCCGGTGGCAAGTTTGGGGCCGGCTATCCAGCAGCACGCGCGCTTCCCGCAGCGCGTCAATGTGGGTTTCATGGAGATCGCGGCGCGCGATCACATCCGGCTGCGCGTATTCGAACGCGGCGCCGGTGAGACTCTCGCCTGCGGCACCGGTGCGTGCGCTGCCGTGGCAATCGCGCGACAACGACAGCTCGTGGACACTGACGTGCAGGTCGATCTGCCAGGCGGCCGACTCGAGGTCAGCTGGCCGTCGCCGACGGACCACATTTGGCTGAAAGGCCCGACGGCAGTATCTTTCACAGGTACAGTCGCGCTCTAGCGCGAGATCATTTCAGGGGACCGCCACTACATGACGACACAAACTGCCCGGGACATGCCGGTAGAAGAATTGGACGAGGAGCGGGTGATCCGTTATCTCACCCAGAACCCGGATTTCTTCGAACGCCAGACGCCGTTGCTCGCCCGCCTGCGGCTGCCACACGCGCGCAGCAGCAGCTCGATCTCACTCATCGAACGCCAGGTCGAAGTGCTGCGCGAGCAGCGCCAGACAGCCGATCGCAAGCTCGCAGAATTCATTGCCGTGGCACGCACCAACGAGCAGCTCGCCGAACGCATCCATCGGTTCACGCGTCGTTTGATGCGTGCCGCCGACAAAGCGCATGTCGTCAGTGCACTCGAAGCATCGCTGCGCGAGGACTTCGATTCGTTCCACGCCACGCTGATCCTCACCAATGCTGATGAGTCCGTAGCGAGGGCAGCCGGCGAACGTTTTCTGCGCTGCGTGTCGCTCGACGACGCGAACCTGCGGAGCTTCGACAACCTGTTCGGCACAGCCAAGCCGCGTTGCGGCCAGATTCGCGATACGCAGCGCGAATTCCTGTTCGGTTCGGACGCCTCGGAGATTGGCTCCGTCGCACTCATACCGCTCAGTGCGGGCGCCAATCCGATCGGACTGCTGGCGTTGGGCAGCGCGGAGCGGGAGCGCTTCCACCCGGGCATGAGCACGGAATTCCTGCAGCGCATGGGCGAGCTGATTGCCGATGCACTCACCAATCGGTGAGCGAGCTCAACACCTGGCCGGACCGCTTTCTCGCCCACCTGACGAGCGAGCGCCGGCTGTCGAGCCATACGCGCACTAACTATTCCCGCGATCTCGCTGCGCTGGTGCACTACTGCCAATCGCTCGGCATTGGCGCGTGGCGCGCGCTCGATGGCCAGCACATCAGGCAATTTGCCGCGCGCTCGCACGCCGGCGGCCTCGCGCCACGCAGCGTGCAGCGGCGGCTGTCGGCCGCGCGCACTTTCTTTCACTACCTGATACGCGAGGGCGCGCTCAGCAGCAATCCGGCGGTCGATATCCGCGCGCCCAAGGCAGCCAAGCGGCTGCCGAACACGCTCGACGTCGATCAGATCGTGCAGCTACTCGCGATCCCGACCGACGACGCGCTGGCGGTGCGGGATCGCGCCATGATGGAACTCTTTTATTCCTCGGGCCTGCGACTGGCGGAGCTCGTTGGCCTGGACAGCGTTGATATCGACCTCGCCGACCGCACGGTGCGGGTGCTCGGCAAAGGCGCCAAGACGCGTATCGTGCCGATCGGCCGCGTCGCCTGCGCCGCACTCACCGCGTGGCGCAGTGAGCGCGGCGCGCTGGCGGCGCTGGACGAGCCCGCCCTGTTCGTGGGGCGCGGTGGTCGGCGTATCGGCGCCCGGGCCGTGCAGCAGCGGGTGCGTTACTGGGCGCGGCGGCGCGGCCTGCCGCAACGTGTTCATCCGCACTTGTTTCGGCACTCCTTCGCCACCCATCTCCTCGAATCCAGCCAGGATCTGCGCGGTGTCCAGGAGCTGCTGGGCCATGCGGACATCGCCACGACGCAGGTCTATACGCACCTTGATTTCCAGCATCTGGCCCGCATCTACGACGCTGCACACCCGCGCGCGCGCAAAAAAGACCGCTGAAGACAGCCGTGTCCGCTGGCGCCGGCTGTTGCAGGGCCTAGACAGGAACAGCATGCAAACTTTTTTCGATCCCCATGGAACCACGATTCTGGCCGTTCGACGCAACGGCGCGGTCGCCCTCGGTGGCGACGGCCAGGTCACGCTCGGCAACACTGTCATGAAGGGCAACGCCCGCAAGGTGCGGCCACTGGGTGGCGGCAAGGTGCTCGCGGGCTTCGCCGGCGGCACGGCGGATGCCTTCACACTGTTCGAGCGCTTCGAAGGCAAGCTCGACAAGTTCGGCAATGTCACGCGCGCCGCGATCGAGCTCGCCAAGGACTGGCGCGGCGATCGCTATCTGCGCAAGCTGGAAGCACTCTTGTTAGTCGGCGATCCGAAGAACATCTTCGTGATCTCGGGCAACGGCGACGTGATCGAGCCTGACGACGACGTGGCCGCCATTGGCTCGGGCTCCATGTATGCCCTGTCGGCCGGTCGCGCGCTGCTGCAGAACACCGAACTCGATGCACGCACGATAGTCGAGCGGTCGCTCACCATCGCCGCCGACGTCTGCATCTATACCAACCGCAACCTCGTCATCGAAGAATTGAAGGCCGAATGAGCAATCTCACACCGCGCCAGATCTCACAAGAGCTCGACAAGCATATCGTCGGCCAGGCCGACGCCAAGCGTGCCGTCGCGATTGCCTTGCGCAACCGCTGGCGGCGCATGCAGATCGACGAGCCGTTGCGCAGCGAGATAACGCCCAAGAACATCCTGATGATCGGGCCCACCGGTTGTGGCAAGACCGAGATCGCGCGGCGTCTCGCACGGCTCGCCAATGCGCCGTTCGTCAAGGTCGAAGCGACCAAGTTCACCGAAGTGGGCTACGTCGGCCGCGAGGTCGATTCGATCATCAAAGATCTGGCCGACGTCGCGGTAAAAATGGCGCGCGAGGAAGAGACCGAGAAGGTGCGGCATCGGGCTGCCGATGCCGCCGAAGAACGCGTGCTCGATGCCCTGCTGCCAAAGCCCAAGATGACCGGCTTCTCGATCGACGCCGAGGCGCAGCCGCGCGACGCCGAGACGCGCCAGAAGTTTCGCAAGATGCTGCGCGAGAAACAGCTCGATGATCGCGAGATCGAGATCGAGCTGCGCGCCGTACCCGCGGGCGTCGAGATCATGGCGCCTCCGGGCATGGAAGAGATGCAGCAGCAGTTGCAGTCGATGTTCCAGAACCTGGGCGGCGGCCGCACGCACTCCCGTAAGGTGAAAGTGAAGGAGGCGCTGAAGCTGCTGACCGACGAAGAGGCGGCCAAGCTGGTCAACGAAGATGAGCTCAAGGCCCGCGCGCTGGTCAACGCCGAACAGAACGGCATCGTGTTCCTCGATGAGGTCGACAAGATCGCGCGCCGCCAGGACACGATGGGTGCCGACGTCTCACGCGAGGGTGTGCAACGCGATCTGCTGCCGCTGGTCGAGGGCAGCACCGTGGCGACCAAGTACGGCCCGATCAAGACCGATCACGTGCTGTTCATCGCGTCCGGCGCGTTCCATACATCGAAGCCTTCCGATCTCATTCCCGAGCTACAGGGACGGTTTCCGATCCGCGTCGAGCTCAGGCCCCTGCTCGTCGAAGACTTCGTCAGGATCCTGACAGAACCGGATGCATCCCTCACGACGCAGTATCAGGCGCTGCTCGCCACCGAGCAGATGCAGGTGGAATTCGCAGCCAGCGGCGTGCAGCGGCTGGCCGAGATTGCGTTCAGCGTGAACGAGCGGACCGAGAATATCGGTGCGCGCCGCTTGCACACGGTGATGGAACGACTGCTCGAGACGGTGTCCTACGATGCATCGGAGAACGCCGGCGCCAGTCTCACCGTCGACTCCCGCTATGTCGATGAACACCTGGGCGATCTCGCCAAGGACGAGGATCTCAGCCGCTACATTCTCTGATGCCGCGGCGTCTTGCTTTTCTGTTAGTCTTGCGGTCGTGAATGCACTATCGCTGGTCGCGACGGCTTGAGTTCCAGATCGAATCCGTCGCCAGGTAGTGAGCCGACGTTCGTCGAGCTCTACACACCCAAGCTTGTCACCGTTCTGCGGGAAGGTTACCGGCTCTCACACCTGCGGGCCGACGCGCTCGCAGGTCTCACGGTTGCGATCGTGGCGTTGCCGCTGTCGATGGCGATCGCTATCGCGTCCGGCGCGACGCCCGCACAAGGTCTGATCACCGCGATCATCGGTGGCTTCATCGTCTCGGCGCTCGGCGGCAGCCGCTTCCAGATTGGCGGGCCGGCGGGTGCCTTCATCGTGCTGGTCGCGGCCACTGTGCACACACATGGCATGGACGGCATGCTACTCGCCACGTTGCTCGCAGGCCTGATGCTGGCCGCGATCGGGCTGCTGCGACTCGGCACTTATATCAAGTTCATTCCATACCCGGTCACAGTGGGGTTCACGAGCGGTATTGCCGTGATCATTTTCGCCAGTCAGATCAAGGATCTGCTGGGACTGACTTTGAGCGGGCCAGAGCCGGGGCCGATGGCCGACAAGTTGCCAGCGTTCTGGCACGTTCTACCAACCATGAGTCTTGCAGCGCTCGGCGTATCAGTGGCTACCATACTCGTGATCGCCATGCTCAAGCGGTTTCGTCCGCAGTGGCCTGGAATGCTGATTGCGGTGGCCGCGGCGGCGACCGCAACCTGGCTCTGGCACCTGCCGATCGAAACCATCGGCAGCCGTTTCGGCGGCATCGCAGCCAGTATGCCGATGCCGCGGATGCCGCAATGGGATCTCGCCAAAGTAGTGGTGGTCCTGCCGAGCGCCGTGGCATTCGCCTTATTAGGAGCGATCGAATCGCTGCTCTCTGCAGTGGTGGCGGATGGCATGACTGGTCGGCGCCACCGTTCCAACTGCGAGTTGCTCGCTCAGGGCATCGGCAATGTGGCCTCGGCTTTTTTCGGGGGCGTGCCGGTCACCGGCACGATCGCCCGTACCGCTACCAACGTCCGCGCTGGTGCGCACGGGCCCGTGTCCGGCATGCTGCATGCGATCTTCTTGCTGCTGTTCGTACTGGTCGCAGCACCGCTAGCGGCATTCATTCCACTGGCATGTCTGGCCGGTGTGCTGGTCGTCGTCGCCTGGAACATGATCGAGAAGCAGGCGTTTGCCACGTTGTTACGGGCATCGCGCGGCGATGCGCTCGTGCTGCTTGCGACACTCGGTCTGACCGTATTCCGCGACCTCACCGAGGCGATCATCGTTGGCTCGGTACTAGGCATGCTGCTGTTTATTCAGCGCATGTCGGAAACCACAGCCATCGAGACGCACTCTCCGTTCGTCGCCGAAGACCAGGCGGACGACGCGGGCGCCGCACGTGCGCCCTATCACAGCGAGGTCACAGACAACTCAGGGGTGCTGGTCTATCGTATCTCGGGTGCCTTCTTCTTTGGCGCAGCGGCCTCGATCGGCTCGGTGCTGGAGCGAATCGGCGATCAGCACCGCAGCCTGATAGTCGATTTCTCAGCCGTGCCGTTCGTCGACTCCACCGCGGCCCATACGATCAGCGGACTGGTGCAGCGCGCCGCACGTCGCGGTGTCGCCATCGTTTTATCGGGCGCCTCGCCAGGCGTGCAGCGCGAGTTGGCCGCGTATGGCCTGGATGCACCGGTGGTGCAGATGGCGGACTCGATCGAAACAGCGCGCGCGTCGCTCGCTGCAACGCACGGCTGATTGCACTAGCGCGCGATGAAGCGAATCGTTCCCGCTGCGATGTTGGTCGCCGCCGCGGTACTGATGAGCAATGCCTCGCCTGGAACGGCGCGATTGATCAGATAGACCTGCAGTGGACCAGTCGCGGTGGCACGCAGTGCGACGGCGACTACCGCAGAGTCGCCGGTCTGTGCGAACTCGTGCGTGAACGGCGCGAACAAGCCATTGGGCGACAGGATGGTCGGCACGCCAGGCGTCGCCCGCGGTACCTGCAGTAATCGCAGGTCACCCGCCGCCTGCTCGCCCAGCACGAGCAGCTCAGCCGCGTTGGCGCTGTACTGAATAGAGTTCGAATTGAGCCGATAGCCGGTCAGTAGCGCAGTACACCCGAACGGTCCACTGAACGGCGTGTCGCACAACCTCGGCTGCGTGACGAAACTGAGATCCTGGTCGAGATACGCGACCCGCGACCCGTCGATCGAGAACACCGGCGTGCTGGGCGCACGCCCCGCGGCGCCCGGAAACAGCGTGACGCGAACCTGCGGTGCGCCACGATCGTAGCCGAAGATATCCGGGTCGAGATTGGCGGATGCAAACGCGATCCGATTCCGGTCCACAGAGGCCACCGGCCGACCGAAGCCGGCGAATTCCTCACTCAGCAACGCTTCGTTCTGCGGATTCGCAATTATCAGTTCGTAGACGCCGCGCAGATTGGTCAAATTGCGCGTTTGGCGGAACAGCACCCGCGCCGAATCGGGTGAGACGAACACCTGGTCCGTCTGCCAGCCGCCGTTGGTGTAAAAGCCGGCGGGGCGTGTCAGCCGGGTCAGGGCGGACGGCGTCGCAGTGGGCGCCCGATAAATGGCCGGATCATCCAGCAACGCCGGGCCCTGCTGCCCGAGATACAGGATGTCGTTGGCGCCATTCAGGAACTCGAAACAGATCGGGTTGTTGGTAATGGCAACCGTAGTGCCTGCCGTCGGATTGCTGGCATCGAACACGAAACTGCGGAAATTCGTGCTGGCGTTGTCGAAATAGGTCGAACAGATGCGCGTGCCATCCGGACTTACCGTGGTGCGGCGATGCACCGAGGGCGCCGTGATCGGCGCGTACAGCGGATTGCCGGTGCCAAGGGCTGCTGCCGTCGTGAAGAACGCATTGCGGTTGTCGACAACATAGGCAAAAGTCGCAGCGTTGTTAGCCGCCACAGTATAGTCCGTGACGTTGCCTGCCGCGAGCGGGCCGTTCACACGCCGCGGCGGCACTAACAGATCGGCCAGCGCCAGCTCGCGTGTACCGGCGGTGAATTCATCCCCCAGCCAGGAAATCCTGAACGGCGGCGTGCCAACGAAGGCAATGGCCGTGGCGATGTTCGACGCCAGACCGCCCGGATCGCGCACCAGATACTGGAAGCGCACCAAGCCCTGGAAGTTGGCGACCGGCAGCTGCACTCGCACCATCGTGCCACCCACTACGGTGGCGGTACCGCCGAACGCCGGACCTTGCAACTCGACGGTGAGCGGATCGTTGTCCGGATCACTGTCGTTATCCGTGACGGGCAGCGTCACTTCGCTGCCGGACGGATAGCTGAACTCGTCATCCACGGCGATCGGTGCGCGATTCGCGGTCACTGTCATCGTCACGGTACCGATACTGAAAGCACCGAGCGGATCGGTCACCCGGATGTTGAACGTGTCGGTGCCAGCGAACCCGGTGTTGGGTGTGTAGACGAACATGCCGTCCGCCTGCACCGTCAGCGTGCCATTCGCCGGATCGGTTTCCTTGGCGAACGTGATGGGCGTCTGGTTCTCTGGATCCGTCGCCGTGAGCTGGCCGTTGTAGGGACGATCGCTCACGACCGTGAACGCAGTCGACGTCAGTACCGGCGGTTGATTCGGCAGCGGCGTCACGGTGATCGTGACGGTGCCGGTGAAGGCCGCACCCTGCGGATCGGTGAGCCGCACCTGGAACGGATCCGGCCCACTGAACCCAGCGTTGGGCGTGTAGGTGAAGGCGCCGGTAGGCTGCAGCACCAGGGTTCCGTTCGCCGTCGTCGTGACGACCGTGAAAGTAACTGCACCACCTTCCGGATCGACACCGATCAGCTGCGCGTTGAGCATCATGCCGGACTGGACCGTGAAGGCGGTGGTCGTCAGGGTCGGTGGCCGATTGACGGGCGCCGTGACGGTAATCGTGATCGTTGCCGACGTCGACGCACCCGGCGGATCGGTGACGCGCGCGACGAAAGTGTCCGGACCCGTGAAGTTGGCGTTCGGCACATAGGTGAACGCGCCGCTCGGTTGTACGGTGAGCGTACCGTTGGTGGTCGACGCGATCACGGCGAACTGCAGCGGGCCGCCATCCGGATCCGTCGCGACGAGCTGGCCGTTGAGCGTGGTACCCCGGACGACGCTGAACGCCAGCGAGGTGATGCGCGGCGGCGTGTTGCCGAGCGCCTCTTCGTCGCCGCCACCGCCGCCAACGCCAGTACAGGCAGACAACGTCAGCACTAACAGACTCGCCAGCCAGACTGACAGCGATCCTTGCCATTTAAAGACTTGCGCGGCTCTCATGATGTGAAGCATGCCATGTCCGGCGCGCGAACGCGCCCCCTCAACGGACAAACGCCGACCAGTGTGGTTTTCGAGTACTCTCGTGAGCATTATGTCGTCGACTGCTGTGCCGCAAAAAAGAGACAGGCGGTGAACGATTTCGCGTTAGGTGCCATGGTTGCGATCCTGGCTGCCGTACCGGTGTCCATCGCGCTGTTCGCCGTCGCCGACCTGGTGCCGGCGCACTGGCAATCCCGTCTCGGCCGCAGCCGACTCTTGCGCGTTGCAGCGATACTGCTGGCGCTGCCGGCAGTGCCGCTCGCGTTCCAGACACTGTGGGCGTGGAGCGGGGCGACGCATCTCAAGCCGCTGTGCATGGCCTATGCAGAACCCTGGCTGACGACTGCACCGTTGGCAAGCACCGCCGCCAACCCTGCGGTATCCATCGACACGGAATCGCGCAAGATCGAACAGCCGCGCTCGCCGCGCTACCTACCGCCGCGGCATCTCGAGTGGTCGGTTGCCCGTCCGAGGCGCATCCGCGACCAGCGATCACAGCGGCCTGCCGCCGGCAGTCTTGTCTCTGCTGCGTCGTCTGACCGGGCAAACGTAGTCCAGCAACTCAGGTCAGGAAGCCGAGATCGCGCACGCTGAAGTTGTTGATCGACGGTGCCACCTGCACCAGATTGCTGTCACTGATGCCGAACCAGCGCGCGAGCGTCGCCGCGTACTGATCGGATGAAGTCGTCGGGATGAACCGTCCACCGCCGACGTCGTCGGCGCCATCGGTCGCACGGACTGCGTTCACTTTGAGCAACGGATAGGTACCGTAGATCCGCTGTCCCTGCACCGGCCCACCGACGACGAACTGCACGCCGCCCCAGGCATGGTCGGTGCCGTCGCCGTTCGAGGTCAGCGTGCGACCGAAGTCCGACTGCGTGAACGCGACCACATCCTGCGCCACACCCAGCTCGACCGTGGCATCGTAGAAGCGCTGCAACGCATCGCTCACATTCCCCAGCAGGCCAGGCTGATTCTGGTTCTGGTCATCGTGCGAATCGAAGCCGCCAGTCGATACGAAGAACACCTGCCGCGACATACCCAAGGTGTTGCGCGCTGCGATCATCTTCGCGACCGTACGCAGCTGCGTGGCAAGCCCGGACAGCGGCGTGGACGGGTTGTTAGGCAGTGAAGTCAGATCCGGCAGTGGCGGCGTCGGATTGAGCGCCGCGCTGATGTTCTCGGCCTGCTGCAGCGCGCGTTTCTGGACGGCGGCATAACCACGTTCGTAGATAGTGCCGTAGCTCGCATTGATCACATTGCTGAGCGCGTTGCGGCGCGCCAGGCCCGCTCCGGAGGCGCCGACGCCAGAGAAGTTCACCGGCCCGCCGCTGCCCATCACATAAGGAATGGAGGTATCACCAGCCTGGAACAAGGTCTGACCGGAGAGCGAAATGTTCAGGGCCGTCTGCTGACTGGTTGTGTTGTCGCGCAGCAGATCCGCCATGCGGCCCGCCCAGCCGCTCTTCGACGGCGCCTGACCGCGCAGCGTGTGCCACTGGTCCTGCTGATCGTTGTGCGAAAAGATCTGCGGCGGCAGCGCGACGGACTTGTTGCGATATTGATCGAGCGACGTCGGCGCGATCAGCGGCGCGATGTTGGCGATCGCGGCGGCCCGGCCTGCATTGAACAGACTGGCGAGCCCGGTCATCGACGGATGCAAGCCATACTGCCAACCGCGCGGATCGGCGGTGGCCAGGTTGAGCGGCAATAGCGCGCTGCGATCGACCGCCAGCCCGCCGGTGGATTGCGAGCCACCGCGGGTCGCCGCGTACACGTCGTACTCGGCCTGGCTGCGCGGCACCAGAGCATTCCAGGAATCGTTGCCGCCGAACAGGAATACGCAGACCAGCGCCTTGTAGCCCGGCAGGGCATTGCCCCCAGTCATCTGTGCAACGCTGACGCCCGGCGTATGGGCCATGGCATACGCGGCGCCACCGGCAGCCGCTGCACGCAGGAATTTCCGACGAGTGATTCGATCCATGACTGGTTCCTCGTTAGCGCTGCAGGGCGTATTCGGGCGACGACGCGATCAACCAGAGCGCTTCGGCCACGCGTTGTCCACGCTGCGTGCGCAGCGCCGCGGGCGTCGTGCCGTTCAAGTTGATGCGATTGGCCAGCGCCTGCGCCTCGGTGCGCAAAACGGTGGATATCTGCCCGCCCAACAATTTGTCGGCAATGCGGGTGACGAGCGCGGCCGGGTCGTTAGCCAGATCCACTTCCGCGTCGATGTTGATCAGGATCGTGTCCGGATTGGTGCTGGTGCTGCTCACGTTGTTGCGGAAGAACACCTGTGAGTAGAAATAGTTAGTCACTACGGTGTTCTGGTACTCGGTCGCAATCTGCAGCTCCGGCGCAACCAGGTTCTGGTCCGAGATCTCGCCGGGCGGCGCATAGAACGGACTGTAGAAGTTGAATACCGATGGTGATTGCTGCGGCCCCTGGCCGAAATTGAACGCCGGGTTAACACCGACGTACTGACCGCTCGTCGCCTTGCCATCGTAGGCGCGCCACAATTGTGTCAGCCGCAACAGCGGCTCCTGCACCTTTCCGGTGGTCGCACTGGCCGG
>ERZ795053.6400-NODE-6400-length-11740-cov-4.322550_pt1 | contig 11740 bp, 11 predicted proteins | sample MGYA00375137_ERZ795053 | MGnify/ENA primary metagenome ERZ795053 (study PRJEB30182, sample SAMN05720284) | activated sludge metagenome | isolation source: Anaerobic digester | place: Hong Kong | collected 2014-12-17 ... | reverse complement strand
ATTTTACCCATATTTAGAACCAATGTATTACAGGATGATGGATTTAGTAAGAGTTATCCATAGCAGGCGTGCACTTAGTGGTGATTCTCTTCCCGACATACCTTATCCAGGCACTACTAAAGTTAGGGTTCCCAATGAAGAGTGGGCGAGATGTAAGGCAATTGCTAGGCCGATTTGGAGGCTAATTGTTGAAAGAACTCACCCAGAATGGTTTGAAGACCTAGATACCTTTTTTGTTCATGGATATATTGGAGGCTGGGGTTCATATTATGAATATAAAGAAAGAACAAAAAGAAGAGGTATAGTAAGTCATGCCATATTGTCAGATCCTTTAGTTATGTCTTTTTATCAAGAAGCGGTGGCAACCGGTATAAATGGAATCGGGCCAATGGGTAGAGAAGATCTTCGATTACTACTAATAGAGGAAAACCCTGAGTTAATGGAGGGGAATGAAATCCCAAGTCATTAGTAACAAAAAATCCTCCGTAGTCTTATTTATAACTATGAAGGATGGGTTTACTTTGAGCTTTTCGAATGGTGCTCCGGATAGGACTCGAACCTATGACCTGGCGGGTAGAAGCCGCCCGCTCTAATCCAACTGAGCTACCGGAGCAAATCTAAAAACGATTATACCGCAAAATTAATCAAAAAGCCATATATTTACCCCGTAAGTCGATTGCCCTACCCACCACGCTTATGCTAAACTACTAGTACAAATTTTCTGCTAAAACTACTCATGAATATTCGCCAAAAAATGAAACTTAAAGAATCAATCGATAAAAGACTCGGTGGAGTAAAAGCCTCTAGCCACAAACTACAAGACTTAAAAAAATCTTTCTTTACCAAAAAAGAGAAAAATACCGAAGAGCCAGAGAACCAAAATAACAGTAGTCGTAGTGTTATCTCTGGCTTAGATATTGGTACGGAATATGTAAAAGCTCTGGTGGCAGAAATCGAAGGAGATAATATCAATGTCATTGGCGTTAGCAAAAAACACCAGAATCTAACTGATATGCACGCTGGAGCAATTGCTGATATCGCCGGAGTAGTCGACAACTGTGAACAAGCATTGGCAGAGGCCGAAAGTATGGCAGGAGCTGGGGTGTCAAAAGCAGTTCTAGGTATTGCTGGAGAATTAGTGAGAGGCATAACCTATACTATTACCTATAAAAGATCCAACCCAGAGGCTCAAATTACAGCAGAGGAGATGCAGTTTGTCATAGAAAAAGCCCAAAACCAAAGCAGATCAAAAGCCTCACGGCAACTCTCTGAAGAGACCGGAGAAGACGATATAGACGTTAAGCTTATTAACTCCGCTATTGTCGCTATGTTTGTAGATGGGTATAAAATATCTAACCCAATTGGCTTTCAGGGTTCTAAGCTCTCAATTAGACTTTATTCGGCGTTTGCGCCAATGGTCCATATTGGAGCTCTTCAACAGGTCGCTCATCAATTAGAGCTTGATCTTATGGCTATCGCTGCGGAGCCTTTTGCAGTATCACGAACAGTTATTGGCACAGATCCATCCAGCTCAGTCTCGGCAATATTAATTGATGTAGGAGGCGGCACTACCGATATAGCCTTTGTAGAGGAGGGTGGAGTACAGGGCACTCGGTCATTCGGTATCGGTGGTAGAAGCTTCACTAAGGCCATATCAGAAGATCTTGGTATTAGTTTTGCTGCCGCAGAAAAGCTCAAAGTAAACTTAGGCTCATCAGAGTATTCTGCATCTCAAAGAGCGGCTGCTACAAAATCACTTCAAAAAACTGCCGAAGTTTGGACGGCTGGGGTTGAACTTAGTATCTCTGAGTTTATAGAAGAACAAGGAGAAAAGTACGGGGCCCTGCCTAGTGTCATAATGCTTTGTGGGGGTGGATCTTCGCTTGAGATCCTACCAAAATCTCTCAATACCGAGGGCTGGTTTAAAGATCTTCCATTCGCCCATAAACCACGAGTTGGTCTAATTCGTGCAGACGCCGCCAAAGGCATTAAAGATCTAACCGAAAAAGTGTCCGACCATACCTTCATTACTGCTCTAGGACTATTGAGGGTAGGACAAGATACCATGATCGCCATCGAACCAGAGTCCAAGCTAAAGGAATCCTTCAAAAAGGTCCTAAGAACTTAAGCTCAAATAAAAAATAGTCTAGACCAAAGTATATGTCTAGACTATTTTTTATGGCGGAGAGAGGGGGATTCGAACCCCCGCGAGGACTTAACATCCCCCTACAGCTTTAGCAAAGCCGCCCCTTCAGCCACTTGGGTACCTCTCCATCAAATCAAGCTGAACTGGATATTATTATAACATTTACACCTTGGATTTATAAGTGGCTCCCTGAGCCGTCATCCTGAGTGCAAGCGAAGGATCTAGTAATTGAGTTTTACTTAAGAAATAGACCCGAGGTTTTTTCTCTCGGGTCTAATATCTCAAAAAATAGTGTTTTATAGCTACTTCTTTTTCTTCACAGCAACTTTCTTTTTAGGAAGAGTCAACTTCAAAGAGTTTGGATCTTGAAGTAAGTTATATACAGCCACTCCTAGAGTCGCACCAACAAGCGGTCCAAACACTGGCCCTAAACTTAAGTCAGCAAGAGATTCACGTACAGTAGCCATAAAGACTGCTGGATTTAAGAATCCTGGATCTCCTGTTGCAACTGCAGTAAAAGCTAAGCCCAAGAAGAGTGATGCACCAACCATGAATCCTGCTTCAAATGTAGAGCGCTCTTCACTCACAGCGGCACTAACTCCAAAGGCAAACACAAACATACCTAGAGCTTCAGCCGCAAAGATCTTCCAAGCCTCAGCATTACTAAATGTCAAAGCTGTAACTTCTGGTACAAATAACTGCATTACTCCAAAAGCTGCAAAAGCTCCGAGCAACTGGACTAGAATGTAAGCAACTGCAGGCGCTGTTCTAATCTTTTTAGCAGTCCACATCCCAAAGCTGATGCCTGGGTTAAAGTGACCACCACTAAATTTACCTAAAGTCATTACTCCTAATCCGACAGTAAATGCCGCAATTAGTGGTACAGATATAAAGTAGACTGGTACAGACTCCAGTCCGCCAGCAAGTGGGTTTTGTTGCACTAATTGTGCTCCACCAGCCGCAAACTTAGCAGCTACTAAAACTGCAAAAGTCAGCATGAATGTTCCCAGCATCTCTGCAACCAGAGCAACGGGATTCACGTCTTTTAACATTGATTTTAAATCAGCCATATTTTAATACCCTCCTGAGGTATAAGTATTAACTAAGCTTAATATACACCACCCCTCAATCACTACTCAACTTACCCCTCCCCAGCCATAGCAAATCTCACAACTTCAGGCAAAATTCTTTTTATGTATAATTAGTTTAAAATGCGAGCAAAATCCAAAATAAAAACACCTCAGATCGTAGTTGTTTCAGGGCCAATGGCAGGAGGCAAGTCTAGTGTACTCCCGGTTATTCTAGAAACCCTAGCTGAGTTAGATAGGCTAGCTTGGGGAAAAGAAAGAGCACTGGATATATCTGATACAACAAGAGCCTGTAGGGTAGATCACGGTGAAGATCCATTAGCATACAATTTCAATACACCTAGAGAACTCATGGAAGACAACATCTCAAAAGGTGTATATATTCAATATTCTCCGCATTCAGGCGAGCTATATGGTTCTAAGGTGCCTCCGTATAACCAGCCAATAGTTATGGATATAGAGGTAAGCGGGGTGAGGCAGATTGTTGAGTCTAAAAATCCTGACATTATTAAGGCCAGAGTCGATATGAAGGCCGTATATCTTTTGCAGTCTAGTATGGAGGATCTTTCTAGCCAGATGATGAATCGGCCGGATGGTATGAAAGAGTCAAGGAAAATGCAGCGTATTGCTCGATATCCTGCAGAGATAAGATATATCTTAGAACATAATCTTCCTTATAACTTCATCTTGAACGAAGCCGGTCATGTGGATATTACTAAAAAGCATGTTGCACAATTCATATTAGGCGAGTTGGGCCCAGACATCGTACAAAGTGCTGATGTAGCCCTGTCTAAAGCAATTGAGGCAGAAGAATGGTTAGAGAAGAGAGGCATTAAGACTGCAGAGATAATAGATCCACTTCTGTTAAACTTATAGCTAGATGGCTAAGAAAAGAGAGACTAAATTCGTCTGCACTAACTGTGGAGAGGATTATCCTAAATGGACAGGCAAGTGTGAGAATTGCGGTGCTTGGAATACTCTTGTCGAGTTTGTCGAATCTAACTTATCAAAAAATCCTAAATCTGGGCAGGGGAGTGAACTTAAGTTTAAGTCAATTAAAGACATCGCTAAAAATGGTGACGGAACTGGAACATCTTCTCGTCTTAAAACAAATATCTCTGATGTAGATGACGTCTTAGGTGGCGGGATAGTCGAAGCAAGTGTCAATTTGATCGCTGGTGAGCCCGGCATCGGTAAATCAACATTAATTATGCAAATAGCAGCCTCGGTTTCTCAAAGCTCAGGGCAAGTCCTCTATGTATCCGGAGAAGAATCGGCCGAGCAAGTTGCCCATCGTGCCTCGCGTCTCGATCTTTCCTCAGACAATTTAGGGATAGTCTCTTCAACTTCGACCGATGACATTGCCGAAACTATCTTAAAAATAAAACCCAAACTAGTCATTATCGACTCGATCCAGACTATGGCTTGCTCAGAGGTCTCATCTGCAACTGGCTCTGTATCTCAGGTAACGAACTCAACACACATCTTAACTCAAGCAGCAAAATCCGCCGGCACAGCATTAATAATTGTCGGACATGTCACCAAAGAGGGCTCATTAGCTGGACCAAAGATGCTCGAGCATCTAGTCGATGTCGTTTTAAATCTAGAGGGAGACCGATACGGCGGTTTTAAAATACTCCGAGCAGTAAAAAACAGATACGGTTCTACTTCTGAAGCCGGAATATTCAATATGACCGAAAAAGGTCTAGAACAAGTTGATAATCCTTCCAAATCTCTCCTCGCCGAAAGGCAGGTAACAGACGGTTCCATCGTCTTTGCTGCCATAGAAGGAACTCGCCCAATTTTAGTGGAGGTCCAAGCTCTAGTTAATAAAACAAGTTTTGGCTATCCCAAAAGAACTGCCTCTGGCTTTGACTTAAATAGACTTAACCTTTTAGTCGCAGTTTTAACTCGGCGCACTAAGCTTAATCTCTCAGAACATGACATCTATATAAATGTCGTAGGTGGAGTAAAGCTCACAGAACCTGCCGCAGACCTTGCCGTTGCCATGGCAATTGCTTCAGCTGCAAAAGGTCTAAGCTTAAAGCAAGATCTAGCCGTCGCAGGAGAGCTCGGACTTTCTGGAGAAATCCGTAGAATACCGAATCTAGAAAAAAGATTAAACGAGGCAAAAAAACTTGGCTTTGTGGGTTTATTGGCACCAAGTTCCGGTTCAAAATCCAACTTTATAAATGACGCTACAAACCTGCGCGAAGTCCTAAATAACTGGTTCATCGCCAGATAACATCAAGCTTACGCTTGCAATTACATAGCTTCAAGAATATGATTGAATCAAAATAATAGAATCAAAGGAGACATTTATGGCATACAGAATTGAGGATGGTGCTATCGCCCTAAGTGATGACGAGCTTGTTGGATCTATTGATAAAATGAGAGATGACGGCGTGTCCATGGCTGTACTAACTCATGCAGGAAAGATGGTTGGACTACTTATCCCTATGACAGCAGGAGAATGGATTTCTGGGTATTTCCAAGCAAATCCTGAAGCAATCAAAAGGTTAGCTGACTTGGCAGAAGGAGCTAGAAATGGTTCCGTACCAACTTTTGGACCAGAAGAACTTCAGAGAAGAGTACGTGGGGCTGATATTGAATCGAGCCCAGGGGCTTAAATATGTGGATCGAAACGTCTAGACGACCCTACGGTGATGCACCTGTTAGAGTCTTCGAAGCTACCCAAAAAGAAACGGGGGAAGTATTAGGGTACATAGCCTCAAACTTAGGTGATATAGTCTTTGATGAAAAAGCATTTTCTTTATAAGTGGACGTCTCTTCGGGGAGGACAAAACTTAGCAGCCGCCAGTCTTTTGCTATGGAACTACAAGTGAGGATGGCAGATTTGAGCCTGTAGTACCCCCGGCCGGAGCCTGTACTTATGGGGCTGCAGATGAGATTGCTTTGACAATTCAACACGAGCAGATTCATCTTTGATATCTCCTCAAGGGTGCTATACTTTATTTAAATGACAACTCAAAATACTGATTTGATCTTAGCTATCTTAGCTATTTTTCAGCTAGCCACTTTATTGCTGGTACTAGTGCAGCACAAACCAATTTTAAGTGATAAAAAGAGTAGTAAAAAAAGAATTGTTCTAGACACCTCTGCTGTGATTGATGGGCGCATCTTGGCTTTGGCAGAGGCTGGTTTTTTAAGTAGCACCGAGCTAATTAGTACAAATATAATTCTCGACGAGCTCCAGTATTTAGCCGATGAAGGGGATAGCTTCAAGCGATCTCGTGCCCGCTATGGTTTAGACATTTTAAATAAACTCTCAGGACTAGCTGGAGTGAGTGTAGTAACTAGAAACCTTTCAAAATCAGAGTTTGAGGTAGATCAACAACTTTTAAATTTAGCAAAATCTTTAAGGGCCCAATTGTTTACGGCAGACTTTAATCTAGCCCAGCGAGCTAAAGTAGAGGGGGTCAGTATCTTGAGTCCTAATGACTTGGCAGAGTCTCTTAAGCCACAGATTCTTCCTGGAGAAAACTTTACTATTAAACTAATCCAAAAAGGAGACGACAAAGGTCAGGCTATTGGCTATTTACCAGACGGAACCATGGTGGTTGCAGAAAACTCTCAAAACAAAATCGGGCAGAATATAGAGCTTAAGTCTAGTAAAATAATCCAAACTGCTGGAGGTCGCATCGTATTTGCCCAACAAGTTAAACAATCTACACAAGCTTACAATACCAATACCAACAGACAAAAAAGACCTCGAACACAGCAGCAAAATATGGCTAATTCTCAAACACAAAAAACTCAGAATTTAAAAAATAAGTCTAAATCAAAAGAAGATTCACTCATTGACGCTATTAACAGCTCAAAGTAACAGTGGTATAATAGAGTAAGCGCGCCCGTAGCTCAGCTGGATAGAGCACTGGTCTTCGGAACCAGGTGTCGGGAGTTCGAATCTCTCCGGGCGCACCAAATCATTATTGACATGTGTATAACGCATCTTGTATAATATATAAGATGGAATTTGATATAAGAAAAAACGGGTATGGGCTAGCTTATGGAGTATTAGAAAACGATGAGACTCCGTCTAGTTATGATCCCTGGTTCCATAATTGGAGAGATCACTCAGGAGCACTATCCTCTTTTGGAGGATTAGTTCTTGGGGGTGCCCCTGGAGCCGGGAAAAGCCATATAACTCAAGATGTCTATAGAGGGCACTACGTAGAGGGCTCCCCAGTAGCCATGATCTCATGTCATATTAACTCAGGAAGTATATCCGGTAGGAGCTTCACAGAAACATTAATAAAGGAGCTGGGTGATGTAGCCGGAGCGATGCTAGTAGTAGATAATCTTGACTTCATGGTTTACACAGGTGGTGCTAAAAGGCGTAGATCAGACAAAAAAACTTGTGAGTATGCGCAGTTTATGGATACTTTAGTCAGGAGGGCAATGGCGAACGGTTGTTGCGTCTTAGCTACGGTCCATTCAGAACTATGGCGGCAAAATCATTCTGAGGCACCCCAAGATATCTGGGATATGTACGAAGAGTTAATAATGGACCTAGGAGGGGAAAAGGTATTTAGAGGGGAGATCGATTTCTATAATGCAGTGGACACTCTACTAAGAAGAGGTGTTCCTTTTGCTCTGGCCAGAGATATAGCAGAAGCTCTCGAAGATAAGGAAAGGCTAGTTTTTAGGCAGGCTCATCACATAAAACCCGATACATTCGTTAATCTCGGTATTGAGGAGGCCATTAAAGAGGTTAATGATCTTAGGGATAAGAAGATTAAGGGAGGATACTAACATACTTAAAAAAGCCCTGCAATGTTTCCTGGTTTAAAACCAAGTGGGTGTTCTCATAGAATCCGCACGAGGGCTTCATCAGAATATTGAACTCCCTGAACATATAAATATTCAGAAAAAGCAGGGCCATTTTCTATTTTAGCACTTTACTTATCATCACAAATCACTTAAGCTTAAGTGTAAGTAATCTCCTAAATTTTCCAGAAAGTATTGCCGTATGACCAAATCAAGAATTCTACTCGTCCCGTTTTTAGTTCTATTATTAAGCTTAGTCAGCGACCCATCAGTCTTTGCTGAATCTACCCCAGATCTCAATATATTTATCTCCGAAGAGGTTGGAGCTTGGGGTACAACGCCAGCCCAAAAGAGAACTGGCCAGCAAGAGGCCTTTAACCAAAGTGATACTCTAGATGACGAGTGGATATCAAGTCTAAATAAGCTTAAAGAGCCGGATACCGAGCTCAAAGTCTCTACTTCACAGATCAGCCCAGATTCACCAAATGTATACACTTTTTTAAACTTAAATAACGAGCAAGTTGCAGTCACAGCCGATAATGTCGATATTAGAAATCTTAGTACCCAAAATGATCTTGGAGTTCGCTCTTCAGATAGCTATCAATATAAAGCCAAGCTCGATCTGCCAGGCTCCGGAGCCAATACTTATAATGGCAACACTATGCAAGATTTCGCTCCCATACCCAATCAGTTTGCTGGCCAATATTATGCTAACGAGTCTCAAAACGGGTTCGGAGATCAGAATAATTACAGAAACGGCCTACTATTCACATTCTCAGAACCGCTTCAGGCATTCGGAGTTTGGCTCGGCGATCTCGAGACTAGAACGGATGGCAATGGTACTCCTGCACTTCTACGTATTTTTAACCCCAATGACGAGTTAATCTTAGAGCGCACTATCCCGCCAAATAACTGGATTACGAACGGAGACCTAGACCAATCAATTTGTGGCACAGCAAATACGACTACAGATCTTATCAACAAAATGGGATGTGGGCACAATACAACTAGATTTATCGGATTTAGTTCTGGCTCAGATTCAATCTTAAGCCTAGTAAAAAGAATGTTGATTATTGTAGGAGACGATGATAACTTTCCGGACCAGCCAGAGAATAACAACGGCAATACTGAGCACATTAGCTTTATAGGGCCAACTGTGGCCTTCTTCCAGGCAAAAACAATTATCACAGATCCAGCAGACCCTCATGACCTCGAAACACCAATCGCCTCTTCTTTGCTAAGTGCGGGCCCTGTGTCTACTGCTAATGCTTCTAGTTCTCAAGATCCAAGGATCGAAGCCTTACAGAATTATCCATTAAGCTTAGCAAAAACAGGACAGCCTCAAACTCTAAGCTTACTTTTTAGTCTAAGTTTAGTGATGATCTCTGGGTACTTAACTACCAAACAATCTCATCTTTACCGTGATATTTGAGCCACTCATTTACTCTTCTAAAATGATTATTCCCGAAGAATCCTGAATATGCTGAGAATGGGGATGGATGGGCAGACTCTAGAACCAAGTGTCTATTAGCATCAATAAGTTTTTTCTTTTTTCTTGCATAGGCTCCCCAAAGCAAGAAAACTACTCCATCACATTTGTTTGAGATGAGTTTAATAATCTCATTAGTTAGGCTCTCCCAGCCTAAATCTGCATGAGAGTTTGCTTTGCCAGCCTCTACTGTTAGAGTTGAGTTAAGTAGTAAAACTCCTTGCTTAGCCCAACTTGTTAGGTCTCCATTAAACTTAATCTCAGCTTCGGGCTTCTTATTAAATTCTGCTTCAAGCTCTTTAAATATATTTTGCAGACTCGGTGGATTCTTAATATATTCTGTAACCGAAAAGCTCAAACCTTGCGCTTGCGGTAATCCGCCTTCTGATCCATGGTAAGGATCTTGGCCTATTATTACTACTTTTACTTCATCTAGCGGAGTTAAGTTCAGGGCTCTAAAAATATTTTTGCTTTCGGGGTAGATCTTCTTGCTAGAGTATTCTTTTTTAATAAAACAAGCTAAAGATTTAAACTCTTTAGATTTAAATACAGCACCTAGGGCTAACTTCCATGTTTTATCGATCGGAGCTTCCATAGCAAATATTTCAATAGTCTTTACCCTATAGATCTTAACAAATTATGATAAGATTAAGCTTAAGTAAATTAACAATAACAATAAATAAGAGCAACACTAAATATGAGTGATTTCTTTCATAAGGTCTCTACAAAAATATCTAATGCCACAGGCAAGGCTTCGGCATTTATACTCTCAGTGTTAGTCGTGTTAATTTGGGCGTCTGTTGGTCCTCTGTTTAACTATTCAGACACATGGCAATTAGTAATAAATACCGGTACAACTGTGGTTACCTTTTTAATGGTCTTCTTGATTCAAAATACCCAGAATAGAGACTCTAAATCGATTCATCTAAAGCTCGACGAACTTATTAGAACCCAAAAGAACGCTAGCAATGCATTCATGGATCTCGACAGTCGCACCGACCAGGAGTTAGTTGAGCTCGAAGAGCACTTCGCAATTATGTCCAGCAAAGTCACAGGAGAAAAACTTGAGAGACTTCAAAAAAAAGAGGTGAATGAGCATAGATTACATATTTTTAAAAAAGATAAGAGTAAGATTAAAGATAGAGATGGTGACGGCCTTCAAGATCCTGTAAGAAAGAAGTAATAATTTATGGCTAAGAAGCCGACTAAAAAACAAAAAAGAAGTTATAAAGCTGAGGATTTAAAGTCTCATCACTCAAAAGCCTTCAGAAAACGACACCTTAGCTTATTAATTCTATCAGTAGCAATAATAACATTTACGCTACTTTCTTTATACTCAATTAAGCTTAACAATAACAATGCTCTAAGATCAGCAAAAGACTTAATTACTAAATTTATAGATCCAGAAAACGACAAGGAGACTAGTTATCAATCAGACCAAGTAATATCTTCATTCGGGTTTTCTCTATTATATAACTCATTTAGGCTGCAGGCGAGTGGTCTAGACTCAAGCACAAATTCAATTTACGTTGGTAAAGAGCTTAACGAGTCCCGACCATACTCCACGATAAAGATATCCCCATCATCTAACTCGAATACTACAGGACTCACAGGTGGTTACATAAGTTTAAAGTATTACCAGGATAACCCTTTGGGTGTATCAGCAGATTTGGCGAAGCTAGAGGCTCAGTATGTTAGCGTTGATTATCCAAATTTCGTTTTACAAAGCAGCTCAACAGAAGAGATCGATGGCCTAGATTTTCTAAAATCAAACTGGTCCCTTTCAGATAATGAGAAGCACAAGCAACCGCTAGCATCTGATTTAAGCTTAATAAGTTATACCGGATTAGTAAATAACTCACCTTTTACGGTTGTCGTAAACAGTGGCCTTAACTCTGAGGATGAAGTGCTATCTCTTTTTGAAGAAGCTTTAGATTCTCTTAGCTTTTCTGCCCCAAGCTCATTAAATATTAAAATTAAAACCAACGACAGCGCACAAATAGTAACTGACCGTAGCTCCACTTTGTCTTTACTTGATAGACTGACTTTTACAAAAAGCACTAACGCACAATCATTTTTAAACGAGAATAACCCGTCAGAAAGAATTAGCTTGCTCTATGGCCCAGCAGTAGTAAAGATCTACAACTTCTACTGTATGGATATCAATCTTAACAGTAAGATATTTATTCCACGGAGCTGTAGCGCAACAACAGGCAGCGGATTTTT
>ERZ795053.6399-NODE-6399-length-11743-cov-6.732461_pt1 | contig 11743 bp, 13 predicted proteins | sample MGYA00375137_ERZ795053 | MGnify/ENA primary metagenome ERZ795053 (study PRJEB30182, sample SAMN05720284) | activated sludge metagenome | isolation source: Anaerobic digester | place: Hong Kong | collected 2014-12-17 ... | reverse complement strand
CCATAGGTCCTTATTCAGCGGCGTTTTTATCCTTGACGATTCTTTCCAGCTCCTGGAAAGCCTGAGAGGCTTTAAACTCCGTGTAGAGCGCTTCTTCATTTTTTATGGCATCAAGCATCTTCTTGTTAACATCTTCTTTGGGAATAGCCAGGGCGATAAATGTCCTGTATTTTCCATCTTCTTTGATGGTCTCAGACTTAACGGTCATTACGCCTGAAAACTCAGAAGAGGTCACAACCTGTGTCGCTTTTTCCGAAGATTGAAGAACCTGGGGATTATCCACCCCGGACTCCCTTAAGTATCTCTTGATCATCCCGTCCACATAAACCTGGACATACTGAGAGGCTTCCGACCATGCATTGGACTTGGCAATATCGATGGACGACTCTTCATAGGAGGCCGTCCCCATGCCATAGACATTGAGATAGGGGGAGGCCGGGTCCTGATTGTCCCACCACACCGGCCGGTAGACCTTTTCCACTGTCGTCTCTTTGACATTTGGTGCAGCAGGGCTACACCCTGTAACACTTAAAACACTCATCAAAAGCAAGCCCATCACCACACAGTTGAACACTTTCATAAACCCTCCTTTACCTACAAATAACCCGATAAAACAAATGAACCGGATCTCTTATTAACATCTCTAATATATCATCATCTTCAATTAATACAATACCTAATGGTCATTTTTTTTGAAAATTGGAGCCCAATGTCTGGGTGGTGCATCACCTCGACGGTTGAGGCGCGGACCGTTTCTCTTTTTTCTTTACATCTTCGGGATTAAAGCCTACATTGAGACCATGCTCACTGAAGAAAAGATCATCATCTCTCCCAGGGCGGCAGCCAAAATAAGCGGCGGCTATCCCTGGGTCTTTTCCAACGAGATCGTCACCCCTCTCCGGGAGCTTCCCGACCTCTGCCTGGGGGCTCTTTCATCACCGAAGGGGGACTTTCTGGGAAAAGCTCTTTTTCATAAACACTCTCTCATCGCTTTGCGCCTTCTCACACATGGCAGCAGCTTTTCTCCGGAGACTTTCTTTTATGAACGCATGAAGAGTGCCCTGATACGCAGAGAAGAACTCTACCCCGGGTGGACCACTCTTCGCCTGGTCTACGGGGAATCAGACGGCCTTCCGGGCCTTGTAGCCGACCGCTACGGCGACTATCTTATCCTGGAAATCAACGCCAAGGCCCTGCTTCCTTACGAAGGGCCCATTGTCAAAGCACTCAACGAGCTTCTCAGCCCCAAAGGCATTCTTTTGAAAAACACCGCGTCCGTCCTTTCCCGCGAAGGAATCACCCCGGAGACACGGCTTTTGAGCGGGACAGTCCCGGAAGAAACCATCGTTGAAGAGGGAGGTGTGCGGTTTCTCATCCGCCCTTACAGCGGACAGAAGACCTCTCTTTTCCTGGACCAGAAAGAGAACAGGAGACAGTTCTCCGCGTATACGGCGGGGCGCGGTTTTACCGACCTTTTCTGTTACGCCGGCGCCTGGGGCCTTTATGCCCTCAAGGCAGGAGCTTCTTCGGCTCTCTTTGTGGATATATCCGATGACGCCGGGGATCTCGTGCGCGAAAACCTCAAACTCAACGGATGGGCCGGCAGAGGCACCTTCATCAAGGCCGATATCTTTCAATATATCAAGGAGATCCCGTCGCTGGATACGGTCTCCCTGGATCCTCCGGCTTTTGCTAAATCCAAAAAAGACCTTCCCTCTGCTCTCAAGGGGTATCTCTACCTCAACCGCGCTGTGATGAAGAAGATGGCGTCGGGAGGGCTGCTGGCGACCTCAAGCTGCTCCTACCATGTCTCCGCCCTGCAGTTTGACGAGATGCTCATGAAAAGCGCCATGGAATCCCGCTCCAGGATGACATCTCTTCCCGGGGGAGTCCAGGCCCCTGACCACCCTGTCCTCATCCAGTTCCCCGAAAGCCTCTATCTCAAGACCCGGTTTCTGAAAAAAGACAATCTTTGACAAGTCCGGACCTCAAGAGGTTCTGTTCAGTGACCTTGATAAACGTACCAGTCTTCTGTTTCCATTTTTGATGAAAAGACTCTAAAGGACGAATGGCCATTTTTTACAGGGGATGGAGGAAGGTAAACTGTTTTTGAAGAGATCAGGAGAAAAAACCGCCCCGGCTTCCCGTCTGACCCTTAAAAAGACTGAGAAGGCCGGGGCTGACTGAAAAATGACTGGCTTAATCCGTTGCGGGTCTGTATACCCGAAACCCCACATAGGGAGAGGCTTTATGAGGATATTCGGCATTGAAGCCGGGAACCTGTGCATGGTCTTCACCATCAGCCCAGCACCCGCCGTAAATGACCTTATATTTATTTTGCGATGCTGTGGCCGTCCATTCCCAGACATTGCCGCTCATGTCATACAGCCCCAACTCATTGGCCTTTTTACTTGCACTTTTATGGGGAGACCCCATGCTGTTCTCTTTATACCAGCACACATCACTGATATTATCGCTTCCGCTGTATTTGAAACCCTTGGTCTTTTTCCCTCCGGCAGCGGCATAGGCCCAGACTTTCTTTTCCGGGAGGCGGTAGCCGGAAGCCTCCTCGCGGACAGTGACATCCGCATTGACAAGAGAAGTCCCCTCATAACGGGTATTGCTTAACGTGTAGCAGGGTTGCAGTCCTTCTGCCTCACTCAGGGCATTACAGTAGGCTAACGCGTCATACCAGGTCACATTATGCACAGGCAAATCGTCACCCTGGTGTTTTGACGGGTTAAATCCCATCAGAGCCATAAAATCTTTTTGAAGGACTTCGGTCTTTCCCAACAAAAAGTCACTCTCTGCAGACCCCTTGGCATTGCTTCCGGCTTCCACAGCGATCATGGGGCTTCCCATCTCCTTGGTTTCGTTTTTCAAGCCGGGTCGCACAGTTTCGCAAGCTGTAAAAAAAAGAGAAATGATAATAAATAAACCAATCACACGAATATTCCGCATAAGCTATCTCCTTATCTCTTTTTCAGGGAAGGGTCCGGCAGAGACGAAATCCCACGTTGGCCCCCTGCCCTTCAGGGTTTGCATGGACTCTGGCCACTATGACAGAGTGTTTGGCTTCGGAATACCAGCATCCCCCTCTGAGGATCTTTCTCTCCCCGGTTGCCGGGCCTCTGGGGTCTTGCTCAGGAGAATCAGAGAAATAAGACTCCCCGAACCAATCCCAGCACCATTCGTAGACATTCCCGCTCATGTCATAGAGGCCCAGTTCGTTTGGTTTCTTCTCTTTGACAGGATGCGGTTGAAACCTGCTGTTCTCTTTATACCAGGCAACGTCATCAATGACATCAGACCCTGCATATTGAAACCCCTGGCTTTGCTTTCCCCCTTTTGCAGCAAACTCCCATTCCGCTTCGGTGGGCAGCCGATAACCGTTTTTTGTCCAATCGATTTGGGCTCTGCCATCTTTGATCGTGTAAACGGGCTCCAAACCCTCTTTCGAACTCAGACGGTTGCAGAACTCCACGGCCATGAGCCAGGTGACTCGATCCACTGGAAGGTCTTCACCTTTGAGACGCGAAGGGTTGTCATCCATGACCTCATTCCACATCCTCTGTGTCACTTCCCCTGAACTGAGGAGAAAGGATGAGATGGTGACGTTATGGGCCGGACGCTCCCTTTCGCCTGCATGGTCAGACCCCATGATAAAGGTCCCGCCTTCGATTGTGACCATCTCAGGAGATTCTCCGCAAATGGCTGGTGTCATGAAAAGAACATACAGAGCCAGAAAGGCAAAAAAAACAATCGTTTTCTTCATGCTCTTGTCCTCTTCCATTAACCGAAAAGTCCTTTTAAGATCTCCGTTTGCCCTTCATCCTCTCCCTGACTCTCGATCTCATACTCTTTATACTCAACACCGGAATAAGGCTGGAAATAGGAATCCTGGACATCGTCACCCGGGACAAAGTGAACGGCTTTTTCAAAATACTTGATTCCCATGACATTGCTTTCTGTCTTCAAACTGATTCCTTTATGGACCCACACCCGTGATCCCAAAGCACGGACCACATCGCAGGTGTACCCCATGAATGACTCCTGCCCTTCGATCTCCCCGCCCAGAGAATCCAGAATAGCCTGTCCCAGGGCCTCCTGCTCTTTCTCTGTCATCTCATCGATCTCTTCATCTAATTCCGTGCCGTAAAGCGCTCCCTTGATGCCGGTCATCTTCTCCAGATCCGCTGTCCAGAAACGGTCCTCAACAGTCACTGTCACCGTATGAGTCGTCGTCTCGCTTTTCATGCCCAAGATCTTTGTGACCGTCACCGTACTGATCTCTTCACGCATTTTGCGGCCGTAATCATCCCACCAGACGGACCTGGTCCCGTTGGTATTCCCTGTGATCTCATACTTGACAACGCCTCTTTTTATGCCGAAACGCTGCATCTTCTTCCCATCCTGAGCTGCGATCAGGCCCGCCAACACCATCATTGAGACAAACACAAGAACGGCTTTTTTCATCGTCTTCTCCTTTTGTTTTAAAGTTTTTTATCTCCCGAATGAACCATCAAAATCATTTTTGTCATCTTTGCCGGATAACAAGCGAATGAAAGTATGAAAGGAATACAATGATCGTTTTCTTCATTCTCACGACAGAACCGTTGAAGATAACCAGATCCCATAAATACCTCATCTCTATGCTGCCTCTTTTTCTGTCTGAGGCCTTTATAGCTCCATTGATTATTCTATTATAAATGGTTTATGAAAAACTTCAAGCCACTCGACTTTTTTTTATTCTTTTTTCAGAAACAATAGTCGTCCAGCCTCTCCACACAGTGGGCTGACATCCTGTAGCCCCAGACCAGGTCGGTGATCTCATCCCCCTGGAGAAAACAGGGCATCCCGCAGATCCTGTATTGCAGCCGGGCCGCTTCATCAATGGAGATCTCCTTATCATAAAAGAGCAGGATGTATGCCTGGAGGAGAGGGATCATCGCTTTGGCCGGGACACGGACACCCCGTCCCAATGAGGCTTTTTCAAAAGAGAGATGCTCTTTTCTTTCTATGGAAAAGGCATAGGAGAGATTCATCTTCGGAGTGACCAGACCCATGCGGTAGGCGGGAAGATAAAAGTCGTTGTCCCGGAACCGGAACATGTAGAAGGGAAGATAAAAGAGCCCTTCCCGGACAGGGGCGGGAGACGGGATGAGGAAGGGTTCCCGTTTCAACCCCTCTTCACTCCATGCCCAGGTGGCTCCGCAGTTTTCACATGCCCAGAAAAGATCGTCCTCGAAACCCGCGAGGGGATGATCACAGTTGCGGCATGTGAGAGGTTCGACGCGTATTTTCAAGGATCACCGTCCCGTTTTTAATCACTTTGGCCACATTGTTGATGCCGTAGTTGTAAAAGAGGTGTTGATAATTGGGAATATCCAGGAGGATGAGGTCCCCCCTTTTCCCCGGTGCGATCCTCCCCCGGTCGGACAGGGAGAGCGCATGGGCGGCATTCACCGTGACAGCGTTGATGACCTCACCTGGGGTCATCTTCAGCGTCATGGCGGCAAGATTCATGATAAACTGCATATTAAAGCCATGGTTGCTTCCCGGGTTAAAGTCAGAGGCCAGGGCGACCATGGCCCCTGCAGAGATCAGGCTCCGCGCCGGAGCATAATCCTTCATCATGAGGAAAAAAGAAGTCCCCGGCAGAAGAGTGGCCACGGTGTCGGATTCAGCCAGCGCCTGGATCCCCTGATGGGAGATCTGCATGAGATGGTCGGCGCTCACAGCCTTGAACCGTGCCGCCAGCTCCGCTCCGCCCAGAGGGTGGAGTTCATCGGCATGGATCTTCAGCTTGAAACCGAGCTTTCGGGCTTCCTTAAAATACCGTTTGCCGCTTTCAGGCGAAAAGACACCCTTCTCCACAAAAATATCAGCAAACTCCGCCAGGTTTTCCTCTCTGACCCGGGGGAGCATCTCCTCACAGACAATATCCATATAGGACTTTTCTGTCTCCCCGGGAGGGATCTCGTGGGGGCCCATGAAGGTGGAGACAATGGTGTCAGGATAGGCCTTCTGAAGGCGTCTGATCACGCGGAGCATCTTGAGTTCGTTCTCCGTATCCAGGCCATATCCGCTTTTGATCTCCACGGTGGTGGTCCCGTGGGCCAGAAGCTCTTCCATCCTGGGAAGAGCCAGTTTAAAAAGTTCGTCTTCTGTCAAAGAGCGTGTATGGTGGACGGAGTTCTTGATCCCCCCGCCGGCTGCGGCGATCTCCTCATAGGACGCTCCCCTGAGCCTGAGAATAAACTCCTCTTCCCGGCTTCCTCCGTAGACAAGATGGGTATGAGAGTCGATAAACCCGGGGAGGGCCACAAAGGCTGAGGCATCGATCTCCCTGGCGGCTTTACGGAGAAGGCCTGGGCCCACGTCATCGATATATCCTCCTGTGATGGATATATCAATATTGGACACAGCACTGAAGGCTCCGGCTTCGGCTCCCCGTGCAGTATCGTAGAGAGGGGTCACCACTTCACGGCAGTTTTTTAAAAGCAGGTCACATGTCTTCATGACGTTCCCCTTTCATCATATCTCTGAGCATCCATGCGCGGATCTTCTGAGACCACTCGTCAAAATCCATGCTCACTCGTCTGAACTCCTGTTCGGCGCGTCCGAATCCTGTCACCACGAAAGAGTGATGGTTCGGCTCCTCTCCCCGGTAAATCATATCAACACAGGGAAAGAGGGAGGCTTCCCTGGCTTTTGATAGCATCTCGATCCGCCGTCCCCCCCATATTACCATAAAAAAGAGGCCTTGTGGGGATAAAAGCCGCTGTACCGCCTGAAAAAGGGAATCAAAATCAAGATGCGAATCATAGAGAGCGATATTCTTATCAGGGAAGGGGCTGAGCCGTCCGCTTCCTGCTTTGCGGTACGGCGGGTTTGAAAAGATGAGAGCGTAAGGCTCCTCTTCTCTGAAACTCCTGATATCACCGGCCAGGAACCGTACACGGGAAAGGCCGTTTCTTTGGGCATTCAGAAGAGCCAGGTCGCGGTTTGCTTCCAGGATGTCGATTCCCGTGACAGATGAAACGGGATTGTCTCCGGCGTAGAGAAGAGACAGGATCCCGCATCCTGAACCGATATCCAGGACGGATGGAGAACCTGCGGGGAGAGAGAGAGAGAGCAGCAGAGAATCATGAGAGATACGGAACCCCTTTCGGGGCTGGATCAGTTTCAGCCCGGCAATGGCCGACTGGTCAAAATCAGAAACGGGAAAGCGTCTCGGCCACATCAAGACGGATCAGGGCCCGGTGGAGAGCCGACTGGGCCCGCTTCACGTCGATCTCCTCATCATGGGAAGAGAGGCGTTTTTCAGCGCGCTCTTTAGCTTTTTGAGCCCTGGGGACATCGATTTCATCAGCAAACTCGGCACTTCTGAGGATCAGGGTGACCCTTTGAGGATCCACTTCACAGATTCCTCCCGATGTGGCCATGATCCTCTCATTTTTCCCGGGAAACGAGATGGTGATCTTCCCTGGGGTCAGAGGAGTGACCATGGAGATGTGGCGGGGATAGACGGAAAACTCCCCTGCCGCTCCGGGAAGGATGAGAGTCTGCGCCTCCTCTTCTGTCTTGACCCCTTCAGGGACAACGATTTTCAGAACGAGTTCAGCCATGATGATATCCCTTTCTTATCTCGCATGGGCCGCGCCCTTATTTCTTCGTTTTCTTTTTTTTAGCTTGTCCCTCTGTTTTCTTTTTCTTCATTTTGGTTATCTCAGGGGTGGAGGAACTGCTTTTCTCTTCCTTCTCTTCAGCCTTCGCCTTTTTTTTAATGTCAGCTCCGGCATGGGGGCGTGTTCCCTTGAGGCGGTCCGCCTTTTCCCTGGCCTCTTCGATGGTGCCCACATAGATGAAGGCCTGTTCAGGAAGATCGTCATGTTTTCCGTCGATGATCTCACGGAATCCCTTGACTGTATCCTCAAGAGGGACATATTTTCCCGCCATTCCTGTAAACTCTTCGGCCACGAAGAAGGGCTGAGAGAGGAAACGCTGGAGTCGGCGCGCACGGGCGACGGTGATCTTGTCCTCTTCGCTCAGTTCTTCCATTCCGAGAATGGCGATGATATCCTGGAGTTCATTATATTTCTGGAGGATCCTCTGGACTTCACGGGCCACCTGGTAGTGTTCTTCGCCGACGACTTCCGGGCTCAGGATCCGCGATGTGGAGGCCAGAGGATCCACGGCAGGATAGATCCCCAGTTCCACGATCTTACGGCTGAGGTTCGTCGTGGCATCCAGATGGGTGAAGGCATTGGCCGGCGCCGGGTCCGTATAGTCGTCCGCCGGGACATAGATGGCCTGGACAGAGGTGATGGACCCTTTGTTGGTGGAGGTGATCCTCTCCTGGAGAGCGCCCATCTCCGTGGCCAGTGTGGGCTGATATCCCACGGCCGAGGGCATACGTCCCAGCAAAGCGGAGACTTCCGACCCGGCCTGGGTAAACCGGAAAATATTGTCGATAAAGAGAAGGACATCCTGATGCTCCACGTCGCGGAAATACTCGGCGACGGTGAGTCCGGTCAACCCCACGCGAAGCCTGGCTCCGGGAGGTTCATTCATCTGTCCGAAGATCAGGGCTGTCTTTTCGATGACTCCGGAATCTTTCATCTCCAGCCACAGGTCATTTCCTTCACGGGTCCGTTCTCCCACACCGCTGAAGACGGAATACCCGCCATGTTCCGTGGCGATATTCCGGATAAGCTCCTGGATGAGCACGGTCTTCCCCACACCGGCTCCGCCGAAAAGGCCCACCTTTCCCCCCTTCATGTAGGGAGCCAGAAGATCCACGACCTTGATCCCCGTCTCAAGGATCTCCGTTGCAGTATTCTGCTCTTCCAGGGTGGGAGCCGGGCGGTGGATGGCCCAGCGTTCTTCGGTATCCAATGCTCCCCCCTCATCGATGGGATCTCCTGTGACATTCATGATCCGGCCCAGGGTCTCTTTCCCCACGGGGATGGAGATGGGACGCCCGGTATCGATGACCTCCTGATCACGCTTTAAGCCGTCTGTGGAGGACATGGCAATGGTTCTGACGATATTATCCCCCAGATGCTGAGCCACTTCCAGCACAAGGGTCCCCTCCTCGCGTTCAATGGTGAGGGCATTAAAAATCGCCGGCAGCTTCCCCGGGGGGAAGACGACATCCACAACCGGCCCGACAATCCGAAAAATCGATCCTTTATTCATCCTTATCCTCCAATATTATTGCAGTGCATTGGCTCCGCCGACGATCTCGGAGATCTCGGTGGTGATCATGGACTGGCGCTCTCTGTTGGCCTTGAGGACCAGCTCATTGATCATCTCTTCAGCGTTATCCGTGGCCGCTTCCATGGCGGTCATCCTGGCACCGTGCTCACTGGCCAGTGATTCCAGCATGATCCGGTACATCTCTGATTCCAGGTACTCTCTCATGGCCGATTCCAGCATGGTGCCCATGTCCGGTTCTGCCAGAAAGATGCGTTTCGGCTCTTCGATCTCCCTGATCCGGGGCAGAAAGGTCTCCTGTGTGATCTCTGAGACAATGGAATTCTTGAAACGGTTATAAACGACAATGATCTCAGAGACATCCTCATGCTCCAGATAGAAACGGGCAAGGAAATCGGCGATCTCCTGAGCCACGTGATAGGTGGGAGGATCGAAGATATCCGTATAAGCCGCTTCCACGGGGATCTCCATGCGCCTGAAGGCATCACGCGCCTTCTTCCCCATGACAGCCTTGTAGGCTTTGGGGTTCTCTTTCACAAGGTCACGCCCCAGCCTGATGATATTGCTGTTAAAGGAGCCGCACAGGCCCTTGTCCCCTGAGATGAAAAGATAGAAGGGGACCCCTCCCTCGCGGCGGGTATAAAAGGGATGAGCCGTCTCCACATGATAATTGAGTCTTTCCACAAGACTGATGAGGGCATCGGCATAAGGCCGCATAGCCATGAGGCGCTGTTCCATCTTCCGCAGTTTGGCAGCAGCCACCATGTTCATGGCCCGTGTGATCTTCTTCGTGCTGTGAACGCTTGCAATGCGCTTGCGTATGGCTTTTAAGTTGGCCATGATCTCTGTTATTCCTTTTCTTTCCTGTTTTTCGTATCGTTCTCAGTCCCTTGGGATCGTTCAGTCTTCGCGTCCTTTTCGGGTGATGTCCCCTCTATTTGAGGAAGGTCATCCTCTTCTCCCTGGATCCCCATGGACTTGACAAAGCGTTTTTTAACCGATGCGATGGCTTTATCCAGTTTTTCTTTCACCGCGTCATCCAGCTTTTTCTCTTTTTTGATGGTCTCCAGGACTGTGGAATCAAGGCCCGGAAGCTCTTCCAGGATCCTGTCCAGAAAAGCGCCGATGTGGCTGAGAGGAACATCATCCAGGTAACCGCTTGTCCCGGCAAAGATCTGGACGATCTGTTCTTCCACGGTCATGGGGCGGTACTGAGGCTGTTTGAGCACTTCCACAAGGCGGCGGCCGCGTGTGAGCTGGGCTTGTGTGGCAGGATCCAGCTCAGACCCGAACTGGGCAAAGGCTTCAAGCTCCCTGAACTGGGCCATATCCAGACGCAGAGTCCCGGCCACCTGTTTCATAGCTTTGATCTGGGCATTTCCGCCCACACGGGAGACAGAGGTCCCCACGTTGATCGCAGGACGGACACCGGAATAGAAAAGATCAGCGCTCAAAAAGATCTGCCCGTCTGTAATGGAGATGACATTAGTGGGAATATAGGCTGAAATATCACCGGCCTGGGTCTCGATAATGGGAAGCGCAGTGAGCGACCCGCCGCCCATCTCCTCGGAGAGTTTAGCGGCCCTCTCCAGAAGGCGTGAATGAAGATAGAAGATATCTCCGGGGAAGGCTTCGCGTCCCGGAGGACGTCTCAGCAGCAGAGACATCTCGCGGTAAGCAGCGGCCTGTTTTGTCAGGTCGTCGTAGATGATGAGGACATCTTCCCCTTTGCCCATGAAATATTCTCCCATGGCGCATCCGGCGTAGGGAGCAATATACTGAAGGGGAGCCGGGTCACTGGCCGTAGCCGAAACGATGATGGAATACTCCATAGCCCCGTATTTTTCCAGGGTATCCACAATACGGGCCACCGTGGAGCGTTTCTGCCCGATGGCCACATAGATACAGATCACATTTTTGTCTTTTTGATTGATGATGGTATCCACGGCGATGGCTGTCTTTCCCGTCTGCCTGTCCCCGATGATGAGTTCACGCTGGCCGCGTCCGATGGGGATCATGGAATCTATGGCTTTGATGCCTGTCTGCAGAGGCTCTTTGACAGGCTGGCGATAGACGATCCCGGGGGCGATCTTGTCAATAGGCAGGGTCTCGCTGCTTTTCAGCTCCCCTTTCCCGTCCAAAGGGTTGGCCAGGGGGTCGACAATGCGTCCCAGGAGCTCTTCTCCCACCTTGGTCTGCATGATATTCCCGGTGGTCCTGACTTTGTCCCCCTCTTTGATCAGGCGGGTATCTCCGAAGATCACCGCTCCTGCGCTGTTTTCTTCCAGGTTCAGCACCACGCCCATGACACCGCTTTCAAACTCCACCAGTTCCATGGACATGGCGTTTTTTATTCCGTAGATACGGGCGATCCCGTCTCCCACTTCGATGACAGACCCTGTTTCTGAAATATCGACTTCTGTCTTATATCCCTCCAGCTCACGCTGGAGAACATCTTTCAGTTCTTCTGCATTGATCTTCATACCCATCACTCACCCTTCAACACATGTTCACTTTGTTT
>ERZ795053.6397-NODE-6397-length-11744-cov-4.724870_pt1 | contig 11744 bp, 8 predicted proteins | sample MGYA00375137_ERZ795053 | MGnify/ENA primary metagenome ERZ795053 (study PRJEB30182, sample SAMN05720284) | activated sludge metagenome | isolation source: Anaerobic digester | place: Hong Kong | collected 2014-12-17 ... | reverse complement strand
TAACCACAGTCCATAATGTAAATATAACCTACAAAGCAGCACCCTTGGGTTCACGAATATTGGCATGGGGTATCGATTCTGCCTTATTATTGTTTACCGGAATATTCATCATGGTTTTATTATTAATAACTTCAGAATTAAATTTTGATAAAATCAATTTTAATCAGCCATCCACTCTTCTTCCGCTTTTTTTTATAGCCTTACCGCTTATGCTGTACAATTTGCTTTGCGAAATAGGAATGAAGGGACAGACCATCGGCAAAAACATAATGAAGATTCGCGTTATATCCCTGGATGGATCGCCTCTATCAATTGGTCAATGCCTAATACGCTGGACCATGAGAATAATAGACCTGCATATTTCAAGCGGATTACCTGCGATTCTTACAATCGCTTTTAAAGAGAGCGGGCAACGCATTGGAGATATTGCAGCTAAAACAGCAGTAATCGAAGATCTCCCGGCGAAGGCTCCTGTAACAGCGGGTAGTACTTTCAAACCTAGTGTTCTTGAAACGCCATGTCTTACTTCGACTGAGAGTTCTACAATACAGAAGATTATTACTTTTGTATCAAACGGTGGAAACAAGACTGTAGCAGAAGATTATGCAAAACAGATACGGGATAATATTGTTGATAGATATTCACTTCAAGAGCGATCTGCAGAGTTTGGAGACAAAAGCATTGATTTCATAGAGACTGTGCTAAGGGATCACACAGGTCTTTCGGCAGACTAACCTAATTACTTTTATTCACACTTAAGCGGTTATATGACTATCTGGTTGCGCCCAAGACGCTTTGCCTCGTATAACCGCTGATCTGATAATTTCAGAATTTCATTGTAAACGCTTTTTCGGCTTTCGATTTCGCACAAATCGGCTATACCAGCACTAAACGATAGACTAATATCATTTCCTTCAAAGATAAATGCTCTCTTTTCGACATCGGCACGAAGACGCTCCATTATCGAATAAGAGCAATCTTTGCAGCAGTCAACAAAAGCGATAATAAACTCTTCTCCTCCAAACCTTCCCATAAGATCATATTTTCTAAGGCTCTCTGATATCTGGCTAGCAAAGGTCTGCAAAACATAGTCACCGGCAAGATGAGAAAAATTATCGTTAATTTCCTTGAAATTATCAAGATCTATCATAGCGATAGAGAGTTTCATATTTTTACGATTACAGAAATTAATCTTCTGCTCTACAAGATGTTTGAAATATCGGCGATTATAAACCGCTGTTAAAGGGTCAAGTGAAGCATCAGAACGTAGCTTGTTTTCACGTTCAATACGCTCTAGCTGGTTTTCTACCCGCGCCACAAGCTCGATGGAATCAAAAGGCTTTTTGATGTAATCATAACCACCCGAATCGAAGCCCTCTTTAACCGATGAGCCTTCGGTCCGCGCGCTTACAAAAATGATACCTACGTCCTGATTTCTAAACTCTGTATGTAAATCTCTTGCGGCCTCGAAACCGTTTACTTCAGGCAGCATAACGTCAAGGAGTATCAGATCAGGAAGACCGTTCTCCTTAATAATATTGTACATCGATTTTATATCTTCCGCGGTAAACAAGGTGTATTTTTTTAACACCGAACATATCAATGTTCGGTTTACCGGGTCATCGTCTACAACAATTATCTTTTTGTTCATTATTACATCCGTTTAGAATTAAATCGGCTCAAGACTTATACATAGTATCGGCAAAAACTGCAATTAAACTGATACAGTTAAAGTATCTTATAATTCAAAATTTCTCATCAGATCCTCAAGAGTGTCTCTTCTGCGGATCAATTTGTCACTGCCATCGGACGAAATTAATACCTCGGCAGGCTTTAACCTGTTATTATAGTTGGAACTCATGCAAAAACCGTAAGCCCCAGCGTCAAGAACCGCGATAATATCATCTTCAACTATTTTAGGAAGCTCCCTATCGTTCGCGAGGATATCTCCAGTTTCACAGATATTACCCACAATTTTTACACAATCTTTTGAGCTATCGATGCTACCTTTTTCACGAAAAATCTCTATTTCATGATGAGAATCATACATAACCGGGCGTTTAAGCACATTAAAACCGATATCGGTTCCTATATAACGTGATCCGTAGTTTTCCTTAACAGAGTGTACCCTGCCCAGAATTATGCCACATTCTGCCGCGATATAACGTCCAGGTTCAATTTTGATTTTTATCTCGCGGCCATAGGCTTTGATAAACTTGTCAATATTTTGCTTAAGCAAACGTCCAGTTTCGGCAAGATCAAGACGTTTCTGCCCTTCAGACTTACGATAAGGTATACCAAAGCCTCCACCAAAATCGACAAACTCAAGTGAATCAAAATTAGACGCAATCGAAAGAATGGAATCTGTACTCTTCACATAAGCATCCGATTCCATAAAGAGTGAGCCAATATGCTGATTCACTCCGGCAACTGTCAGATCATGTTTCTTGACTATCTCTTTGACTTGGGACATCATCTCGGGAGCAATACCAAACTTGGTCTTTTTACCTGCAGTAACAACTTTTTCATGATGTCCAGCCCCCACGCCCGGATTAAACCTGAGAGCGACCTTTGTTCCTGGAAAGTTTCGGCCATAAAGATCCAACTGTGATAGCGAATCAATACTCACCATTATTCCCCGGTCTACAGAAAAACGCATCTCATCGGCGGAGACATTATTGCTTATATACAAGATTCTATCCGCAGTAAATCCCGCGGCAAGTTCAGCATGAATTTCACCAGGGCTCATAGCATCCACAGACAAACCCTCTTCGTTAACAATTTTAAGAAGCTCAAGATTGCTGTTTGCCTTAGCGGAGTAGTTAACAGAAAAGTTTTTATAATCTACCAAGCCTTTCATTTCGCGACAGCGTTCTCGCAGAATGTTTTCGTTATACACATAAAGAGGTGTTCCGTATTTTTCTGCCAGTTGAACAGGAGTTGACTCTTTAAAAAAATCCATTTTATCGGTTACAGGAGTATGTACTTTTGTCATAATATATTCCTTACTTTTTTAATATTTATCCGGCAGGTATCTTAAAATTATCGCAAGGCAAACACGCAATCAAGCTACCTGTAAAATTTTCATTTCAATTTTTTTATTTCTTCTTCAAGTACCTTCAAAACCAGATCGCTATCGGCAGCAAGCTCTATCGGTTTATTTGCATGGGAACAGTTTATACCGCTAATTGTTTCTTCATGATAACCTACTTTAAACTCGGAAAATTTTAAACCGTGCGCAGTAGATATTATAACTACTCTCTCATCAGATGCGATATCGCCACGAGAGGCAAGTTTTGTAAAAACTGACAAGGCAACACCTGTATGAGGACAACTGTACATACCGGTTCTATCTGCCAAGGCCGCAGCCTCTGCAAGTTCCTCTTCGCTAGCCTGCTCTACAATTCCATTAAACTCTTTTAACGTGGCGATAGCCTTGTCTACTGAAACCGGGTCGCCTATCTGAATTGCCGAAGCAAGAGTCTTTTTCGCAGATATTGATGAAAAACTTTCAAAACCATTTTTATAAGAAGTATAGAGCGGATTTGCATTCTGAGCCTGAGCAACGACAATTCTTGGCATCTTGCTTATCATACCAAGTTCTTTCATCTCTTTGAAGCCTTTTCCCAAAGCAGACACGTTACCCAAATTACCACCCGGAATGATAATTGTATCAGGAACTTCCATATCAAACTGCTGTACTATTTCAGGAGCTATTGTCTTTTGCCCCTCGACACGAAGGCTGTTCATAGAGTTGGCAAGATAAATTTCGTTGTTCTCGGTAACCTGTTGAACTATTTTCATACACCCGTCAAAGTCGGTATCCAACGCCAAAACGATAGAACCATTTGACATGGGCTGAACCAGCTGCGCTGTTGTAATTTTGTTGGCAGGAAGAAACACTATCGATGGAATTCCTGCATAAGCCGCATAAGCCGCAAGAGCCGCAGAGGTATCACCGGTTGACGCGCAAGCGACAGCCTTTATATTTTTACCTTTTTTAATCATCTGGTTTACCATCGAAACAAGAACAGTCATACCAAGATCTTTAAACGATCCGGTGTGGGTGTTTCCACACATCTTGATCCAAAGATCCTTAACGCCAAACATCTGTCCGAAGCGTTTCGCATAGAATAGGTTACTGTTTCCTTCGTACATCGAAACAATGGAATCATCATCAATTTCAGGAGCAACCAGCTCCTTATAACGCCATACACCTGAACCGTAGGGCCATTTTGTGCTCCCCATTCTTGATGCAAAAAGTTTGTTCCACCCTTCTCCATTTAACTTTGCCTTAAGAGCATCGGTATCGTGGGTAACCTGTAGAAGAGAACCACACTTGGGACAACGGTAAATAATATCGGTCAATGAGTATTGCCCCTCACAGCCTTTTATACACTTAAAATAAGAGTTCACGTTTATTAACCTCGGACAGCTATTTTATTTTTACAAACAACACAATTGTTATATATTAAACAATTTATTAATTCAAGAATTAGTATCAACTCTCTTCGATTCTTATCATCATTACAGGTTCGGTTACAAAATCGAACTCATTTATTTCATTAACAGCCTTTCTAATATCAGCTTCACAGGCCTTGTGGGTAACGAAAAGAAGAGGCACTATATTATGGCCTGTTTCATGCTGTTCAACGGAGCTTACAGATATATTATTTGCCGAAAACGCGTGAGCAACCTTTTCAAGAATACCTGGCCGGTCTTCGGTATTAATACGTAAATAAAACCTTGAAAATCGTTTTTCCGCACCAAGTATAACAGCATCTCCTTTTGTTAAAATAGCGCTTTCATATACTCCTTTTTTAACAGCTATCTGAACAATATCAGAAACAACTGCCGATGCCGTAGGCAAAGAACCGGCACCCTTTCCATAAAGAAGAACTTCTCCTGTCATATCCGCGTCAAAAACAACAGCATTATACTCATGACTTACTGAGGCAATCAGGTGTGATTCCCGAATCATGACAGGGTGCACCCGCACATCAACCTCACCATCAATTTCACGGGCAATTCCCAAAAGTTTAACCGCGTATCCCATGCGACGGGCAAACTCGGTATCCAGAGTTTTAATTTTTGTTATACCCTCTATCTGGATTGAGCCGTACTCTATCTTTTTATTGAACGCAAGCATGGCCAACAGACAAATCTTATGGCCCGCATCGTATCCTTCAATATCAAAAGTCGGATCAGCCTCAGCAAAACCTTCGGCCTGTGCCTCGGCCAAGGCATCGGCAAAAGATAATCCGGCAAGTTCCATACGGGTAAGAATATAATTGGTTGTACCATTAAGGATACCAAAAATATGATTAACATTGTTAGCCACAAGACCGTTTTTCAGATCCTCGATACAGGGGATACCGCCACCTACTGCCGCCTCAAACCCCAGTTTGGCATCCTTACGATCGGCCAGTTCGAAGATTACGGAACCCTTTTCGGCCAAAAGTTTTTTATTCGCAGTTACAACGTTTTTACCTGCCGAAAGCGCGGCTTCGACAACGCTCTTTGCCGGTTCAAGACCGCCAATAAGCTCTACAATTGTATCTATCTCTTTATCTTCAATCAGACTTTTCCAGTTATCCGTCACTTGAACATCAGATGAAACGGTATTCTTAACCTCATCCATTCTTAAATCACAAACAGTTTTGAGAACAAGGCTAACTCCTGTTCTCTGCTCGATCAGTTTACCGTTGTTCTTTATGACGTTGTAAACGCCGCTTCCAACAGTTCCAAAACCCACAAGCCCGATATTTACTATTTTTTTCATATATGTTACAGCTCCATTTTTATTTACCATAAAACCATAAAAACTCATGATACGATTATAATATAGCTGTTTTTAGTCAAGAAAAGTTCAGTATTAGTATATCGGTATTGTATTTGATGTTTGTTTCAAGAAAATGGATGATTATTGTACTATTTATGAAAACCACAGACAATAATGTAGTAAATTGGGTTAGATGTTTTGTTTATTGAGACAAATATCATTGTTTAACTTTCTTACAATATTTTTCCAACCGGACATACGTTTGAGCAATCACCGCATAATATACACTCGGTATCAGTTACCGGTTTATTCTCGCGCATATAACCCAAAACATCAACACCCATTGGGCAGTAATTATTGCAAAGTGAGCACTCTTTACATTTGACACTCATATTTGGTTTTAGTTTAACAAGACTAAAAATAACTTGCCGGTTTCATGATCCGAGAAGCTGGGCAAAGGTGCTTGCAAAAGGCTCTTTTGTATTTCAGAATAAAAGCAAGAGGATTTGCCAGAATAATTCTTATAAAAACCGGGATAAATGCTATCTTATATTTTTTTAGTTCATGTTGTTACCTGATTTATTAACAGGGACTGGTATTTGAATATAGTGTTTGTTGACCATCAATAAATATTGCAGTTTATTTGCACAAATCACCCCATTTTCAGGTCGTTTATGTAAATTTTTCTTTATACCTTGATCTTCGATTCTATAGCTTTATTCTAAAAAATGACTTTATTGTAAAACCATCAGCCTTTCTCATTATGCAAGTGCTAGTTTCTGTTGTTTCAAATCCATATTTTGTTCACATATATTTAGATTGTTTTCTTTTAAATATTTAATAATATCACTATGAATTATTTTTGCTAATTCAAAACTTAAATTCACAGGGACTGCATTCCCAATCATTTTATACGCAGACGTTAAGTTATCGTAATGAAAAATAAAGTCATCTGGAAAAGTTTGAATACGAGCACATTCTCTTACACTTAATCGCCTATACAAATGTTCCTTGCCCCTAACAAATTCTCTTTTGTTTTGCTCAAGAAATGTCATTTTAGGAGCCTGAGGGTGAATAGGGGCATGCCTACCACCAGCCTGGATAGTGAAAGATGGTTCTTCCCAAGAGCGTACTCGATTTCTTGACATATAAATTGTTGAAAACCCACCTATCATATATTCATGGTTTATGAACTTACAATCATCACCATTCGTATAATTAAATTTTTTTGCGGGTAAGACGTTATCTTTTAAGTCCCAAATAGCGTTTTTCAATTTAGGTATATTATTATTTGGATCAGGAAAATGAAATTTTAGATTTGTATCCTTACGGTACCCAATAAAAAAGATTCTTTTCCGATCCTGAGGGACATTATAATCTTTTGCATTTAGCAATTTTATTTCAACATTATAACCTGCCTCCTTAAATTGATCAATGATATTTTTCAAAGCTTCAGAGTGCTTGTTTGCCAATATCCCAGATACATTTTCTGCTAGAAAGAACAAAGGTTGCTTATTTTTAAGTACTCTAATATATTCAAAAAACAATTGCCCTCTTACATCGGAAATACCTCTTTGTGCTCCAGCTTCACTCCAGCTTTGACATGGAGGACCGCCAATAATGCCAAAGCAGTTGGGTATATCTGATAAATCGATGTCTTTAATACTTCTCCTGTCTAAAACAGTTTCAGGATGATTTCTTTCAAAAGTTTCCCAAATCTCTTTGTCAAATTCATTAGCCCATATCGTTTTAAAGCCAGCCTTGGTAAAACCTAAATCCAAACCTCCACAGCCAGCAAATAAAGATATAATATTCATGCACTCCTCCATCCTTATCTTATGTTTAGTAAAATATTTTATGTCTCATCTGTCAATTACTTTAGTTCCTTAACTATTAATACGATTATTAACGTATAAGTTTAAAATTTTTTTTTGGTTTGGAGAAAAAATGTCAAAAATCTTTGGTGATTCTGAAAAATACATATTAAAAAACCTAAATATTGGGAATATATTTATTTATGGCAATGAAAAATATATAATTAGAAAATCAGGCAAACCTACATGTAGTTCAGGTGAACCAAAGACTGATATTTATATCCAAGCTAGTAATTTATCAAATTCCAAAATAGATATTGAAATAAAAATTTCGTATAAGCAAAATAATGCAGATTTTCTAGAAAACAAAATGACAGCTAAAAGAGCAAAACAAATTTTAGGTCCTGATTGGAAAAAAATAATTATTAAATCAACAAAAAAGTTACAAAAAGAGTTTAAGAAAAGACCTCTTATATACAAAGATAAACACAAAAAAACTGCAAGAGGTTGTTTCACGTTGGGTTGGAAATTTGAATTATTATTGGTCAAAAGCGGTAATCTATCTTATGAGTTAGAATTATCACAAGAGCAAGTTCATGATATATATTCAGGCAAAAACTTATCTGCCGATAAAAAAGATTCATTAGTTAATGGAGAACAAATCCTCAATTCCGGAATTGCTAATTTTATATTGAAGGGTGATGTTTCTAGTTATAAGAACACACAAGATATTATTGATAATATTATTATTATTGATAAATACATACAAGAAAATCCGAATATATACTATGCTTGCAAAGCGTTGAATTATAGAAGTTTTAAGGATAAATGGGATGGTCCTAGACCATTAGCCGTATACGTCAATTGGACTCGAAAAAGAAATAAACTACATTCTGAAATAATATTTAAATCACCTTTATCTGTAAATGGGAATTTAGTCGCTAATCAATTAAAAAATGTGTTAATGGAAATGAATATAAAAAATACAAATGATATTACTAATAATAATTGTTACTTTCCTGAAATAATTTATAATAAAATCGAGTAACCGAGATACTTATATTCCCCCACAACCAAATATATTACAATCAAAAAAAATCCTGCCATACCAAAATTCCATAGACCAAAACAGAATGAGCTCTAACAGAACAATATACAAAGTATAGATAAACCAACATAGCGACTCAGTCTCTATGTTATAAAAAAATTCGTTCAAATTGAAAAAGTACAGAACAGAAGAAATACTAAAATAATCTCACATAACCAACCGCGCCTGCATTTCCGATTTATCGAACTCGTTCATCCAAAAAAATAATCACGCCTGTTTAGCCCTCATTCACCTGATAAAATAGTCCCGCTTGTATAGCCCACGTTCATCTGATAGAACAGTCGCGCCCGTTTAGGTCTCATCAATAAAATTCTTTTCACAAGCACAAACACCATTCATCAACAACTCACAAGGTCATAGAGAAACCATATTATTGATAGCAATAACGGGTTGACAAACCAGTATTTACCTGGCAATACATACAAAGTTGCAAAATTTATTAACTCCCTTTTAAAAATTTACCAAAGGATCACCGAAATGAAATATTCTGTTTTAGTTTTTTCACTTTTAATACTTTTCACCGGTTGTGTTAAAGTATATAACCAGAATCCAAACGAGGGTGGTCGGTTGGCTATCTCATCATCTGCAGAGCTTATGGTTGTACCCGACGAGATGAGTATCTTATTTGGTATCGAAAAATACGATTCTAATGTTAAAAATGCCCGTACACAGACCCGAATCATTCTGGATTCTCTTGTCAAAAAACTGAAAGAAGAGGGAATATCCGAAAAGAACATCGAATATGGACAGATCAGTATCATTCCCCGTTATCCAGAGAATCAGTATGGAAAACGGATTATCGGTTATACGACATCACTTGATGTAACAGTAAAACTGCAAAACTTCGATCTTATTTCCGCGGTTGTCGATAAGGCGGTAAGCGTTGGAGTTAACACAATCGGAAATTTTAATTTCTACTCAAGAGACTTTAAAATTATTTATCTTATCATCAAGTTCTTTAATAATCAGAGAAATTTCAGAAGAATTACCCGATAACAGCTTAGCTGACTCGGCATTTTTTGTGGAAAATTCGTTCAATAAATCAATAATAACGGAGATCTCACTAAACGAGACGTTCTGCTCTTCTAAAAGATTTTTATTCTCTTCTGTAATTTTTAATACTGCGTTTCCGTTTTCTGTTAATACAGATTTTATACCATTCTCTCTTTCTGATAAATCATTAATCTCATTTATCAGACCCGAAATAGAATTAATACCTGCCGATATACCGTTAAAGATTTTCATGGTTTCAGTAGTGGTATCTACTCCTACCTGAGTTTCTCGGTGATTTAACTGTACCAAAGAGTCAATCTCCTTAACCGCAGCTGATGTTAAATCAGATAACTTAGAAACTTCTTCGGCAACCACAGCAAAACCAAGGCCGCTATCACCTGCTCTGGCAGCTTCAATCGATGCATTTAACGCCAACAAACTTACCTGCTCTGCGATATCATCGATCATTTTTATATTTCCGACAATTTTTTTTGAGCTGTGCATGATAGTTAGCATACTCTTATTCATTTTGTGCATAGCAGTATCACCGATTACCACATTATCATTAATTACTAAAGCCTCTTTAGTGGCTAAGTGAATTTTAGACTCCATATCGATAATTGTTTGTGATAGTATTTCTATTTTTTGATTTAAAGAATCAATTTTATCGTTTTGATGAACTGAATTTTCAAATATGGTCTTAGCACGCAGCTTTACACGACTAATTGTATCATTCATCTCTTTTGCAATCTCTGATTGTTTATGCGAGACAATCAACAAAGAGCTTGAACTTGCAGACAATTGCTCTGACGCTTTAAAAAGGTTACTTATAACATGTATAATCGTTTTAATAATTTCCTGTATATTGTTTATAAATGAATCAAATAATGCCGCTAGTACCCCTGTTTCATCTTTAGAAATTATATCAATTCTTTTTGTTAAATCACCATCGCCATCGGAAATATCATGTAACCTGCTAATTATACGTTTTAACGGTTTATTTATACTTATAATTATTTGTCTAGAGAAGATAAATGTTATTATTATAAAAACGAAGGCACTTATGATTGTCAGTAAAGTTATTAAGATCATTAGGGCCTCTTTACTCTTTTCTGTTGTATCTGAAATTTGAAAAACAGTTTTTGTAAGATTATTTAAGGGGACATCTTCTATTCGATTTACTTTTTTATTAATTAACGTTATTGATTCTGCGTAATTATCCTCATTATACAATTGTAAAGCATTTTCATACTGTGTATTCATCTCAACATAACTGTTATATAACTCATCCAACGTCTGCAGAGTATTTGGATCGTCCGCAACCAATAATTTGAAATCATTTATATCACTCAATATTGTTATTGTTTTGTTAAAGAAAACTCGTTTCGCTCGATCAAAACCGCTGGGATCTTGTGCATTGATTAAAATACTCTTCCAGTCACTATTGTGTATATATATAGCTTTTTGAATATCTTTGATACGGTTATTGTTATACTCATATGATCGGTAATCATTATTTTGCTTAACAAAGAGGATTATTATAGAACTATAAGCAAATATTATAATAAATAAAAATATGAAAAACAACAAGTAAAGTTTCGTACTAATATTCAAATTTTTAAAGTTCATAATAAATCCAGTAGATCATATAATTTTAACATATCAACTATTTATAGATTTGGTGATCTATACGACTTAAGATTAAAAGAAATAGACAATTTGTTGTTAAGTTTGGTTTTTACAGATTTAAAGCATTAAATATTTTTTAAAATTCCAGATATATCATAAGTATATGTTTAATCATCCTTATGCAAATTTATTCATGTACTTATCCCAAATACTAAACATGTAAAAATTTTATATAATAAAAAACTCTCCCGGAGGTTATGAGAGAGTTTTTTATTAAAGAAATTGCTAATTGCTACTTGCTACCAGATTTATTTTTTGTATAAACATCAAAACAGACAGCACCAAGAAGAACAAGACCCTTGATTACCTGCTGCCAGTCAACGCTTACACCCAAAATAGACATACCATTATTTAAAAC
>ERZ795053.6395-NODE-6395-length-11744-cov-23.408675_pt1 | contig 11744 bp, 8 predicted proteins | sample MGYA00375137_ERZ795053 | MGnify/ENA primary metagenome ERZ795053 (study PRJEB30182, sample SAMN05720284) | activated sludge metagenome | isolation source: Anaerobic digester | place: Hong Kong | collected 2014-12-17 ... | reverse complement strand
GGTAACCTGGGGGCTATGACAGGCCGGCAGCTGCTTAGTCAGCCGCGGTGACGTGACCGGATAGGACGTCAACGCGGCCATACCCCTTCGCCCACCGAGGGGGTATTTCTATGCCCGAGCAGCACCGGATCGACGAGAGAGACCGATGAGCGAGACTCCGCACCGCTATACCGCCGACCTGGCCCAGCAGATCGAAGTGGCCTGGCAGGACCGTTGGGAGGAGGAGGGGACCTTCCACGCGCCCAACCCCGCCGGCTCGCTCGCGGACCCGGATGCGGTCGCGCGCTTCCCCGGCGGGCACCTGCTCGTGCTGGACATGTTCCCCTACCCCAGCGGTGCGGGGCTGCACATCGGTCACCCGCTGGGCTATATCGCCACGGACGTCTTCAGTCGCTACCAGCGGATGCTGGGCAAGAACGTGTGTCACTGCATCGGCTACGACGCCTTCGGCCTGCCGGCCGAGCAGTACGCCGTCCAGACCGGTCAGCACCCCCGCAAGACGACCGACGAGAACATCGCGATCATGAAGCGGCAGCTGCGCCGCCTGGGCTTGAGCCTGGACGACCGCCGCGCCATCGAGACGATCGACCCGGGCTACTACACGTGGACCCAGTGGATCTTCGTCCAGATCTTCAACGCCTGGTATGACGCGGACGCCGCCCGTCCCGATGGTGGCACCGGCCGGGCGCGGCCCATCGCCGACTTGGTCGCGCAGTTCGCCTCCGGCGAGCGGGCGACTCCCGGCGGCCGCGCGTGGGACGAGCTGAGCGAGGTCGAGCGCGCCGAGATCCTGGGCGCCCATCGTCTGGTGAATTCCGTTGAGGCACAGGTGAACTGGTGTCCCGGCCTGGGCACGGTGCTGGCCAACGAGGAGGTCACGGCCGACGGGCGCTCCGACCGGGGCAACTTCCCGGTGTTCAAGCGCAACCTGCGTCAGTGGGTCATGCGGATCACCGAGTATGCCGACCGGCTGGCCGAGGATCTCGACCGCGTGGACTGGCCGGAGAAGGTCAAGGTCATGCAGCGCAACTGGATCGGCCGGTCCGAGGGCGCCAGCGTCACCTTCCCCGTCGCCGGTTCGGACGCCGGCATCGAGGTCTTCACCACCCGCCCGGACACGCTCTTCGGGGCAACGTTCATGGTCGTCTCGCCCGAGCACCCCATCGTCGACTCCCTTGTCCCGCAAGGCGACTGGCCGACCGAGACCAAGCCGGCGTGGACGGGTGGTGCGGCTTCGCCGGCGACGGCGGTCGCGGCATACCGTCGGGCGGCGGCGAGCAAGAGCGACATCGAGCGGCAGGAGAACAAGGACAAGACCGGCGTCTTCACCGGTGCCTTCGCGCTGAATCCCGTCAACGGGCAACGGATCCCGGTGTTCGTCGCCGACTACGTCCTGATGGGCTACGGCACCGGCGCGATCATGGCCGTGCCGGCGCAGGACCAGCGCGACTGGGACTTCGCGGTCGCCTTCGACCTGCCGATCGTCCGCACCGTGCAGCCGGCGCCCGATCACGACATGGACACCGCTTTCACCGGCGACGGGCCCGCGATCAACTCCGCCAACGACGAGGTCTCGCTCGACGGGCTGGGCGTCGCCGACGCGAAGGCGCGGATCACGGCATACCTGGAGAGCAAGGGGGCCGGCCGCGGCACAGTCACCTACAAGTTGCGCGACTGGCTCTTTGCGCGGCAACGCTATTGGGGCGAACCCTTCCCGATCCTGTTCGACGAGAACGGAATCGCGCACGCCGTGCCCGAGGCGATGCTGCCCGTCGAACTGCCGGACATCCCCGACTACTCGCCGCGCACCTACGACCCGGAGGACGCCGAGTCGTCGCCGGAGGCGCCGCTGGCGCGCAACGCCGACTGGGTCAACGTGCGTCTCGACCTGGGCGACGGTGCGGGGGAGCGGGACTACCGCCGCGACACCAACGTCATGCCGCAGTGGGCCGGATCCTGTTGGTATTACTTGCGTTATCTGGATCCGCTGAACTCCGAGGCGTTCGTCGACGCGACCAACGAGCGTTATTGGATCGGGCCGCGGGAGAACCCCGTGGTCGCCGGTACCGAGGATCCCGGTGGCGTGGATCTGTATGTCGGCGGCGTCGAGCACGCCGTGCTGCACCTGCTGTATGCGCGCTTCTGGCACAAGGTCCTCTACGACCTGGGGCACGTCAGTTCCAGCGAGCCGTTCCGCACCTACTTCTCCCAGGGCTACATCCAGGCGCCGGCCTACAAGGATGCGCGGGGGCAGTATGTCGAGGCCAAGGAGGTCGTCGAGGCGCACGACGGCAGCTTCTCGTGGGGCGGTGAGCCGGTCACGCAGGAGTTCGGCAAGATCGGCAAGTCGCTGAAGAACATGGTCTCGCCGGACGACATGTACGGGGCGTATGGCGCCGACACGCTGCGCCTGTACGAGATGGGTCTGGGTCCGCTGGCGCAGTCCAAGCCGTGGGACACCCGGGCCGTCGTCGGCAGCCAGCGCTTCCTGCAACGGTTGTGGCGCAACGTGATCGACGAAGAGGCCGGCACGCTGCGGGTCGTCGACTCGGCTCCTGATCCCGAGACATTGCGGGTGCTGCACCGCACCATCGCGGCGGTCCGCGCGGACTACGAGGGCCTGGGCTTCAACACCGCCATCGCCCGGTTGACCGAGCTCAACAATGCGCTGACGAAGCTGGACGAGGTGCCGCGTGGCATCGTGGAGCCGCTGGTTCTGATGACCGCCCCGCTGGCGCCGCACATCGCCGAGGAACTGTGGAAGCGGCTGGGGCACTCCGAGACGCTGACATATGAGCCGTTCCCGGTCGCCGACGAGCAATGGCTGGTCGAGGACACCGTCACCTGCGTCGTGCAGATCAGGGGCAAGGTCCGCGATCGCATCGAGGTGGCACCGAGCATCGGTGAGGACGAGCTGCGCGAGCGGGTCCTGGCGCTGCCGAAGGTGGTCGAGGCGACCCCCGACGGGACGCGCACGGTGATCGTGCGCGCGCCGAAGCTGGTCAACGTCGTCCCGAACTGATCACCGGTGCTGACGGCGCGGAGATGCGCATTGTCCATGTCGCATGGTTGCCGGTCGTGCCGGCTCGATCGCTGTCGATGAGGCACCTGATTCGTCGCGACCGGGAGGAACTTGTCCACAGCGCGGTGGCTGACTTCGCATAATCCACAGGCTTTTTCGGGGGGACTGGCGGGGCGTTGATCGGGTTCGTACGTTGGCGGACATGACTTTTCGCCAGCGGGACGACCCGGCCGAGCGGTTGCGGGTGTTGCTCGACGCGGGTCGGTCACGCGCGCCGGGCGATCCCGAGCTCCCCGATGCCGACTGGTGGGACGACGCCGACGACGCCGACGACATCGACGAACCGGGGGACGGCGAGGTCGGTGCGCTCGGATCGGACCAGCGGTATGACGCCCGGTCCGGAGCTCGTGCTCCGGCCGGCGCGCGGCACGCCCGACCACCTGCGATCACCGCTCCGCTCGGCTTGCGAGAGCGCTTCACCGCCGTCAGCCATCCGGTGGTGGTCACCGTTCTGCTGGCGGCGGTGGCTGCCGGGTTGCTCTTCGGGATGCGGCTCGTGCGGGCGCGGGCGGACGCGGTGCCCATCCCGGCACTGTCCACGATGACGGACCCGCGGGCCACGGGCGGCGGCGAGCCGGCCGCGGCCGGCGGCGCGTCCGGGGACTCCCGTGTGTCAGGCTCAACTGCGCCCGGTCCGCCCGCGACGGATATCTCTTCGGGTGGCTCGGCGAGCGCCGGGGCCATGGTGCGCGTCCATGTCGTGGGCCAGGTCAAGCGTCCCGGGGTCGTGGAGGTGTCCGCGGGGGCGCGGATCCTGGATGCGATCGAGGCGGCCGGGGGCGCGACGAGCAAGGCGGACCTGGACGCGATCAACCTGGCCCGCGCGGTGGTCGACGGCGAACAGATCCAGGTCCTTCGGCCTGGAGAGTCCCCGACTCCAGCGTCCGGGCCGGCGGCACCGGCCACCGGATCCGGGTCGGGCGGCACAGGCGGAGGGCCCGGAGTAAAGGTGCCCATCAACACAGCCGACCTGGCTCAACTCGACACCCTGCCCGGCGTGGGTCCGGTTCTCGCGCAACGAATCCTGGACTGGCGCAGCCAGCACGGCGCATTCGCGAGCATCGATCAGCTCGGCGAGGTCAGCGGCATCGGCGAGAAGCTGCTGGCCAATCTCACCCCGCTCGTGACGCTCTAGACGATGTGGGGACAGACGCGCGACGGCAGCGTTCGGCTCGACCCGCGTGGCCACGCTCGGCAGACGCGTCCCGGCGACGGCCACCCGGACCGCCGCCCGGGTGTCGATCTGCGGCTGCTGGTGCCGGCGCTGTTCGGGTGGGGAGCAACCGCCCTGACCCTGGGCGTCGGCGGGGGGATCCGCGTGATCATCGGGGCTGTCGCCCTGGTCGTGGCGGCCTGGCCCGCGTGGCTCGGCCGGGCCCGGCATCGCCGAGGTGGTGGGGCGTTGCGGATGGCGGCACTGGTGGCCGCCGTGACCGGAGTTCTTGTCGCCACGGCGGGCCTGGCCGACCTGCGGCGCCGCGCCGGGGTCGTCGACGAACTCGCAAATCGAGGCGGCGTCGGCCGCATCTCCGGGCCGGTCGTGGCCGAGCCGGTGCCGATCGACAACGGCCGGTTCGTGGTGCGCCTGCGTGCCGAGACGGTGCTCAGCGCCGGGCAGGTCACGCGTTCGTCCGCAACGATGCTCGTCATCGGGGATGACAGGTGGTCGCATCTGCAGTGGCGCGATCACGTCGACGTGCTGGTGCGGATGCGGCCTGCCGACCCCGGCGATTCCGTTCTCGCCATAGCTAAACCGTTGTACGGACCCACGAGCCGGCCCGCCTCGTCCCGGCTCGTGGCGTGGTCCTCCCATATCCGCGGGGCACTGCGCGGTGCGGTGTCGGCCTTGCCGCCGGATGCCCAGGGCCTGGTCCCGGCCATGGTGTTCGGCGACACCTCCCGCTCCCCGCCCGAGCTGACCTCCGACATGCGCGCCGCGGGTCTGGCGCACCTGTCGGCGGTCAGCGGCGCCAACGTCAGCATCCTCGTCGTGTGTGCCGTGGCCGGGCTGGGGGTGTTTGGGGTTCGCCGGCGCTGGCGGCCTGCTGCGCTGCTCCTTGTCATCGCGGCCTTCGTCGTCGTCACCCGCCCGGAGCCGAGCGTCATCCGGGCCGCCGCGATGGGCGGCGTCGGAGTCCTGGCGTGTTACCGATCGACGCGGGCAGCCGGCATACCGGCTCTCGGCGCGGCCATCGTCGGGCTGCTGATGGCGGACCCGTGGCTGGCGCGCAGCTTCGGGTTCGCGCTATCGGCGCTGGCGACCCTGGGGCTGCTGGTCTTCGCCGGCCCGTGGTCGCGGGCCGTGGTGCAGCGCTTCCCGCGTTGCCCGGCGCCGATCGCCGTGGCGGTCGTCGTCCCGGTTGCCGCGCAGGTGACGACTGCCCCGGTTCTCGTTCTCCTGCAAGGGAATGTCAGCGTCGTGGGGATTCCCGCGAATATCCTTGCCGCTCCCTTCGTGGCGCCGGTGACGATTGCCGGTCTCGGTTTGGCAACCCTTGCTGCGCTCGGCCTGCCGACCGGCTGGCTGGCCTGGGCGCCGGGCGCACCGGCTCTGGCCATCACCTGGATCGCCCACCGTGCCGCCGGCGTGTCGTGGGGCAGCATCGACTGGCCCGACGGTGCCGCCGGCGCGATGCTGCTGACAGGCGTGACGCTGCTGCTCCTCGTCACCGCCCCTCGGCTGCGGTATGCCGCACGCGTGCGCCCCCGCACGATTCTTGCCGGGCTGTTGCTCTCGCTGGCTGCCGTGCTGCCGACCGGGTGGTGGGGCCGGCCACCTGGGCCATGGCAACTCGTGGCTTGCGATGTCGGCCAGGGTGATGCTCTCGTCGTCGCGACGACACCCGGCCGCGGCATCCTCGTCGATGCGGGTCCGGAGCCGCTCGCTGTCGACCGCTGCCTGCGGCGGCTCAGCGTCAAGGCGCTGGACCTGATCGTCCTGACCCACTTCCACGCCGATCACGTCGACGGCCTAGCCGGAGCCCTGCGCGACCGATCCGTCGCGGGCATCGTCACCTCACCCGTCGCGGACCCACCCGACCGAGCTGCCACCGTCGCGCGGCTGGCCGGGCAGGGCGGCATACCCCTGCGTCCCGCTCGGCTCGGCGAGCAGCTCCGGTTCGGCGCCACGACGCTGAGCGTCCTCGGGCCCGCGCGCCGCATCGACGCCGGCTCGGTCCCCAACAACGCGAGCGTCGTGCTGACCGTGCGCATCGGGGACTTCGACGCCCTCCTCACCGGGGATGTCGAGGCGGAGGCGGGCCGTTCTCTACGCCTCACCCAGCAGGCGAACCTCTTTGGCCCGCAGTCGAATCCACGGTTCGACGTCGTCAAGGCTCCCCACCACGGGTCGGCGAACTACGACGACATCCTGTTCGCTGAGACCCGGGCGCCGGTGACGCTGGTCAGCGTCGGCGCCGACAACGACTACGGCCATCCCGCCCCACGCTTCCTCGATGCGGCCGCGGCGCTCGGCACCCGGGTCCTGCGCACCGACCAGGCCGGCGATATCGCCCTCTGGGTGGCCGGCGGCCAACTCTACGTCCGCACCGATCACTAGCCCCCCGTCGAGATGTCGATTCCCACCCCGTTGAGATATCACTCCGCCTCACCCGTCACCTCCGTCATGCCCGGGGACTGCCCGGCCCGGCGTCAGAGGTGATAGTCGAGCTCGGGTTCGGGAACTGACGCAGCGTCACCGGGGAAGGTCGGCAGGAGGTCGGGTGAGGCGGCGACCTCGGCCAGCGCTTCGAGCGCGGCCGCGACGGCCGGCACCCGGCGCAGGTCGGGAGTGGTCACGGCCAGGATGTCCCGGCGGGAAGCCGGCGTGACCTGGCGGATGACGACGTCGGGGTTGTAGGTGGTGCGCACGATGAGGTCGGGGATGAGTGCGACGCCGAGCCCCGCCGCCACCAGCCCTTGGACCGCGACATAGTCCTCGGTCTCGAAACTGACGTCGGGACTGAACCCGGCCTGATCGCACATGGTCAGCAGGTGACCTCGGCATCGGGGACAGCCGGCGATCCAATGTTCCGTGGCTAGGTCTGCGAGATCCACCGGCCCGGTGCCCCGGGCCAGTCGGTGGCTGGGGGGCAAGGCGATCAGCACCTCGTCCCGTAGGAGGGGTTCGGTGACCAGGACGTCCAGATCCTCGCTGTCGGCGGCCAGGTCGTCACCGGCGTAGGTGAAGGCCACGGCCAGGTCACACTCGCCGGCGCGCAGGGCGGCGAGCGATTCGGGGGGTTCGGCCTCGGTGAAGGTCATCGAGATGTCCGGGAAGCGATCCCGCACCAGCGCAAGGGCTTTGGGCACGAGCGTCGCCGATGCGGATGGGAAGGCCGCCAACCGGACACGACCGGCCCGCAGCCCGGCGATTGCGGAGACTTCCTCCTCGGCGGCGTCGAGTGCGCTGAGAACGGTCCCGGCGTGCCGGGCCAGGGCGGCACCCGCTTCGGTGAGCCGGACGGTGCGGCCGACCCGGTCGACGAGGGGAGTGCCGGTGCGTTGCTCGAGCCGGCGGACCATCTGTGAGATCGCGGGCTGGGAATAGCCGAGGGCGGTCGCCGCGCCGGTGAAGCTGCCCTGCTCGGCGATGGCGCGCATCACCCGCAGCCCCGCGGCATCGATCATCCCGACATCATATAACGGCGTGTTATGCGTCGAGGCGTTTCGTGTCGGTGAACCGCAGTATTCGCGTGGTCCGCAGGCTGACCCGACGGCGGGGGCACACCGCATACTGCTTGTCGTGCACGACTGGACCCACGCCGCCGCCGAACTGGCCGACCTCCTGGAGGATCGCCCGGCGCTCGTGTTGTCCGGGGCGGGGCTGAGCACCGATTCGGGGATCCCCGACTATCGCGGGCCGGACGGCACTCGGCGGGTGACGCCGATGTCTCATGGCGAGTTCGTCACCTCCCCCGCTGGGCGGCAACGCTATTGGGCCCGGTCGTATGCCGGGTGGGAGCGGTTCTCCGCCGCCCGCCCCAACGACGGGCACCGGGCGATCACGACGCTTCAGCAGGCCGGTCGCGTCGGCGCGATCATCAGCCAGAACGTCGACGGGTTGCACCAGGCTGCGGGTGCCCGTGACGTCATCGACCTTCACGGCCGGCTGGCGGAGGTCGTCTGCCTGACCTGTGACGCGCGGCTGGAGCGCAGTGCCGTGCAGGAGTGGATGGCCACGGCGAACCCGGACTTCGCCCGCACGGTCGCGCTGGCACCTGGCGGCGGGTCGCGGGTGTCGGCGCAGATCCGGCCCGACGGTGACGTGGTGCTCGACGATGCCGCGGTCGCCGGCTTCCGCGCTCCGCGGTGTCCGGTATGCCGCGGCGACGCCCTGAAGCCCGACGTCGTCTTCTTCGGTGGGAGCGTGCCGAAGGAACGCGTCGAGAGGTGCTTCGCCCTGACCGATCAGGCTCGCGCACTGCTCGTCGTCGGCTCCTCGCTGATGGTGATGAGCGGGCTACGGTTCGTGAAAAGGGCTGCGGCACACGGCATACCGATCGCCGTTCTGACCAAAGGGCCCACGCGCGGCGACGATCTGGCGACGTTGAAGATCGATGCCCCCATCACGCCGGTGCTCAGCCGGCTCGCGGGGGCGGTCAGACCCGGCGCAGCACCGCGGTGACCTTGCCCAGGATCGTCGCGTGGTCACCGTCGATGGGGGAGAACGCGTCGTTGTGCGGCATGAGCCAGACCTTGCCGTTCTTGCGCTTGAAGGTCTTGACCGTGGCCTCGTTGTCCAGGAGCGCGGCGACGATGTCGCCGTTGTCGGCGGTGGGCTGCTGGCGCACGACGACCCAGTCGCCGTCGCAGATCGCTGCGTCGATCATCGAGTCGCCGACGACCTTGAGCAGGAAGAGCGAGCCCTCGCCCACGATCTGCCGGGGAAGCGGGAAGACGTCTTCGACGACCTCGTCGGCGGTGATGGGCACGCCGGCGGCGATGCGACCGAGCACCGGAACGTATGACGCCTCGGGGCGCGCGTCGCCGCTGCCGGTCTCGTCGACGAATTCCTCGGGCGCCGGGGCCGGCTTCGCCGTCTGGCGGTAGCCGCGCTTGCGGGGAGCATCCGGGCTGACCACCTCGATGGCACGGGGCCGGTGCGGGTCGCGTCGCAGGTAGCCCTTGTTCTCGAGAGCGTGCAATTGATAGGCCACGGAGCTGGGCGAGACCAGGCCGACGGCCTCGCCGATCTCACGCATGCTGGGCGGATAGCCGCGGCGGTCGATCGAGTTGCGGATGACCTCCAGGACCCGTCGCTGGCGGACCGTGAGCCCGTCGCCGTCCGATCGTTCGGGCATCGGGTGGACCTGGCCCTTGCCGTCCTTGGTGCTCATGCCAACCTCCGCTAGCGCTTGTCCGCGTGAATTGCCTGGTCAGACACCTTGTCAGTGGTCCCTGTCAGGCTTTGTTCCATGGCATCGAGCCTAGGGCCTCAAGGTCACGAACTCAAACATCTGTTCGAGGTGTGTCTTGCGTCCGGGATCGACTGCGTGCTAGACATCGTACAACCGTTCTATCGAACTGAGTTTCGATAGACACGCCGGAAGGAGTTACGACATGGGTGCAGCACTCGCACAGGTGAATGGTGGCGCACTGGGTGAGGGGCCCTGGGGGGCTCGTCCGCGCCGGGTGGCCGCGCCGGGTGGGCCGCGGCGCGCGCACCTCACGGTGGTCCCGGACCTGCCGGCTGCCCCGCCGTCACGAGGCGGGCGTGCCACCGGCGTCGTCAAGCTCACGCGTCTCGGCCGCTTGGCGATCACGCTGATGGCCGCCGCCGTGCTCCTCGGCACCTCGGTCCTCGCGGCGTCCGCCGCCGGCGTCGGACCGTTCGGCGGACCGGTCTCCGGCGAGCGGATCGTCGTGGTGGAGTCCGGCCAGACGCTCTCCGGACTCGCGGAGAGCTACCTGCCGGGTCGAGTGATCGGCGACGGCGTGGCGGCGATCCAGATCGCCAACGGCCTTTCCAGCGAGCACGTCCAGGCCGGTCAGCGGCTCGTGATTCCCGCCCGCTGAGCGCGCCCACGCGCAGCTGTTCACGGCGCCGACACGCCGGACACGCGGACGACACGCATAGGTCTTGCGTTAGTGCCGACCCGGGCATAGAGTCCTACATGTAGTGGTTACACCGATGTAGTTCTTCCACATGTAGTGCACATGCGAGGGAAGTTACTCACAGGTTGTCCCCACGTTGTCCCTGGATTCGTCCCCACCACACCGATCGGAGTTGGCCGTGCACTGTCCTTTCTGCCGTCACACCGACTCCCGGGTCGTCGACAGCCGGACCAGTGACGACGGCGCCCAGATCCGCCGGCGCCGCCAGTGCCCGGATTGCGGGCGACGGTTCACCACCATCGAGACCGCGGGCCTGACAGTGCTCAAGCGCTCCGGCGCCAGCGAACCGTTCAGCCGGGCCAAGGTCCTCGCCGGGGTCCGCAAGGCCTGCCAGGGCCGCCCGGTCACCGAGGACCAACTCGCCGTCCTCGCCCAACGGGTCGAGGAGGGCGTACGCGCCGCGGGCAACGCCGAGGTCGACGCCCACGAAGTGGGAATGGCGATTCTCGGGCCGCTGCGCGAACTCGACGAAGTCGCCTACCTGCGCTTCGCCAGCGTCTACCAAGCCTTCGAGTCCCTTGAGGACTTCGAGAGCGCCATCACCCTGCTTCGCGCCGAGCGCGAGGCGGCTGCCCCGGACGGGCGACCGGACCGCATACCGGCCCCTTAGGACTCCCGGGTGCCGGCCGAACCGCCACGGCCGGCATCCGGTGACCACAACCCCACCGCACCACCCGCACAGTCACCCCAGGAGAGGGATATATGACCGAGACCGCTCGCTCGAACGCCGCACGATCCGGCAAGGCCAAAGGTCTGAAGGTGGAGCGCATCTTCACCACCGCCGGCGTGCACCCCTATGACGAGGTGACGTGGGAGAGCCGGGATGTCGTCCAGCAGAACTGGAAGACGGGCGAGACGATCTTCGAGCAGCGCGGCGTGGAGTTCCCCGACTTCTGGTCGGTCAACGCCTCGACCATCGTCACGACCAAGTACTTCCGTGGCGCGGTCGGCACCGAGGCGCGCGAGCGCAGCCTGCGCCAGCTCATCGACCGGGTGGTGCTGACCTACACCAAGGCCGGCAAGCAGCACGGCTACTTCGCGACCGAGCAGGACGCCGAGGTCTTCGAGCACGAGCTCACCTATGCCCTTCTGCACCAGGTGTTCTCGTTCAACTCGCCGGTGTGGTTCAACGTCGGCACCCCCTCACCGCAACAGGTCAGCGCCTGCTTCATCCTCTCGGTCGACGACTCGATGGACAGCATCCTGAACTGGTACAAGGAGGAGGGGAAGATCTTCCAGGGGGGCTCGGGCGCCGGCTTGAACCTCTCGCGCATCCGCTCCTCCAAGGAGTTGCTCTCCTCCGGTGGCACGGCGTCCGGCCCGGTCTCGTTCATGCGGGGCGCCGACGCCTCCGCCGGCACCATCAAGTCCGGTGGCGCGACCCGTCGTGCCGCCAAGATGGTCGTCCTCGACGTCGACCACCCCGACATCGTCGAGTTCGTCGAGACCAAGGCCCGCGAAGAGGACAAGATCCGCGCACTGCGTGATGCTGGCTTCGACATGGACCTCGGCGGCAAGGACATCGTCTCGGTCCAGTACCAGAACG
>ERZ795053.6392-NODE-6392-length-11748-cov-4.674421_pt1 | contig 11748 bp, 10 predicted proteins | sample MGYA00375137_ERZ795053 | MGnify/ENA primary metagenome ERZ795053 (study PRJEB30182, sample SAMN05720284) | activated sludge metagenome | isolation source: Anaerobic digester | place: Hong Kong | collected 2014-12-17 ... | reverse complement strand
CGACCGGACTTACTCATAGAGTGCGTGATCACAAGGCACATCGACGCCCGACCAAATTTTCTGCGCAGTCCACGGCGTTGCTTCGCCAGCCCAAAATTCATCCACCGGCGGCAAGCCCAAAGGCAACAGCCCAGTTGCACAGAGATATAAACTCCCCGTCGAAATGTAGCGCTCTCCCATGCCCGGCTGGTGACCACAGAAACCGATGCGTAGCCAACCCTCGTCGTCAAAGGTGCCGGGTGCCTCGATCATGCGGCGAATCACCGCCGTGAGGGCACAGCGCACCTGGGCCGGCGTTACCGCGGGCGGTAGTTCGCGCCGCAGGGCAATCTGTGCCAGCAGTTGAAACGCGCCAAAGCGGTAGGCGAGTGAGCGACCAATCGCCGGGAAGGTGCCCTCCGGCGAGATCAACCGCTCCTGAATCACTGCATACCGTTGGGCGCGACGCAACACCGGTTCACGCAGGGCATCCCATGCCGGATCGACGCCCGCCACCGTTGCCAAGATGTCGATCAACATCGGCTGGATCACAAAGCTGTTGTAGTAATCCCAATGGAAGGCTGGACCATCGCCATAGATACCATCGCCAAGGTACCACTGTTCGTGTTGCCGGAGCGCATAATCGACACGCATCGGATCCCAGTCAGCGCCGACCTGGTAGAGAAAGGCCTCGATGATGGCCGCGAAGAGCAACCAGTTGTTGAAGTGCGGCTTGCGGGTGCGTGTTGACTGCAAGGCCGCCACGAGCTTCTGTTGGGTGGCATCGTCGAGCGTTGCCCACAGCGCGGTCGGTGCCCGTAGCAGGGCGTGGGCCAGAAAGGCCGCGTCGACAATCGGCTGCTGGCCCTCACGAAAGTTGAGAAAATCCGGCGAATCGGGGTCGAGGCCGGCACGGAGCGTTGCCCGTGCCAGCTCGGCCAACTCCTGCTGTAGCGACGCCTCCTCACCCGCCAATCCTGTCAGTTCCAGCCAAGGCGCAAGGCCGCAGAGTAATCGCCCCACGACCTCGAGATAGGTATAGTTCGTCCGGTCGGTATAGACGGGATCCTTGGTGGGATCGGGTTTGTACTCCACCGGCATCCGGCGCCGCAATTCCGCGGCGGCGCCGGCCTCCAACACCGGGCGCGCAACGTTTTCCAGCACTTGCAGCCAGTAGGTTCGATCATCCATGCGTTTGGTCCTGTCTAAGCGTTCTTGCTCTCCAATGGTGAGACGGTGGGACGGTTGGGCAGTCGGACTGTCCCACCGTCTCACCGCCTACCCTTTCACCCCCAACACTCCGGCAACACATCCCGTTCCATTTCGATCAATTCCCGAATAATCGCATCGGCATCGGCAATCGAATGGACGAGGGGATCGGTGAGCATGGCGCGGCGCAACAGCGTCATATCGCACTTGGCGACCGCTTCGGCGGTAAGTTCGTGGGTGTCGAGCACAATCTCCTGCATGGCACGTAGCCCCCGGGGCATCTCGCCAACAGGCCGCGGGCGGGGGCCGTTCCGATCGAGATCGCAGAGCAACTCAAGGAAGGCATCGTCCGCCATGTTGCTGACCGCGCCCCGGTTCTGCGTGTTGACGTAGAAGGGCTTGCCTAGATTGCCCACCATATTCTCAATGATATCGGTAGCGTGGTCAGGGCCAAAAGTCTCCATGTAGGTCGAAATTGCTGTGCGACCGCTGACAAAGCTGTCGACCTGCTGCCACATGGCCTCGTGACGATCATAGCGATCCTCGGTCTCCCAGATCTTCAGTGGTGGCACGATTTCGGGCAACGCGCCCAGGCCCTGATAGTAGGCAACATATTCTTTGGTGTGCGCGACACAGACGGGGATTGCGCCAAAGACATCGTAGAGCTGATGGGCGATTTTGTTGTTGAAGAGGGCCTTGGCGCCGACATCGCCTCCGGTATCCTCGGTAGCGGCTTCCTGTCGCAGCCATTCGGCGATTTGGGGCATCACATTCTTGCCGTCGTATTCGGCTTTGAGCATCCAGGTGAAGTGGTTGACGCCGGCGATGCGCATATCAAAGTTGGCGTCAATGGTGCTATCGTAGCCGGCATCCCCTTTGACGATCCCGGCGCGCAGGGCGTAGCGCTTCTTGATGTGGGGCATGTGCAGGCTGTCGCAGAGGGCAAAGCTCTTGAGATTGGGCGCATAACGGGCCAGCCCAATGCCATGCACCGTCGACGGATTGATGTAGTTGATCACCCAAGCGTCGGGGCAGAGACGCGCGATATCCTTGGCGCATTCCAAAATCAAGGGGAATTCGCGCATGGCACGGAAGATGCCGCCGGGACCAATCGTATCGCCGGAGCACATGCGAATGCCATATTTCTCGGAAATGGCACAGTCGATCCCTCGGTATTTCACTGTCTCGCGGGCAAAGCTGAGCACGACAAAGTCGGCTCCCGGCAGCGCATCTTTCCAATCGCTCACCGCCTCAATTTTCAGCGCTACTCCCGTTTCAGCGACAACCATCTCCGCCAGCGTGCCCATCTGCTCCAGCCGTTTGCCGTCTGTGTCAACCAGGGCCAACGTGCCGCCATTCAAATGGGGCGAGTGGACCATCTGCCAGATTGCCTGCCGGCCAAAAAAGAGACTGCCCGCGCCGATTACCACGACCTTGGGGTGTTGGGTTGTTTCACTCATGGATTGCTCTTTCTATTGTGTGGTGCATTGCGATGCGTGGACGGCAATCGGAACTGTTTCTTGTCTCACATCTTGCATCTCGCATCGCCTCAAATTGCCCAATCCGCCCACATATCCTCATGGGGCGGCAGCTCTTGCAACCGCGCGAGATCTTGGTGTCTAAAATCATAGAGGATCGCCTGGCGAATCGTGCGCGAGCGGTTGTGGCCAGCCGAGTGTCCAAGACGATGGTGCCAAAAGACCACGTCACCGGCCTTGCCGTGACAATCAACGTGGGGCTCTCCATCGATCTCTTTGAGAAGCGCCTGTGCCTCCGGCTTGGGGGTGAAGGTATGTTGTGTTGCAAAGAGCGGGTAAAAGATCCGGTGGGTGCCGGGCCAGACGCTGAAACCTCCGCCATTGGGCACGACATCATCGATATAGGCAACGACACCGAGGTGGAAGGGATGTTGGTCGATGTGAAAATGGTAGGGCTGCTCGGGCCGATCCCCTTCGGGCAACATACAGTAGATCCCACGTAGCCGTTCCGGTGGCTGAAGCGTTCCCACCCCCAATAGTTGCTCGGCAATGGCTTGCACACTGGGGTTGAGCGGCAGCAGTTGCTTCATCCATGCATCGCTTCCCGGCGCGCGATATTTCCACGTGAAGCCATTGCGCACCGAATTGGGGTCGTCACTGGTTTCGGCAAAGGGACCGATCCACGTTGTGGGATCATCACGCTGCAACGGTGCCGGTGCCCCGGCCCACAGCGCCTCGCGCGCCTGTGCCATCAGTTCCGGATCCAACAAGCCCCGTTTGATTACATAGCCTTGTTCCTTGAAGTGGACCATCTCTTCAGTTGTAAGACGCTGTATCTTCATCATCTATCTTCACCTTGCACATATGTGTTGCTCCTACACCGGACAACCTGGATCGACAACCGGCCAATCTCTAAAGCTGTCACCTGCTACTCACTCTCCGGCATCGTGGAGGGCTGGTCCCACTCCTGCCTGCGGATCACATCACGCAAAGGATCTTCAAAGAAGTTGAGGTTCATGTTGATTGCGCTCAATGCCAGCCGCAAAATGTGATCGTCATAAGGGCGTAGGCCCATGCGGTTCAGTTCACGCCGCAGATCGTTGAGATTGGTTGAAAGGCGCCGCGCCCGGCCTGTTTTGCGTTTGACAATGTTAATGCCCGCTTCGGCCAACCGAATCGACAACTCCTGTAGTTGCGACTGATTGAGATTGGCGGCGGCTTGGGGGGCATGCTGGAACTCCGCATAGACATCATTCGCCACTTCAGCTTTGAACCACGCTTCCCATGTGCGTTCGGCAGGGTTCGTGTAAAAGCGTTCCTGTGGGATGAGCTGATAGTTGGCAGCATGCTCGCCCTCTTCTGATGTCCATCCAGTGGACGAGTTGTCGGGTAGTAGCTCAGCAGGTAGGAAGAGGCGAGCTAGGATGCGCAGCAAGGCAAAAGTGATAAAGGCAAAGAGGGTAGCCAAGAGAGTCGCTTCAAAATACGAGAAGGTGGGGCTAAACCAGGCAACAACCCGACCTAGTGCCAGACCAATCAATGCGATCAGCGAGAAGAGCACACCAAAAATGATCAGCACACCCAACAGCACAATTACCATAATTCCTGCTGCGCCAAACCAGTTTCTCATACAACCGTTCTCCGTCCTCTCCATCGAACATATAACATTTATGCTTGGCTCTTGTGCGTAAGCCGCGCACGTCCCAACACTATTCGCCCCGTGGCAGCGGCCCAACCGCTCCGATCCGCAAAATTGGGTAGTGCGAATTAAAGAGACTGTGATCACCGCTGACTTCCACTTTGTGCCACATCGCCTGCGTCATCCGCTCGACCACGGGCTGATATTCCGCTACCCCAGCCAGATTATGTAACTCGCCCGGATCTTCGCCAAGGTGATAAAGTTCATCAAAGTCAAAGCCATTGAAGACCAACTTCCAGTCACCGTCCCAGACGACACGCTGTGTCAGGATCAGGCGCCCGCCAAAGTACTCGGCGAAACCCTGTTGAAATGACGCCGTCGCACGCGGGTTCTCAAGCACCGCGGTAAAGGATTGCGCGTCTGTTGTGGCAATGGGTGGACTCTCTGTCAGTGCGAGCAGCGTAGGACAGAGATCGTGCAGCCCGACGCGGGCATCGGTCACCGCGCCATTGGCGATGCCTGGCCCTGCCATCACCAGCGGGATGTTATAGACTTCTTCGGCGGCACAAATGTTTTTGCAGTAGAGCCCGTGGGCGCCCAGCAACTCCCCATGATCCGACGTGAGCACGACAATGGTATTCTCCAATTGCGCCGCTTCCTCCAGCCGGTCCAGCAGACGGCCAAACTGCGTATCAATTTCGGTGATCATCGCATAGTAACAGGCCATAGCCTCACGGCGTTCCTGGTCAGTCCAATCGTGCCAGATCTGGGCGGCCCGGCGATAGAGGTTTGGGCGATCGCTCAGATCGTCATGCACATTGGGCGGCAACGGTAACGACGCCACGTCGTATTGGGCAAAGGCTTTTTCGCCACAGATGAAGGGATCGTGCGGTTCGAGCACGCTAACGAAGCAGCACCAGGGCTCGTCCTCATCCATCACCTCATCTAAAAAGTCGAGTGCCAGTTGGGTACGCACACCGAGTCCCCGTGCTTCCGGTGGCACATTCGTCACCCCGTAAAAGCGCATCGGCCGATAGCCCGGCTGATCGAGGATGCGTTCCAGCGCGAAGGCGGCATCGGCCCGTTCTGCCTGCCTGGCGGCTTCTGATTCGCGTAGTAAAGTGCTTCCTTCGGCGCCATTGACCTGCCAGCCAAACTCTTCCAAGCGACCGGACCGTTCCACGTGCCACTTGCCAAAGTAACCGGTGCGATAGCCATTGGCGACCAACTGCTGCGCCCAGTGCAAATGTTCAGTGCGCAGGGCAGCCTGGTCATCGTCGACGGTGTGGGTGACGTAGAGCACCCCGTGATTATGGGGCAGTAGGCCGGTCATGAGGCTGGCCCGTGCCGGCGAGCAGACGGCGTTGGGGGTGTAGGCGCGGGTGAAGCGCACGCCACGAGAGGCCAAACGGTCAAAGTTGGGCGTTTGGCAGGGGTGGTCAGGATCAAGCACTCGACCTTGCATTTGGTCGGTCATCAGAAAGAGAATGTTGGGCTTGGCCATGAGTGATTACAGTACCTTTGCTTGTTGGAGGGCTGTTTCGTCATACGCAATCCCCAGCCCCGCTCCCGCCGGCAATGTGACTGTGCCGTTGACCGGGCGGAAGATCGGCGCGTACCAGCCTGGCTCCTCTTCCTTGACGGCGCGCCATTCGTGATGGGGGCCGGGATTGGGTAGCACCGCCACAAAGTGCAGCAGATAGGTGGCGAGCGGATCGTTCTTGGGACTATGTGGCGCAACTGTCATACCGGCGGCCGCGGCCAACTGTGCCACACGCAGCGTGCGGATCATACCACCGTTATAGAGCAGGTCGGGTTGGAGCATGTCAACACCGCGGTTACGCACCATCCAGGCAAAGTGGTGGATGTTGGTATCCTGTTCGCCGCCGACAACCGGTATCGCCAGCGCATCGGCCACCGCTTTGGTCGCTTCGTAATCTTCAAAAGGGCAGGGCTCCTCCAGCCAGCCGACGTTGTGAGCTTCGAGCATCTTGCCCACACTGATCGCGGTTGGTACATCATAGGAGCTATTGGCATCAACGTAGATCGCCAGATCGTCGCCAAAGGTTTTACGTGCCCGGGCAATCAAGGCTTCAGTGCGTCCCGGCCAGGCGTCGGCGTTATTGCTCATGCGGCCACCGATTTTGAGCTTGACCGCACCGGCGTTTGTCTCGGCCAGCCGTTCGCCAATCCAGGCAACTTCCTCTTCCGGCGTGGTATCGCGGCGCATGCTGGAGAGATAGATCGGGATCTCGGTACGCAGGATGGGGCCAAAGAGCGCGGCAACTGGCTTGTCAACGAGCGTGCCCAGCAGGTCGAGCAGTGCAAACTCGACATGGCTCACCGTGTTCCAAAAGGCGAGGCCGGCCAGTTTGTAGTTGCTTTGGTGCGCATAGACGCCATCGACCAGGGCCTCCACATCGCGGGCATCTTTGCCGACAAAGAAGGGGATCACGAGCCGTTGCAAAATTGGTAAGAGCACGTCGAGCCGACTGTTGGCGAAGGCGTAGCCGGTGGCACCATCGGTCGAGCGGGCGCGGACCAGCAACTTGCCGTGAAGTGCCAAGACATCGATGCCCTCGATGAGGACAGGGGTGGTTGGCAGCGCAGAACGGGGCAGGATCATCAGTGGTTCCTACTAGCGTTTGCGCGCCAACATGATGCCGTCGCCAATGGGCACCAAACTAATGTCGACGCGATCATCCTTGTGAACGGTGCGATTCAGCTCACGGATCGCCTTTGTATCTTCGTCATGGCGTTCGGTATCGATGACACCGCCGCCCCAGAGCACATTGTCGATCGCCATCATGCCGCCGCGCCGCAGCAGCTTGAATGCTTCTTCGTAGTAGGTTGCATAATTGCTCTTGTCGGCATCGATAAAGGCAAAGTCAAAAGTGCCGTGGTTTGCCTCATCGGCAGTTAGATCGGCCAGCGTCTCGACTGCCGGCCCCAGCCGCAGATCAATCTTGTGTTGTATGCCGGCTGCATGCCAGTAGCGGCGCGCGATCGATGTATACTCTTCGCTCACGTCGCAGGCAATAATTTGGCCATCATCCGGCAAGACGAGGGCCACAGAGAGCGCGCTGTAGCCGGTGAAGACTCCCACCTCCAGCGTTCGCTTAGCCCCTAGCATTTTGATCAACAGCCGCAGAAATTGCCCTTGATCGGGCGAAATTTGCATCCCGGCGCCGGGCATGGTCGCCGTCTCTTCACGCAGTTTGGTGAGCAACTCCGGCTCACGTAGCGAGACCGCCAACAGATAGTCGTAAAGCGGCTCGGTCACTTGAATTGTACTATTGGACATCTCTTACACTCCACCAAAAGCTGAAAACCCGCCGTCGACCGGCACGACGATCCCGGTGACAAATTTGGACGCGTCGCTGGCCAGCCAGACGGCCGCGCCGATTAACTCATCTGGCTCACCAAAGCGATCCATCGGTGTATGGCTGACGATCTGTTGGCCACGGGGCGTCGGTGAGCCATCGGGGGTCAGCAAAAAGTCGCGATTCTGTTCACCGATAAAGAAGCCCGGCGCAATCGCGTTGACGCGCATCCCTTCGCCATATTTGTGCGCCATCTCCACGGCCAGCCAACGGGTGAAGTTGTCGATACCCGCTTTGGCTGCCGAATAGCCAATGACCCGTGTTAACACCCGTTGTGAGGCCATGGAGGAGATGTTAATGATGCTGCCGCGCTTGGCCTCGGCCATTGCTTCGCCAAAGACCTGCGAAGGTAACAGCGAACCGGTGAGGTTGAGATCGATCATCTTCTGAAAGGCCTCGCGCTTCATATTGAAAAAGGTGACATCGCCAAAGACGATTGCATCGGGCGAGTTGCCGCCGGCCGCGTTGATCAAAACATCGATACGCCCCCATTGGTCGAGTACCCGTTGGCGGGCATCGGTTAATTGCGCCGTGTCCAGCACATCGGCGGGCAAGGGCATGGCACTGCCGCCATCCGCTTCCAGCTTTTGAGCTACGGCGGCGGCCTGTTCCGCGCGACGGCCTAGGATGGCGACATGAGCGCCGGCAGCCGCCAGTCCCGCGGCCATCGCACCCCCGAGTACACCGGTGCCACCAGTCACAATGGCCACGCGACCCTTGAGCGAAAAGAGATCCGTTAATTCCTGTGCCTTCATGTGAGTTCTTTCTAGCGTGATTATTTGATTGAATCGCACGGGGAAACTTGGTTGAGTGCTATTATACCATGTGATGGCGTTGAGCAGAAGGGGATGGACTCCCTGTCCACCTTCACATTGGACAATTTGAGGGTAGATTCTACTATATTTCTTTCACAGTATATTTACAGTATATTCACAGGAAAGTCGGAGAAAGCGATAGGCATACTGAATACTGGTGGCTTTGCGTGTTAGGCGCTGGGCAGGACCGGCTCGGGAACGGGAGTGCCTGTGGTCGCGCGGCGTGTTTCCAAGGTCGCTTTGACCTCACGCAGCCGAGCGCCGTGGAGGGGATAGGTGAGGAGGGCGAGAAAAGCCAGCGCACAGCCGATAAAGGGCAACCCCGTCATGAAGACGCGAAAGCCGGTGGCGACGGTGTCCGGCTGCACCTCCAGCCGCGTGTCATAGCCATAGGCGGGTGCCACAATGCCAAAGACAATCGATACGATCGCTGCGCTGAGCGTCACCACCAGGCCATTCAGCCCAAAGTACATTCCTTCGCGGCGTTGGCCGGTCTTCACCTCATCTTCATCGATCACATCGGAGATTAACACGTTGTCCATGAGAAAGATACCCGCAAAGGCGATACCAATAAAGAGCGATGCGATGACGGCACCGGTCATTGTGTTGACGAACCAGAGCGGGATCGCGGCCAGCGCGGTCGCGGCATAGCCACAGAGCGCGGTTGTGCGCGCTTCAAAGCGGTTGGCAATCAGCAACCGCCAGGGGTAGAGTGCGGCGGCGGCGGTCACAAAGGCGGTCGCCAGAATAATCGTGGTCTGCCCGGCATCGGCGCCCAAGCTGTATTTGACATAGAAGATCATGCCGGTGGAGAGCGCATTGGTTGTCACAAAGCGCATCGTTTGCGCCACGGTCATCGGCAAAAAGCTGCGGTTCACAAAGGTCGCCTTAAAGGCGGTAAAGAAAGAAAAATCTTCAGAAACACTCGGTCCACCCCGCTCGAACATACCGCGGTAGCCGGTATAGGTGGCAATAAGCGCAACAACGGCAAAGATCAGACCCATGGTCCCCCAACTCAGGCGCTCTGCAATCATTGGTGGCAGCGCCACGCCGGCCAGCAATGCTATGGTGAGGAAGATGTTCATGCGCACTGCCACATCGGTCCGTTCATGATAGGTGGCAAACATCTCCGGCATCAACGAGTAGTAAGCCGTATTGACCGCGGTGCCAATGCCGTCGTAGAGCACAATGCCAATGACCATGTAAATGAGCAGCGCAATGGGTTGTTCGTTGCCGTTGAAGGGGGCCAGCCAGAGCAACGCAAAGATAACGATCCACGGCACGGTGCCAAACCACAGGTACGGCAAGCGGCGGCCCCAACGGGTGCTAGTGCGATCCGAAAGATAGCCAATGAGCGGATTGTTGACCGCATTGTAAATGGCATAGAGCGTCAGTGCCGTGGCAGTCCACTGTGGCGGCAGCCGCTTGACATCGGTGTAGAAGAAGAGCAGCGAGACATTGAAGACCTGCACGGGAATCTGTAACCCCAACATCGTCAGGGCATAGAGCCAACGTTGGCCGTTGGTTGTCGTGCCTTGGGGGGTGGTTGCCGCCATGGCGAACTCCTCTGCTTTGTTATGTGGTGTGGTGAATGCAACAGATGTTGTAGAAACGCTGCCGCATCGGAGAAGCGTTTCTACAAAAACTTGGGCTAATCATACATCAAGCATCGTCGTTTGGAAAACGAAAGGTAACTGCCGACGCGACTGCCCTACAACTTTGTTCTCGCTTGCGAAGGTGGTAGCATTGGAATGATGCTTTTCCCAAACATATATGGATAACCGGAGTAAATTATGCGTCTAAAATTGCTGATCCCCCTCTTGCTGCTCATCCTTGCCGGCGCGGTGGCCTGCACCGCCGGTGAACTGCTAACTGAGCCCACCCCGTCATCAGCTGCCGTTGCACCAACCGAGCGATCAACCGAATCGATCGCTGAGGCGACCGCTGCCCCCATCACAGCGGTGCCCCCCGGATCGACTGACCCTGATGCGGTGCGCACCACACTGACGACGATGTTGCTGCACAGCCTCACCGTTAGCGTCCCTGTGACAAGCGGTGTCGGCATTGAGGGGGCCGTAGCCTTTCCGTTGGAAACAACCGACGGTTCCGTTCTTTGGCTGGCCCATACTATTGGTATCCACAGCTTTGAGCCGGAGCAGAATCATCTGATGGCGCTCTATCGACCGGCTGACGATGGTTGGGTTGAGGTGGCACGCGCCGAATTCGCCACGAGTGATGATCCCAACGCACCGGGCGTCAGCCCTGACTATTTGGGCGAAGATGGCGTATCGCAGGTGGTGATTGAACCGACCCAGATCTGGATCCAGGTGGAAGGAGGTGTCGGCGCACACAGCGGCGTCTATGGGCTCTTTCGCTTTGACGGCAGCACGTTGACACAAGAGTTGGATGGCTTTAGCGCCAGCCCAGGCGTCGGCGAGATCAAGGATCTCAATGGCGATGGCATCAACGAAGTGCTGCTCGATAGCACCGACTACTATGTCTTCTGCTACGCCTGTGGTGTGCGCGAGATTCTCTACAGCATCTGGTATTGGGATGGTACCACGATGGTGCCGGTGACGCTCCAACCGCTGAGCGCGGCGGCGACCGATGCGGTGCGCGCCTTCAACGAGCAACTGCTTGCGTTGGTCGATGCCGGTCTGTGGAAAGATGCGCAAGCGCTACTCGATGAGGCAATGCTCTTTAGCTACACCGAGCCGGCCTTCCAGTGGAATTTACTCTATGTTCGTGTCAACGCCGAAGCGCGTCAGGCCGCGGCCGCAGAGGAGGGCGCCTACCCACTGTTGAGCCAGGTCTTCTATGGCGACTATGCCGCAGCTGTTGCGACCATGCAGGAGCTGGGCGCTGCCGGGCTTTTCACTCCCGAGACGCCATTGATCGTTGGCACTGTTGCCGAGGGCTGGCAGGCTGAAGTGGCCGACCGACTCACCAGTAACGCCAGTGCTGCACTCGAGGCGCAACCTGGTCTGGCCGCCGCCTACTTTGTGCGTGGCTGGGGCGAGTATGTGCGCAACTTTGATGCCACCGCCGCTGTGTCCGATCTCCAACAGGCCGCCGCATTGGCGCCCGATATGGCACTTTATCAACAGAGCCTGGCCTTAGTCACCGAATAACGCCACGCGTCATTGGGATTGGTATCGGGCAGAGGGCAGAAGTCAGTATTTCGCAACAAGAACTAGTACCAGTGGGCAGAAGTCAGTAGACAGTCAATGTCGTTAAGTTAAGAT
>ERZ795053.6391-NODE-6391-length-11748-cov-6.474130_pt1 | contig 11748 bp, 8 predicted proteins | sample MGYA00375137_ERZ795053 | MGnify/ENA primary metagenome ERZ795053 (study PRJEB30182, sample SAMN05720284) | activated sludge metagenome | isolation source: Anaerobic digester | place: Hong Kong | collected 2014-12-17 ... | reverse complement strand
AGGTGCAACGATTACGGGAGAGGGGGTTAACAAAATGCTAAACTCAGGATTGGCGGTTTATATTCCTTATTTTAATCATGTAGAGAAAAAATAGTCAACATGGAAGAGACAAAAGTTGTAGAAAAAAAATCGGGTGGATTAAAATTTGGTAAAGCCGAAAAGAGGTTATTGACCGATCCACTCAGTGAAAATAATCCGATTACGGTACAGGTATTGGGTATATGTTCGGCACTTGCGGTAACTACCGGAGTAAAAAATGCTTTGGTAATGGCTGTAGCAGTAACAGCGGTAACAGCCTTGTCTAATTTTTTCACTTCATTAATGAGAAATACCATCCCTAAACAAGTCCGGCTAATTGTTCAATTAATCATCATTGCCTTCTTGGTAACGGTGGTGGAATTAACATTAAAGGCGGTGAGTTTTGATAGTTACAAGCAACTTTCGGTGTTTATTGGATTGATCATAACGAATTGTATCGTGATGGGTCGTCTTGAGGCATTTGCGATGTCAAATACACCTTGGAGATCATTTTTAGATGGAATAGGCAATGGATTAGGATATGGAATTATTCTAATCATTGTAGCAGCAGTGAGAGAGTTTTTCGGAAAGGGTTCATTTTTCAATTACAAAATAATAGGTAACACTTCCGAATATCTCATAAATACCACGGAGTCATCATGGCTTGGTTGGTATTCCAATAATAACTTGATGGTTTTGTTTCCGTCTGCCATGTTTGTGATTGCCATTATAATTTGGATTCACAGAAGCTATAATAAAAATTTGGTAGACATTTCTTAATAGTAAAATTAATTGCAATGGGCGATTTGGCAAATATATTTATAAAATCAGCATTTATTGAAAACCTCGCACTATCATACTTTCTAGGAATGTGTTCTTATCTTGCGGTATCTAAGTCGGTAAAAACGGCGTTTGGCTTAGGGCTAGCCGTTATATTCGTTTTGGGTATTACCATGCCAATGAACTGGATAATCAACGAATACGTATTAGGTGAAAATGGTATTTTTCATACTGATTTGACTTTTTTAAGATTTATACTTTTTATTGCAGTTATTGCATCCATGGTTCAATTGGTTGAGATGGTCGTCGAGAAATACAGCCCTTCCCTTTACAATTCATTAGGCATATTTTTGCCGTTGATTACTGTAAACTGTGCCATACTCGGTGGTTCATTATTCATGGTTTCAAAGGAGTATAATTTTGGAGAATCTGTAGCTTTTGGATTGGGCGGTGGTTTTGGATGGTTTCTTGCAATCATTGCGATAGCAGCAATTCGGGAAAAAATCGCATATTCTCAGGTACCTCCGGCAATGCGAGGATTGGGAATTGCCTTTTTATTGACAGGGCTTATGGGGATAGCTTTTATGAGTCTCATGGGTATTGACTTGACAGCATTTGGTAAATAATTTAGAAAATAACAAAAGAAATGATAGCACTAGCGGCATATAGTATTTATGTGTGGTCGGTAATCGCCTTCAGTGGTGTAATCTTACTCCTCTCGGTACTATTAATATTTGCACGTAAAAAATTGGTTCCTCAGGGCGATGTAAAATTGGTGATAAACCATGATAATGATAACCCTGTGGTCGTGCAACCGGGAACTTCATTATTAACTGCATTAAGTGATCAAAAAATTTTCCTTCCATCCGCATGTGGAGGTGGTGGTACATGTGCCATGTGTGAGTGCCATGTGTATGAGGGCGGCGGCGATGTCTTACCGACAGAGCTAAACCATTTGACGAGGAAAGAAGTTGCAGAGGGTATGCGATTGGCATGTCAGGTAAAAGTAAGAAATGACATGAAAATTGGAGTGCCGGAGGAGGTATTCGGTATTAAAAAATGGGAATGTGAGGTCATTTCAAATTACAATGTAGCAACCTTTATCAAGGAATTTATTGTAAGACTACCAGAAGGTGAAAAATTAGATTTTCAAGCTGGTGGTTATATTCAAATAGATGTTCCACCTGTTGTATGTGATTATAAGGATATGGACATTACGGCTCATCCTAAATATCATGACAGACCTGATAAATTCCAGTCAGAATGGGATAAATACAAATTATGGGATTTAAAAATGGTTAATGACGAGGAGATTTTCAGAGCTTACTCAATGTCTAACCACCCGGCTGAGGGAAACATTGTCTCTCTGACTGTAAGAATCGCCACACCTCCATGGGATAGAACTAAAAATCAATGGATGGATGTCAATCCTGGTATCTGTTCTTCTTATATTTTCACTAGGAAACCGGGGGATAAAGTTACCGTATCAGGGCCTTATGGAGAGTTTTTCATCAAAGATACAGGAGCAGAAATGCTGTACATCGGTGGGGGTGCTGGAATGGCTCCGATGAGATCACATTTGTACCATTTGTTTCATACTTTAAAGACGGATAGAAAGGTCACATTCTTTTATGGTGGTAGGACCAAACAGGAATTATTCTATGTAGAAGAATTTAGAGAAATAGAAAAACACTTCCCTAATTTCACATTTGCCATAGCTTTGGACAATCCACTCCCGGAGGATAATTGGGTAGTGAAAAAAGATTTAAAAGACCCTAATGGTGATGGATTTAAAGGATTTGTTCATAATGTAGTTATCGAACAATTCTTATCAAAGCATCCTGCACCTGAGGAGCTAGAATTGTATTTTTGCGGTCCGCCGATGATGAATCAATCGGTAATAAAAATGGCCGATGATTGGGGTATTCCAAAAGAAAATGTGTCATTTGATGACTTTGGTGGCTAATACTTTATAATTATATAGAAAAAGGGAGAATTGTCAAAATTCTCCCTTTTTTATTTTTCAAAACTTCTATGCAACCCATTTTTAAATAGGTCTATTTATTTTCAACAGTATACACGTTAGGAATTGTTGGCATGTTTTTTGTCATATTATGAATTAATTTAATTTATAATAATAATTCTCTTACAATGTTACGTGTGCTTACAAGAATATTAGCTGTATTTTTTATATTGATTTCAGTATTGGAAAATACATTTACCCAAAGAACCTGTGCTCATCAGGAATATCTTCAATTTGAACAGAAAGAAAACTATGGATTCGCAATCAGAGCTGATTTTGAAGAAAGTATTAAAAATTGGATGAAAAGAAATGAAACGAATCGCGATGAAAATATTACTATTCCAGTAGTTGTGCATATAGTTTATAATAAATCAGAGGAGAATCTGTCAGAAATTCAAATTCAATCTCAGATAGAGGCATTGAATAGAGATTTCTCCCAAGATCCCAATTCACACTGGTCTCAAGCGGCTAATTGTAATATTAAGTTTGCCTTAGCAAATTTTGACCCAAATGGCGACATAACCAATGGCATTACCAGAAAATATACCAGTAAGACCTCTTTTAGTGTCAATAATGATATCAAATTTGCATCATCAGGCGGTGTCAATATTTGGGATTCTAAGAGCTACCTAAATATTTGGGTATGTGATCTGGCCGGGGCATACTTGGGATATGCACAGTTTCCGGGAGGCAATGCTAAAACTGATGGTGTCGTGATTGATTACAAATATTTCGGAACAGAATCATTTACCACTTATCCCTATAACGAGGGTAAAACCACGACGCATGAGGTGGGGCATTGGCTAGGACTGGATCATATTTGGGGGCAGGGAGATTGTGTCCACGATGATAATGTATCGGATACCCCGATGAGTGACGGTCCTAATTTTGGTTGTGCTGCTGGTCGGGTATCTTGCGGTTCAATTGATATGGTGGAGAATTACATGGATTATTCAGATGATGCCTGTATGGAATTATTTACTCAGGGTCAAAAGGAGCGGATGCGAAGTATTTTTGTGGAAGGTGCTTATCGCCATGATATTTTAGACTCTAAAGCATTGATAAAAGATACTAATGAAAATACAGATCTGTGTGCAGGACAAGAGTTTAGGCTAGATTTACGGCTGGATAATTACCCGACTGAAACTTCATGGAGTGTGACCGATGAAAATGGGGAAATTGTTCTTTCAAACTCGACCTATTCAAATGTAGACAAAGGCAAAGAAATTACATTGCTTCATTGCCTAAAACCTGGCTGTTATGATTTTGAAATAAGAGATAAATATGCTGATGGCATTTGTTGTAGATATGGAGAGGGGTATTTTAAAGCAACTCTAGATGACATATTGCTTACAGAAGGGGGTGAGTTTAAATCTTCTGAATTTGTCCATTTTTGTGTAGAAGGAAACACAGAGGTCGTTGATGAGTCAGAGGAAGAAATGAATCATTGTGAAAATGGAATCCAAGACGCTGACGAAAGCGATATCGATTGTGGAGGTGAGGATTGTGAGCCGTGTCAGGAAAGTAATGTTGTTTTGTCAGAGGGATTTTTTGAAAATGGAATGGATGGATGGATAGACGGAGGAACAGACTGTAACAGATATTATGGGACATACTCATTTGAAAATAATTACTCTATAAGATTAAGAGATAATAGTGGGTTGAATTCAAGTATGATTTCCGAGACTTATGATATCACCCATTTTCAATCTTTTCAGTTGACATTTGATTTTTATCCCTTTAGCTACGAGCCAAATGAGGGATTCCGCATTTATGCAAACTTTGGTTCGGAATGGATATTACTTTCTGATTTGATTTCCGTCCGAGACTTTTCTAATTATAAATTCTATGAGATGGATTTAAAGATAAAAATCCCCAGTTCATCGAATACACTTAAGCTAAAAATTGAATCGAATGGAAACAGCAATAGTGACCTGGTCTACATTGATGCAGTACGTGTATATGCGAGTATGGATCAATTAGAAACTGATGAAATTACCATATCTGAGGTGGAAAAACAACGGACATCAAACCACGAGAAAATCGGTGAGAATCTACAAGAAGCGGAACTTATTGTGATGCCTAATCCGGTCAATGAATTTCTTGATTTGTCGAGTTCTGAAAAACTAAATGAAGTAAAAGTATTTAATCTAGAGGGTGAATTAATATTGTCACAAGACATGGATGATACTAAAATACGAATAAACACCTCGGAGCTTTTGCCGGGAGCATATATATTACTGGGAATATCGGATGAAGAAACGAATAGTATAAAATTCGTAAAATATTAAATGAATTTAAGGCTGCTTAATAGACTATTTTAGTCAATTTCCAACCTAGATAGACCATTAGGCAACCAATCAATACACTGATGAGAATGTAAATTAATGCAAGGAACGCATGACCAGACTGCATTAATTTTACGTTTTCACTACTAAAGGTTGAAAATGTGCTGAAGCCACCACAAAATCCTGTACTGAGAAATAACAATCTGGAATATTCAATTCGATTTAGTTCTGCCATGCCAATGAAATATCCCAATAAAAAGCTACTGATAGCATTGGCAAAAAGTGTTGCGAAGGGAAATTTTGATTGTATTGGATCAAAAAAATTATTCAGTCCGAATCTAAAAAGACTTCCTATTGCCCCACCAGCCATTACGATTAATGCATTTGTCATACTTGAGATATTAAAGTCAGAATATTTAAGTGTTTGAACTGAGTTCTTTAATTTTTCTTTTTCTGTTTTTGGAATAAATTGAAAGTACAAAAGTCAGTACCGTCGCCAGGCCAAGTACCAATACTAACAAGTAAAAATTGCCCACATCTTGATATTTATAGGCCAATAGTATGAATAAAAAATTGGTTATAACTAAGATTCCCGTCGCTTGCATGTGAGTAAGACCACTATCTATGAGTAAATGATGTATGTGCCTTCTATCAGGATAAAAGGGGGATTTTCCATCTAAAGCCCTTAAAATAAACACTCTTAATGTGTCGTAAAGAGGCAATATCAATATGGCAATCGCTACGGCTGGCGCTGAATTAAAATTTTGATATTTTGTGGATATCATTTTATGCATTTCTATAAATTCTATGGCAAGAATTGCACCTACCAACCCCAATAATAAAGCTCCGGTATCTCCCATAAAGATTTTCGCTGGGGTCACATTGTACCTCAAAAAGGCGACAATCGATCCAGCAAGGGAGAATGCGACTATGGCCAACTCAATTCGGTCAACTTTATAAAACCAAAAACCAAAAGTAAAACAAATTATTAGTCCGACACTTCCTGACAAACCATTGATGCCGTCTATTAGGTTGAAAGCATTGATAATGACAATTATTGTAAATATAGAGAGTATAACACTTGCAACATAAGGAATCTCATCTATACCAAAGAGTCCATAGAGTGAAGTGATTCTAATGTTGGCACGAAAAACCAGAATGGCCGCAGCAAAAATTTCTCCTATGAACTTTTTACTTGGTGAAATTGGGTCAATATCATCCTTAGCACCTATTAAAAAAATTATGATGAATGCACATAGTATATATTGAAGTTCGCCAAAATCTTCCTTGAAGGGAGTCCAGAGAATTATCGAAAATATAGTCCCTGCAAATATCGCAATGCCTCCCAGTGATGGTGTACTTACGGTATGAGACCTGCGTTCTCCTGGCTCGTCAAAGAGGTGTTTTTTCTTAGAAATATCTATGATTGAAGGAATTGCAAGGTATGTCAAACTTAAGGCAGTAATAAAAGCTAAAATTATATCATACATCCTCTTAACAAATAGGTTTTCACAAAAATAGATTATATCAATACATTATTAAAGATTACACTTCTATTATTTTAAATTATCCAAAACTCTTCTTACACTTCCTTTATCTAAAAGAGCTTTTCTAGCACTTTCTTCGTCCAAGTTGGAAAGTTCAACGATCATTTTCACTCCCCGATCAAATAGTTTGTTATTATTCAATTGCATATCCACCATTTTATTATCGTGAACTCTTCCCAATTTAATCATTACAGAGGTACTTATCATGTTGAGAACAAGTTTTTGTGCCGTACCAGCCCTCATACGGGTGCTGCCTCGTACATATTCAGGGCCTACGACCACCTCAATGGGGTAATCTACTAATGCTGCTAAGGGGGTATCCTCATTACAACAAATGCATGCCGTAGAAATGCCTCTTTCTTGGCAAGCTTTTACCCCACCGAGGACGTATGGTGTAGTGCCGGATGCTGCGATTCCAATGACAAAATCCTTTGAAGAAATTTTATATTTCATCAAATCCTGAATGGCCAAACTATAATCATCCTCCGCATTTTCCACGGCTTTTCTAATGGCATTATCTCCGCCGGCAATTAATCCGATGACTATATCATGGCTTACCCCAAAGGTAGGGGGGCATTCAGAGGCATCTAGAACCCCCAACCGGCCACTTGTCCCAGCACCAATATAAAACAGACGTCCACCATTTTGTAATTTTTCAACAATTGCTTGAACAGTCAGTTCGATTTGGTCAAGTTTTTTCTCAACAGCAATTGGAACTTCCTTGTCAAGTTCATTAATATCAGAAATAATTTCTTTTATAGATTTTTTTTCCAAGCCCCGATGCTTGCCATCTTGTTCTGTGATTTTCATGCCACATTATTTTTTGGATGAGAAAATAAAACAGCCTACAAAAGTTAAGAAACCATTGAGAGCATAGGTCAAAAACCCAAATTTAAATCCATTGAATAAATCTTCGCTATACTTATTAAGAAAGAATGTAAGTATAGGTGCAACGATGCAAATTGCCAAAACAAATCGGTCGTCCAGTTTCCTTTTTGTAAACATTGCAAACATAAAAAGTCCCAAAATAGGTCCATAAGTCAATGCTGCAGTCGCAAATAATTCGTTGATAACGGCATCAGTATTTAGGGTTGAAAAAACAATGATGACAAAGAAAAGCACAATAGAAAATCCAATATGTACTGATCGACGTGTTTTTAGTTTGGATGATTCTGGCAAGTCACTAGATTCCATATCCAAAAAATCATAGCAAAAGGCTGTAGTCAGGGAAGTTAGTGCACTATCGGCACTACTATATGCGGCAGCTATAAGTCCTATAATGAAAGCAATACCTACAACGGGAGGCAAGTAATTAAATGCTAAGATGGGATAGAGGTGATCTGTCTTCTCAGGAATAGGTATGCAATTATTAAAACTAAAAATATACAATAATGCTCCGAGTGTTAGAAAAATGATATTTACAATGACTAATATGATACTAAAGGTTATCATATTTTTTTGCGCTTCCTTTAGGTTTCGGCAAGTTAGATTTTTTTGCATCATATCTTGATCCATTCCTGTCATAACAATGGTAATCAAAGCGCCACCAAAGAACTGCTTGAAAAAATTATTCTGATCGGCCCAAGATTTATCAAAATAGAAAATTTTGTCAAAATCAACATAAGACACTTCAGCCCATATTTCAGAAATGCCATAATTCAGTGATGTTACGATGTAATAAATGGTCACTAATACGGCCAATATCATGGCGACAGTTTGAATGGTGTCGGTTATGACAATGGTCTTGATACCACCTCTATGTGTATAAAGCCAGATTAAAAAAATGGTCAAGGCAACCGTAACCCAATAGGGCACACCAAATGCATCGGCAACAAAAATTTGGAAAACAATTGAGACCAAATATAATCTTAAGGAAGCGCCGACTATCCTACTTAATATAAAATAACCGGATCCCGCTTTATATGCATAATAGCCCAAACGATCTTTTAGATATGTGTAAATGCTTGTAAGTTGGTATTTGTAATAAATAGGAAGTAATACAAATGCCACAACAAGATATCCCAATAAGTAACCAAAAACCATCTGTAAGTAGGAAAAGTTTTCGTTCAATCCTGGAGATCCTACCTTGCCGGGAATAGAAATAAAAGTCACTCCCGAAAGACTGGCACCTATCATTCCGATGGCTACAAGAAACCATTTAGAATTGCGGTTAGCGATAAAGAATGAACTGTTTTCATCATTTTTACTCGTACGGTATGAAATGATAATGAGCATTAAAAAATATGCCGCAATAATGCCAATTATTAGATAAGGATTTAAACTTGCCATGGTCAAATATCTAAATTTTTAGATTTTAATGATGCAATTTCTTGGATAAAACACTCATAGACCATTTTTCCTCATGACTAACTCTCGAGCATTTTTATGATTAGTTTGACTTTTGTTCCAGAATTCGAGGTTTTCGAATCCGCTAAATCCTCAATGATTATTGAATTTATGGATGATTCATTAAGATAGTTTAAACGCTTTTCGGTAATATCCGAACTCAACGACTTATAATTATGCGATTTTTGTTCTTCTTTGTTCATTCCACGGCCATTGTCTGTGATAGAAACCGAAATGTAAGCGGCATCTTGTAACTTAAAGGATATGAAGATTTGACCATTCTCGACATTTGAAATACCATGTTTAACTGCATTTTCGACGAATGGCTGTATTAGAAGTGGAGGAATAAAAGTACTTGATTTATCAATTTTAGAATCAACTTCAATAGAATATTCAAAGCTTTTATGATTGAGTTGCTCGAGTTTTAAGTAATTATCTATCAACAAAGACTCGTTTTGAATACTGATTTTATTATCAACGGAGGAATTAAGATTGATTCGTATCAGTTGAGCAAATTTTGCTAGAAAGTCCATGGCTACCATTTTGTCATTTTTCATGATAAAATTCTGAATGGTATTCAAGGCATTGAAAATGAAGTGGGGGTTCATCTGTGCTGCGAGTGCAGATTTTTCTAAATCACTGATTTCTTCTTTTAATCTATTTTCCTTGTTTACTTGTGCCAATCTCCTCTTGATTATCCAATAAACTAATGCAACGAGGAGAGCAATAAAAATGAGTCTTGTGCTCCACCACTCCCACCAAGGACTATTAATCATAATGGATAGCATAGTCGCTTCACTCCAAAAACCATCGAGATTTTGAGATCTGAAGGCAAAATTATATTTGCCAGGAGATAGATCAGAGAAATTAATTTCGCGATTAAATCCCAGATTAACCCAATCCTCGTTATTGATTCGGTATTGGTAAGGGATTTTGCCATTCATATTATAGTTGAAAGTGAGAAGTTTTATAAAGATATTGTTCTGAGAGTGATCAAAAGTAAGGGTGCTATCGATATTATAAGATTGGTTGTTAACTTTAAAAATGTCAACAATAGGTTTTGGGCTCAATGTGTCTATGGGAGGCTCTTCAAAAATGAGTAATCCCTTAGAGGTGCCCACGAATATTTTTTCATTTTGAAAAAGGAGATCTGTAATTTCATTTGATGGCAAGCCATGATTGATACTGTACACTCTGACATGAGGTGTACCATCATGGTCGAAAGTTATTTTATTCAAACCCTCGAGAGTACCTGCCCATACATTACCGAGAGAGTCAACACGTAGTAATTCTACATTATTGGTCGTAAGTCCATCTGACTCTTTGACAGAGATAAAATGATCATCCATCCAGTAAAGCACTCCGGCTCCTTTGGTTCCGAGTACGATGGTGCTATCTGGAAGCTCCACTATATCCTCGATGCGGAGATTGAAATATGGGTGCAAGGTAGGGTATTTAATGATGCTGTCGTTTTTAATTTGGAAGAGGCCTTGAGCGGTAGCAAGTAACAAGTTGCCTGAACTAACATTTTGGATATCAAAGACTTTTTCTATATAAATACTATTGTTATAGGCAGGAATAAAATGTTTTGACTTTAAGTTCAAAGCTATAAGCTTGTTATTTAGCATATGTTTGAAATATACACAATCCCCACTAATTAAAGCTGGTTGTCCGATACATTTTTTACCAAATTTGTTGTACTGCTCGTCAAAAAATTGCTCTTGTATTATATTTCCGACATTATTTAATATCTTGAAAGAACAAAATAGATTGGTAGCATAAAAAACTTCATTTACATCATCATATATGACACAATCAATTTTTATATCAAATAATTTAGATGTTTTAATCTCATCTTCTAAACTTAAAATGAAATTTTCTCCATTATCCAAAATTACTAAAACTTTGTTTTTTTCAACAGATATTAATTGTTTAATACTTTGCTCATCAAATGCAATTTCTCTGTAATTTAGATTGATTAATTTTTTGAGATCCTTTTTTGTAGTAATCCAATTTGTCAAATCATTTTTAGAAGTAAAAAAGTTTGTAGCACTGATTATATCTACGGCATTAAGAGGTAAAAAATTTTTAAGGTCAAATATGATAGTTGGTTCATTATCAGAGAAGCCAATTAAAAGCTTATTTTCTATGATTTCTTCACAGAAATCAATATTAATCGAGCTATTAAAAAAAGTATAATTTTTGTTCGAATTTAAGGATATTATCTTATTATCAATGCTGATTAAAGTATCGTTACTTAATTCAAAATAATTGAAATGGTTATCCTTACAAGTTAGACATCTGAATTCAGGTTTATCTACTAAAGTCCAATCTATATTTCGACTTTCATTAATAATTTTATTTATTGCTTTATTTTCATTTTCGTTTAGGAAGAATTGTATGTTAATAATATTACCATTCTCTAAAAATCTATAATTATAAATATATCCTTTCTTATTGATGCCATTATTGTCAGGATTGATTGTACTATTAATAGTGATTTGTCCATCATCAAAAATTGTAAGGATAAAAATATTTTGAAAGTCGATAAAAGCTATGGTTAGATTATCATGCTTATCGATATCATATTCTAGAAACCCCATATTTGATACAGAGTTATTGGGTAGTTTTGAATTGTACTTAAACGTCACTATTTTTTCCAATTCTTTATCATAATAAAACATTTTCTTAGTCAAAGAATTCATCCATATTCGTCCCTTACTATCTTCCTGTAAGTCAAATACCA
>ERZ795053.6387-NODE-6387-length-11754-cov-23.229592_pt1 | contig 11754 bp, 11 predicted proteins | sample MGYA00375137_ERZ795053 | MGnify/ENA primary metagenome ERZ795053 (study PRJEB30182, sample SAMN05720284) | activated sludge metagenome | isolation source: Anaerobic digester | place: Hong Kong | collected 2014-12-17 ... | reverse complement strand
ATCCAGTTGAGCCTGCCCAAGTTCACCGTCATCGGCGCGACGACGCGCCTGGCGTTGATGACGTCGCCGCTGCGTGCACGCTTCGGCGTTGTCGAGCGCTTTGATTTCTACGAGCCGGCGGCCATCCAGGAGATTGTGACGCGCGCGTCGCGCCTGCTGGAGACGAAGGTGGAGCCGGCCGGGGCGGAGGCTATCGCCCGCCGTGCGCGCGGCACGCCGCGCGTGGCCCTGCGCATGTTGCGCCGCCTGCGCGACTATGCCCAGGTGCGCGCCAACGGCATCGTCGACGCTGCGGTGGCCGAAGAGGCACTGAGCTTATTGGAAATCGATGATCTGGGGTTGGATGACCTGGATCGCCGCGTGCTGGATGCGATCATCGTCAAGTTCAGCGGCGGGCCCGTTGGGCTCGACACCCTCGCCGCCAGCATCAGCGAGGAGCCGGACACCATCATGGATGTGGTCGAGCCCTACCTGCTCCAGCTCGGCTTTCTCGACCGCACACCGCGCGGCCGGGTTGCCACGCGTGCCGCCTACGCCCACATGCGGATCGCCTACCCCGAACGACCGGAGCAGGGCGGCCTCTTTGCCTGAAAAGCTACTTTGAATACAGAGGGCGAGGGGCGAGTTGCGAGGGGCGACACGTTCTCGAGAAGTGCCGCCCGTCACTCAGTCGCGTTCTCTTCGACGATCCCCGTCAATGCCTGTACGTTCGCATCGTGGATGCGCTGTGCTTCCTCGCTGTGCCGGTCGGCGGGCAGCAACGACTCGGCGATGACCTCGATGGTTTCCAACGGTTCGCCGCGCTGGATGAGCCCCGGAATGACGCGGCGCAGGCCGTGCAGGTAGGCCACATCGGCGGCCAGCCGTTCCATGACGGCGGGCTTCTCACGCACGGTGGCGCCGACACGCGGCACGCAAAGCTGGAAGTTTTCGCTCTTGATCAGCCGGGCCAGAAGGCGCAGCGTCTCCAATTCTTCGCTCCCGTCGGAGCCGGGCAGGATGCGCGGCGGCAGCGCATCGCTGGCATAGTCGCCGCTCATCAACACGCCGACCGCCGGCAGATAGAGCACGGCCCCGGCCTGCTGCGCGTAGACATCCAGAAAGTGCTCGCCAACCCGCACGTGGGCTGTCCCGCCGGGCGCCAGTTCAACCTGCGGCAGGCCGGCCCGCGCCTGGTCGCCCGTATAGATCACGGCAACGTCGTCCTCCAGCCGGAAGCGCTCGGTGATGTCTTCCGGCGGATCGACGATCAGCAACTGCCGGCGTGTCGCGCCGGCCTGATCTTCGGTCTGCCCCAGCACAAAGAGGCTGTTGCGTACCAGGTCTCCTTCGCTGAGCAGTTCCAGGTTCTGGAACAATTGCAGAATCTGCGGCGGGGTGCGGCGGGGCGAATCAAGAAGTGGAATCAAGGATGTCATGATTACTAATCTCGCAGGGCAACACGGGTCCTAACTGGGACAATGGACGGGCAAGCTCGGCCGGCAGGTCGGCGATGACGACGCGGCCGTCGGGCAGAATGTAGATCTCGGTTTCGACGGGAAAGACCATCCCGGCAGTTGACGCAGCTTCGTGGAGTTCGTGTGCGTCAGGCGCCGGCGACGGTGACGTCGACATGGCTGTCATCTTCGTAGAATTCGCCTGTGCGTTCATCGTGCTCCACCTTGCCCAGTTGCTCCAACAGGGCGGATATATCCTGGCACGCTGCGCCTTTGACGCCCTTGATCGTGTACTCCACGCGCCCGTCCGGCCGAATCGTGATTTCGATTTCCTGGCTGTTCATGGTTGTCTGCACCTTTCACTGCCAGCGCCGCACGGTCATGCGGATGACGCGGTCGTCGCCGACGCGCTCTTCCACGAGCGCGAAGCCGGCATTCTCCACCTCCGCCAGCACCTTGTGGTAGGCGTAGCGCTGCTGGATGGCCTGGAGATGCGAACGCACCGTAGCCATCTGCATATCGTCGCCAACGGCCTCGTAGATGCCGTCCTGCGCTTCGCGGAAGGCAAAGGTCGCGCCCCTGGCACGCACGAGTAGCGGCACCTGTCCGGAAAATCCGCTCCACACATGGGTATAACGTTCATTCTCGCCGTAGGACAGCTTGAGATCGTCTAGCGCCTGCTTGATGAGGCTGACGTCCCGCAACTCGGTTTGAATTCGTACAAACTTCGACACGCTTCTATCTCCTTTGGCCACGCATGGCTTCTCATCGCCGTTGTTGCCTATGCCCCAGTATACGCCAGATCGAGCACTTCGACCGTGTGCCAGATTGGCAGCGGTTGCTCTAGCATTTCCAGATGCACTTTGATTTGATTCATGCAACCGATATTGCCCGTGACCACTGCCTGCGGTGCAACAGAAATGATGTTACGCGCCTTGCGTTCGCCGATCTGTCTGGCGAGTTCCGGTTGCTCCAGGTTGTACGTGCCGGCCGAACCGCAACAGAGTTCGCCTTCCGGCACCTCGACGATGGTCAAGTTGGGGACCATGGCGAGTAGGCGGCGCGGCGGCGCCGTGATGCGCTGGGCGTGCGCCAGGTGGCAGGCATCGTGGTAGGCGACGGTGAGCGGGGCCGGCAGGGCCGGTGGCGCAATCAAGCCCAGTTCGTCGAGGAAGAGCGTGATGTCGCGCACGCGGTGGCTGAACGCTTCGGCGGCCGCCCGATCCGGCTCGCCCGCAAAGAGCAGCCCATACTCGTGCATGCCCGAGCCGCACCCGGCCGCGTTGGTGATGATGGCGTCGACGTCGTCGGGAAAGGCCGCCAGGTTCTTGCGCGCCAGCTCGCGCGCCTGCCCGGCCTCGCCGATGTGCAGCGAGAGCGAGCCGCAGCAGCCTTGCCCGCGCGGGATGATCGTCTCCACCCCGTTGCGTGCCAGCACGCGCAGCGTCGCCCAATTGATCTGCGGCGCCAGCACCTGCTGCACGCAGCCCGCCAGCAGCGCAACCCGCGCCCGCCGCGGTCCCTGTGCCGGGTAGACTTCCGGCAGCGGCTCGGCACTGGGAAGCGCATCCGGCAGCATGTCGAGCATGGCGCCAAGTTCGCCGGGCAGCGCGCCGCGCAGCCAGCGTCCCACGCGCCCGCCCTGGAAGGCCAGGCGGAAGCGATCCGGATAGGGCAGCGTCTCCTTGACGAGCGTGCGGGCGGCACGGTTGATTGGCGGGCGCGACCGCTCGCGCTCGGCCATGGCGCGGAAGGGCGTCAGCAGATGGCCGTACTCGACGCCCGACGGGCAGGCGGTGACGCACGCCATGCAGCCTAGGCAGCGGTCCACATAGGGCAGTGCGTCGGCTGTCGGCATCGCCCCTTCGAGCACTTCCTTCATCAGGATGATGCGGCCGCGCGGCGAGTCCATCTCCTCGCCCAGCACCTTGTACGTGGGGCAGGTAGCCAGGCAGAAACCGCAGTGGACGCAGGTCTCGACGGCGTGCGCCATGGCATCTGCCTGAACGCCAAGTTGGTCTACTGGAATCGCGTGTTGCATAAGTCGTGCCGTTCTCGGTTGGCGACCGCCGTCGGTTGACTTCGGGCGGTGGCTTGCAATGGTCTACAGCGCCGGCAGACGATTGTGCGGGTCGAGCACTGCCTTGACGCGGGCGGCGACGGAAGCGCCGGTGCGTGCGCCCAGAAATGGCCAGGCCGTCTCGCCCAGTACAACCAGCCCGCCAAGCTCGCGCTGGGTCAGTTGGGCGTCCAGCTCGGCGAGATCGTGCGGCCATGAAACCCACGCCAGGTTGCCGGCAGCGATGTAGCGGCGCTCGACGTTGGCCGCGGCCAGGAATTCATCCAGCAGCGCGATCGAGTTGAGCGTCACCGGAATCTTCACCAAGGTCGTACCCGGCGGTAACCAGGCAAAGTCGCCGGCCTGCTGCCAGATCGCAGCGTCCTCGCCCGCGCCGAGAATGTCGCCGCTGCCCAGCCAGTTGCGCAACGCTTCCTGCCGCGCACCCAGCGTCGACGCCAGCCCACCTTGCCGCACATAGGTTACCGGGCGGCCATCCTCCACGGCGATGTCGAGCGCTTCGATATCGAAGGCCGAGCGGTTGAGACGTGCCACCTGCTCCAGCGCCGCACGAATCGTTGTGTGAGCGCAGCAGACTGTCCCGTATTGTTGCGGGCGCGGGAATACCTTGAAGCTCGCCTCGACGATGACGCCCAGGCGCCCGACGCTGCCGATCATGAGCTTGGGCAGGTCGAAGCCGGCCGCGTTCTTGACGACCTTGCCGCCGCCGCGCACCAGTTGTCCCTGGCCGTCGACAAAGCGCACACCGATGAGAAAGTCGCGCACGCCGCCATAACGTTGGCGCCCGGAGCCGCTGAGCCCGGCGGCGATCGTGCCGCCCAATGTGGCCCCGCGTTCCACCAGCGGCGGGTCAAAGGGCAGATATTGCCCGTGCTCGGCCAGCGCCGCTTCAATCTCGCGCAGGGGCGTGCCGGCGCGTGCGGTAAAGGTGAACTCGCCCGGTTCGTACTCGAGAATGCCGGAGAGGCCGCTGGTGGCCAGGATCGCGGCGCCATCGGCCGGACGGCAGAGCGCAGTCTTCGTGCCGCCGCCGCGCACGTGCAGGCGTTCGTGCGTGCGCAGAATCTCCTGGACGTCGTCGTTCGATTCTGGTGTCAGAAGGATAGACTCGGCTTGCTTCTGCATGAGCTTACTCGCGTGAGATGATCCCCTGTTGCTCCAGGGGATGGGGACCGCGGCTGTGTAGCGCCGGCGCCTCGCTGCCGGGGAACATCTTGCCGCGGTTGGCCAGTTCCGCCGGATCCAGCCCGCGGCGCAGCGTGGCCATGACCTCCAGGTCAGTTTCAGCGAACATGGCCGGCATGTGCTGCCGTTTTTCCATGCCCACGCCATGTTCGCCGGTGATGGAGCCGCCCAACTCGATGCACATCGCGATGATCTCGCCGGCCAGGACTTCGGCGCGCTCTAGTTCGCCGGCGACGCGCCCGTCGTAGAGGATGAGCGGGTGCAGGTTGCCGTCGCCGGCGTGAAAGACATTGGCCACGCGCAATTCGTGTTTGCGGCTCAGGCGTTCGATGGTGGCCAACGCCTCGCCCAGCCGGCTGCGCGGCACCACACCATCCTGCACGATATAGTCGGGGCTCAGCCGGCCCACGGCCGAGAACGCGCTCTTGCGCCCCTTCCAGATGCGGGCGCGGTCGGCATCGTCGACGGCGACGCGCACTTCGTCCGGACCGGAACTCTCGATGACCTGGAGCAGGTGGGCAAACTCAGCCTCGACCTGGATCTCCTCACCCTCGAGTTCCACGATCAACAGCGCGGCGGCGTCGCGCGGGTAGCCGGCGTGGACCGCGGCCTCAGCCGCCTCGATGGCCAGCGCATCCATGATCTCCATGGCGCCGGGGAGCAGGCCAGAGGCAACGACCTGGGCGACCGCGTTGCCCGCCGCAGCCAGTGACGAGTACGCAGCGAGCACGGTGCGATAGCGTTCCGGCTTTGGCAGCAGTCGCAGCGTAATCTCGAGGGCGATGCCGAACAACCCCTCCGACCCCACAAAAAAGCCGGTCAGATCCGGCCCGACGCTTTCCAGGCTGTTGCCGCCAAGTTGGACGACTTCGCCATCTGGCAAGACTGCCTTGATGCCAAGGACGTGGTTGGCCGTCATGCCGTACTTCAGGCAGTGCGCCCCTCCGGAGTTGAAGGCGACGTTGCCGCCGATGGTGCAGATCAACTGGCTGGAGGGGTCGGGCGCATAGTAGAGGCCCTGTGCGGCCACGGCGCGCGAGACATCCAGGTTGACCACGCCGGGTTCAACCACGGCGACGCGGGTGTCGATGTCGATGCGTAGGATGCGGTTCAGCTTGTTGAGGGCGATCAGGATGCCGTCGGGCACCGGCAGCGACCCGCCGGAAAGGCTGGTCCCGCTCCCGCGCGCGACAAACGGCACGCTGTAGCGATGGCAGAGGCGCACTGTCTGGATGACATCTTCCTGCGTCTCGGCCAGGACGACGGCCAGCGGTCGCGAGCGGAATGCGGTCAAGGCATCGGACTCGTAGGGCGCCAACTGGGCCGGTCGTTGCAGCAGGCGCTCGGCAGGGATGCGCCGTGCCAGTTCGGCCATCAATTCTTGGGTGCTCATGACGTCTCCTTGCTGCGTGGTGGCTCCCCTGCATTGTAGCCGATCCGCGCCGGTCAATCAACCGATTCGCCGGCGCAATTCTCCAACAAGGGGTGTCTGCAAAGAGACCGAAACGCAGGTAGCCCGCTCCATCCTTTCGGTCGCAGCGACAAATTCAAACATCTGACCGTTGCCATTCGATGACAGTGAGTCCATAGTAGAGAGGAAGCACTTATCCGGTCGATCATTTGCGACCAAAGCCAGGAGCCATCATGAAACAGCAACATCATCTCACTTTCTTCGCGGGCATCGCACTCGTCGCGCTGGCACTCATCATCGCTGCGGGGGCAATGCCGTCAGTAGCCGCACCGGCGTCCTACAAGTCCATTGCGTTGCAGAGCCCGCCGTCCGCCATGCAGGTGGCGTTGGCTGAGGCGGATGTCGTCGTGCGCGTGCGCGTGGCACAGAGCACCAGCGCCTGGACGCCCGATCACACCGCGATCCGCAGCACGAACGCGCTCAGCGTGCGTTATATGCTGCGCGGTACGGAGATGGCGGACCTGATTGTGGAGACCGTGGGCGGCTATCTGCCGGCCGAGGAACTCTACATGATCTCGCCCGATCTGCCGACGCTGTCAGGCGGGGAGGAGGCGATCCTCTTCCTGGCCAAGACCGGTGATCGCTATGCCATTGTCGGCGGACAAGACGGCAAGTACACGGTGCGCGCCGGCCAGGTTCTGTATGCCGGGGGGCTGTTTGAAGAGCCGATTGCCTCCTTCTACGCCCGGTTGCAGGCGCTCGACCCGGCCATGCAACTGCCCGCAGATTGGGCCGAGCAGGAGGCGCAGCTTGCCCAAGAGCCGGTCATTGACGGCATGGATTTTGTCTACAAGAACATCAAGTGGCCAACCGGCGAAATCGGCTACAAGGTCAATCTCAACTCCCGACTGATCGGCACCCAGGCCGGCAGCGCTAACGAGTTTATGACGGCCATCCAAAATGCCGCCGAGACGTGGTCCATGGTGGATGGCGCTGACTTTACGCTCACCTACGCAGGCCCGACCGACTCAACGACGGTTGCCAATAACTTCTCCAACGAGATTTTCTTTGTGGACAAGGGGCTCGTAGACGACTCCGACAACAATCTGCCGCTTGCCGTTGCCAGCGTGTTTTTCAGCAATGGGCGCATTCTCGACAGTGACATCTGGATCAACGACGCCTATGAGTGGGATGCAACGGGCGACCCCGCCTGGCGCGAAATCGACCTGGAGAGTGTCGTTCTGCACGAGATGGGCCATTGGCTGGCGTTGGGCCACGATCCCGATGTCCGGGCCGTCATGTACTATGCGATCATGTCCGGCACGCTCAAGCGGACTCTCTTCGACAACGACCGGCGCGGGATTGAGTTCATCTACCCGTGTCCGGCCGGCGACCTGCCGTGCAACCCGTCGCCTGAACCGACGTCGACTCCCATGCCAACCCCGTCGCCCACCGTTACTCCGACGCCGACCATCACACCCACCCCGACCATTACGCCCACGCCGACCCCTGCCACCCAAAAAGTCTCGACCGATGGTGGCACGCTGGATTTCGTGCCGTCAGATGACGGCGAGGTGAATCTCGTCGTGCCGCCCAACGCCGTGGTGACCGATACGCTAGTCGGCATCAAGCCGGTCGAGACATTGTGGACGACGCCCGCTCGCCATCAGCCGCTCATGGAGCCGTTCCGCATGGTGGTGGAGTTGGATGGCATTGAGCAGGTCGGGTACGCATTCGAGATACCCATCACGATGACGATCACTTACGACGGTGAGCCGATGGGGATGACAGCGGGAACATCGGTCGCCCTGTATGAAATGAATGTTGAAGAGGAGCGCTGGGACGACCCGCAATGCGGGCCTGTGGAGCACGATGCCGCGCAGCAGACTGTCACCGTTCCTGTCTGCCAGGCGTCGACCTTCGGGTTGTTCGCCAAGGAGAGCGCGCTATTCCTGCCGGCCGTGCAACGCTAGGGCGGCAAAAGAGAGATTGTTCGGCTTGTGATAATACCGGTGGATTAGCGTACGGGGCCGGGGAGAAGCAGGTCCAGCCACTGCTGCCAGATGGGCGAATCTGACGGCCCCGATGCGGTGGCGGGCAGACTTTCCGGCACTTCCTCCGCCGGTGGAGCATCGTAGATAACGACCGGCAGATCGCCTTCTTGCACAAGACCCAGGTCATCACGTGCTCGCAGTGCCAGGTAGTACGGATCCTGCACTCGCGCAAGCTCTTCCGTGAGATTGGCGCCGCGTTGTTCACTGGCCGCAACGCTGGCGCGCATCGCCACGACTTGCCCTTGGATCTCGTCAAGCGTCGCAAGCCGTTGCAGGTAGCCGGCAACGAAAAGCACGCACAGAATCACCAGGATGACGATATACAGGCGTGGGCTCCGATTACGGTCGATCGAAGGAGCAGGTGACGCAGTCTGCGTTGACATAGTATCCGTAGTCTACCAGACTATTCCAAAAAAATCAATCTCTTTGAAAAGACAAAATCGATGTGCAATGAAATGTGCGGCATGCAAACAAAAAAATAAGAGGCTCAGATGAGCCTCTTATGGTGCCGCAGGAGGGACTTGAACCCACACGAGCTAATGCTCACTACGCCCTGAACGTAGCGCGTCTGCCTGTTCCGCCACTGCGGCGTGACGTCATTTAGTACGATAGGAGAGGTTATCATTTCGCCGCGCCGCTGTCAAATTCAGCAGATCTCAATCGCTATTCGATTGGGGCGTTGCGCCGGGCGGTGTCGGCGGCGTGTCCACCGGCACCTGGTTGGCGGGGACGCGCCGTGAGTCGATGTACCAGGCCGGAAAACTGCCGAACCGCTCAGCCGGCGTGTTGAGTGAACCGATCTGTACATTGTGGACGCGCGTGCTGACGCCGTAGGTGTAGAGCGGGTGGAAGAGTGGCAGCGAGGGCAGTTCCTCGGCGAAGATCGACTGGTACTGCGCGTACAGCTCGCGGCGCTGATTCTCATCCGTCGTCTGGCGCGCCTCTTCCATGAGTGCGTCGGCTTCGGCGTTTTGCCAGCCCGCATAATTCTGACCGCTGCCGTCGATCTGGCTGCTGTGCCACTGTGGGAAGGGGTCCGGGTCGCCAACCTGATTCCAGTCGGTCAGCGCCGCTTCAAAGGTGCGCGGGACCAGGAAATCGGCGACCAATCCACTGAATGAGACGGGCTGCAATTCGGCACGCACGCCGACCTCGGCCCAGCCGGCCGCCAGGGTTTCGCCGATCTGGCGGTGGAGGTTGTCATCTTTGACGAGCATGATGAAGGCGAAGGGCTTGCCATCTTTGTCACGCACGCCGTCGCCGTCGCTGTCCACCCATCCCGCGGCATCGAACAGTTGCGCCGCCTGTGCCGGATCGTATCCATAGGCAGGCACTGCGTCGCTATAGGCCCAGTGCTCCGGTGCAAAGAGGCTGTTGGCGACGACGCCCTGGCCCGCCAGCGCATCGCGGATCAATGCCTCGCGGTCGATGGCGTAGAGCAGCCCCTGGCGCAGGCGTGCATCTTGAAAGAACGGTGCGTTGGGGTTGTTCACATTAAGCAGAACGTTCTCGTAGCCGGATTCGACGGAGGAGAACAACTGGACATCGTCGCGCCCGGCTGTGCTCTTGATGTCGGGCGGCAGAATCGAACTCAGCCCGTCGATCTCTTGTGCGTCGAAGCCGGCCACCACGCTGGCATAGTCCGGATAGAAGCGAAACTCCATGGCCGAGATGTAGGGCGCAGCGCCAGGGCTGAAGGCGCTGGGTTCAAGCCGAACATGGTCGGCGGACTTCTCGGTGATTCGCATCGGCCCGGCCCCGATGGGACCACCGTCGAGCGGCCTCGTGACCAGATCCTTGGCTGGGATGTCGCGGTAAATGTGCGCAGGCAGAAGGCCAACCGTCGTCAGGTCCAAAAATGGGGCGAAGGGTTGCGGTAACGTGAGTTGTACCGTCAGGTCATCTAACTTCTCAATCGTCACGTTGCGCCAGAGCGACGGCAGGCCGGGAATATCGGCCAGGGAGGGGTCCTGCAACACGGAATAAGAAAAGACAACGTCGTCGGCTGTGATGGGGCGGCCATCCTGCCAGAATTGGTTGGGCTTGAGCTGGAATCGGTACACGCGCCCGTTACTGACATCCCAGCTTTGCGCCAGGTCCGGCACTACGCGACCTTCTCTGTCCAGCCGCATCAGGCCGCGATAGACCAGCGCGCAGAGGTCACTGTCGACCCCGCTGCTATTCTGGCACCAGACCGGGTGCAGATACTGAGGGGCGCCGGCCACTCCTTCACGGAAGACGCCGCCGCGATCGGGCACGAGTACGGTGGGTATGGTGTAGGTGGCAAAGCCGAGAATGACGACGAGGATCCCGATGCCGGTCAGTGCAATCAGCACCAGCCATCGCATATGTTTGCCAAGCGACTCGGCGGGCGAAACGGTTTCGACCGGGGAACCCAACGGCGATTGAGATGTGTGCATGAAGGAAGAAGTGAGCAGGGTCGAAGCGCCAGATAAAGAAAGGGCAGGGATTCCCTGCCCTCTTCGGAACTGTATGGCGTATCGACTAGGCCAACATGACCGTCACAAGACAGAGCAGCAGGAAGACCGCAGTCAGCACAAAGGTCAACTGCCAGAGCGTCTTCTCGATGCCGCGACGCGTGCGATAGATGTCGCTGCCGCCGAAGACCGCGCCCAACCCGGCACCGGTCTGTCCTTGAATGACGACTACCGAAATCAAGGCGATCGCCACGATGTTCATAGCAATCATCAAAAAGGTTGTAATATTCATCACCTAAGCTCCGGCTACTTACTCATTTTCATAACGCGTCTCGCTTGGACGCAGACAGTCTCACAGTATATCAAGCGGCGCGCACAAAACCAAATCGACGTCCTTGGCTGCGCGAAATGACTGTGCGTGCCGGCACCGGGCGCCGTCACGGCACGTCATAGATCCACATGCGCGGGTTGCCGTGCAGATCGCGTTCCAGGCTGAGGGCGCCCTGTGGAAAGGTGGTGCGGACGGCCTCCAGCGCGGCACCATCGGGCGGCAGCACAAAGAAGCGAGCGGCGGGACCAGTAGGCGGCTCCAGATCGGCCACCGTGATGTTGACCATTCGCGCTGCCGGTTCGTCGGCGGCAAAGCGCAGGACGATGTGGTCGGCCGGGAGGAGCGTATCGCTGCTGGATGCGACCTGTACGAGATCCGCTGACGCGTCGCTGGCGCGCAGCGCGTGCGCCAGATAGCTGACGCCGTCCCCGTCAAGCTGGGCGAATTCCCAGTAGGTAATCCAGTTGGCCGCAGCGACGGCAACCAGCAGGCCGGCCGCCACATAGAATGACGTGAGCGCCGTCCATGCCCCGAAGCCCTGCACGATCAGCATCCGCAAGCGGTCGGCGAGCAAGGCAATAATGAGGCCGGCGGCCGGCACGAGCGGCAGTAGCGTCGGCCAATCCGGCGTCACGGCATTGGTTGCCGCGCTGACGATGAGCACCGCGAGCGACCAGGTGAGCAGGCACCAGCCAGCCAGTTGGTCAAGACCGAAGAGCAGCAAGGCGAGCCCGGCCATGAAGAGCGGCGTCACGATCGTCGAGAGCAGGTGCGTCGAGATACCGAAGACCGGGCTGGCGTCGCCGATCCAGAACAGGC
>ERZ795053.6385-NODE-6385-length-11757-cov-6.099641_pt1 | contig 11757 bp, 9 predicted proteins | sample MGYA00375137_ERZ795053 | MGnify/ENA primary metagenome ERZ795053 (study PRJEB30182, sample SAMN05720284) | activated sludge metagenome | isolation source: Anaerobic digester | place: Hong Kong | collected 2014-12-17 ... | reverse complement strand
TTGACGAAGTCATCGACGATCTCCATAAGGCAACGGCCGTTCCCGGCGAGACCATTCTCTATCCTGGCGAGCGCGCGGCACAGACACGTCAGGAGAATTTGCAGTTGGGAATCCCTGTTGAAGCGGCCATCTGGGAAACAGTTTTGGCCCTATAGCTCCACCGGTTAGCGGCCAAAGACATGGGTCAAAACGGTGCTACCGGCACCACCCACGCTCTGCAACAATGCACGATCCGCATGCGGTAACTGGTTCGCACCGGCCAGGCCGGTCAGTTGCAACACAATCTCGCAGGTTTGATAGATCGCCGATGCGCCGATGGGATGGCCCCGGGCTTTCAAACCGCCCATTGTGCAGATCGGCAAGGGTCCATCCAGGGCGATCTGGTTTTCGACGGCCATCCGCCACCCCTCTCCGGGCTTGGCATAGCCCACTGCCTCGAGGAGCAAACAGGACATGATGCTAAAGGCATCATGCACCTCAAAGAAATGAATGTCATTGCGATGGACATTGGCCTTGCGAAAGGCATCGTGGACCGACTTAGCCGCAGCGTAGAGGTGCAGCGGGTCCGTACGCTGGTCAATGCGGAACCAGTCCGTTGCCACGCTTGAACTCAAGATATGAACCGGGCGGTCGGTAAAGGCGCGCGCCTCATTGGCACGCGTGAGCACAATGGCGGACGCGCCGTCACAGATGGGTGCAGCATCATAGAGACGCAGCGGCGGCGAGACAAGCGGTGACGTGGCAACGGTTTCGGCGGTCACCACTTTTTCGCGGAAGAGGGCGTTGGGATTGTTGCGCGCGTTGCGGTGAGCGTTCACGGCAAAGTTATTGAACTGTTCAATGGCAATCCTGTACCGTGTCAGATACAGTTGCATGAGGCGGGCATTTTGATTCAGTAAGGTTGCACCGTGGGCGGCCTCAAGCTCAGCATCAAGCGCTTTTGCCAACACAGGAACAACCTGTTCACGGTCCGTGCTCATCTTTTCCACACCCAATGCAATTGCCGTGCGTGCCTCACCACTGGCCACGGCAAAGTAGGCCATGCGCAACGCGGCCGCGCCGGTTGCCGTGGCGGCACGCACCTGCAGTGCCTCGGCACCCCGCAAGCCGGCTTCGCTGGCAATCAAGGTGGCAATATGCTTCTGCTCCTGCAATTCATCGGCCAACATATTGCCCACAAAGAGCGCATCAACCCGGTCAATACCGGCGTCGGCTAATGCCAGATGAATCGCTTTGGCGCCCATCGTCTTGAGCCCATCCGGATTTTCTTTCATGACCGGCAATTGCCCGATCCCCACGATGCTCACGCCACCTGTCCGCTCCGGGGTCCACATGGTCAGCCTTCTTTCCACTATTAGGGCTTCCGCAATTCCTGAAACCCAAAGATGTTTCGCATCCTATCTTACTCTGACCAAACTTTCCTTGTCAATGGAAATTGGGTCGTTGGGCGCGCATCACATTTTCAGAGGTGCGTACCACATTGTTGGAATGACACCGGACGGTTACGATGGTCCTTTGTTGTCATTCCAAAGGAATGGGACGCACCGCATTTTCGGGAGTGCGTACCCCATTTTCAGTCACCGTTTGACAAGAAGGGCAAATGGGGGTACTATGTTTTTTGTAGTGGGAATTACCGCCAACCAGGCAGTTTCCATGTTAAAACATAGCAATCAAGCCGACATACACCGATTTGGGCGCATGAAACAATGTGCCACATACATTCGGCACCCGCTATCTATAAACGGTCAGAAAAAGATTTGTGGCATGATCACGAGTCAGATAAACGGATAGCACCATGAATCTGTTTCTGAGAAACTATAGCGATAGCAATAAACAACCAGAATGAAGTATCTAGCAAACGGAGGAGAGACGGATGTCTGCGCCAGTAAAAGTGACTGATAGCACCTTTGAAGAGATGGTTGTCCAATCGGACAAGCCCGTGTTGGTCGATTTTTGGGCCGAATGGTGTGGCCCCTGCAAAATGATTGCGCCGGTTCTCGATGAGATCGCCAATGAAATGGATGGTCAATTGGTAATCGGGAAATTGGACATTGATGAAAATCAGGATACGGCGATGGCCTTTGGTGTCATGAGCATTCCCACCCTTTTGCTCTTCAAAAATGGAGAACCGGTCGAACGGATCGTTGGTTACCAGCCCAAGCCCCAACTTGTGTCACGCTTGCAACCGCACGTTGGGTAAGTTTGCCTGAGCTAGCCGGCGCGCTCACCCAGACGCCAACCGAATCAAATTATGAACGCGAAAAAGAGAGCGTCGGCCTATTGCGGCTAACGCTCTCTTTTCATATGTACTGCCTACGACCACGGCCAATGTTGAAATCATCCCCAAAGCCCAACCACCGGATCGGGATCTGATCCGTGGTTGGGCCATTCCTCTCAATCTAAACCGGCTTTCTCAGTTATCACCTTTACTACCCGACACTCACCGCCGTAAAGGAAAGCGGCGGCACCTGAAGTGTCATCTTACCGTCGCGAATTGTTACGCCGTTGACCGGCTTTGCCACGAGGTTGTTCGGGTTTTCCCACGAGTTAACCATCTTCAGATCGCTGCCGGCAAGCTGCCAGACTTCCTTGACCGAACCAGGCACATCGCCCTGCCAATCGACCTCAGTCGTGATCGTATCGCTTTGGCTGCGATTGACGATGAAGACCGCACCGTTGCCGCTCTCCGGATCGTGGCTGGCGGAGACATCGAGTGCGGCCACGCCGCCATACTTCGGCGTCTCGATCATGGGTGCACTGGTGTAGAGATCCAGGGCATTACCGCGGGCGAGGTTGCTCACGAGCTTGAACGGATAGAAGGAGGGCTGCACGAGCAGACCATCTTTCTTCGTTTGCAGCCAGGAGATGATGTTGACGATCTGTGCCACACAGGCCACCTTGACCACATCCGACTTGCGCAGAAAAACGTTGAGCCACTGCCCGACGACGAGCGCGTCTTCCAGATTGTAGATCTCTTCACAGAGGTGGGGCGCTTCGGTCCAGCCACCACGACCACCGCGATCTTTATACCAGACCTGCCACTCATCCCAGGAGAGAAAGACATCGTGTTTGCTGCGTCGTTTGGCTTTGGCGTAACGCAGCGTGGCGGCCACGGTATCGACGTAATCTTCTAACTCAACGGCGAGAGCCAGATAGCTGGTGCTGTCCTCATCCCAATTGCCGGCATAATAGTGGATCGAATGATAGTCGACCAGTTCCCAGCACGTCTCCAGGGTAACACGGTCCCATTCAGGGTAAGTCGGCATCTTGTTGTTCGAGGAGCCACAGGAAATGAGCTTGATCGACGGGTCTTGCCAGCGCATCATTTTAGCCGCTTCGCGGGCCTTGCGCGCATACTCATCCATCTCCAGATGACCGATCTGCCAGGGACCGTCCATCTCGTTGCCGAGGCACCAATATTTGACACCGTAGGGATCGGCGTGACCATATTCGGCGCGCAAGTCAGCGTATTTCGTCCCTTGTGGTGCGTTGCAATATTCAACCAGTGCCGAGGCGTTTTCGATGGTGCCGGTGCCCAGATTGGCCGCCATCATCGGTTCGCAGCCCAGCCGTCTGCAAAACTCCATGAACTCGTCAGTGCCGAATTGATTGGTTTCAATGGACTGCCAGGCCAGGTCACGGCGGCGGGGACGCTGCTCTTTGGGGCCAACGCCATCGAGCCAGTTGTAGCCGCTTAGGAAATTGCCGCCGGGGTAGCGCATGATGGTGTACTGCTGCTCTTTGAGCGCGTCCATCACATCGGTGCGAAAGCCTTGATCGTCGGCCAATGGTGAGTCGGGATCGTAAATACCTTCGTAGACACAGCGGCCCATGTGTTCGGCAAAGCCGCCGAAGAGGTAGGGGGAGATTTCCGAGATAATGCGATTGGTATCGAGCGAAATTTTTGCGCTGTTACTCATTGTTTTGATCCAACCATTCTTGTATCCATAATTGTTTGTGAGGCATATCGCTTTGTACGTATGCCTGTATATGTTGTTCAACATCGAACGGCGTACGCCGAAAATCGATGGTAACTCGCGAACTACTTTGGACATCCAACACAGCATATTCTGCCCACGCCGGTCGGCGTGGGCCATGATCGGCAACAGTGAAAGGCGCGCCGATACTACCTGGGTTAATTACCAGTGTGTCACCAAAGCGGCGTAACATCTGCTCATGTGAATGGCCACCCGCCATGATCGTTGCCTGGAATCCACCCAACCGTTCGCCAAGTGCTTTATCGCTGAGCGAGGCACCGATGAATTCATTGTTGTGGTGCGGTGACCCGTGGAAGGCAAGCAAGGTCACATCATCGGTGAGGGCGAGGTGAACCGTTGGGACAAACGCACGGATCGCTGTCCGATCCGCTTCGGTCAGTTGGGCAGCACTCCAGACATCCTGCTCGTAACCCAGGCGTGCGGGCGAGGGTGGGGTTGCCGTGCGGTAGTCAGTCAACATGCGTTCGTCCGTGTTACCCATAATGATTGGGCAGTTCAAGGCGAGAATGCGGGCCAAGGTTTCGCGCGGCTGTGGCCCATGTTCCATGACATCGCCCAGACATAGGTACTGATCGATCCGCTCGGCAGCAAGTTCCGTTAGGACGGCATCGAGTGCGGTTACATTACCGTGAATGTCAGAAAGAAGGGCGATACGCATGAAAAAATGATCCGAAACGGTGCCTATGACGTGCAGCTTGATTACACAAAACCCGTGCCACCACCGCCCCTCTCGGCGCGCAAACAGGCTTGGGTCATCCAACTGCTCGGCGCGCTAAGTGACCGTTAACGCCACCCGACCCAACACCCCAAAATCTGCCATCAGCCGATCCCCTGCCTCGGCAAAATAAACATCCATACAGACCCCGGTGGTCACGAGATCGCCGGCACAGAGTTGCTTACCGTGCCGGGATAGTTCGTTGGCCAGCCACGCCAGTGCGTTCAGCGGGTGGCCGAGGACGGCGGCACCGGTGCCGGCATCAAACGGTTTTTCATTGACCGCTAACGTAACTTCATGTGTCTCCAGATTGAGCTGCTGCCAATCGCTCACCGGCTCGCCGTAAACCCATGCTCCATGGATCGCATTATCCGCGGCAATCGAGTTGGCACCGACCACGGTCCAGTCGACGAAGCGGAAGTTGACAATTTCAATGGCGGGGAGAAGGGCGTCAATGAAAGGCACAATTGATTCAGCGCTGTAGCCAGCAGGCGCAGCAGGCACATCCGAGGCCATGCGAAAGCCAAACTCAGACTCGATCACACACTGCGTAAAATCGGAACGGCGCAGGGTAGCCGGCGCGGCGTGGCTGGAAAAAGAAAGCATCTGCCCATAAAGCGGCCCATCGACATGCAACATCTCCTGCGCGCCTTTGCTCGTACAGGCAATCTTGTAACCAATGCGTTGGCCACCCTGGCGCGTCAACAGCCGATCCACAACCACATCTTGAATGGCATAGGCCGTATCTAAATCCGTGGGCCGGATCGCCGCTGGAATTGCCTCGATCTGCCGCCCACGAAAGCGCAAACCGGCCAGATAGTCGCCGGCATGAACTAACTCGTATCTTTGCACTTCTGCCTATCCTGATTATTTTGTCGATAATTTACCGATTACTGTCTACTGTCTCACTGACCACTGACCTACTGTTCTACCGTCCCGCCAGCCCGGCCGTTGTCACACCTTCAATAATCTGCCGTTGGAAGAAGGCATAGAAGACCAGCGGCGGCGCCGACCCGATAAAGGCTGCCGCGAAAGTCAAACCGCGCTGAACATAGTTGCCCTGGCCAAGCACAAGCAGACCAACGGGCAAAGTCAATGTGGTACGCTCGCTGAGCACGATGAGTGGCCAGAAGAGATCGTTCCAAAAGAAGAGAAAGGTGAAGATAGCCAATGCGACCAGTGACGACCGTACGAGAGGCAAACTAATGTTCCAATAGACACGAAAACGACTGGCCCCGTCGATAAAGGCGGCATCTTCCAGTTCGCGCGGCAGAGAAATGAAATGTTGCCGCAGCAGAAAAACACCAAAGACGCCCGCCGAGCCAGGCCACCAAATGAAAGGTTGTACAACAAGATGACAACAACAAGATAGGGTACAAACAACTCACGACAAGCAATCTATGGTTAGGGGTGGTAACAGCGCAATCGGGATGGGGAATGGCGCAAACGTTCAGCACTCATCCAATGCTAGCAGATTTCGGCGCGGCATTAGTAAATCCGGGCAGAAATAAGTAGACAGCTAAATCGCCTGTTCCCAGAGAGAAACGCTACTTATTTCTGTCCAGGTATTTACGCCCAACTGTACTAGGCCGAGTCACGTTCAATAAAGGTGCAGGGGATGTCAACATGACGGCCCGCGCCGTCAATCGCTCCCTCGATCCGGGCAAACACGGCCTGCGCCAGATATTTACCAATCGCGGAGGCCGGTTGCGCAATGGTGGTCAATTTGGGCGAAATCCAGGAAGCCGCTGGAATATCGTCGAAGCCAACAACAGCGATATCTTCCGGTACGCGCTTCCCCACGGCTCTTGCCATCAAGATCGCGCCGATGGCCATGTGATCATTTAGCGCAAAGACTGCCGTTGGTGGCTCAGGCAGTGCCAGCAACCGTTGCATCGCCCGCTCGCCACTCTCCACCGACCAATCCCCTTCTTGCAGATAGTCGGGAGGAATGGGAAGACCGGCCGCTGTCATCGCCTGCACAAACGTTTGATAGCGCCGTGCGCCGACAGGAAATTGTTGCGTAACGCCGATCAATGCAATCTTGGTGTGATGCCGATTGTGGATGAGCCAAGAGACAACATCATAGGTCGGCCGGCTATCATCGACCCGTACGATATCGACCAAAGGATGCGCGATGTGTTGTCCCAATACGGAAATCGCCGCGCCGGTTTGCTTGATCAACCGATCAAACTCTTGATTGGTCAGATAATACGGAATCGCCACGATCCCATCGACGGGACGCCGGATCATCGACTCGCAGAAGAGCAATTCGTTTTCCCGATCATGATCGGAATTCGCCACCATCACATCATAGCGATGAGCGTGCGCCACATCTTGGACGGCGCGTGCCATTGTATGATAGAACGGGTTAGAGATGTCCGCAATCAACATGGCAATCATACGGGTCTTTTGGCCACGCAGGCTGCCGGCATGTAGGTTTGGGTAATAGCCCAACGTTGCCACGGCATCAAGCACACGCTGCCGTGTCTCTTCCCCAATGGGGATGGCTTGGGGTGTGGGGCTTAAGACACGCGATACTGTACTTTGCGAAACATTCGCCAGTTTCGCCACATCACGCATCGTAACGCGCTGCGGCATTGCCGAACCAGAACGTTGTTTCATGAAATTTCAGTCGGGAATTCAGTTATGCAATCGTATGCGGTGAATCGTATTCTAGCATACGATTTATCGACCTGTCAAAATAAATGGGGTTGTGTGGAACGAAAGAGAGAAAACGTAAACGTGAAACGTGAGGCGTGAAACGTGAAACGTGAGGCGTGAAACGTGAGGCGTGAGGCGTGAAACGTGAGGCGTGAGGCGTGAAACGTGAGGCGTGAAACGTGAAACGGATGGCATCTTCACGTTTCACGTTTTACGCATTACGTTTTACAAAACTTTAGGCAACCCCAAAGGTGAAGACCGTTGTTTCGTCGAATACCTCGCCGGGGCGCAGGACAGCAGAAGGGAAGTGGGACTGATTGGGGGAATCGGGAAAGTGTTGCGTTTCCAGGCAGAAGCCGGTGCGTTTGGTATAGGTTGCCCCGCCTTTTCCAGCAAGACGATCGGGCATCATGTTGCCAGTATAAAATTGCACACCAGGTTGGCTCGTGTGCACAGCAAGCTGCCGGCCGGACGCGTCTTCGGTGACGGTGATCGCCGGTGACGCGGCAAGAGACGGTTGGTTGAGCACCCAGTTGTGATCGTAGCCGCCACCAAATTTCAGTTGCACATGATCATTCTCGATGCGCGCACCGATGGCCTTTGCGCGCCGAAAATCGAAGGGCGTCCCCTCCACCGCGGCCAATTCCCCCGTGGGAATGAGCGCCGCTGAGACCGGTGTATAGCGGTCTGCGTCGATGTAAACCACATGATCCAAAATTGAACCCTCACCGGCAAGGTTAAAGTAGGTGTGATTGGTCAAATTGAGAATAGTGGGCTTATCGGTGGTTGCGCGATAGTTGATGCGCAACTGATTCTGCTCATTCAGTGTATACGTGACAACCGCAGTCAATGTTCCCGGATAATTCTCTTCACCATCAGGGCTCACATACTGGAGGCGCACCGAAGACTCATCCGCCCCCGCAGAGGGCTCCGCCGCCCAGACAACTTTATCAAATCCCCGAATCCCCCCATGTAGATGATTCGGCCCATTGTTGGTGGCGAGTTGATAGGTGACCCCATCAAGCGCGAAGCGACCATTGGCAATACGGTTGGCATAGCGACCGGCAATGCAGCCAAAGAAGGGATTGTGGTCGACATATTCTTGCAGTGTGTCAAACCCCAAGACGATGTCGCCGAGCTGGCCTTCCCGATCCGGTGTACGGATCGACGTAATGATACCACCGTAGTTGATCAACGCCACCGCTATGCCCTGTTGATTCGTTAAGGTAAAGCGTGTAACCATCCTCCCATCCGGCGTCCGACCGAATGCTTCTTGCGTCAGGTTCATGGCACGATTCCTTTCCCGTTTTGAATTCTAAGTGAAATTTCTTCCGTTCGTCGCGAGGACTCGCCAACCATTGCTGTCTACTAATCTAAGTATAGCAGCACAGTAGTGATATCAGGCAACCCCATCAGCAAGTTACGCGTAACTTTTTCATATCCTTACGATTCTAGCCAAAATTCTGCTCTTTTTCTTCAAATTCTTTCCGTACTACGCAAATTTTGGGGTCATGACGGGCTATAGCATGGAAAGTTACGGGCAGTTTTAGCGAGTTTTTCCACAGAAAACCTTACGAAACAACACCTCTACCAGAGAGAAAATACTTAAGCTTACTTTATTGTTGGGTTTGTAATGGTTCTGTAACGGATTTTTCGTACCCGGCGCCGTCATCAATAGTGCTTCGGTACTAAGCAAACCGAACAAAATGCCTAACAGCATATCTGTAAATTCGCGAAAAACCTAGGAAACAGAGAATTACCGATAGCAACAAAGGGCATTCAGCAAACCGTAATCTGGAAGCATGACAACGAGGTCATCAACCACAATGTAACCCTAACTACGTAATTGGAAAGGATTTGAGTAATGTCTAAGCAAGTATCCCCCGCTGCCCAAACCATTTCTCACAACGGCCTGTCAACTCATTTTGCCTCTAGTGCCATTGTCGTAAACGAAGCCAGCAGCCATCGTAGTACCTTCTCAACGCAAGAAAGGTTCGGTGACCCGATGTTAATTCACCAAGGAAACTATGTCGACCAACCCAAGGTCAGTGTTGTCATCCCGGCGATGAATGAAGCCGAAAACCTGCCACACGTTCTGCCCCGCATTCCCCAGTGGGTCTATGAAGTCGTCTTGGTCGATGGCCATTCCACCGATAACACCATTGAAGTGGCACAGCAGATTTGGCCAGGTATTCGCATTGTCACCCAGGAAGGGCGCGGCAAGGGATCCGCACTGCGCACCGGCTTTGCTGCCGCCACGGGCGACATCATCGTCATGCTCGACGCTGACGGTTCGACCAATCCCAGTGAAATTCCCGCCTTTATTGGTGCCCTGCTGGCCGGTGCCGATTTTGTCAAAGGTTCGCGCTTTATGCAAGGTGGCGGCACCTCCGATATGACGATTCTGCGCCGCCTGGGCAACTGGGGTTTTACCATGAGTGTGCGCATGCTCTTTGGTGGCAGCTTTAGCGATCTCTGCTACGGCTACAATGCCTTTTGGCGCAAAGTCGTCGACCGTCTCGAGCTGGATGCCGAAGGCTTTGAAGTCGAGACAATGATGAATGTGCGTGCCCTCTATCATGGGTTACGCGTCGCCGAGGTGCCGAGCTTTGAAGCTGATCGCGTCTACGGTGAGAGCAATCTGCGCACCTTTCCCGATGGGTGGCGCGTCTTGAAAACGATCTTCCGTGAGTGGTTCCGGGTCCGTTCGCAGCGCGCACTCTCCGGTGTAGCAGCGGGCTGATGGCCACTGCTACTTGGGTACAGAGAATTTCAGAGCAGAGATTCAGGATCTGTCCGTAAATTCTCTGTCTTGCCGGGCTACAACCGAATCTAGATTGGTCGAAACCAACGCTCATATGGGCGAAGCGGGAACGGGAAATCGGAGCGATTCTCTCTGAGGATGTATGCCTTTACCCGGAGACCTATATGAGCCGAAACAAAAGCCGAAGTTCGGGGCAGTTTTTTCGCCCGGTACTGATACCGGCCAATGCTAACAAAGGAAGATCATATGTTGCAAACAACAGCAGATATTTCTGTCATTATCTGTGCCTATACCGAGAACCGGTGGAACGATCTTGTTGCGGCTGTCGCTTCGCTCAAACGCCAAACTGTGCAGCCGCGCGAAATAATCGTGGTAATTGATGAGAATTCGTCACTTTTGACAAGAGCAACCGTCCAATTTCCTGATCTTACTGTCATTCCTAATAAAGAGTACCGCGGTTTGTCAGGTGCACGCAATAGCGGAATTGCGATAGCGGAAGGGTCGATTCTTGCCTTTATGGATGAAGATGCCTTTGCAGAACCAGAGTGGATCCGTCACCTCAATGCAGCTTATACCGACGCCGAGATCTTGGGCGTTGGCGGCGCCATTATCCCTGCATGGGACAATGGACAACCGGCCTGGTTTCCCAACGAATTCAATTGGGTGGTGGGATGCACCTACGTCGGCATGCCGACAACGGTTGCGCCGGTGCGCAATCTAATTGGCTGCAACATGTCCTTTCGCCGCGAGGTCTTTGACCAAATCGGTGGCTTCCGCCAGGGCATGGGTCGTATCGGCACCAAGCCTCTGGGGTGTGAAGAGACAGAGCTATGCATTCGCGCACTACAACGATGGCCCAGTGGCGTATTGCTCTACCAGCCATTAGCCCGTGTCCATCACCATGTGCCACAGAGCCGGGCACAGTGGGATTACTTCAGTGCCCGCTGCTATGCCGAAGGATTATCAAAGGCACAAGTTGCACAGTTGGTAGGCACCGGTGATGGCCTTTCATCTGAATGGGATTACACACTACACACATTGCCCAAAGGCGCCCTACAGGGCCTGACGGCTCTCTTCACACGCGGTGACATTAGTGGTGTTGGCCGAGCAGTTGCTATTGTCTTGGGGCTTGCTGTTACCACCGTCGGTTATCTGCGCGGTCGTCTTGCTGGTCGGTTATCCACCCAGTCCACAATGCGGGCAGCCCAACCGCACTTTGCCGTAAAGGAGTTGACCCAATGACTATCCAACCATTTCAACTCACCGATGGCAGCACACAATTGGGAGTAAACACGCCCGTCAATGAAACGCACCAAACCCAGCTACTGACCACTGGGGAACAGCATGCTCGGACTTATCATAAAGTGAGCAATCGAAAATTGCGCGTGCTCATGGTGACGCCACGCTATTTTCCCTACATGGGTGGTGTGGAAAATCATGTCTACCAAGTCGCTCGCCGCCTGGCCCACGCTGGAACCGATGTTACCGTGTTGACAACGGACCCATCGCGTGAACTGCAAGCGGCAGAGGAGGTTGCCGGTGTTAAAATTCGCCGGGTAGTAGCTTGGCCGGCAGAGCGAGATTACTACTTTGCGCCGCAGATCAGCAATGTCATT
>ERZ795053.6384-NODE-6384-length-11758-cov-4.005810_pt1 | contig 11758 bp, 9 predicted proteins | sample MGYA00375137_ERZ795053 | MGnify/ENA primary metagenome ERZ795053 (study PRJEB30182, sample SAMN05720284) | activated sludge metagenome | isolation source: Anaerobic digester | place: Hong Kong | collected 2014-12-17 ... | reverse complement strand
ATAATAATAATCCGCGTCTCACAAGGCGCGGTTTTTCTCACACGCCTTCAAGGCGTGGTACTGGCCGCCCTCATTTGAGGGCTTTTTACTGCGCCCAACTGCCTTTGTCACCCTTACTTACCCGTAAACGGGTCCTTGTATTCTTTTGTGCTTCTCTTGTCTTTCAGTTGATCTTCCAACTCTTGACTTCGAATATAGTTCTCAACCGCTTTTCTGTTTAGACCTACGGTCGAAACATAGTACCCTTCTGACCAGAAGCGTCGGTTGCCATAGTTATACTTGAGATTCGCATGCTCGTCGAAGATTATCAGACTGCTCTTTCCCTTCAAGTATCCCATGAATGACGAAACACTCAACTTCGGTGGTATTTTGACGAGCATGTGAATGTGGTCAACCATCGCATGCGCTTCTATTATCTCGACGCCTTTGTATTCACAAAGTCGTCTGATGTACTTGCCGATGTCACTCCTCAGTTTTCCGTATATTGCTTTTCTTCTGTACTTTGGCGTGAATACGATGTGATACTGGCAATTCCATTTTGTGTGTGATAAACTACTGGTGTCATCGTTCTTTACGGACATGACTGGAATCCTCCTTCTGGGTTATAAAGGCAATTGGGCAATTACCATTATACCAGAGGAGGATTCTTTTCTTTCCTCACCGCTTCCGCTTCTTCATCTCTCGCCCGCATAGCAGGCGGTTTTGGATAGCCGTCCTCTTGAGCGGACGACTATTAATAAAAGCGCCTTCCGAAAAGGCGCTTTCCTCTTGATGTCCCGTTATTTCCGGCAGGCCAGAAGATAGATGTTTTTCGCGTCTTCCAAGGAAATTGTCCGGAAATTTCCGAATTCTTTTCCCCGGTTGGCTTCCAGGGTTTTCAACAACTCCGGAATGTCTTCTTCCTTCGCTCCCAGCTCCTGAAAATTCGTCGGCATTCCCATCTCCCGATAGAATTCCTTCAGGGCTTCGATTCCTTTTCGGGCCAGGCTCTCAGCATCTTCGTGACCGTTATCGGTGATGCCGAATACCCTGACGGCCAAATTGCGGAACCGTTCGGGATTAACATCCATGACATATTCCATATATGCCGGGTACATGACGGAGAGTCCCGCTCCGTGAGCAACATCGTAGAATGCGGACAATTCATGTTCCAGGAAATGCGTGGTCCAGTCTTCCTTTTTGCCGACGCCGAGCAAGCCGTTGTGGGCGATTGTTCCGGCCCAGCAAAGCGTGGCGCGGGCTTCATAATCTCCCGGATCGGATATCATTTTGCGGGCGGCTTTCATAATCGAAAGAAGCACCGCTTCCGACATGGCGTCCGTCAATTCCGTTCCCCGGGAATTGGTGAAATATCTTTCGAAGATATGACCCATCATATCGACGACACCGCAGGTCATTTGAAACATCGGGGCCGTATAGGTTATCTCCGGATCGACGATAGCGAATTTCGGACGGTAAAACCAACTGGTAATCCCCTTTTTGAGCATCCCTTTTTCCTGGGTGATCACGGCGCTCTGGGAAGCCTCCGATCCCGCGGCCGGCAAAGTTAGGATCACGCCAACGGGCAATGCGTCAGTGATCCTGGCTTTTCCTTCGTAGAAGTCCCAGAAATCACCTTCGTATTTTGTTCCGGCCGCAATGGCTTTTGCCGAATCGATTGCGGAACCGCCGCCGATCGCCAACATGAAGTCCGCATGTTTTTCCCGGGCCAGTTTGATTCCTTCATAGACCAGACCGCTTCTCGGATTGGGTTTGGCTCCGCCCAGCTCGAAATGATCGATGCCTTCGTCGTCAAGAATCCTGGTCACCCTGGCCAACAAACCGCTTTTCGCCACCGATCCGCCGCCGTAATGGATAAATACCATTTTGGCGTTAAATTGTTTCAACAATTTCCCGACTTCGTTTTCCGCCTTTTTCCCGAAAACTATTTCCGTCGGACTGTAAAACCGAAAGTTTTCCATGAAGCGACACCTCTTTCCGCTATAAATTATACCACAATTGATTTTGCATATCTTTCGACACGCTTCCAAAGATTATATATAAAAAGATTATTGCAAAAAAAAGAAAAAGAGGACGCGTCCTCTTCTTTGTCTCTAGGCCCCGAAAGCATCTAGAGCTCAATCTAGAAATAATCATAGCAGATAAAATAAGTGCTGTCAATGGCTTTGTTTTAATTTCACTAAACTATTCAAGTCAGCGGGCAAACCGGTAATATCATTTATTTTATCTATAGAAATTACGTGTAATCTATTGCTTAATTCATCTATAATGTATTTGGTTTTAGTGATGAGTTCTTTGTATCGCTTATCAGATAAAAGATATTTTAAAGCCACATAAACATTCAACAAATTATGTTTGCCTACATTTTGCAAAGTAAAATAATATTGAATGGGATAGACACTTTTATCCGGCAACGGGAGATCAACTTTTTTGTTTATACAATACATTCTATTTCCGTGAGCACAATGATTACGTGCGTAAGATAATATTTTTAATATTGTCAACAAATCATTATCTGGTATTTTGTATAATTTCGATACCGCTTGCCGTTCTGATGATATCATACATTCAAAAAAATTATAGACATCACCAAATGTCATCCTTGTTGAAAGAACCCATAAAGGAACATATCCGTATTTTGTCAAATAATGGGTTGTCGCATCAGATTCATTGAAAGATCTGGCTATTTTATGTTGCATATTTGCAATGAGATTTATCGGCTTGTTTAATCTATTATATCGCGGATTACATTCAAAACTATTAATTTGTAAGTAACTATTACAATTGTGTATTAAATTTCCTTGATCATCTTTACTATTTAAAAAGGTGTAAATCACTTGGGTTTTAATTTTATTCTCGATTTCCAACAAAAAAGAGAATAGGTAGTGCCTTAATTGTCTGTCAAAATGGTATAAAGCATATATTTCGTTAAAATTCGTACCATATAAGAATTTATCATTTTGATTATGGAACAAAAAAGGTTTTCTATAACCATTTATTATATTGTAATATGAGTTTTCCATAAGTGTATTTTTCGTCGTTTTTATATTGTCAATTTTGATCCCCAAATTCTTTATTCTCTTGATTTGATCTTCAATTGATAGAAATAATTTTTGCTCCATAAAAGTTCTCCTGATTATCTGTTGCTTTTTTGAAAACATATAAAGCGTTCCATTAGTTATATTTTAACATTATTATCTTTAATATTGTTTATTTCTAAAAAATTTTTTTTACTTGTCATGTCTTGCCTTGGTATTCTCGCAATTTTCACCAGAAAATGATACAATATATGTAATTACGAAACGCTGGAGGCGCACTATGATAAGAAACACCGATTGGATCAAAACCGAGTTGTTCGCCCATCGTGGATTCCATAGCCCGGACGGGACAATACCGGAAAATTCCATGGCGGCATTCAAGATCGCCGTCGAAAAGGGTTATGGCCTGGAAATAGATCTTAACGTGCTCAAAGATGGAACCGTCGTCGTGTTCCATGACAAGACTTTCAAAAGAATGTGTGCCGACGATAGAAATCTTTATGACGTTACCTTGGAAGAAGCGAAAAAACTCAGGTTGAACGGTACCGAAGAAACCATCCCCACTCTCGCTGAATTTCTGGAATTCATCAACGGCAGGGTTCCTCTTCTGGTGGAATTCAAGTATCATGGCAACATCGATCTTCTTTGCCAGAATGCCATGGATGTCCTCAAAGATTACAAGGGCGTGTGGGCGATGCATTCTTTCCATCCGCAAGTGTTGATCTGGTTCCGGAAAAACCGTCCGGAAGTCATTCGCGGAATTATTTCGGAATATTTCCTGGATGAGACCGATATGAAGAAAATCACCAAACTCCTGCTCAAAACCCTGGCTTTGAATTTCCTGACCCGTCCCGATTTCATCAATTATAATCTGAGGGACATGCCCAACCGGTATCTGAACCGGGCCAAACGGAAAGGCCTCACCGTCATCGGATACAAGGCCCATACCCAGGAAGAGATGGATTTTGTCAAGAAATATTACGACAACGCCGTGTTTGAATTCTTCGATCCGAAAAAGTGAATATGAAAAGGACGCCGACGAAGGCGTCCTTCTTTTATTTCGGGTTATGCTTTTTAATCCATATCGACATCAAAGTTTTCCAGTATGTCTTCCTTCTTAACCGGCTTGGCATCGCCGTATTTGACAAAGATCATCGTGATGAAGGCACAGGCTACGAAGAATGCTCCATACGGGAACAGGGCGATCCTGCCGATCTTATCCATCAGGAATCCGGAGAATATCGGCGTGATGATCTGGGCCGCCATGGAAAACGCGTAATAATATCCGGTGTATTTGCCCACGTTCGAATTCTTGGACAACTCAACGACCATCGGATAGGAGTTGACGTTGATTGTCGCCCAGCCGATTCCGGTGAGTCCGAAGATGATATACATGATCCAGGACGAGTTCTTGGTAAGGAATGCAGCCGAACCGAAGCAAAGCGTCAGAATGACGATACCGATCATGATTGTTTTTCTGCGTCCGATCTTGGTAGCGACGATTCCGATCGGAATGAATGACAACAAAGCGGTGGCGTAAGCGATCATGAGGGGCATCGAGTAACCGAGTTCGAGCACTTTCGGCGCGTAATCGGAGAATTTGCTGGTTACGGCATTATATCCGACAAACCACAAGAACACGGAGAACAATATGAGATACAGGGATTTTTTCTTGTCCGTGGACAATTCTTCGATGGTCTCCCCGACTTCTTTGGCTTCTTCTTCCTCGGTGAGGCCATAACGTTTCTCTTCCTCTTCCTTTTCCTTGACAAGTTTCGGTTCCTTGACTCTCCAGAGGAATACGCCCAGAACGATGAGCATCAGGATTCCGACGGATATGAAAGCTCCGGTATAATGGACATAGGACAGATTGTCCATGCCGTATATCTTAAGCAAGATCAAAATCAGAAGTCCGCCCAGCGTCCCCATCAGGTTGATGATGGCGTTGGCCTTGCTGCGGAGCGGTTTGATGGTGACATCCGGCATCAGCGCGACGGCCGGCGACCGGAAGGTCGACATGGCCACGAGGGCAACCAGCAACACCATCATGAAGACGATGAAATTGGTCGGATTGGATGCGGTTATCTGCCAAGCCCGCTCGCTCAGATAATTATAATAAAGATCATTGAGATCGTTGACATCAAAAGTACTCAGGCCATCGGGATTTTCCGAAAGAACCTCTTGCATCGGAATAAGAATTTTCTCTTCCCATTTGTTGAGCTGGCTGAAGGTTATGTCTCCGTTGTCGTATGCCGCGACCCGTTCGTTGAACATGCTTGTGATGACATCGTTCCAATGCCAGGCCTGTTCGCTGTAATAAGAGTAATACAAATCATTGAGATCATCCAACGCATCCTGGTCCAGGGTGGTGGGATTGGCATCGAGAATGGCCGTCATGTCATCATATATGTCGGATTCCCACTTGTCGTACTGGCTTTGTGTGATTGTCGCGGCCGCAAGTGCCGCGTCTCTTTCTGTTTTCATATCGGTAATGGCGATTGTCCAGTCGGCCACTTCCGTTATATCTGTCGTTTTCAGCGCCGTATAATCCTCGACAATGGTCGTTCCGGATTCGGAAGTTGTGGTCGTTTGCACTTTCAAAGTCTGATAGTTATCCACAAACGACATGGTCATGAAGGCGAAAGCCGCGATCACGGTTCCGATGATTATGAACGGCGTTCTTCTTCCCAGTTTGGAATTTTTCCGGTCAGATAACGCTCCGAAAAGCGGAAGCAGGAACAAGGCCAAAACGTTGTCCAGCGCCATGACGGCTCCGGACCAGGTCTGGTTGAGACCGAATTTGTCGATCAGGATTTTGGCGATGATGTTGTCATAGGCTTGCCAAAACATCGATATCAGGAAAAAAGCCAACCCGACCGCAAATATCTTCTTGTAGTTGAGTTTCATCGTTCACCTCTCTGAATCATATTGTTTTTTTGTGCGTTTTAATTATAACATGAATGTCGCTCACGAAAAGCCAAAAGCCAAAAAAAAGCAGATGATATCTGCTTTTTTCATTGATTAGGGATATTTCAGACAAGCGGATGAATCTTGCTGCCGATATACCTGACGGCGAGCTCGTTATAGCGATTGGCGATAAGGGCCAGGGTTGTGACGTTGTTCATTCCCGACATGATGTCGACGGTCAGGGTTTTGGGACCCGAAAACATCATCAGGAATCCCAAAAGCATAGCCAGTCCGAGAACGACATAATTGCCGATATCGGAATAAGGATATGAGGCGATGACGATTTTTCCAACCATAACGAAATAGGCAACCGCCAAAGCGGCGATGACAAACAAAAATCCGAGAATTCTGACAAACAGGGAATGTTTGTGACGATCGACATAGTATTCATAGTTGTGGATGGAATTGAGGTCGATCTCATTCATCGATTTCCTTTTGACCTTACGTCCGTTGGCATAAGACGGACCGTTGGAATAGATTATCAATCTTTTGGTTGTAAGCATGATCTGGCAAAAACTCTTGCGAGCTTTTAGTTTCGGAAAACTCTTCGCCACATTCTCGTTTTGAGCCAGGGTGACATTTTTTGTCACGTTGTTTTTCAAGCGCCATCACATCCTTGCTTTGACTAAAATAATTGTATCGCAAACATCGAACAAATTCAATAAAGGCCGTAAAAATGGGAAAAGTCTTTTATTCCTTGCTTCTGAAAAACTTGGTAACTTCACCGGAAAGCATCGGAACAAATCCCAGTGAAAGCGCGGTGACAAGTTCCCAGGCGCTCAACGCTTCGATATCAAAGACACTGGCAAATGTGGGAACGTAAACCAGAAGCATCAGCAAGCCGACCGAGACAAACACGCTGTAGTTGACATATTTGTTTGCGAAAGGATTGGACTGGCATATGAACTTCGTTTCCGAACGGGCGGAATAGGACCGGAACAGTTCGCCGAAGACGACGGTGACGAAGATCATGGTGCGGGCCTGGGTAATGTCAGCTCCCGCAAAAGCATGAAGACCGAGCCAGAAACTCAAAAGCGCAGCCACGGAAAGTCCGAATCCCTGGACGAACACTTTGATCAAAGTATCCTTGTTCAACAGCTTTTCCTTGGAACTTCTCGGCTTCTGATCCATTATTCCCTTTTCGCCCTTTTCCATTCCGAGGGCGAAAGCCGGGAACGAATCGGTCATCAGGTTGATCCACAGCAAGTGGATTGCGAGCAGCGGCACTACCGCCTTGTTGGTTGCGGGATCCTTGAACAGGAAACTGAAGACCATCGCAAACAGAATGACTAAGATCTCGCCGATATTGCACGATATCAGATAGATTGTGAATTTGCGGATATTGGCATAGATGATCCGGCCTTCTTCGACGGCGTTGACGATCGAAGCGAAGTTGTCATCGGTCAAGATCATGTTGCTGGCTTCTTTGGAGACCTCGGTTCCCGTTATTCCCATGGCAACGCCGATATCAGCTTGCTTCAAAGCCGGCGAATCGTTGACTCCGTCGCCGGTCATGGCGACGATCTCGCCGTTTTTCTGCAGGATTTCGACTATTCTTATCTTATCTTGCGGTGTCGACCGGGCGAACACGTCGCACTTCATGATCGCTTCTTCGAATTCCTCATCGGTCATCTTGGCGGTGTCTTCTCCGGATAAAGCGAGATGCCCCGGTTTGAGAATGCCTAGTTCCGTGGCGATTGCTTTGGCGGTAGCCAAATGATCACCCGTGATCATCATGACGCGGATGCCGGCTCTGCGGCATTCCTTGATTGCCGCCTGGGCTTCCGGACGCGGCGGATCGATCATGGCGGTCAATCCGACAAAGATCAGATTCTGCTCCAGATCGTTGGCTTCCGGGGTGTCGGTAGTCTGGTAGGCGTACCCCAAAACCCGGTATGCTTGTTGGGAAAATTCCTCGTTCTTGGCCAAGACTGTTTCGATGTCCTTTTTCGTGATCGGAGTGACGACGCCGTCTTTTTCGATCCGGTCGCACTTTTTGATCAGTTGGTCGCAAGCTCCTTTGGTCAGTACCAGATATTCTTTTCCGAATTTGTTGATAGAAGTCATCATCTTGCGTTCGGAATCGAAAGAATATTCGTTCATTTGCGGATATTTGTCGTTTCTTCCGTCAAGCTCGTATCCGCCCTTGGCGGCCAAGATGAGCAAAGCACCTTCGGTCGGATCCCCCAAGACCTTTTTTTCTTCCATTATGGCGTCGTTGCAAAGCAGGCTGATTCTCATGATCATATCGAGATTGCCGGTTATTTTTGCTTTTTTGCCATTTAGGGTTATTTCACCTTTGGTTTCGTATCCGGCTCCGGTGACATCGTATTCCTTATCGAGATCATAGACCTTGCGGACGGTCATTTCGTTTTGGGTCAGCGTTCCGGTCTTGTCGGAACAAATGACCGTGGCCTGTCCGAGGGTTTCCACGGTTGAAAGGTTCTTGATGATCGCATGACGTTTGACCATCCGTTGCATGCCAAGGGCCAAAACCACAGTTATGACGGCGGTAAGTCCTTCGGGAATTGCCGCAACCGCCAAAGCGATGGCGGTCAGGAATATATCGAGAACTCCCTGGCCCTCAAGAAGACCGAGACCGAAAACGACCACGGATACGCCGATGCAGATAAGGCCAAGCATTTTGGCGAAGGCGTCGATTGTTTTCTGGAGCGGTGTTTTTCCTTCCTCGACCGTTTCCAGCATCGTGGCAATCTTGCCGATTTCCGTTTCCATGCCGATAGCCGTGACGATTCCCACGGCTTTACCGTATGTCACAAGGGTCGACATGTAAGCGACATTGTGCCTTTCGGCGAGAAGGGCTTCGTCATGATACACGATTCTCGCGTCCTTGTCGACCGGTTGCGATTCGCCGGTCAGGGCAGATTCGTTTATTTGCAGGTTGGTGCTTTCTAACAGTCTTATATCGGCCGCGACATAGTCTCCGGTTTCCAGATATACAATGTCACCGACGGTGAGGTCGGTAGACGAGATTTCCTTGATTACTCCGTCACGCAATACTTTTGCGTGCGGCGAACTCATCTTTTTCAGGGCGGCAAGGGCGTTGTTGGCCTTCTGCTCCTGGGACACTCCCAGAACGGCGTTGATGATGACGATCACGAGAATCGCTATCCCGTCGACGAATCCTTCGCCGCTGATGATGGCGGTGATGATGGAAACCAGCGCCGCAATCAAAAGGATGATGACAAGAAAATCCTTGAACTGTTCAAGAAACATCTGAAACAGGGAAATCTTTTTCTTTTCCTTGAGTTCGTTCTTGCCAAAGCGTTCCTGTCTGGAAAGTGCTTCTTCGGATGACAACCCTTCCTTTAGTTTCACGTTTTGTTCTTTCAGTAATTCTTCTCCGTTTTTCTGATAAGCATCCATAAAGTTGCCTCCTAAAAAAATCAGACTTATGCAACAAACTTTGCATAAGTCTCGCTGTCGAAGATTAAACCAGGCCGGAGCCATGCTTGTTGATTTAACCGCGGTAGGGCCGCCAGCTACTCCCCTATGTTCTATAAATAATAATATATTAAAGGGGGGCGGTTGTCAATCCAATTTTGTTCTAGCGGTCTTGTTCTCGATGATAATCTTTTGTTCGCGGTTTTTGAAATGGTTGATGACCAGTTCGATGGAAATCGTCATCAGAATAAGGATGAGCGTCCAGGCGAAAACCTGGTCGTAGGCCAGATTGATCTTGGCAAGATACAACGAATTGCCGATTGAATTCCTGGTCTGCGACAGATACTCGGACATGACGAGCACCTTGATTCCTAGTCCGGCCGATTGCAACAAGACGGTGGTGATCTGGTTCTTGATCAGAGGCAGGTAACAATACCTCATTCCGGTAAACCAATGATTGTCTTCCAGTCGGTACACATCCACAAGTTCCTGGTCGATGTCGGTTATCCCATCGTGGAAAGTCTGATAGATCAAGGGAAATATCATCAGGAAAGTGATGACATAAGGTGAAATTTTGAACCCGAAGAAAATCAGGATGATGACGATGACCGATATGACGGGAATCGTTCGCAATATGGCGACGAACGGCTGCATGAACACCGAAAAGTTCTTGTGAAAGCCTGCCAGCGTTCCCAAAATACCACCCACGAGGAAGGCCACGAGCAATGCGATGACAAGCCTCATGATGGTCATGAGAATACTGGAAAGCGACGACCAACTGCCAAAAATACCGATGAAGGCCTTGAACACCGTGTAGGGATCAGGCAACAACATCGGACTGGCAACAACCACATATCCGATCATCCAGATACAGAAAATCGTGAAGACAGCCAATAAGAAAAGGTAGGTCTTCCGCAAACTCATCACCCTTTGATCAAGGTTGGTAATAGAAGCCGTCAGCCGGCAAGGCTCCGCCGATTAGCGGCGCGCTCACCGACATGATAATCGTGAAATAAGATTCGAGATCGGTTCGGGAATCCACTGCCGATACAAACCCGAGATGGCTGTTGGGAATGGCCGTTTCCAAAACCGTTTGGCCGAATGTATATCCCAAATCCGTAGCCAGGGTGGCCGCCGCTTCGGGATCGGCATTGACATCGGTAACCGACTCTTCGAGATCATCCAGGAACTTATTGATGGTCCGGTCACTCAAAGTCGCCTTGGCGAACACTCCCGCCTGGGGATATGAGGATTCCCCGGTCAGACTTTCATATTCCGTCTGCAAATCGATTACGGCATAATCCGGATCCCGGGCCAACAGGACCGACAATGACGGTTCCGCGGTCATAATGATGCTTGTTTCGCCCGCTATCAACAGCGATGTCGCATCCGCAACCGAACTAACATATATGATATTCGGATTGACATCGGCGCTTTCCAATATGTATCTCAAAACAATATCTCCGGTTGAATTAGCGCCAAACACGGTCATTTCCCGGCCATCGAGATAATCAAGGTCAAATGTTTCGGTGCTATCTCCCATATCAGCCACAAGGTAATAATTACCGAATACAACCGCTGCTATATAGATATAGTCCGGCGAGTTGGCATATAATTTCGCTCCCAGGTTTGTCGGCGCGAATATGAAATCGTGCGATTGGGATCCGAATGCCGCAACAAGCGGATCCGCCCCCTGTACAACATCAACCTGGTAATCCTTGGTATCGTTCTGAACATAAAGCTGGGCGAGCGCCGGTGATCCGGACGGGACCATCACCGTGATGGCCTCGCTCTGCCCGCAGGCCCCCAGGACGCCTACCAGAATCAAAACAAACAATGCCGCTAGTATTTTTTTCATCTTCCCTACCCCCCTTGGCAATCCGGCATCGGACATTTTGAAGCAAGATAATTATAACACGCCGCCCGGGGGATTAAAAGCCATATGTCTTTCAGATTGCTTTCCTTTTTTTCACTACCACAATGCCAGTCAGAGTTCCGGCCGCCCCGATTAAAGCGATGCCTCCACCTATGATATACCACATGTATTCGCTAAAGAAGGACGGGTCGTCGATTTCGGGAAGGGATGCTTCCTGATGATAATCGGGGACTCTGTCAACCACATTTATCTGCAGGTTTTTATTCAGGATGGTTCCGTTATTGGAAATATATTGAAGTGTCAAATGATAAACACCCGGTATTTCCGCGTGACGGGAATATGAATCGTAAATCACATATGCGTCATAATCGATTGCTTTGTCCAGTTCTTCCGTTTCCCGCAAAAGATAGGTTATGTCGACGAGCGTGAGGACGCTATCGGAGTAAACCTGAATCACGGACGAATCGAAATA
>ERZ795053.6383-NODE-6383-length-11764-cov-4.639508_pt1 | contig 11764 bp, 9 predicted proteins | sample MGYA00375137_ERZ795053 | MGnify/ENA primary metagenome ERZ795053 (study PRJEB30182, sample SAMN05720284) | activated sludge metagenome | isolation source: Anaerobic digester | place: Hong Kong | collected 2014-12-17 ... | reverse complement strand
GAACAGGATGCGCGTCGCCTTGTTGACGCCGACGTCGGTCGCCTGCGCCGACAGGATCACCGCGACCAGCAATTCGAACGGTGAGGAATAGTCGAGTTCGGTGCTCGGTTTCGGGTTGAACTCGCGCAGGCGCGAAAACATCTCGATGACGTGTTCGCGCTTCATGAGCGGGACGAACCGTCGTTGCCTGCCTTGCGCCTGGCCTTGCCGCGGGCGATGGCTTCGAGCACCGCGGTCCTGCTTATCGGCGGCGTGCTCGTGGTCGAATACATATTCGACTATCCGGGCCTAGGTCATCTCACCGTGCTTTCGGTGGTCTCGCGCGACTTCCCGCTGATCCAAGGCATCGCCATTCTGACGAGCGCCGTCTTCGTCTTCATCAACATACTCGTCGATCTCATCACCTATGCCATCGACCCACGGGTGGAGCTCTGATCATGACCATGTCACCCGTAGCGGACCCTTCCCTAGACCTGAAGGCTCCGGCACTGCGCGAACGTTCCGTCGGCTACCGCATCGTCGCCGAGGCAATGCGCAGCACTGGTTTCCGCATCGGCTTTGCCATACTGCTCGTCATCGTGCTGGCTTCGGCCATCTATCCTGAAGTCACCAGCCTCTCGGCCACCAAGATCAGCGTGCGCGAGAAATTCCTGCCGCCCATCCTGTTCGGTGAAAAATGGAGCCTTCTGCACCCTCTGGGTACTGACCAGTTGGGCCGCGACATGCTGCTGCGCTGCCTCATCGGGCTGCGCTATTCCTTTTTCATCGGCGTCACCACCGTGGTACTGATGTTCTGCGTCGGCTGCGCGCTGGGGCTGGTCGCGGGCTACAAGGGCGGCTGGTGGGACACGATCATCATGCGCATCACCGATGCGCAGCTCTCAGTGCCGATGATCATCCTTGCGATCTCGATCCTCGGCGTCTCGACGCCTTCGGTGCTCACCATCATCATCGTGCTCGGGCTCTCTGGTTGGCCACTCTATGCGCGTGTGGCGAGAGGTCTTGCGATCACCGAGCGCAGCCGTGAGTATGTGCGGGGACTGCGTGTCTTGGGCGCTGCCGACTTCCGTATCATGCTGCTGTTCATCGCGCCTAATATCCTACCAGGCATCGCCTTCGTCGCCGTGCTCGATGTCGCGCGCATGATGATCTTCGAGGCGGTTCTCGGCTTCCTCGGGATCGGCGTGCAGCCGCCTACGCCCAGCTTCGGCACCATCATATCGGACGCCCGCAAGTACTTGATCAACGCGTGGTGGATCGCCACCATGCCGGGCCTCTTCCTCACCCTTGTGCTGATGTCGATCAATCTCATGGGTTCGGCGCTGGAGAAGGCCAGAAACCGGATTTACGGGGGTGCATCTTGATGGGCGACACCAGAACCAGGGAGCCGGTGCTTAGCGTCCGGAACCTCACCGTCGGGCCGGTTGAGCTTGGGTCTCCGGCCATCCTCAGTGACGTGAGCTTTGATCTCAATTCGCATGAAATTCTTGGTATTTTCGCCGAGACGGGTGGTGGCAAATCGGTGCTGAGCCGCGCGCTCGCCAACTGGCTGCCGCCGACGCTCGAGTTCCGAGGCGGCGACATCCGCTTCAAGGGCAAGAGCACTCTCGACGGGACTGGTCACTCGATGCTGCGCCCGGGCAGGGAGATCGCCTATATCGGATCACGTCCGCAGAGCAGCCTCGACCCAACCATTCCAGTCGGTCCTCAGCTCGTCGAAAAGTTGCGTGCGGTGCGGCCGGAGATTTCGGCAGCATATGCCCGGAATAAGATCCTGAAGCTGCTGGCTGAAGTGCGCATTCCGTCGCCAGAGGAACGTTTCCACGAATACCCGACGAAGTACTCCGGTGGGATGATGCAGCGCGCCATGATCGTCGACGCACTGTCGACCGATCCGGCAATGATCATTGCCGACAATGTCACCCAGCCCCTCGACGTGACGATTGCCTTGCAAATCGTCCGGCTCCTCCAGCAGCTTGCCCGTGAGCATGGCGTGAGCGTGCTGTTCGTCAGCTCTTCGCTGTCGACACTGAACCAGCTGGCAGATCGCGTGGTGGTGCTGCAAGAAGGCAAGGTGGCCGAGATCGGCGAAACGCAATCGCTCATAAACGAGCCTGCCACGCCCTATACCCAGGCTATTATCGAGCAGATTCCGCGAATCTGGCACAGCACTGCGGCACCCGCCGTCAGCACGCGCTCCGCCGAACAACCGATCATGTCGGTACGCGACGTGAAGCGTACCTATTATGTACGGCGCCCTGGCCATCTCAACTCATACAATTCCGTGCAGGCAGTGCGGAACGTCACTTTCGATGTCATGCCGCGGGATAACATTGGCATTGTCGGCGAAAGTGGCTGCGGGAAGTCGACCCTCACGCGCCTTCTGACGGCACTCGAGAGGCCGGAACATGGCGAGATCCTTTTCAACAACCGCTCCTTCAGTGACATGAAGGAGAGGGAACTCACTGCCGCACGGCGTGGCTTTCAGCTGCTTTTGCAGGACCCCTACAACGCCCTGCCGCCCCGCATGACGGTTGGGCGCATGATCGAGGAGGGCATGCGCATCCATGGCATCCACAAGGGGGCCGACATGCGGGCGCGAGTCGAACAGGCAATGACTGATGTAGGCCTCCCCACCGCGATCTACAATCACCTGCCCAACTCCCTCAGCACCGGCGATCGTCAGCGCATATCTGTCGCCCGAGCACTGGTGCTCGAGCCACAGCTATTGATCCTCGACGAGACCGTATCAGCGCTCGACCAGTCAGAGCAGAACAAGCTGCTCTCGCTGTTCTCGCGGTTGCAGGTGGAGAAAAACCTCACCTACATCTTCATCTCGCATGATCTCGCCATGGTCCGCCGCGTCTGTTCGCGCATCGCGGTGATGTATCTGGGCGAACTCGTGGAAATCGCCGACAACCGCACCCTCTTTTATTCAGCGCGGCACCCTTACACGAAAGCCCTGCTCAGTGCTGTGCCGACAGTCGAGGACAATCCATATGACAGTTCCAAGCTGCTGCTCGAAGGCGAGCCGCCCTCGCCCATCAACATCGCGCCGGGCTGTAGCTTTGCCTCGCGTTGTCCCCTTGCCATGCCGGTGTGCCGCGAGAAAGCTCCGGCATTGACAGCAGTTGCTCCTGGCTCTGCCGTCGCCTGCCATCTCTATGACGCCAATGAAGTGCCGCAGCCGCCTCCGGTGGACCTGCGGCCCCAGAATGCGGAGCTCCATTGACCCATCCCGTGCTTGACCCTGACCTGCTTCACTGCCTGATGGACGGAATATCCGCCGTTGCCGCGACGCCTGAGGGCGGCGTCAACAGGCCTGCTTTGACGCCCGAAGACGGGCAGGCACGTGCCTGGCTGCGCCAGCGCTTCGACGACCTCGGCATGCGCACGGTGATCGATCCCATCGGGAACATGTTCGGCATTCTCAATCTGGCCGGGTGGGATGCGCCTTGCGTGATGACCGGCTCGCATCTCGACAGCCAGCCCTTCGGCGGCCGCTTCGACGGCGCCTACGGCGTGGTGGCCGGCCTCGCCGCTGCCGCCGCCATTCGCGAGGCGCATGCAACGGGCGGGTTCAAGCCCACAGCCAATCTCGTGGTCTGCAATTGGACTAACGAAGAGGGCGCCCGCTTCCAGCCGAGTCTCATCGGAAGCAGTGTCTATGACGGCTCGATGGCGCTTGCCGATGCCTACGCGGTAAAGGACGGGAAAGGCATCAGCGTGCATTCTGCGCTTGGGGCGATCGGCTACCTCGGACAGGGCGTCGCGCCCCGTCCGAGAGCCTATATCGAGATGCATGTCGAATGCGCACCAGAACTCGAACGCAGCGGCAAGACCATTGGCCCCTTTGCAGGCTATTGGGGCGCCACCAAGATTCGCGCTGCGGTGAGGGGTATGCAGTCGCACACTGGCCCCACGCCCATGGAGCGGCGTCGCGACGCGCTTTTGGGCGCCGCCTATGTGATGACCGAACTGCGTGCGTTGGTCGATCGCGCCGCCGATGTTCTCCACACTTCGGTGGGCCGGATTGAAGCCTATCCCAACTCGCCCAACAGTGTGTGTTCCGACATCATCATGTTTGTCGAACTGCGTGCCCGAAACCAGACGGTGCTCGAATGGGCGGAAATGGAATTCGGCGCCATCATGGACTCAGCACCCGCGAAGGCGAAGACCGCCGGCGAAATCCTCGACATTGAGTACCGGCGCGCCGGCGACTTCGACAAGGGACTATTGGACTTGGTAGAGCGCGTTTCTGCCGAACAGGGCTTCGAGACAATGCGGCTCCACACTGTCGCGGCCCATGACGGCATACGTATGACCAATGTCTGTCCCTCGATCGTCGTCGCCATCAAGAGTATCGGTGGTATTTGCCACAACGCCACGGAATATTCCGAGCCGCGGGATGTTGAGGCTGGCGCAAGTGTACTTCTCGGCAGTTTGTGGTCATTGTTGCTGACATGAGCCGGTTGACGGTGTGTGAATCGGCATGGGATCGGGACCCCGTTATTGAGGTGATCGGCATCCAACAGGCAGGCTGCTACCGTTGCTGGAGGAGCTGAGCAACCTGCGTCTCACCGTCGTGATCGGACGCCACGCCCAGGCATGGCACATGCCGGAGGCCATGAGCCTGTCGCTTGGAGAGGCGATGCAGGACTGGCGAGCGCGCTGACCTGAGACGATCTTGCTGCCCCACCCGAGCCCATGCAACGTCCACTGGTTTCAGCGTAATGCCTGGTTCGTGAAAGCCGTGCTGCCAATGCTCCAGGCGCGCGCCGCGGAACTTCTCGGTGATCCCCCGAAATGACAGGCGCTTGCGGCCGACTGTTGCGCAAAGGATGAGTGGGCCGTGTCCGTCGTCTGATCCGGCGACGCGATTGGCCAATTGCGGGCGCGGATACGTCGAACCATTCGATGATCACACCACAAGGAATCTAGCAATTGATGGTGGAGAAGATTGGACATCAGTCCCATTCCCCCACTATTTATTCCTACTGCAGTCATATTATCCTGCGCGAAGTATCGGAGGCTTGGCCGATCTTTTCCATGATTTCCTGCCGGGAAGCGGAAACAACAGGACCGCCTTTCCATTGGCGGTGGCGCAGGCGGGGATTGGTGAGCTTTGGGTTTCGGGAAGCAAAAGGCCGGCGATCGTCCAGCTCCTGACTTCCACGCTCGAGCAGCGGCGCTCATATTTCACGAAGCTGATTATGGCGACTGTCCGGCAGGCGATGACCTATCGGTGCGGTAAGTGAAACCCACTGACCCGAGCCGAAATCGATCGGCTTAACAGCCTGCTTCCAGGCGTCGCGTTCAAAATACCCGAGTTGCTTGACCCCGGCTCTCTCAGTAGCTTCGCCCAAGCGAAGAATGAGGGGCCGCCGCTGCCAACGGCTGGAACACTGAACACAGCCAAAGCGCAGGTACTGGCGACGCGTCTAATCGAGATCACCAAGCTGGACCCGCAGGTGCGGGGCCTTCGTTTTGAGAGCTTTCTGAATCAGCTCTTCGCTGGCTTCGGGCTGGCTTAACCAACCGTCCACGGAACCGGCAGCAGGCCACTCGGTTGTGTTGTTCTGTTAGCGTAATTGCGATAGCATGGATTGTATAACCTGTGGTGAGCTATGGCCTTCAATCTCCACTCTGAGCATCTGCAAGATTCATGGCTTGATGCGTACGGGCATTTGAACGAAGGATACTACCTTGTAGTGTTTTCGAACGCGACTTGGGCGTTGCAAGATTATCTCGGTGTAGGTCCTGCATACACCAGGCTCTCTGGAAAGGCCCTATATACTGCGGAGAGCCATCTTCGCTACCTGCGAGAAGTTCGTGCGCCTGCAATGCTTGAAGTCGTCAGCTCGCTTTTCGATTTTGATCCTAAGAAGATTCACTTGGGTCATGTCCTCATTGTGGATGGCCAAGAATGTGCGACTGTCGAATGTGCGCTCGTTCACGTCTCTACAGAAACAGGACGGAGTTGCCTGTTCACAGATGATCAAATGGAGAGATTTGCGCAGGCTGCTGAAGAAAAGCCGTCTTGGAGCGGTGCTCGCGTGACAATCCGCAGGTCTTAGGTTGAACGTGCGGTTTGAAAGATCAGGCGATGTTGTCGATCCAAGAGGCGTCGGGATCTAGTGCGTCATGGGCCAAGACGGAATCGTCTTGGCGGAGCAATGACGCACCAACCTGTTGATGAGCGAGCAACTGATCTGACTCTTGATGGTTCCATCAAAAGTCAGGTTGCTCCAGGCAGCTGTAGCCATGCGATCAAAGTTGCTAAACCCATATTATATCGTAATGGAACAATGAATACTCCGCAAAGTGTCATCGAGCAGATTCAGAAGAAGTGCTGCTTCTGCATTCCCAAAAGGAAGAGGAGGACGTATCTTCAGAACATTGGCGCCAGGTCCTGACGCGCTGATCAAGACCCCTCTCTCCCGCAATCCATTAACGATTGCTGAGGCCTCCTCACCGGCGGGTTCACGCCGGCCATTGGTCTCCCTGGTGATCTCCACGCCAATAAACAATCCCGCACCGCGTATGTCCGAGATCAGCGGATAGCGTGACGCGAGATTGGCCAAACCCTCCTGGAGCATCCGCCCCGTGCTGAGGGCGTTGTCCCGCAGGTTCTCGGACTCGATGACGTCGAGAACCGCCGAGGCCGCGGCCATGGCGGCGGAACTGCCGCCGAAGGTATTGAAGTAGCGCGACCTCGTTCCGAAATCGGCGAGCACGTCATGGCGCGCCACCATTGCGGCAACCGGGTAGCCGTTGCCCATGGGCTTCCCCATGGTGACGATGTCGGGCACGAGGCCGTGGCGAAGGAAGCCCCAGAAGGCGTCGCCGGTGCGGCCGAAGCCGGGCTGGACCTCGTCGGCGATGAAGAGACCGCCTTTGGCGCGCATCGCGGCCACAGCCTCGGCGAGGAAACCGTGCGGCGCGGCAAAGACGCCGTCGGAGGAGAAGATCGTATCGACGATGAGGGCTGCGGGTTTCACACCGTCGGCCTCCATCTGTGCCAGGGCGGCGCGGACGCCATCGGCGAAGCGCGTGCCCACCGTTTCGGCGGCGTCCACCTGCGAGGCACTTGCGGGCGCATCGACGAGATAGACATCGGCTCCGAGCGGCGAATTGGCGCCGAGCGACGGCGAGATGCCCGCGACCGTCTCGGTGATGCCATGATAGGCGAGGCGCGTGACGATGATGCCGGTCCCGCCCGTGGCGGACTTCGCGACACGCAGTGCAAGATCGTTGGCTTCGCTTCCGGTACAGGTGAACATCACCTGGTCGAGTGCCGGGGGAAACGTCGCGACCAGCCGCTCGGCATAGTCGAGAACCTCGTCGCCGATATAGCGCGTGTGGGTGTTGAGAACCGCCATCTGCCGGGCCACGGCCTCGACCACGTGCGGATGGCAATGCCCGACGCAGGGGACGTTGTTGTAGGCGTCGAGGTACTTCCGTCCCGCCTTGTCGTAGAGCCAGACGCCTTCGCCGCGCACGATGTGCACGGGATGCTGGTAGAACAAGCGATAGGAGGGGCCAAGCACGCGCTGCCGCCGCGCGATCATGTCCCGCTCGGCGGCGTCGAGGCCGGCCGCCGCTGCGGGATCGAAGGCATTGATCATGCCGAGGGAGGCGTTCATGGCGTCTGTCCTGCGATGGCTGCGAAGATCTGGTCTCTGGCGCGGTGCCGGCCCATGGCATGAAGGTGCCGGAGGCCCAGGACCGAGCGGGGCTGGTTGCGGAGAATATAGGCCGCATTGTCCGGGTAGAGCGTGGCGCGCCAGTTGGTGATGAGGATGGTGAGCGCGTGGCGTGCCGCGATGAGAACCGGAAGCATTCCGGCCTCCGCCTCGTCCAGCGGAAGGATGCGGCAATAGGCGGAGAGGAAATCGCGCACAGGCGCCAGCGGGTCGTCGCTGTCATCGAGGATATAGGAGCACGCCACCGCGGCATCATTGGCGAGCGTCGAGTGGACGCTGTCGCCGAAGTCGATCACGCCGGTCACGGTGTGGGTCTCGGCGTCCATCATGATGTTGTGCGGATTGAGGTCATTGTGGATGACCTGCCGCCGGGCCCGCCGCAGCGCGTCGCCAAGAGCCAGGTAGTTTTCGACGGCCCATGTGACGAGGCGCACCTGCTCGGGTTCCACCGTGTGGGCGATGAATTGTGCGGCCTGCGGCAGCCTTGCGATGTCCCAGAGCAGCGGGAGATGCGCGCCGGGATGCTCGAAGTCCTGAAGCGCCAGCGACATGCGTGCGGCCGTTTCGCCAAGATGATGGTGCTGGAAGCGCGCATCGGGCATTGCCGCCATGGGCGTGCCGGGGAGATAGGTGACGAGCTGCCCGTGGCGGGGGCCAGCAGCGGTCGGCAGGTCGAAACCGTCGGCGCCACGCGTGGTCTTCTGGAGGCGAGGTGCCGGAAGCTGAGGCGCGGCGTGCGCGACATGCAGCAGCTCGGCGGCGCGGAACGCGGCGACCAGTCTCTGTTCCGCGACGTTGGCGATGCGCAGCACGAAACGCGGAATGCCGCCGGGATGGACGAGGAAGTTCGAATCGCGTTCGCCGCGGAGTTCGGTGACCTCGGCCGAGATGCCATAGTGCTCCAGCAGAGCGCGGGTCGCGATTGTGGGATCGATGGCATCCGGCCTTGTCTTCAGGGCCGTGACGTCGCCGTCGATGTCGCCGGTCAATGAAATCTCGCGCGTATCTGTCATGCTGAGGGTGCGATGGAAAGCCCGAGGCCTTTGGGGCGCAGCCGGGGCGGCCAGCGGCGCAGCGCTTCCGCCATGCATTGTTCCATGTAATCCGGCGCGGCTATCCGTTTGCGGGCGTTGGTGTCGACATGGAGCATCATGTGTTCACCGGTTGCGGCGGTAACCATGCGGCTGGTGTCGACGACATACTGGTAGATGTGGAGTTGTGTTCCGCTGTAGGAAATCATCTCGGTCCACACCCTGAGAGGCGCGCCGAGGCGGCATTCCTTGAGGTTCCGCATCATGCCCTGCACGGAAAAGAAGCTGTAGCCGGAGAGGCGGTAGTCCTCGGTGAAGCCCATGGCGCGGAGGAAGTTCTCGCCGGCGTCCGCCAGCACCTTGTAGTAGTGCCACTCGGTCATGTGGCCGTTGTAGTCGATCCATGACGGTTCGATCGTGGTCTCGAGGGTGAGGAGCGCTTGCGCCTGCGGCGCCTCGTCGGCGGCGTCTCCCTGGAACAAGGCGCTGGGCATCTCAGTCGAGTCCCATGATGTCGGCGTCCATCTCGACGAACGAGCCCTTGGCGATGATGATCGTCGCGACCGTGCCGGAGGTCTCGGCATAGACCGGCTGTTCCATCTTCATGGCCTCCATGACGGCGACGACATCGCCTTCCGAAACACTGTCGCCTTCGCTGACGCAGAGCTCGATGATCATGCCGGAGAGCGGCGCCTTGACGCCGGCGCGGTACTGGAGCCTGAGGGTGACGCTAGCGGGAGAGTCGTCGGCCATGAGGCTCGGCATCTCCTCGGTCTGCGGCGCGCGGGCGGCTTCGACGGCGCGGGTCTCATCGGCGAGACGCTGGATTTCGGAGTCGATCCAGCGTGTGTGGACCGTGAAGCCGTTCTGATCCGCGCTGGTGAATTCCGGCTGCGCCAGAATGGCGGCGTGGAAGGGGATGATGGTGGTGACGCCCTCGACCCTGAACTCCGCGAAGGCGCGCCTGGCCCGTTCGATCGCTTGCCGGCGGTCGCGCCCGCTGACGATGAGCTTGCCCATCATGGAATCGTAGTAGGGGGGTACGCTGTCGCCGGCGAGATAGCCGAAGTCGAGCCTGATGCCCGGACCCATGGGGAATTGCAGCTGCGCGATGCGGCCGGGCGAGGGCCTGAAGTCGGCCCAGGGGTCTTCGGCATTGATGCGGAATTCGATCGCGTGACCGCGCACCGCCGGAGGATCGGCGAGGTGCCCGCCCTCTGCGATCTCGAACATGCTGCGGATCAGGTCCATGCTCGTTACCTCCTCGGTGACGGGATGCTCGACCTGAATGCGCGTGTTGACTTCGAGGAAATAGAAATCGCCGTCCGGCGTGAGCAGAAATTCGCAGGTCGCCGCACCGCGATAGCCGACGGCGCGGAGGATGGCAGCGGAGACCTCCTCCAGCTGGCCGGTCTGCCGGGCGCTGAGGAAGGGGGCCGGAGCCTCCTCGATGAGTTTCTGATGCCGCCGCTGCAGCGTGCAGTCGCGCGTCGAGACGACGATCACCTTGCCGTGGGTGTCGGCGAGACACTGGGTCTCGATGTGCCGGGCCCTCTCGATATAGCGCTCGATGAAGCATTCGCTGCGCCCGAAAGCGAGGTCCGCCTCGCGCTGCGCGGCGGCGATTTGCGCTTCGATGTCATCTTCGGCTCTCACGATCCGCATGCCGCGCCCGCCACCGCCGTTCTGCGCCTTGATGATGACGGGAAGGCCATTTGCCTTGACGAAGTCGAGTGCCTTGGCCGTGGTGAGGTCAGACCCTTCCCACGATGGCAGCAGCGGCGCGCCCACGCCGCGCGCGATCTCGCGGGCCGCCACCTTGTCGCCCAGGCGCGCAATGGCATCGGGCGGTGGACCGATCCAGGTGAGCCCTGCGGCTTCCACGGCGGCGGCGAAAGCCTCGTTCTCGGACAGCAGGCCATAGCCCGGATGCACGGCATCGGCATCGGCACGTGCCGCAATGGCGAGAATGGCCTCCTGGTTCAGATAGGTGTCGCGCGGCGCATTGCCGGGCAACACGTGACATTCATCGGCCTCGCGCGCGGCAAGTGCCGCCCGGTCGGCTTCGGAGGCGACGGCGATCGAATGATATCCGGCATCGCGGCAAGCTCGGATGATGCGGAGGGCGATTTCGCCGCGATTGGCGATGAGGATGCGTTTCATGTCAGGGCTCCGGTTCCGGCTAGTGGTCGAGCATAATGGCAGCGGACGGGTCCCATGCAATCCGGCAATCGGCACCTTCCGGCGGCGCGCCGGACTTGCCGCATTCCACCACCACTTCCTTGCCCTCCGGGAGCGTCACGGTGACGAGGCAGCGGCTGCCCAGGAAGAGCCTGCGCGTGAACCTTGCCATCAGCGCGAAGGGCGCTGAGGCGTCGGTCACAAAGCGGATGTCTTCGGGCCGGATCAGCAGGACCGGCTTGCCTGACGAGGGAACGGACTTTGTTGCGCCCGCAAAGGGAACGGGGCCATGCGCGGTGATTGCCGTGTTCGGATTTGCCAGTTCCTGCACGTCGATCAAATTTGCTTCCCCCAGGAACTCCGCGACGAAGCGCGATGCAGGCCGGGCATAGAGATCGCCGGGCGCTGCGTACTGCAAGATTTCGCCGTGGGCCATGACGGCGATGCGGTCGGACAGGATGAAGGCCTCTTCCTGGTCATGCGTGACGTAGACGGCGGTTATCCCGGTGCGCTGCTGGAGGGCGCGGAGTTCAGCACCGAGCTGCTGGCGCAGGCGGCGGTCGAGCGCCCCCATGGGTTCGTCAAGGAGCAGGAGCGACGGCCTGTAGGCCAGCGCCCGGCCGATGGCGACGCGCTGCTGCTGTCCGCCGCTCAGCTGGCCCACCGAGTGTCCGCCGGCATGGGGGAGTTCGATGAGGTCGAGGATTTCCTTGACCCGCGCCTTGCGCGCCCCGGCATCCCAATGGTGGAGCTTCAGGGGGTATTCGATGTTGTCGGACACATTCATGTGCGGGAACAGCGCGTAGTTCTGGAACACGAAGCCGACGTTGCGCGCCTGCACGGGGA
>ERZ795053.6382-NODE-6382-length-11765-cov-7.972161_pt1 | contig 11765 bp, 9 predicted proteins | sample MGYA00375137_ERZ795053 | MGnify/ENA primary metagenome ERZ795053 (study PRJEB30182, sample SAMN05720284) | activated sludge metagenome | isolation source: Anaerobic digester | place: Hong Kong | collected 2014-12-17 ... | reverse complement strand
CGGACTGGTGGAGCACTTTAAAAAATATGGCGGATTCAATTTTGATTAAAGCGATGCTGCAAGGCATGGCGGATAAAAAACAGGAGGGCTGACCGTGACAGAAAAAACAAGCTTGGGAGATAAAATAACCGTAACCAATGGAATCCTAAACGTGCCGGATCATCCGGTTATCCCTTTTATTATCGGCGATGGAACCGGACCGGATATTTGGGCGGCGGCTTCCCGGGTGTTGGATGCGGCGGTCGACAAAGCCTATGAAGGACAAAAATCAATCGTCTGGAAAGAAGTGCTGGCCGGGGGAAAGGCCTTCGACCTGACCGGTGAATGGCTGCCCCAGGAAACGCTGGATATTATAAAAGAATATATCATTGCCATCAAAGGTCCGCTGACCACACCGATTGGCGGAGGGATTCGTTCATTGAATGTGGCTTTACGGCAAAAGCTGGATTTGTATACCTGCCTGCGTCCGGTACGCTGGTTTGCAGGGGTACCTTCACCAGTCAAAAGACCGCAGGATGTGGATATGGTGATCTTCCGTGAGAATACGGAAGATATTTATGCCGGCATCGAATACCCGCAGGGCAGTCCTGAAGGAGAAAAACTGCTGCATTTTCTGTTGGATGAGATGGGGGTTGACAAAATCCGTTTTCCGCAGACTTCTGCGCTGGGGATCAAGCCAGTTTCGGAAGAAGGCAGTAAACGACTGGTGCGGGCTGCGATTGAATATGCGCTGGCCAAAGGCTGCAAAAGTGTTACCCTGGTACACAAAGGCAATATTATGAAATTTACCGAGGGTGGCTTCAAGCAGTGGGGTTATGACGTAGCTGAAGCCGAATATGGTGAGAAGGTTTTTACCTGGAATCAATACGATGCCATTAAGGATAAAGATGGTGCTGCCACCGCCGACAAGGCCCAGAAGGAAGCGGAAGCCGCCGGCAAGATCATCATCAAGGATGCGATTGCCGACATCTTCCTGCAACAGATACTTACCCGTCCGGCAGAGTTTGACGTCGTAGCCACGTTGAATTTGAACGGTGATTACATTTCGGATGCGCTGGCAGCACAAGTGGGTGGCATTGGTATTGCCCCCGGTGCCAATATCAATTATCAGACCGGACATGCCATTTTTGAAGCCACCCATGGCACTGCCCCCAAATATGCCAACCTGGACAAAGTGAATCCTTCTTCAGTCATTCTTTCGGGAGAGATGATGCTAAGACACCTGCAATGGGATGAAGCTGCGGATCTTATCATAAAAGCCATGGAAAAAACCATCGCCAGCCAAGTCGTAACGTATGATTTTGCCAGATTGATGGAGGGCGCAACCGAAGTGAAATGCTCACAGTTTGCGGACGCCTTGATCCAAAACATGTCCTGAGACGATTTTCCCATATGCAGATAAAGACAAGTCAGCGGTCGGGTCAGCCCGACCGTATCTTTTCACGAGAACGAGCCGGGAGGAGAGGCCATGAACAGCAATCAATTTAAAGAAGCCCTGCAGGATAAAAATCGTTTGGCGGTGACATGGGAACTGGTACCCGGTCGGGGAGCCCGTGAAAAATCGCAGGAAAACGCTATTCGGGCGGCTGAACAGGCTGCCCGGGGCGGCAGGATTGATGCCTTGTCCATCACTGACAATCCCGGCGGCAGACCGGCCCTGTCAGCGGCTTGCTTGGGGATGGAGATTGTGAAGCTGGGCATTGAACCGCTGGTTCACTTTACCTGCAAAGATAAAAATCGCAATCAGATCGAATCTGAACTGTACGCTCTGAACCGGGCCGGGGTGAACAATCTGTTGATCATGACCGGCGACTATCCGGTCAGCGGATTCAAAGGCCGGCCCAAACCGACATTTGATCTGGATTCGGTGCAGGTAATGGAACTTGTTTCTCGCATGAATCAAGGGCTGGAGGTCAATGAGGCCGGCAAAACGGTTTTTCATCAGCCGGGCACTTTTTTTGCCGGCAGTGTGGTTTCCCCTTTCAAGGCTAGCGAGGCCGAACTCATGGGCCAATATCAAAAACTGCGCAAGAAAATCAGTCAGGGGGCAGGATTTATTATCACCCAGCTGGGTTTTGATGCCCGTAAATTTCATGAGGTATTGCAGTTTGTTAAAAACATTGACAATGATTTGCCGGTCATCGGCAACCTTTACATCCTGCCCTATGGGGCAGCGCGGATGATGAATGCCAATCAACTGCCGGGCTGTGTTGTCCCGGACAAACTCCTGGCACAACTGGATCAGGAAAGAAATGCTGAGGACAAAGGCGTTGGAGCCAGACTGCTGCGGGCAGCCAAAATGTATGCTTTATTAAAAGGCCTGGGCTTTGACGGTGTGGACATCGGCGGGCACAATATCAAGTATGAACAGGTTGAATATATTATTGACCAAGGGGAAGAACTTAGTGCCGATTGGGACAAGTTGCTGTCGGAGTTTGATTATCCCCAGCCGCAGGGTTTTTATTTCTATGCCAGGGATACAAAGACGGGTTTGAATACCCCGGATGCAGTCGACCGCAGTGATCTGCCGGCGGAGGTTGACATCGGGCTTAATTACCGGATGATGCGCATGTTCCATGAGCTGTTTTTTACACCTGACAAAAATTTTTATCCGTTGCTGTACCGTTATTACGCCAGGGTCAAGGATCCGCGCCGTTACAAGCTGGAACATGTGCTCAAGGTGATCGGCAATGACTGCCGGGATTGCGGCGATTGTGCCTTGCTTGACCTGGCCTACCTCTGCCCCATGTCGCAGTGTCCCAAAAATCAGCGCAACGGTCCCTGCGGCGGCAGTTACCAGGGCTGGTGCGAGGTCTTTCCCAACGAAAAGAAATGTGTCTGGGTGAGGGTCTATGCTCTGTTGAAAGCCTATCAGGAAGAAGACCGGTTGGAGAATCAATATCTGCCTCCAGTCAACTGGGACTTGTATCAGACTTCTGCCTGGTACAACTATTTTGCCGGCCGGGATCACACAGGTGGCAATAAGAAAGAACCGGCGCTGTAGAAAAACGCCGGTCATGGTGCAGAGCATTGCCTAGTGAACTTGACACGAGGGCTGTTTGAACAGAAAAATTCAAACAGCCTTTTTAATAGTAGATTAGCGCCAGACATCCCGGGCCCACATGGGTGCCGATGACGGGACCGGCTTCCACAAGGTAGACGGGAAGAGCGTATTCTTCTTGCAGTTTGCCTTGCAGCTGCTGGGCGCTTTCCAAGGCATCGACGTGTAATACACAGATCTTGTGCAGCGTTGGCCGATGTGTCTCCATTTCAGCTAAGATTCGCTGCAGCGCCTTGCCGGCTGTACGAACTTTGTCAAACAAGACAATTTCCCCGTCTTTGACATTCAGAATCGGTTTAAGCTGCAGAACATTGCCTAAAATACCGCTTAATTTGCTGATCCTGCCGCCCCGCACCAGATATTCCAGATCGTTGACCATAAAATAAATCTGCATGCTCTGGCGCATGGCTTCAATTACCGGTTTGATTTCATGGGGGCGATAGCCTGCAGCCAGCATTTCAGCAGCCCGGATGACTTGAAAACCCAATCCCATAGCTCCTGATAATGAATCAATGACAGTAATCATCGGATGAGGTTCGGGCAACATGGAAACCGCTATCTGGGCTGATTGCACCGTGCCTGACAGCTTGGAAGAGATCAAAATAACCAGTGCCTCATCATCCGGCCCAAGCTTTTGGAAAAGCTCCAGAAATTCGCCCGCAGAAGGCTGGGAGGTCGTGGGGAAAACCGGATTATTTCTCATGTATTGATAGTATTCCTGGTTGCTAAATCCGTACCCTTCCTTAAAATCCCGATCGGGCAGATGAACGTTTAGTGCGACCACATTGATATCGTATTGGCGAATGATGAAAACAGGTAAATAGGCAGTGCTGTCGGTGATTAGAACGGTTGTCATAAATAAGGGCTCCTTATCGTCAGAATATTCAATAAACAACAGTATCGCACACAGCCTTGTATTTGGCAAGCGTCAGCAATGGGAGTTACGCTTCATAAACATTTCCTGCTTTTGTTTCATTGATGATACGGTAATGGTGTTATAATGATTCAAGAATACGGTACAGGAGGAACGAGGATGAGCGGACCGAGAGTAGTCAGGATTCCGTTACGGTTTGCCAACAGTTATTTACTGATCGATCAAAAAACCATTATCGTTGATAGCGGTGATCCGGGCTTTAGTTCCGGTATTCTGAAAGCCATGCAGGAGAATGGGGTAAAAAAGGCCGATGTCAGCATGATTTTTTTAACCCATGGGCATATCGATCATTTCGGCAGTACCTATGAGTTGAAAAAACATTTGGATGTACCCGTCGCCATCCACACAAGCGATTTGTTGTATTTTTTAAACGGAACCCAGGCGCCGCTACACCCGACCAATGCATTGGCAGCCATGATTAAAGTGATCGGCAAAAATATGCAGGTCAAAAAGCGGTACGGAATTAAAGCGGAGATTGTTTTCGATGAGGAATTGAAATTGCATGAGTATGGGGTTGACGCATTGGCAGTCGCTACCCCCGGTCATACCTTGGGATCCGCTTCCGTCGTATTACCGGATGGTTCGGCCGTGGTTGGCGATCTGTTGGTGCGCAGGAATTTTCTGTTTGGACAGGCATGTATCCCGCCATTTCTCCATGATGGGCAAAAGCATGCTGAGAGTATGCGCAAATTATATGATATGGGAGTCAAGAAATTTTATCCCGGGCATGGCAAAGTCCTTGATTTAGAAGAACTGAACTGGCGATTGCAGCCGCAGCATTATACGCTTCAGGACTAACCCACGATAGGGGTCTTTTGCCGAATGATTTGCTCATAATACTTGTCCAGCTGATTGATTAACAAAGGGATTGAGGAGTAGACTTTCCCTTTGCCGGCCTGTTCGATTAACGCTGCGCTTTCGGAAATTTGCATAAAACCGTACATGCCGGCGGTACCTTTGACGGCATGGCTTAATTCCTGAATGGCAGTCATATCATGCTGGTCGACTGCCTTGTGCAGATCGGTCAGCATCTCTGCCAGGATTTCGATGAATTCGGGTAACAGTTGGCTGATTAAATCGTCAGCGGGCTGGGAACTGCTGCCAGGAGGGTCGATTTTCAAATGGGACTTAATCTCCTGGGCCAATTCATCAGCGGTAAACGGTTTGGGCAGATAGGAGCAACATCCGCAGTCCATACATTTTTCAATATCATAACGAAGGGTATTGGCGGTAATGGCAACCACCGGGATATGTTTGTAAAGGCTGTTGGCGCGGATTTTCCGGGTTGTTTCGTAGCCATCCAGGACCGGCATTTGCATATCCATCAAGACGAGGTGAAATTCTTTTTCCTGTAGAACTTGCAGGCATTCCAGACCATTGCTTACAGAGACAACTTCAAAACCATAACTGACCAGCATCTGGGTGATCAGTTTTTGATTGAGTTCGTTGTCTTCGACCAGCAGAATATTGACCGGCAGGAATTGATTAAACAGATAAGCATGGTTTTCCTCATTGATACAGCCGGTACCTTGTTTGGAATCAAGAGATTGGTCTGTGCTGGTAACCATATTGTGGTTGTGGTGTTCATTCATTTTAGCTATGGAAAGGAGCACGTCAATGGAAGTCAGCAGCTTTTCTCCGCAAGTTTTGATGGTTTCAAGATGAGCCTTTTGCTCAACATCGAGCACACTTTGTGCAAGCAGGTCGGAGGACCCCATAATTCCAATTATCGGGGTGCGCAATTCATGACCAATGTTGTCAAACAAAGGGCTTTTGGTAAATCGCCAATTAGCGCTTGCACGCTCGTTTTCCAGTAATTTGTTCAGACTTTGACTAATGTTGCGGTGCTGAAAATAGAGGAGTGAAACCAAAAGAAGCGCAACGAGCGATGAAACCATCGGAAAAATGACCGGATGATCAAAAAAACAAGCAGCATGCAACTGACCGTAAAAATAGTTAAGCCAGGTAAGTATAACCATAATGATGACTAATTTGCAGGACCGGGCGGCAGTGTTTTTCATTTTTTTCTCGATCATAAAACATACCTCCATAATCCAAGAAATACGGACATCAGTAAAAGGGGTATAATTAGATTACAACATTTACCATAAAAAAAATGTCTGCTTGTGTTTTTGAAAACACATAATTATTCGGTTTTGTTGGCGAATATAGGCAAAGAACTTCGTAAACAGGCCGATCATTTAAAAAATAGCTTGAAATTAATCATTATTTTCGATTTTACCAGGATGGCAATGCAAGAAATTTCTGCTTATTGGGTATTATTGATAACTATTACGATCAGGCAACGGGTCATAGGGCAAATAACCAGCCGGGAGGGGCATATAACCTGAACCCTTTTCGATACGCTTACTATCGTTGCTTCAAAAAATAACTGCAGTCATACGCAAAGGAGGAGTAGGGTTTGTATAAGCTGAGATTGGCAAAAAGAATGATGATGTTGGGTTTGTGTTTGCTGCTGGTCGGGGCGGCAGTCAAACCGGTCGGCGCCGTTCCGGTGTCTGGCAGCAGTGATTTCAGCATCTACATGAATAATGAGCAACTGGTCATCCCGGCGGATGATCAGCAACCAGTCATCATTGATGGTCGTACCTATGTACCGCTGAGAGTAATCAGTGAAAACATGGGGGCCAAAGTGGAGTGGATTGAAGCGGAACGGCAGGTAATCATCCTTTGGAAAAAAACAAGCATTGATATTTGGCCAGATTCCCGGGGAGAAGATGTGCAAATCATCATTGACGGAAAGATTCTTGAGATCCCGGAGGATTTAGGCAAAGCATACATAAGTGAACGGGGAAGGACCATGATCCCCTTGCGGGCAGTAGGGGAAGCCATGGACTGTGCAGTGGATTGGATTGATGCATCGAGGACCGTGGAGATTCATTATGAACGGCCGGTTAGCGAAGCAACAGAGCCAATCAAGGAGACGCCCCCGGAACCAACCGATGCTTCAGATCAGGACAACCTCCAGATGTTTAAAGATCTGGCCGCTTTCCGGACCAATTTAAAAATGTTGGATGGCAAGGTCATGAACTCAGAAGAGTTGTTAACCCGTCAACCGACTGATTTCAGTGCCGAGCAGTTGGCGGTTTTGCAAACCTATTTGTCCCAGCTCAGCAAATACCAGGCATTGATTACCCTGCCGGACGGATCTGCAGTCAATAGTGCAGAGGTTAGCATATTGGGCGATTCTTATCTAACCGCCCGGCAACTGACTGCCTGGATCGAGCAGGAGACGCCGCGTCTGATGGCCAAGGCAGCTGCCAACGGGGTGGAGTTTAAACCGATTCCGGATCTGGCCCGGCTTTATATTGATATTGGCAAGGAATATGGCATCAGAGGTGACATCGCTTTTTGTCAAGCCGCCAAGGAAACCGGCTACTGGCAGTTCACCGGTTCGGTAACACCGGAACAGAATAATTACTGCGGTCTGTGGGCTACCGGCTCTCCGCTGACCGGGCAGGAATCATTGAACGGAGCCGACCCTGAACAAGTGACATTTGTTGCCGGTTTGCACGGTGCCACTTTTGCAACCCCGGCCGTCGGTGTCGAAGCCCATATCCAGCATCTTTATGCCTATGCCACCAAGAATCCTTTGCCGAAAGGAAAAGTGCTGGTTGATCCCCGTTTTGCCCTGGTCAGCAAAGGAGTCGCTCCCACCTGGCTGCAACTCAATGCGCGGTGGGCAGTACCTGGCACTACCTATGGACAAAGCATCCTGGCAGATTATTGGCTAATAGCAGCGAAGTAATCGCTTTTTATTCGTGGGATAAAGATGGAAACAAATCACCCCGCTTGGTCATAGAGACAAAGCGGGGTGATTTCTTTTACGGGAAAATACACCAAGAATTATTTTTTAAGGGCAGCAGCTTTTTTTGCCAGAGAGCCAAAGGGTGCCCCCACCGGCAGAACGGTGAAGCCATAATGAGTATTCAGCACCGTAGCTGCTGAACCGTAGAAAGACATAATGGCGATGCCCAGTTCAGAGAAAGCCGCCAGCATATGCCACGCTTCTCCGCCCCAGCCCAGCGTACTCATGAACAGGCCCAGGAAGAGCAGGTCAATCAGGAAGAAGATAATAAACAATACCTTGTTGGCTCCCATAGCACCGACCGTCATGAACGCCGTAAAGATAAAATACCCCAGAAATGCATATCCCAACTGATGGGGATCAAATCCGGCACCTTCCCCAATCGTTCCAGTTACCTTCATATACCAGGTCATGCCCACTGCGAACCAGAAAAATCCATATCCACAGAAAGCCGTTGCGCCGAAGGTATTGTCGTGCTTGTAATCCATCAGGCCAGCCACAAATTGCGCTGCAGCACCGAGGAAAATCGCCCAGGGAATAATGTAGGCTACACCGTCTGTGACTCCCAGCTTTTGGGTTGAAGCTACCAGGGTTACCATTGCCAGACCCAATAAGCCCAGCGGCGAAGGATTTGCAACCAGGTCCTGCACATGACCTGAAACGCGTACTTCAGAAATAGGACCTGCTTTTTCATTTGTGTTGCTCTTTGACATAATTTCCTCCCCGTCATTATTCATTGATCAATCTCTCAACCGTTGGGTCGATGATTATGTAACAAACGTCAGAAACAATTGCCCTCCTTTCGATAAATATCTATACAAGTTCAACAAATCTTTTAAAAATCCTGTTTTTTGTATAAATGTTTATTTCGGGTGTTACATCCGGTAATCAACATGATTTCCAAGGCAATATTTTAATCCAATAACATACGCGAAATAAGCAAAATTATCGGAAATTAGGATGATTTAAATTCTAATAGGAAAAGAAGGAATTACCTTGTGAACTAGCGAAAAGACACTCAGGGAAAAATACATTTACATTTATTGGGGCAGCAGGAAATTGCGGTTCCGGAATCGGGGGTGGTAAGGAGCATATTTTGTTCAAACATGATGGGAAAAAAGTAAATCTATTTGAGGAGGTAAAAGAGTGACCGCTAATTTTGCGTATAAGAATACGCGCGACCTGAAGTTTATTCTCAAAGAGTGGCTGCCTACTGAAGAAGTATTTGCTTACCCACGTTTTGCCGACTATTATTCCAAGGAAGATGTTGACTCTGTTTTGGATACCTGTCTCAAGATGTCCAAAGAATTGATCGAACCCAGCAACGAGGACGGCAACGCCAATCCCTGCCGATATGACAACGGAAAGGTTGTTACACCTGCCAGCTTTGGCCCGCTGTATAAGATGCTGCAGTCGGAAGGGTGGGGGACCAGCAACATTGATGAGGCGGAAGACGCCATGACATTGCCCACAATTTTAAGATTTGCGGTTTGGGAACTGTTTTTGGGAGCCAATCCAGCTTTCCTGCCCTATATTATGTTAACCACCGGAGCGGCGGAATTGATTCAAAGTTTTGCTGCGCCGGACTTGAAGGAAATATTTTTGCCCAAGATGATGGACGGTACCTGGGCCGGAACCATGTGCCTGACGGAATCGACGGCCGGCTCTGACGTGGGGGATATCTTGTCCAAGGCTTATCCTACCGATGATCCCCGCATCTTTAAAATCAAAGGCAGCAAGATTTTTATCACCGGCGGTGACAACGATTTTACCGATAACATTATCCATCTTTATCTGGCCAAGGTGGAAGGGTCGGTCAAAGGAACGAAAGGCATATCTTTGTTTATTGTTCCCAAGTACTGGGTCAACGAGGATGGCAGCCTCTCAGACAACGATGTTCAGACCACCGGCATTGAGCATAAGCTGGGCCAGTACGGGTCCGTGACAGCATCTCTGAGCATGGGCGAAAACGGCAATTGCCGCGGCTGGCTGTTGGGGAAAAACCCGCTGGAGAATGACGGAGTCGGTGAAGGTATGGCGCAGATGTTTGAAATGATGAACGGTGCGCGTATGGAGACTGGTCTGGCAGCTTTGGCCTGCACTGCCAATGCCTTTTACAATGCCCGTGACTACTGCCAGGAGAGAATCCAGGGACGATTAATGAGTGATCCCAGGGGCGATCGGGTCAGCATAATCAGACACGAGGACATCAAAAGGACACTGCTGATGGGCAAAGCTCATATTGAAGCCATGCGGGCCATGATGTATAAAGCTTTTCTGGCGTTTGATGTGCGCTTTTGTGATCCTGATCCCGAGCAGCGCAAAAAAGCCAATGCATTGGTCGAGATCTCCACGCCATTGTGCAAAGCGTATCCCAGCGACGAAGCCTGGTGGTTGATCGGGGAAGCGATTCAAGCTTATGGGGGTTATGGTTATTGTGAAGAATACCCGGTCGCGCAAATTGCCAGGGATGTTAAAATCTATTCCATCTGGGAGGGAACCAATTTTATTCAGGCCATGGATTTGGTCGGACGCAAATGGACCATGGGCAAAGGGGCGGCTTTCGCTGCATTCATGCAGGAAATGCGGGATTTTTGTGCGGCCAGCAAACCCAGTGCAGAAGCAGCGGCAACTGGCGAAGCCGGCGCGATGGATCTTAGTCTGAACAAAGAGTTTGCTATCCTGGAAAAAGCACTGGACGCCTATGGACAAATGCAGATGGCCATCGGTGGCTATTTCAGCAAGAAAGAATTCAGCATGATGCCGTTGTATGCACGCCGGATCCTGACGGCCACATCGCAGCTGTATGCAGGCAGATGTATTCTCGATCAGGCTCTGCTGGCGGCAAAGAAAGCCCAGCAAGTAGGACCGGATCATTATGACTATCCTTTTTATATTGGCAAGATCCTGTCAGCCAAATATTATGTCCGCAATGTTGTACCCAATGTTTGGACAGTCGCTGATATTGTTAAAGATGGTGATAAATCAGCCCTCGATATCCCGCTGGAATCTTTTGCATACTAAACGATAAAACAATCACGATAAGATTTAACCAGGACTGCCTTCGGCAGTCCTGGTTAGTTTCTGGAGAGATTAGCGGGATAACGCCAACAGTGCATACAATTTATATCGTATGGCTGGGAGCAGATCCTCTGTTGCCCCGCTGTTGCCATCAACCTCCGCCAGGAAGGCAGTGATGTCCTGATGCAGTTGCGGGGATCCGTGGTGGACCAGAAGCTCATTTATATCTCTCAATGAATCCAGCAGGCTGGCATGGAACTGGTTTTCGCCGGCGCTGGGCTGACTTTGCCGGGGATATTGATCGTTCATGCATCATCCTTCTCTCAGTCTGATATGGGGTACCAATACATCCTGTATGTCTCCCACCCGGAAAAGGAACAGATCTCCGTCCTCTTCCTCGATTATGAGTTGCTGGCCTGCCTGTCCTGGCGTATGATCCAACAGGGCCAGGTACGCGTCGGGAAATGACTCCTCCTGGGTCAACTGGATATGCTCCACCCGCACTTCCAAATCCTTAAACTGCCGACTGAGATTACGGGGAGCCAAAGTCCGGGCCAACTGATTTTTCATTTCCGTCAACATTTTTTGATAATTGTCCAAGGTGTCTTGAATCTGTGCATATTGCTGCTGTGTTTTCTGAATGTGCTCTGCCTGGTTGGCCAGATGATCGAGCTGGGTTTCCAGCCAGCCGAACTGGTTGCGCATCTGTGCCAACATGTTGTTCAATTGGCTGTAATCCATAGGGTTGCTCTTACTAATATTTTTGAAGGCGGGCCAGGTATCGTGCAAAAAATTCTCCCCTGCCTCCAGGAAAATTGAGAACTCGGGATTGGCTGACTTGCCATGTTGCTTGATCAGAACTTGAAGATTCTTTTGTGCTTTGCCCAACAGATCAATCACTTCTTTGAGCGAGGAAGCGT